>JAANMX010002084.1_pt1 | contig 20804 bp, 20 predicted proteins | sample 7279681 | NCBI WGS metagenome assembly JAANMX01 (sample SAMN14094542, study PRJNA606508) | bioreactor metagenome | isolation source: A lab-scale SPAN reactor treating ammonium-rich wastewater day 351 | place: Ireland: Galway | collected 2018-01-01
CGTCCCGCCGCGCGGCGCCCCGATCAGGCGCCGCTATGCTCGATCAGGTGGGGGAAATTGGGGTGGCCACGAGTGGAGGAGTTTGGGTGGCCGCCGGGGGCCGGCCGTAAGCACGTGATTGACGGTATCGAAGTCGGTCGTGAACCGCAGTGTCCCGCTCCGCTCGGCAAGCCCGCCCTGCCAGCATTGCACTCGCCCCCCAAGGCCATTGAGCGTCACGTTTCGCTGCAGATGGACGAACGTCGACGGCACCGGTTCCACCGTGACGGACCTCGCACCCACGGCTCCTGACGCGAGGATCGTGTAGCTCCCGACATTGGCGCCGACATCGAGAAACAGATCGGCCTCGCGCAACACGTGCAGCAGGAACCCCATCTCGCGATGCTCGTGCAATCCGCAATACCAGTTGCCCGTTGCTCCGGTCATGCCGCGCGTGACGAACAAGCGCGCCGAATCGACGAACGGCAACGCAACCGGCCCCGGGAGAAGGCGGCTGGCAACCTGCCAGCGGGCAACGCGCGCGCAAGCAGCGATTCGTGCCTCCGCATTCAGCGGATGCGTCCACACAAAGCGAATAAGATCGAATAGCCTCATTGCTCCCCAAGAAGCCCGGTCCCACGTCTTCCCCGCCCGGATCCTGCCTCCACCCGGTCTTTCGTCGGCTGATCTCGTGCTGCAGTCCTACCGTCTCGATACGTCCTTGCCGAAATTCATCCCATCGCAACCGCCTTTGATCCACGCTCAGGAACCGCGCGATCCACGAACCGCCTGCACCAGATCTCGATGCAAAGCAACGACAGCAGCGTGTAGGCGCCGTCCCGCCGCCCGGCGTCGTTGTCGGCGATCAACTGCCGTACGGCCGCAGGGTCGAACAGCCCACGCCGGCGCAGGCTCGACTCCGACAGCAGGTCGCCCAGCATCTCGCGCAGCTCGTGCCGCATCCAGCGCCGCAGCGGCGCGCCGAAGCCCGTCTTGGGCCGATGGATGACATCTTGGGGCAGGTACGGCTCCATCGCCTTCTTGAGCACCCACTTGCCGATCCGCCCGCGCTGTTTCAACCGGTCCGGGATTCGAGCGGCCAACTCCACGAGTTCGGGATCGAGGAATGGCACGCGCACCTCGACGCCCGCCGCCATGCTCATCTTGTCGGTGTAGAGCAGGTTGTGGTCGGCGAGGAAGAACCGTTGCTCCAGCGCGAGCATCCGGTCGAGCGGCGTGCGCGACGGGTCGATGCGCGCGAGGAAGTCGAGCATCGGCTGCGCCGCGTCGACCTTCGCCACGGCCTCGCGCATCGCGGGGCTGTAGAGCGCCATGAGGTCGTCGCGCCGGGCCCACGCGAAGTATGCCGTCAGGCGCGCGTCATCCGACGCGCCCGCCCCCGCGAAAAGCCGCGACACGCGCCGCTTCCACGCCACGCGCGCATCGAGGTGCCTTGTGGCATTGTCGAGCCCCTGCCGCACCGGGGCCGGCAGCCACGACCACCAGCGCTCGTACCGCTGGGCCAGATGGCGGCGGTAGCCGGTGAAGAGGTCGTCACCGCCCGCGCCCGAGAGCAACACCTTGATGCCCGACTGCCGCGCGAGCCGGCTGATGTAGAGCACGTTGAGCGGCGCCGGGTCGGCGAGCGGCTCGTCGAGCATCCACACCATCTCCTCCAGATCGCCCGCCATGCGCGCGGAGTCGATGCTCACCACGTCGAGCGTTACCCCGAGGTGCCTGGCAACCCTGCGTGCATAGGGAAGGTCGGCCGCCTCGCCTTCGTCCGCCCCACCGATCGGATCGATCGTGAAGCAGCGCACGTCCGGCAGCCGCTCGCGCGCGAACGCGACGACCGCACTGGAGTCGAGCCCGCCGGACAGGAACGCGCCGACGGGCACGTCCGCGACGAGCTGTCGCGTCACCGCGCGGCGCAATGCCTCTCGAACTTCGCGGACCGGGTCTGTGGGCACCGAAACGCGGGTCGCGCGGCGAAGTGCCGGAAGCTCGTGCCAATTCCACCGCTCGACGACCTTCCTGTCGCGAATGCGGATCGCCTCGCCGGGACCCAGCTTGCGCACGCCTGCGAACGGCGTGCCGGTTCCGGGGCACCAGAGGAACGTGAGATAGCGATGCAGCGATGCCGGATCGAGCGACTGCTCCGGGCCCAACCACGGCAGCAGCGCCTTGATCTCGCTCGCGAAGCGGATTCCCTCCTCGTCCTCGACGTAGTACATCGGCTTGATGCCGAGACCGTCCCGCGCGAGCAGCAATTCACCGGCATTTCGGTTGTAGAGCGCGAAGGCGAAGATCCCGTTCAGGCGCGGGAGCATCGCGACGCCTTCGGCCTGGTACAGATGCAGCAGCACCTCGGTGTCCGAATCGCTGCGAAACACGCGACCGCCCGACTGCAATTCCGCGCGGAGGTCCCGATAGTTGTAGATCTCGCCGTTGTACGAGATCACAACATTGCCGTCATCCGACACCATCGGCTGGTGCCCGGACGGCGAGAGGTCGATGATCGACAGGCGTCGGTGGCCGAGCATCACCCCGGTCGCGCTGTCGAGGTACTCGCCAACGTCGTCGGGGCCGCGATGGGCAAGCGCTCCGGTCGAGGAAGTCAACTGCGCCGGATCAGGGTCGCGAGCCCAAGCACCCGCAATGCCGCACATTGGACGGCTTCGTCAATGCTTCGCAACGGACGCGAAAACCACGAGCATCACGCCAGCAACTCGCGGAACAGTTGCCGATTTTGTTCGACCGCCGTCGTGGCGCCCGCGACGGCGGCGGCAAGCGCCTGCCCATTCATCGCCACCTCTTCGAACTTGCTTGGCTCCCAGCGCGCGACGTCCTCAATGCAGCGCACAAATTGACTCTCGTCACCAAGAGGTAGGTCCCAACCCACGCCTTCCCGCACCAGATTTCTCCACGGTGTCTGGTCGCTGATCAGCAGGACCAGTCCTGCACGCAGAGCCTCGTGGATGACATGTCCAAAGTTCTCACCGAGCGTCGGGAATAGGAACAAATCATGTTGCCGAAGGGTAGATACAACTTGTGAGTGCTCCAAATGCCCTTTGTAAGATACTTGAACGTGGCGCGGCATTGACGCGATCATGCGACGGCAACGCGCCCAATAGCCCGGATCCTCAATAGGCCCATACACGGCGAAGTGGAGAGGAACGCGAACTTGCTCAACAACTCGCAAAGCATACTCAAGGTTCTTCTTTGGGCTAATGCGCGAGATGAAGCAAACGGACAACACACTCTCAATCCGCTCCCGCCGCTTCTGCACCTGCTGCTTCGAAGACCCAGTATCGGTGCCCACTAGGTCGGGCGCGATCACTACCCGCACTCCTTCGCTCCCCCGTCGCTGAGTGCGGCCTGCGCGCATCTGCACCGCATTCCTGATGTCGGCCGCCTCAAACGAACTGGATGCTTGCCAAGTAACGTCGTCACAAACTCCAGCGAAGGAGTTCATCCAGATGAAGGCGCGCTTTCGCCGAGGCTTGATCCCTAGTGCACCCGGCGAGAACTCCCCACGCGGCGCCAGCACCAATGGAGCGCGCGTGCACAACCTGAGGTAGCGGCTCACAAGTACGCGCAGCGTAAACATTCGGTCGAAATAGCTGTTCAAGTAGACAACGCCGTGCGGTGTACCTGAAATGAGTTGTGCAACCCTGCGGAGACTAAGCCGGCTCGCATCCAGATAGTAAACCCACCCCTTTCCCTCCCTGACCCAGGTGTCGCGCTGAATGCCCGGGTATGGAGACACGTCGCCAATATCGCGGTCCGAAGTAACGATGCGGAACTCCAGTTCATCACCCAACCGCTCCACCATGTTCGCAATAGTCCGAATCGGGCCACCTGCACGATAGCCTGGCAGGTAGACACGCACAAAGGTGAGAACGACAGGTCTCACGAGATGCTGCTGTGCCCACGCAACCGCGCAACCACTACTTGGCCGCGCTGATTCCGGCCTAGCAAAACACATCGTTGACCGATGTGCATGGGACAACCACTATGAACCGCCCCGGACCAAAGGCTATGGTTGTGCAAGATATCCGCATCGCGGCTGGCCGTGGCGAGAGCGCGGACCAGCTGGAACGAAAAGCCGAATCGGCCAAGTACGCGCCATCCGGGATGCGCATTGAACGCGACGCCAACAGGTCTCCGCCCAGGTAGATTCGTATGGACTGCGACCTGCACGCCTTCCTGAGCAAGCGACTCGCAAAGGCGAAGGACCGACTGGGTTGTACCCGCTGCCTCGATGTCGAGATCAGGACAGACGTGTGCAACTCTAATCTCGCGTCCTAACGCCGCGTCAGTGTAAGCGCGTGCCGAAGGCGCTGAAATAGCGTTCATCACAAATCTCGTCGCGAGTAAATGCCCTCCGCCACGCCCAGGGGCTTATGCGCTCCGTTCAAACCGGCAGGTCGCGGCCAATAACGCGTATGACATATTGATTGGGGGCGCCTCTGTTCGCGGCGATCCGGTGCCGCAGGTCCCGCGCCCCAACTATCGTCTTGATGTGCAACAAGCGATAGCCAAACTGAAACCGCTGCCGCGCGCGGCCCCAACTCGTCAGCGACGCGAATGCCACCAAATGCATTTGCGCGCTAAAGCACCTCGCGTATGGCCGTTTCGTAATATGGCCTTGCCTGTACCAACTCATGCGGCGCGCGGTAAAGTCGCGCCCGCTGCGTGAGTTGAAGGCCCACATCTGGTTGTCGAAGGACACGCAACATATTCTCAGCAAGACCATCAATATCACCAACCTCGAATCCAAGTGCCGCGCCCCTTTCGCACATCTCCATCGCATCCGAACTGCAGTAGCTTGTGATCACAGGCACATCACAAAACATCGCTTCGAGCACGGCATTGGAGAACCCCTCGTATTCCGATGCCAGCACCAACGCCACGGCAGCAGCCACAATGGGAAGCGGGTTTTCTAGTGCGCCGACAAAGGTAACGGAATGCTGCAAGCCACGCTTGTGGACGAGCCGCTCCAGTCGTTCCCTGGTTTCACCGGCACCGACAATTACAAGTCCACACTCACCAGCGCAACCTGATCGTGCATACGCCTCCACAATAGTGTCAACTCGCTTCATTTCATCGAGCCTACCTACCCATACCATGTAGCGCACGTGGCGTACTGGGACAGTCGGTCTCTGCGCAGCGAGCATCCTGATGCGGTCAGTATCAATCAAGTTTGGCAGACGGACGCCGCATTCCGTGCGCCTGCCCATTATTGTGCATATCTCCCTCAAGCCATCAATTGAGTTGGCCGTGATGCGATCGGCGCGTGCATAGAGATACTTGATGATCGCGGTATAGATTAGTCTACGAACGCCATGTGCATTCTCCAACTGCGCACGTGGGCGTGTGATCTCATTTATGACCAGCTTGGGCCGATTCGTCATGCCTACCAGCGCCATCGACGCTACGGCAATCGGAAAGAGCCCAAGTGCGACGACCACATCATAGTGCGCCGTCTGAATCAGTCGCCGCAATCGCATTGCGTTGCGGAGGTAGCTCCATCTGCTCTTCCAGCGTAGGTGAAAGATGGTTCCCCTGTACCTTTCACCAAGTCTTCCACCTTCATGGAGGACAGCAACGTCGGCTCGACCGTCAAAGAGATGCTCCGCAAGACGAGCTAACCGCCCCTCGGCACCCCCACCGGCAAGCCCACCGCCCATTAGCAGGACTGCAGGGTCCGCGCTACTGTGTTCACTCATGGAGCGTGCCTTCTACCTTCCCTCCAGGCCATCGCTGCGAGCCGCACCACTTTCCAGCAGTAACTTCAGATCTGTTGCCGATGCCGTTCCAATAGCATGGCGAAGCCAGAGCTCAAGCCACAGTACCAACCACAGGCGAGTCTCGTGGCTCGCACCTCGGCGTTGTTCGTCGATCATTCGGCGAATAGGTGCGACGTGAATCCAGCCGTCAGACGCAGCTACGCTGTCGTTGAGCAACGAAACTAGAATCGCGCCCAATCGACCGCGAAACCAATGCCTCAACGGCAAAGCAAAGCCCATCTTTCTCCGGTACACAATCTCGGGCGGCAGCCACTTCGCAGCAATCTTCTTCAGAAGCCACTTGCGTCGCCCCCAGTTCAGCTTCATCCTATCCGGCAGATTCCAGGCCGTCTCCACGACCTCTCGACCCAAATACGGGCACCGTGCTTCGAGCGACGCGGCCATGGTTGCCACGTCGACCTTGGTCAGGTAGTCGTCCGCCAATTGAACCTGAAAGTCATCGAACAGCACCCGCTGCATTGCACTGGCGTCCGCCCGCTCGAGGGCCCTGCCCACGCGGAGTGAATCCAGATCACTTGCGAGTACTGACTGCAGTCGCGGTCCTGCCAACTCGACCAGCGCACCATGCCAGCTCAGGCTGTTCGTATAACCGCTACCGGGCGCAGCGAGCGAGAGCACGTTCAACGCCTGCCACCGCCTCCCTAGCGTTCCAAGGCGCGTGGCCAGGGCGGGAACGAGGTTCCTGCGCAGGCCGATTGGAATCAACGCCGCATAGCGAGCGGCATATACGGCGGACTGCACCCGCCAGTACCCACCGAATGACTCATCCCCGCCGTCACCGGTCAAGCACACTTTGACGTGCTCTCGCGCAAAGCTCGCCAGCAAGAAAGATGGCACACACGATGCGTCGCCAAATGGTTGTCCATACTGCACCACCAGGTGAGGCAAGCAAGAGAGTGCATCACGCAGATCCACCTCGCGCGTGTGAAGGGGGATGCCCAGATGCCCGGCCACCTTTCGCGCATGCGGGATCTCGTTGAAATCCGCCTCGGCAAATCCAAGTGCGAATGCCGGCAAACCAGGTTGTACGCGGCTGGCCATCGCGGCCACGAGCGATGAGTCGACACCGCCGCTGAGGAACAAGCCCACAGGCACATCCGCATCGAGACACCTGGTAACGCTATTCGCCACCGTCGATTCAACTGCCCGAAAGCACACCTGATACTCCTCGCTGAATGGTCTCGCCGAAGGAAATTCCCAATACCGCGCCAACCGTGGGCTTCCACCAGGGACGATTTGCAAGATGTGAGCAGGGGGAAGAGCCTTGATTCCACTCCAGACAGTGTGCGATGCCGGAATGAAGCTGTGTACAAGGTGGCACGCGATGGCCACGGGATCGATCTCCCGCTCCGGCAAGAACGGCGCGATGGCCTCAATCGAAGAGGCAAAGATTAGCCCGGCAGCGCTGCCGCAGTAGTAGAGCGGTTTCTCGCCGAAACGGTCGCGCGCCAGCAACAGAGTCTCTTTCCGCGCATCCCAGACCGCAATGGCGAACATCCCGTCCAGCTTCCCGAAGATCGCACTACCCCATGTCTCATAACCCTTCACAATCACTTCGGTATCGGATCGCGTGCGAAACGACTGTCCCATCGCGACCAACTCAGATCTCAGCTCGCGCCAGTTGTATATCTCCCCGTTAAACACGACCTGAACGTCGCCGTCGCTACCCGGCATGGGGCAACGCCCGGCTTCGCTCAAGTCCCGAATGCTCAACCGCCGGTGTACGAGCCCGATATGCTTCGCGCGATACATACCCAAGTCGTCCGGACCGCGATACAGCATCGCGCCGCCCATTGCGATGAGATCGCTTTCGCGTGGTATCGCCGCTTCGTGAAGGAACGCGCCGCCCAAGCCGCACATGGTTACGTCGCTCGTCCCTCTACAGCGCCAAGGCGGAGCGGCACCTGAATGTGGCAAACGGATCGTGGGACGGAACCTCGATCCGATGGAGCGTGTACGGGGTTGTCGTCCCAACATTGCTGCCCTTCACTTGCGTGACGGCAGCCTCGAAACCCGCAACTCGTACCGCGTCAATAGACCGATCGTCGAATGCGCCGTCCGGGAACGCAAAGAGTCGGCAAGGTTCGCCCAGCTCGTCTTCGATTCTCCGCTTCGACCCCAAAAGCTCGTCTGCGACGACCTTGTCGGAGGAAACTGGGAGATAGCTGTGAAACTCAGTGTGCGACCCGAACCGTACACCGTGGTCGCGCATCGTTCTGATCTGGTCCCAACGGAGAGGCCGGCGCACCCAGTCAACTGGAACGCGGAGATGGGCGCGCAAGGCTTCCAGAAGCTCGAACCTCTCACCCGGCGGCAACGGGGCCCACTGGTGCTGAAGGTTCCGAGCAACCGCGATCTTCTCCTTCAGACTTCCGAGCCGCGCGGGGAACGGAAACGACATCACGTTCAGCGTTGCTCGCTCAAGGATCTCAACGATCTGTGTGGGCCAAGGTGGGCGGCCAGAATCGATGAAGTCAGTGGCCAGAAAGACGGTCGCCGGAACCCCGTACTGCTTCAGCAACGGCCAGGCGAAGGTGAAATTGTCCTCGAAACCGTCGTCGATCGTCAGGGCCAGGAAAGGCTGGTGTTCCACGGCTCCAGCTCGGATGTTTCCGACGCCCTGTTCCAGCGAAACCATGCAGAAGTGGGACCTCAAGTAACGCAGGTGCCGCTCGAACTGACGCACAGGCAGAGCCCCGAACAGCCCCTGCGGCACACCGTCCCCGAACGAATGGTAGGTGAGGACGAGCAAATGGCCACGCAACGCGTCGCGCCTGCGGTGTGGCGCTCCGCTGGCGTCGAGCCCGCCGTGAATCAGACCCTTCGCGACGTACTTCAGCCAATTCACGGTAGAGCCTTGACCCCTCCGCGCCGCTCGAACGCATAGCGCGTTGCCGCGATCACGTTCTCCATATTCGGCTCGTAGGCGAAGAACTGCGCCTGTCTCCTGGCGGCTTCGCCCATCTTGTGCCGCTCGTCCACAGGCAACGCGAAGTGTCTCGTCATCGCGTTGGAAAGGAGATCAGCCTCCGGCGACTCGACGACGTATCCGTTCACGCCGTCCTCGATGAGACCGCCGGCGGCCGCGACGACACGGCTGACCACGCACGGCCTCCGGCAGAGCATGGCCTCATTGACCATCCTCGCCCATGTCTCATAGCGTGACGAGCAAAGGACAACGTCGCTAGCAAGGTAGTAAGGCACTGCCTGCGTGCTGGGAACGAAGCCCGCGAAGTGAATCCTGCCAGGTTCGAAGCAACGGTGCGCCGTGGCCTTCATGGCGTCGGTCATTCGACCGGAACCGACGACCAATAAGCGGGCCCGCGGATCCGCCTGCGCGATCCGGTGAAACGCCTCCATAGCGATATCGGGCCCCTTGACCCAATTGTGCTGTGCGATGAAAAGGATCACGTGATCGTCGTCCGCCCAGCCCTGATCAGTTCGCAGTGCGAGCGCGGCTTCCTGTACTTGCGCGCTCTCGGACGCCGCGAGGAAGTGCTCGGTATCGACCGAGTAGGGCACGAAGAACAGCGAAGATTCCTTCGCGCCGGCATCCATCAAGACCTTCCGACTGTAATCGCCGCCATAGTGGTGCGCATCGAACATTCTCAGCACGAAGCTGCGAAACGGCCGCATCAGCTGCCCTTTCAGCGGTCGCCGCGGGTCGAGAAAGTAGTTGAGCGTTCCCCGATGGACTTGTGCCTGTCCGTGCCACCAGTTCCGCACGATGATCTCCAGCGCGCCCGGCCAACCGTAGCCATACATGAGGACCACGTCGGCGCCCCATGCCCGCGCAGCCAATCTCAACGCGTCCGCATTCTCCCCTTGGGCCGACTCGTAGCCGGCGAGCAGGTCGTCGCCCCAATCGATGCTCCCCGCGTACTCCGCATCAAACCGCTGTCTCTCGACTCTCTGGACGTAGAAGACCTTGAAGACCAGGTCCTCGCGCCGCGCGCACAACCGGAAGAGCGGGACCTCGAAGTGCGAGATCGATTCTGTGAGTACCGCCAGTCGCAGAGGCGACGGAAGGGAATCAGTGTGCATCGTCAGGCTTCCGGAAGATGCACTGATAGCCACAAGTGAACACTTGCGACCCATCAAGCATATCGAGTGGATACTGGCACTTCCGTATGCACCACCCTAGCAACTTGAGAGGGTAGGCAATCAATAGCCGCGCGAGTGAGTGGTAGGTCGATGTGTTTGCGACAACGGCAGGTGCCGCCTCGAGCACGTAGGCCAGGGCGCGAAAGTAGCCTCCAGCTGGCTGGATGTTCACAACTTCGAACCCCGCCTGCTCGGCAAGTGCGTTCAGTCCGTAGCGCGTATACCTCTGGTAATCATGGGGCGCGTGGTGGACCTGATGCATGAACGGCACGGTTATGAACAGGTAGCCACCAGGAGCGAGTACGCGTCGGATTTCAGCAATAGCGCGCGTCGGCATTGCCAGGTGTTCCAGCACCTGCATCATCGACACGACTCGGCAAGCACCAGTCGCGATCGGGAGTTGCTGCGCGTCGCCCACTACACTCGGCCGCATGTTCCAGTTCGCATATTCGTTGTGCTGCTTCCCCACATACCGGTCCAGTCCGATGTACACGGCCGTTGGATCCAGGAGTTCGCGCAGACCGCCTTCTCCGCAACCCACATCGAGCATGACATCGCCCGGTCCGACACTGGATACGATGCGGCGATTGAACTCGCGACCTGAGCCGTAGCCGCATTGCTCGAGATAACGCCGCGCAAGACGGCGTTGCATCGAAGCGAGAAGGCGTGCAATCAATTGCTTGACCCGGTTGTAGGCGAATTGATGTCGAAGGCCCCGTCCCTCTGCGCCAGCACAGCAAGATAGTCTGAGGCAAGGCGCGGGTGAGGCGCCATTCGATCGAGCGCGTAACAGAAAATATTGCCCACTGCTACTCCAATCAAACCAACTGGCTGCAGCGCCCGGTACCTCATCAGGCCCACCATCAGACAAGTATTCCAGAGCGACGCAAAGCGAGTGAACAGCCCGCCCAGCCGCATGCATGCGCGCACCTGCAACCCGGCGGCGTCCGCAACTGCGCGCAACCCCTCCGGCATCAACCGAAAGTAGTCGTGCGGAGCGTCGTGCTCCGGATAGCACATGCTCTCGAAAACGATCACCACTCCCTCGGCCCGTAGCAGCCGGCGGACCTCCCTTAGGACCGCTGTAGGATCGGGAACATCCGTGATGGCCTGGCACAACAGGACCGCATCCGCCGAGCGGTCGGGCAGTGGGACGCACCTCATATCCCCTCTGATGACCTCCGCATCCAGCGGATCGTGGTCCACCCGCAGATACTGACGCGCGTAGGGAAAGCACTTTCGGAACGGACTCTCACCACACGCCAGGTCGAGTACGACGCCGGTCTGAGTTCGACCGAGCTTCGCTAGGGCGGGGAGCAGGTACCTGCCAACGACCCAGTTCTCTCCAAAGACGGACTCGAACTTCCGCAGGCGGGTCATGTCCGCTGGCCCACCGAATCCGGCGTCAGGATTCGCGACGTGCGCCGCTGCATGACCGTCCTCAACGACGGATAGAGCAGATGAAGCATCCACAGAATCAGGGCCACCCGAAGCAGGTCGGTCACGATCGGCTGAATCGCCACCCCAACGTCAAGTAGCATCATGGCGGTCATTGCCAACAAGATCAGCCAGTGCGGCGACAGGATGTTCCCCCGCCGTGCCTTAGCTTCCACAAACGCGAGCCAGCCACCCATGCATGCCATGCCGAGAACGATGCCGACATAGCCCCACGCGAAATACAGACTGCCCAAAAGGGTCACCGATATGCCGCCGTACCTCCACCCATAGTATTCGGCGGCATTGCGGCCGGAATGGAAGAACTCCGGCTTGTCAGGGAGAATGAATCGGGGAAGGACCGCGTATAGGGGAGCGAATACACTCTCCCAAGCGTGCTCGTACGGCGATGTTCTCCCGGTATGCTCCAGCAGGTCCGAGAACGTCGTCGCATGTCCGAGCCGGCTCAACACAGTATTCGCTTTCACCTCCGTTTCGCGGTCCTCGTAGGCATCGTCAAACGGCGCACTTGCCAACAGCGCGCGCCCGAAGGCCTCCGCCTGCACTGTGATGTCGAACACGTTCCCCCCCGCATCGTGCTCGGCCAGAATGAGCGCACGGTACTCCGTGATGACGAGGAACGCGGCGTAAAACACCATCACTGCTCCCGCACCAATAGCCGCCTGTCGGAGATTGAGTCGTATCGGCAGAACTGCCCCCACGAGCAACACGACGACGATCCCGCGAATGATCGAAGCCTTGGATCCAATCGTGACTATCTCGACGACCGAGATGCCGACGAGGCACCAAAACAGAAACGTCAGGTGGCGGTCAGTCAACTTCTTGTAGTAGAGGACCAGGAAGCCGAAGAGAAACGGCTGCTTCAAGGCACTCATCAGGCCGAGTGCCTGCTGCAATGTCCCAGCGGCGCTCTCTACATTGACGCTCTTGCCCTCGACGAAGGTAAGCGAAATCCCAAACACCGCAACCGACAAGACCCAGGAGAGCACGGCCAGCCACCCGATCGCGGTCAGGATGTAGACGGTGTAGCTGATCTGCCCCCGAACCCACTCGCCGTTGTGGCTCAACTCCCTATTGCGGTTGCGAGACAGCGAAACCACGACCGCGTACGCCACGGAGAAGGCGCAAAACCCCCGCAGAGCCCAAAGCGTGCTGAAGTCCAAACTATCCAATGGGGCGGAGCCCCATCTGGAATAGAACTCGTAGAACAGCACTTCCAGAGGATAGGCGAGCACATAGGCGACGACTACTAGCATTGCCGCCGACAAGACGAATCCATCGCGCTTCGATATTGCCAACAGGACAAGCGCAACCACAAGAAACAAACCCGCGGCGACCTCACCGCTCAGGTCGAGCATGCTCAGCGTAGAGACTCCCGCCAGGCATAAGGCAAGCAACGAGCGATTGGCTACGCGCACGATTCCGCCACCATGCGGGACTGCCGGTGGATGGTCGCCTGCAACTGCAATCGTGTCACCGGAGAGAACGATGCAAGTGAATGGCTGCTTCGCGTCAGTTTCTCGCAAGCTGCCTGAAGCCGATCTTCGTGTACTTCATGAACCACCATAGGAGGAACGCGGTACTCGTCCCCTGTGCGACAAGCACAAGTATTGCCATCCCGAGCGCGCTCCATGTCCGCACCACCGGATACGCTCCCGCGAGCAGCATCAGTGATGCCAGCCCGTCGGCAGCAATGGCAGGTCTGTTGATCTCCCATGCCCTGAATAGATAGATCAGCACGTTCTTTAGCCCCAGGAAGGCAAACGCCACTGCAAGCACCTGGGCGTATGGCACGGCGGCGGAGAAGTCCGCGCCGAAAACAGCTGGCAACAGAAACGGCAAGGCGACCACCATGAGCACCGTCATCCCTAACAACAGCATCACCAACCGGCGCAGTGTGCTCGCGATGGCCGCCGCGCTTTCCGGACCTCCCCCGGCCTTGGCTGCGGCGGGCAGCATCACGTTGTTGTAGGTTTGCACGACCAGAGATTGCGCTGCAGTTGCCGCCGCAGAGGCAACAACGTACAGACCCAACTGCAGGTCGCTGGAGAGAAGAACCAACGCCATCTTGTCGATTTGCATGGCGAGAAACATGACGAGATTGGCCGCATGCAGGCGCGCCCCTTGAGCGAGCAGTTCCCGGGCCTCGCGCAACGACAGCCTCACATTCAATCCCGGTCGCACCTGCCATAAGCGGATCAATGCGACCAACGCGGTGCCGGACAAGACCGCGACGGCAGCGCTGCGGATCGTCAGCAAGTCCGCAAGCCAAAGACCGGCCAGCAGCAATGGATAGGTCGCGGCTTGAATGATCCGCTGCAGGTTGAAGTTGCGATAGTTGAACTCTCCCTGTTCGACCGCGAGGAAATTCATCGCGATAAACGTCAATGGGACGAAGATGGCGAAGTAGATCTGGGTGAAAGTCAGACTGGCCTCTCGCGTCGGCCCGAGGAGCAAGGGCAAGATCGGCACGCCGACGGCGACCACAACGATCGCCAAAGCTAGCGAAAGGCCGAGCGTTGTCGCCCTGAGCGTTCGCGTCGTCCCTGACCTTGCCGTGCGAATCGTGATTGCCTCGTTGATCCCCATTGCGGCCACGCCGGCGACAAAGTGTGGCCAGTAGGTGATCGCGGCGAGATGCCCCCGATCCTCTGCCCCAAGAAGTCGCGCAGCGAGGACCCCGCTCGCGAGGCCACTCGCAAAAATGATCCCGTTGGCGAGAAAGGTCTGCCGCCATGGCTTCACCGAGGCGCGCTCCAATCATTTCAATCCGGCAACTTGACCATGAGCCCCTGCTGAACGAAGAACTGGGTCGGAGCGAAATCGGTGAACCAGTTGACTTCGGCACTTCGCTCGCGCGCGAACTCGAGGATGGCTGCCTCCGCCTTCCTCGAGTCTTCGTCCCTGCTAATAACGCCTCGATCGGAATTGTCAAGATAGAAGATGCCACCATTTCTCAACAAGGGGAGCGCCGTCATGGTGCACTGATGGCGGCAAATTCCGTCGACAACGATCAGGTCGAACCCTGCAGTGTCATTCGCCATGAATTGGCTGTACTCATCAATCCGTTCTGCATGGTGCAAGTGAACGTTTCGCAAATGCGCTCTTGATATGAGATCTACGACTCTTGCATGCCATGGACCCGAGTCCTCGACCGCGTATACCTCGCCAGCGCGTTTGGCGAACCAGATTGTCGACATACCTGACCCGAATTCCAGTACCCGGGAGTTCCTGCGCAGGAACTTCTCCAGCGAGTCGAGTGCCGCGTAGGATATCCAAGGCATCGCCGGGCGATACCCGAACGCTAACCGCAGAAGACCTGACGAGATCGCGCGTGGCCCGTTCTGGAGAAGCCTCTTGAAACCGATGAAGTTGCCTTTTTCATCATGCAGACGTGACCTCCTTCCAGGGCCCGCCGCAACGATCTTGGTAAGCAGCGCTGATCTCATGCTGACAGCAACGCCGTGCGAGTGCATGCGGTCGCCTCCCGCAGATCGGCCTCTCGACCGGTCTCGCTTTGAGACGTGCTGCCAGTTGCCGGGATGAGCGCAAGGTAGGCGAGTTCCTCTGGGGAAGTGAGCACAGAAGTCAGTTTCATAGCATCTCCCGGGCGACAGGCACAGCGGTCGCTACTGCATTCTTTCGCGCCAGCTGCGCGCCGCCGGCGCCTTGTTGTTGGCAGCGTCTCACTTCCAGGCGAGATCTCCGGGCACGCTACCGCAAGTCAAGCGGGGCCGGCTCCTGAACCCGTCATGTCCATTCGTTCTGCCAGCAATCTCAGAAGGTTCGAGCAGTTGCGGAAAGCAAGGCGTCGAAATAGCCTACCGTCCGCTCGAGCCCCGCCTCGAGCCCAACCCCCGGCCCCCACCCCAACCTCTCCCTCGCCAGCGCAATATCCGGCTGCCTCTGCCGCGGATCGTCCCCCGGCAGCGGCCGAAACTCGATCCTCGACTTCGACCCGGTAATCGCGATCACCTTCTCCGCCAGCTCGCGGATCGTGAACTCGTCGGGGTTGCCGAGGTTCACCGGCCCGGTGAACTCGGGCGGCGCGGCCATCAGCGCGACGAACGCGTCGATCATGTCGTCGACGTAGCAGAACGAGCGCGTCTGGCTGCCGTCGCCGTAAATGGTGATCGGCTCGCCCTTCAGCGCCTGCACGATGAAGTTCGACACGACGCGCCCGTCGTTCGGGTGCATCCGCGGGCCATAGGTGTTGAAGATGCGCGCGACCTTGATCGAAAGGCCGTGCTGGCGGTGGTAGTCGAAGAAGAGCGTCTCGGCGCAGCGCTTGCCCTCGTCGTAACACGAGCGCGGGCCGATCGGGTTGACGTTGCCCCAGTAGCTCTCGACCTGCGGGTGGACCGTCGGGTCGCCGTAGACCTCGGAGGTCGAGGCCTGCAGGATCGGGCAGCGCAGGCGCTTGGCGAGGCCCAGCATGTTGATCGCGCCGTGGACCGACGTCTTGGTGGTCTGGACCGGGTCGTGCTGGTAGTGGATCGGCGAGGCCGGGCAGGCGAGGTTGTAGATCTCGTCCACCTCGAGGTAGAGCGGGAACGTGACGTCGTGGCGGATGAACTCGAAGCGCGGGTTGCCGAACAGGTGCTCGATGTTGCGCTTCGTTCCGGTGAAGAGGTTGTCGACGCAGACGACGTCGTGGCCCTGCGCGAGCAGGCGGTCGATCAGGTGCGAGCCGAGGAAGCCCGCGCCCCCGGTGACCAGCACACGCTTTGTCGCTTCGTAGTTGCGCACCCGCCCGACCTCGACCCCCGGATTGCCCACCGCTCACCGCCGCACCACCTGCCGCACCTGGCGCCGCCCGAATCGTACCAGCGCGCGGTAGCGGTGCGTGTAGTACAGCGCATGGACGGCGAGGCAGGCGAGCAAGGCCCGGGTATCGTCGGAGAGGACGATCGCCATGACCAGGCAGGCGGCGCCGCACGGCCAAAGCCGGGGTGACGCTGGCGTTGGCGCGGCGCAGGTGCCGGGGGTGATGGCCGGTGTCGGGTCGGCGCCGCTCCGCGCGCGCTGGTACGGGATCGCGATTCGGCGGTAGACGAGCGAGTGCAGGTGCAGCGCGTCGGGCTCCATCAGCGGGCGGAGGCGCACGACGCCGCGGCGGTACATCGCGAACAGCGTGTCGACGATCGGGTAGCCGGCCAGCACGATCACGTACCGGGCGGAGAGTTCGCCGTTGCGTGCGACGAGTTGCATCACGCCCGACGTCGGTTCCCGGGTGCAGGGCGGCATCACGCCGCCACGGCTGCGGGAGGAAGGGCGATTGCGCGTCGGCGCGGCTCCAATATGCCGATCGCTGACAGGGTCCCTGTCGCTCGCCGGTGCTGGCGACCCGAGGGTAACGCCTGCGGACAGGCTTACCCCGGCGGTCGGCGGGCCTGCCGCCTTGCGCACGATGACATGAATATATATTTCATATATAATCCAGACCGGCGCCTTCCGCACCGCAAGAACCGCCCATGCGTCCTCGACACCTCGATCCGGCTACCGCGCCACGGCAAGAGCTGCTGCTCAAGTTCAAGGCGGACACCCGCAGCACGGTGAGCCGCGAGACGGTACGCGCGCTCGCCGTGGCCGAAGGCGTCAGCGAGACCCAGCTCATCCATCGTGCGCTGGCCGAATTTCGCGAGCGCAGCGCGCGGCGCAAGGCGCCGGTCGCCAAGCCCTTGCTCGCGACGGCGGCGAAGGCCGAAGCTCGATCACCACGGCCGCAGCGCCAGCGCCCGCAGTCATTGCGCGAAGCCGCGCTGCAGGGCCGTGCACACGGCCACCTCGACGCGTCGCTGCGCGAGTTCCTCGACGAGTTCTATGTTGCGACGGACGCCGTGGCGCGCGCGCGCATGCTGAGCGAAGAGCCGCCGCTCGGCGATGACGCACGCGCCAACGCGTACCTGGCCGCGGTAGCCGAGCATCTGGCGCTGCGCAATCGGTTGCCCGTGCCCGAGTGGACCGCCGGCGCGCAGCGCTTCCTGCGCCGGCCGTTCTTTCCCGGCGGCCTCGAATCGCTCAAGGCGACGCTGCTCAAGGAAAGCCCGGTCGCCTTTCGCCGTCGGCTCATCTTCGTCGATGCGGACCCGCTCCATCGGCCACGGCGCAACACCGCCGGCGCAGCGATCGGAGCTGCGCCATGACGATGCCGGGTCGGCAGGACATCCTGCGCGGCTTGCGCGCCATCGACGACATGGCGCGGGCCGCCGGCGTCGTGGTGGATCTGTCGATTTACGGCGGCGCTGCGCTGGCGCTGGTGTTCGACTTGCGCCGCGCCACCAAAGACGTCGCTGCCGTGGTCAACGGCTCGCCCGATTTCCTGCGCCAGGCGGCGCGCGATGTCGCCGCCGTGGAAGGCTGGCCGGAAGACTGGCTGAACGACGGCGTGAAAGCCTTCACGTCCAGGCAGGAACAGATGGAGCTCATGGCGGATTTCGACAACACGGCCGAGGGCGGGCTGCGCATCTATACGCCGACGCCCGAGTATCTCTTTGCGATGAAGTGCATGGCGATGCGTCAGGAAGGGCTCGAAGGATCGCACGACGTGAGCGACATCGAAGCGCTTGCCGATGTCGCGCACATCGAGAACGCGAAAGACGCGCTCGCGCTCGTGGAGGCGTTCTATCCACCTGAACGCATTCCCGCCAAGGTCCGCTTCGGTGTCGAGGAGATCATGGAGCGAGTCGTGGCCAGGCGCGCCGCTGCTCGCAGCGACTCCGGCCCCAGGTCATCCGGTGCATAGCCCCGGGTGACACCGCCGCACGCGCGGTCTCCAACCCCGGCAACGCGCATCCTGCGATCGCCGTGCGGCGAAGGCGCCGCTGGTTCGGCGCGCAGGAGTTCGCCGGGGCGTGGCGGTGGCCGGCGTGACGGGAACGACGGTGAGCACCAACCCACGCCACAGGGGCGTACGCCATCGCGACACCCACACCCCCGCCTTCTTGATCTCCTCGTACACTCGTACATCGCATCGGGCGCGAGATCAGGTTCTCCGGGCCACGACACAGCACCGTGTTCGACGAACGCCTGCGCAACGACGGCCGGATCCGCCAGGGCCGCGAACACGCCTGCATCCCGCGACTGGACGAGGTCCACCCCGTGTGCTTCACCCTCGGTTCCGTCGCCGAACGAGACTTGCGAGCGAAGCCCGGGCAGCGACTTCACGGTCGCCGCTTGCCGAGGCACACGCGGCTGCAACGAGGGCGCTACGCCCGTGGGCGAATCCGCCGCCGGTCGCTCATCGTGTCCGGCGATCGTCCTGGGCGGGGAGCGCGCGCCGCACCTGCCTGCGCCCGAACCGCACCAGCGCGCGGTAGCGGACCGTGTAGAACATCGCGTAGACGGCGAGGCAGGCGAGCAGCGCCCAGGTATTGTCGTAGAAGACGATCGCCATCGCGAGGCAGGCGAGGCTGTGCACCCACAGGCCCGGGGCGACGCGCAGGTTGGCGCGGTGCAGGTGTCCGGTGCGCTGGCTGGCATCCTCGGCGCGCCAGGGCATGCGCCGCCGCTCGACGCCGTCCGGCGGGCCCGTGTCGCGCACGCGACGCTCGAGCCGCTGCAGTTCGCGCGGGATCGCGATCCGCCGGTAGACGAGCGAGTGCAGGTGCAGCGCGTCGGGCTCCATCAGCGGCCGGCGGCGCACGACGCCGCGGCGGTACATCGCGAACAGCGTGTCGACGATCGGATAGCCGGCCAGCACGATCACGTACCAGGCGGAGAGTTCGCCGTTGCGCGCGACGAGCTGCATCGAGAGCTGCGCGTACATGAAGCCGAGGAAGTACGCGCCCGCGTCGCCGAGGAATACGCGCCCGCCCGGGTAGTTCCAGATCAGGAATCCCGCGAGCGCGCCCAGCATCGCGAGCGCCTGCGCGAGCGTTTCGCCGTCCTGCGCCCAGCCCGCGGCGATCGCGAGGCCGGCGAACAGGATGACCGCGGTGCCGCTCGCGAGGCCGTGCGCGCCGTCGATCAGGTTGAACGCGTTGCACGAGCCCACGACCATGAACCAGGTGAGCGGCAGCGCGAACCACAGGTGCGCGAGCAGGTAGTCGAGGAGCGGGAGGTCGACGCGCGGCACGATGCCGCCCGCGTAGTAGGTCGCGAGCGCGGCGGACACGAGCGCGGCGAGGAGGCGATAGCGCGGCCGCACGCTGCGGGTCAGGTCCTCCCACACGCCGACGACGACCACCGGAACGGCGGCGAGCGCGAGGGTGAGCGCGGGGTCGAGGTCGGGCTGGCCCAGCGCGCGCGCGGCGAGGGCCGCGGCCAGGAACGCGAGGAACACGATCGCGCCACCGAGGCGCGAGGTCGGGACGACGTGCACCGCCTGCACGCCGTCCGCGTGGTCGTGGCTGATCGAGCGCGCGCGGATCGCTGCCGGCATCACGGCGACGGCGAAGAGTGCGGGCACTGCGGCAAACCACCACTCCGGGTACATCTCCCCTTCCATCCCTGGCCTGCGCGGCGCCTCGTGCGGGCGGCGTTTGCGTTATGCCGTGGTCATTATAATCAGGCGGGGGGATGTGGATCGGCCGCGAGGTGCGGTGGGGTGGTCTTCGGGTTCTGGAGATTCGCCGTATCGGAGGGAAAGGCGGCGGATTGAGGCGAGGGGCGTCGGGCTGAAGCCCGACCCACGGGGCGATGCGCTTGTCGGGCTGAAGCCCGACCCACAACGCATTCCCGTAGGTCGGCCTTCAGGCCGACGGGTTTGCGGCATTGGAAGACGAAGTCGGGCTGAAGGCAAAGGCGTCGGACTGAAGTCCGACCCACAGAACTCTCCCCTGTGCGGACGGAAAAGCGGGGTCAGACTCGACTTGTGCTTGTAGGTCCGGGTTCAGCCGGACGGGGTTCGCTTCATCGAGGGAAAACCGTCAGGCCTGACCCACAAGAACACGGAAAGGCATGCGGCTGAAGCCCGACGGGCTCACGGGCTGCTGCCACGTTCGACGCCGCGCGCGGCATGCAGTTCGCACACCCGATCGAAGATGACCGTGGCGAGGCACGCACACGCCGCCTTGACGACGTTCCAGTCGTGCCAGCGGGGGGCGAGGTTCCGATACTCGTCGAGGTCGATGCCCTCGACGTCGTAGGGCTGCGCGCTCGCGAGCTGCACCTGCAACTGCTGGAGCGGCGATTCGCCGTTGTCCTGCCTGTAGATCCGGTCGAAGTACTGCAGGGCGAGCGCGACGTTCTCGTCGCCCATGTGATCGGCCAGGGCGACGAAATCGAGGTAGTCGCGCGTGGCGTTGCGCCGCAGGATCAGCACGCCCTTGATGCGCAGGATCTCAGCCTCGGTCGGAACGGTGATGCGCCCGCCGCGGTGCTCCACCACCGTCGTCGCCAGCGGTTCGTCGCGGATGAGCTGCCGGATCCCGGTCTCGATGCCATCGAGACTGCCCAGGATCTGCACCGGGCGCTGCACGCGGGCCGTCTTCCAGCCTGCCACCGACTCGA
>JAANMX010002085.1_pt1 | contig 20795 bp, 14 predicted proteins | sample 7279681 | NCBI WGS metagenome assembly JAANMX01 (sample SAMN14094542, study PRJNA606508) | bioreactor metagenome | isolation source: A lab-scale SPAN reactor treating ammonium-rich wastewater day 351 | place: Ireland: Galway | collected 2018-01-01
TTGGTGCGTCGCACTGTCCAGATGAGGTTGCGGACTAGAGTCATTTCGTGGACAGTGCGACGCACCGGATGGAACTTATTTCTTGACGAGTCCTTAGTAGCAGACCAGCAGGGCCACACAAACCGGCACCAGTCTGCGAATTCTGACGGTGCCGGTTTGGATTTTTCTATGGATCCCAGCCCTGATAGTTCGCACCACTCAACCCACTACATACCGATATTCCCCCGGGCCCACCTCCTGCACCCTTCCTTCGACTATTTTGCCATTTTGCCGGACAACGCTATCAATTTTGCCGGGCAAATGGACCGTCGCGCTTGTGTTGGGCGGCACAATGACGGTCCACCCAAACTGGTGATCGCTGAACTCCCAGCGCGAGACAATTTCCCCATAGCGAGTTTGCAGGCGACCCTCGGCCTGGGTTAGCCCACCGCCGGGCTGGGGGCGCAGGACAAAATGCTTGTAGCCCGGCTGCTGGGGATCGATTTCGATCCCGGCCACGGTGTTGTAGAGCCAGGCCCCGATGGAGCCATAGGCGTAGTGGTTGAAGGAGTTCATCCCTGGGTCCTGGAAGCCGTTGTCCTCGGTGTAGCCGTCCCAGCGCTCCCAGATGGTCGTAGCGCCCTGGGTGACAGAATAGAGCCAGGAGGGCCAGCTCGTCTGTTGCAGCAACTGATAGGCCACATCCAGCCGCCCGTTGCTGCTGAGGACGTGGGGCAGATAGGGCGCACCCACGAAGCCCGTAGAGAGGTGGCCGTCCCGCCGCTCGATGTCTGCCACCAGTTCGGTCACAGCCTGACCGCGCAGGGACTCCGGCAGGAGATCGAAGTGCAGGGCCAGGACATAGGCAGTCTGGGTGGGGGTGAAGAGATCCGTATTGAAGACCTCCGAGCTGATTGGCCCGTAGTCCACGGCTTTCAGATTGCCCCGGGAAATGGAGTCGGCCCCATCCATCATCTGCCGACGCTGGGAGGCCGGCGGGGGGTTCTCCGCCAGCTTGCCCCCTATCAGATAGCGGTTGCCAAAGGCACGTTTGACATCGGCAAAAAGCTGCCGGTAGCGCTCCGCGTCTTGCGTCTTGCCCAGCACATCGGCAATCTGCGCCATCAGGCTGGCATCGTAGGCCAGAAAAGCCGTGCCGATCAGATCACGCGGGGTGGCCGCATTGATGGAAAGCCAGTCGCCAAAGCCAGGCCAGCCCTCGAATTCGGGCGCGCAGCGAATGTGGCCGGGGCTGACCGTCTGCAGCCAATCCATAAACTTTGTCATCACGGCGTAGTGGTCTGCCAGAATGCCCCGATCGCCGTAGCAGAGGTACATCGTCCACGGACAGATAACGGCGGCGTCGGCCCAGGCTGGCCCCCCATCCAGCATCGGAAAAGCAATCGGCACTACCGCGGGAATCATCCCTTCGGGACTCTGGGAATCGGCCACATCCTGGGCCCACTTGCGCATAAAACCGGCCACGTCCATATTGAAAGCCGCGGTGCGGGCAAAGACCTGAATGTCGCCGGTCCAGCCCAGCCGCTCGTCCCGCTGGGGGCAGTCCGTGGGCACATCCACAAAGTTGCCCTTTTGCCCCCAGAGAATGTTGTGCTGAAGCTGATTGAGCAGAGGGTCTGAGCAGGAAAAATCGCCGGTCTGGGCCATCTCCGAATGGAGCACAACGCCTGTGATCGTATCCCGGTCCACAGTCCCCGGATAGTTGCCCACCTCCACATAGCGGAAGCCGTGGAAGGTGAATTTGGGTTCCCAGACCTCTACGCCCTTGCCATCCTTAACCCCTTGAAAAGTGTAATAGTCCGTGGCCCGGGCCGCGCGCAGATTGGTCGTGTAGAGATTGCCCTCAGCGTCCAGCACTTCGGCAAAGCGCAGGGTGACAGTCGTGCCTGCCGGTGCGCTCCCCTGGAAGCGCACACGTCCCACCATATTCTGGCCCAGATCGAAGATGGCGCTGCGACTGATAAAGCTCCCCTTCTCCACCGGATCGGCGACAGGTTTGATCTCCTCGATGCGGCGCACGGTCGGGCCGTTGGTGGCGACCAGTTGCCCCGGCCACTTGCCAAACGCCTGCACCCGACGCCACCCCTTGTCATCGAAGCCGTTCGTGTCCCAGCCGGGCATCGCCAGCCGGGCGTCGTAGGCTTCCCCCATAATCAGGTCGTTTTCCAACAGGGGGCCGAACTGGTGTTTCCAGGTGCGGTCGCTGCCGATGCGCTGGCTGCTGCCGTCGGCGAATGTCACCTCCAGTTGGGCCAACAGCCGGGGCCGGTCCACGTAATTCTGGCGCGCACCCATACCCACATACCCCGCGGCCCAGCCGTCGCCCAGGATGACGCCGATGACATTCTCCTCCGACTTGAGCAGCTTTGTCACGTCGTAGACGCTGTATTGCACCCGCTTGTTATAGTCGGTCCAGCCTGGGTTGAAGACATCTTCGCCGACCGGCTTGCCGTTGATGGTGCATTCATAGAGACCCAGCGCGGTGATGTAGAGCCGGGCCGCTTTGACTTTGGCAGGCAGCGTAAATGCTTTACGCAGATAGGGCGCGGGCACATTTGTGCGGGGGCCACCGGTCAGGGTAGCGCCGATCCATTTGGCCTTCCAGTCGGCAGGCTTGAGCAGCCCCATCTCAAACCAGCCTGGCTCGCCCTCGACAGCAACGCCCTCCTCGTCCCACACAGTAACCCGCCAGTGTACCCGCTGCCGGGATTGAAGCGCCGCGCCGCCATAGGCCACCAGAACGGACTGGTCGGAGGCCACCTGGCCGCTGTCCCACAGGTCGGCTTTGCCGGGCGTGAGCAGTTTGGGCGCGCTGGCGGCAAGAATGCGGTAGGCCGTCTGGCCTGTGCCGGGCTGATCGCTCTGTATCTGCCAACTGAAGCGCGGTCTGGTGATGTCAATTCCCAGGGGGTTGGCACGAAATTCACAGGTGGCATTGGTGATGGTTTTCATTTTCGTTCCTTTCAGGCTGGAGTATGAACAGATTGTGTAAAGATAACACCGATGGCGGCCAGTTCACCTATCAGCCGCTCGAAATGGGGGCCAGTCACCACCTTCTCCGGTGTGAGCAGCCCACGTCCACTAATCTCTCCCCGCCCTACCATCCGGGCGATAATTGCGCCGGTCATCGCGGTTGTGCGGGCCATTGAAGTAAAGCCCAGGGCCTCGTCGTAGCGGTCGATCATCTCCACCGAAAGACGGGTCGCTTTGCCATCTTTTGTACCTTCCGCGTCCAGCCGGACGAGGGTAATGTCCCGGTCCGTCTCGTCGAAGCGCACTTTGGGATAGAGCAGCACATCCAGAAAGTGCTTGGGGGCGATGGATGCACCGTCGATGTCGATGGGCTGGCTGGAAAGCAGCCCCAACTCTTTGAGCAGCGTCACTTTGGCCGCGTAGCCCGGCCAGCGGATGGTCTTCTGACTGCCCTCGCGCAGCCCCTTGAGACTCTCCAGTTCCAGCAGCCAGGGCATAAAGTTTTCGTGCCACGCTTCCACCTCGCCCACGCCGTCGAATGTCACCGGCTCGGCGTCGCTATAGCGGGCCACCTGCACCAGCGCGCCCGCTTCTACCGCGTGGCCGTCGATCGCGCGCAGGGGCAGCCGCCGCCCGCCAAAGACGATTTTGTAGCCCAGGGGCGGTGTGGGCGCGGCTGGGATGCCCCCACATTTGATGTGCAGGGAGTCGATGCTGTCCAGTTCCTCGGCCAGCCGCCGGGCCCAAATTTCGGTTAGCCCCGGCTCCACGCCGCAGCCTCGCAACAGAAACGCGCCGGCCTGGGCTGCTTCGGCTTCCAGCGCGGCCATCTCGCCCGCGGGGGGTGTGGACAAATCCACCAGCGGGCGCCGGGCCGCGATGGCCGTGCGCATCCCCAGAGGGATAATCTCCGAGGGCAGCGCGGCCAACACCACATCGTGTCGGGCAAAGAGCGCGATGGCCGGGTCCCGGTCGGCTAAATCGATTTGGGCAAAAGCAACTTTTTCCAGGCCGGGCAGACCGGTCAATCGCTTCTGGGCAGTCGCCAACTGTTCAGCGCTGCGGTCGGCCAGAGTGACGGCAGATACGTCGTCGGCCTGCATCCCAATATAAGCGGCAGCCGGCCCCATCAGACCGCTGCCGAGCACGAGAAATTTCATCTTTACCTCTCCAGATGATTGTGATTCATTGTGTGGCTGTATCGTTTTTGACGTATAGTTGCCGCAAAACGGGCCGCCAGTTTGTGCCTTCCAACAGGTCCGTGTTGTCGCTGATCAGGTCGATGCTGCCGATAGACCGCCGGGCCCCGATGCGTGCCACCTCCACATCGCTGATTTTCCGCAGCAGCGCCTCGCCGTAGCCGTGCAGGGCGATGACCTGAAAGGGCCGCCCAAAGAAGTCGCGCACCGTCTCCGGCAGGGGATCGGTCAAGCCCAGCCGGTTGTGCATCCGGGCCAGGGCCTCGTAGGCCGGGAGCAGATGGCCCATCCGTTCCTGCCAGGTGGCCGCGGTCTGCGCGGCCAGCAGATGGGGCGTCAACTCCCCCGCGCAGGCCAGCTTCGAGAAGGCCGTGCCAAACCACTTGGGATAGGGCGCGTACTGCCGTTCCATCAGGAAAGCCAGCCGCATCACATCCCGTACCAATCGTGAACCCATCAGGCCGGAGCCGAGTTCGTCCCCCACCAGCCCGGCCCGCCCCATCAGATGCTCCTCCTGGCCGATGCGCGCCCAGCCCGCGGCCAGCAGATAGAGCCAGACGTCCTGGGGATACCAGGCGAAGCGGGCGCGCAGCGCTTCCAGCCCGAACGCCTTCTCACCCCCTCCCAGCCTCCCCCAATTTGGGGGAGGAGCCGATACGGTTCCCTCCCCAATCTGGGGAGGGGTAGGGTGGGGTAACAATCCAAGTCCGTCGTGATAGACCGCGCCGCCGGTGAGGGTGCGCAATTTCTGCTGGGGAAAGGTAAGCCAGTCCGCGGCCTCTAGCGGCTGGTCGATGTCATAGCCCAGATAGTCTTGGACAAAACCGCGGATGGTGGCGACAGTTACCCGGTGGTTGACCGGGCCGCTCTCAATCGCGGTGAGGTGCTGCACGCCGTTGTCATTGGGGTCAGGTTCGCCGAAGTTGGTGGAGTAGCCGTGAAAGGTGTAGGGCAGACGCTCGGCCAGGGTGTCGTGGATGGCATCCGCGGCCAGCAGGTGATCGTCTTCGTCGAGAAAAAGCTGGACACGAGGCCCCCAGTGGTGGTCTGTGGACATTTCGTCGTCAAAGCCCAGCACCTCCGAGCCGCTGCCGATCAGCGCGGCGCTGTGGGGCAAGCCAGGGAAGGCGTCGTCCAGAATCGGGTACACGGCTTCCCGGTAGAAGTCGCCGCAGAGGGTCAGGCCGGGGATGAAGGGGGGCATTCTGCTTTACGCCTCCGGTCCACCAAAGACAAACTCCCCGCCCACAACCGTCCCCGTCACATCCGTCTCCAAAATCGCCATCGGGTTGACGCTGAAAATGTCCTGGGAGAGAATCGTCAGATCGGCCAGCTTGCCGGGAGTGATGCTGCCCTGCTCGTTCTCCATTCCGCCTGCATAGGCCGCGCCGAGGGTATAGGCCCAGACCGCCTCTTCGACGGTCAGCCGTTCTTCGGGAATCCAGCCCTTGCCGCCGGGTGTGCCATCGGCCCGACAGCGGGTGACCGCGGCGTGGATGCCCTGGATCACATCCGGCGTCTCCACCGGCGCGTCGGAGCCAAAGGCCAGGGGCGCGCCGGTCTGTTGCAGGCTGCGCCAGGCATAGGCGTAGCGGCTGCGGCTGCCCCAGTGCTTGTCCGAAAGCAGCATATCCTGGGTGGCGTGGATGGGCTGCATAGAGGGAATGACGCCCAACTCCACAAAGCGGGGGATGTCGGCGGGGTCCAGCACCTGGGCGTGTTCGATGCGGTGGCGCAGATGCAGACCGACACCCCCTTTGCGGCTGGCCTCCAACGCGTCCAGCACCACCCGGTTGGCCCTGTCGCCGATGGCGTGGGTGACGACGGACAGCCCCGCGGCCGTAGCCCGTGCCACAATATCGGCCATCGCCGCTTCATCCGTGACCGCTATTCCGGTGTTCTTCGGTTCGTTTTCATAGGGGGCCAGCATCCAGGCCGTGCGGGGACCCAGCGCGCCGTCGCTAAAGACTTTCACCCCGCCGATGCGCAGCCACTCGTCGCCCAGACCGGTTTGCAGGCCGAGACGGATGGCGTCGTCCAGTTCGGAGACGGGGATTTGGGAGACGATGCGCAGACGCAGTTCGCCGTCGGCCCGCAGCCGCTGAAAGGCGCGCAGGGCAGGCGCGGCCTCCATTGTGTGTACACCGACGATGCCCATTTTGTGTACAACCGCCTGGGCCAGGCGCACGGCTGCGGCGGCCTGTGCGTCGCTCGGCTCGGCCACCAGCAGAAAGAGGGCGTGCATCGCGGTTTCCAGCAGAATGCCCGTGGGCTGACCGCGACTGTCCCGCACAATCTCCCCCCCGTCCGGGTCCGGCGTGGCCGGGGTGATCCCTGCCATTTCCAGTGCCCGACTGTTGGCCCAGCCCGCGTGACCGCACTTGCGGCGCAGGAAGATCGGGTGTTCGCTGCTGATGGCGTCCAAATCCGCCGCGCGGGGGAAATCGCCGTCGCCCCAGAGCGACTGATCCCAGCCCCGGCCGGTGAGCCACTGGCCCGGGGTGGTTGCGGCGGCCCGCTGGGCTACCCGTCCCAGCGCGATTTCCAGACTGGGGGTATTGGCCAGATCGATCTCGCCCAGGCTAAGGCCGTAGGCCAGAAAGTGGATGTGGGCGTCGATGAAGCCGGGCACAACCGTCTCCCCGCCCAGATCGATCACCCCTGCGCCGGAGAATTCTTCCCGCAATTCCTCGCTGTCGCCTACAGCCACAAAGCGATCCCCGCGGATCGCCACGGCAGAGGCGCGGGGCCGGGCCGGGTCCATTGTATGAAAGTTGCCGTTGATGAGCAGCAGTTCAGCGTCCACGGTTTGTCTCCGGTGTGGGGTGTGGTAGAGTTGTAATAGCACCCGAACGGTCGTGCTGAGGTGCGTCGTTTGCCGAAACGTGAGGCGTGAAACGTGAAAGCGCCGTCTGATCTCACGTTTCACGTTTCATCCTCTCGGATTTCCTATCCATTTATAGCACAAAAGGTACTCAATAGCGAAGGTTTCCCTATGCAACCCATCGGTGCGCTGCACGAATTTCACGACCCGGCCTATGCCCAGAGCTGGGCCGAGCGTTTTGTGCCCACGCCGCCCCGCCAGGCGCTCTTTGACCTGATTGTGGCGCAGATTACCCGCCGTTGCCCTGCCGACGCCCACATTGTGGAGATGGGCATCGGGCCGGGCTATCTGGCGTGGGAGATTCTGGGGCGGATTCCCGGCGTCAGCTACGAGGGGGTGGACTTTTCCGAGGCGATGTTTGCCATTGCCCGCCCCCGGCTGGCCGAGTTCGAGGGTCGGATTGTCTACACCCAGGCCGACCTGGCCGGTGAAGCGTGGACGGCCCGTCTTTCCCGGCAGCCGAACGCGATTGTCTCCACCTGGGCGCTGCACGATCTGGGCGCAGAGGCGCATATCGCGTCGGTCTATCGACGGGCCCGGGCTGTGTTGCCGGTGGGCGGGCTGTTGCTCAACGGCGATTTCGTCAAGCCCGACGAGAGCAGCTTCGACTACGAGCCGGGGCGCATCACCCCCAGCCGTCACAAAGAACTGCTGCGGGCTGCGGGCTTCCGGGAGGTGGAGCGGCTGGCCTATCTGGAAAAGGATGTGGCGAACCCCACCTCGGCCAACAACTACGCCTGCTTTGCCGGTATCGTCTGAAAGATGGAACACGGATGAACACGGAAAAAACGGATTCACACAGATTTAATCAGCGGAGATCAGCCGTTTCTGCGTCGTCTGTGTCCCACTTTCCATCCCTGTGGCGTACAAGTGCATATAGACGAAGCGGCCTGCGATGAGCCGTACCCGCCATCTGGTGCGCTCGTCCGCGCTGGTACTCTTTCTCTATGTGCTGGAGAAGTTTACCGGTCTGGGCAAACTCTTTTTGATGACCCGACAGTTTGGCACGGGTGCAGCCGCGGATGCCTTTACCGCGGCCAATCAATTGCCAGAGCTTTTTCTCTATACCCTCACCGGCGGTGCGATTGCCGCAGCTTTCATTCCTGTCTATTCAGCCTATTTGACCAACCGTAAAACGGCCCAGGCGGAGGCGCTGGGCAACACCGTTTTTACCCTCACTGCACTGGTCGTCGGGGGTATCTGCGGGCTGGCCGCGCTGGCCGCGCCGTGGATCAGCCGGGTGTTGCTTGTGCCGGACTTCAGCCCCGAACAGCAGATGCTCACCGCGGAACTGATGCGGATTGTGCTGCTCTCGTCCGTTATTGTGGGGGTGAGCAGTATCTTTGGCAGCCTGCTCCAGGCCCACCAGCACTTTTTGGCACCAGCCCTGGCGCTCAGCCTCATCGATTTGGGGCAGATTTTCGGGCTGTATGTGCTGGCCCCCCGTTTAGGTATCCACGGGGTGGCCTGGGGCAGTGTGATCGGCGCGGCGCTGCTGGCCGCCACCCAACTCCCCGCGCTACGGCACAAAGGCATCCGTCTGCGCCCGGCCATTGCTCTGCATCTGACTGGAAGCCGGGAGATGGCCCATCTGATCTGGCCGCGGATGGTGACGCTGGGGGTGGTGCAGGCGGTGGATTTGGTCTTCCTGCGCCTGGCCTCGCCCCTGGCCGCCGGCAGCATCACCGCCTTTTTCTATGCGATGCTGGTGATGGTGGCTATGCCCAAATCCCTGCTGACCGGGACGATCACCGCCGTCTTTTTCCCCACCCTGGCCGAGACATACAATGCAGGCAGAACGCGGGCGATGCAGTCCACACTCTTTGCCGGTCTGCGCGCGGCCTGGCTGCTGGTGATCCCGGCGGCGGTGGGGTTGCTGGCCCTGGGCAAACCGGCGGTGGCCTTCCTCTTCCAACGGGGCGCGTTTGACGAGCGTTCGACGGCGCTGGTCTTCGGGCTGATGGCGATTTTCAGCCTGCGGCTGGTGATGGATTCCACCCAGGACGTGCTTTCTATGGGCTTCTACGCCCGGCACAATACCCGGATTGTGATGTGGGCCAATCTGGGCTGGGCGTCGCTGCACGTCCTTTTCAGCTTCCTGCTGGTGAAGCCGTATGGGATTGCCGGGCTGGCCTGGGCCACGACTCTGGCTTCGGCGGCGATTGCTCTGGTACTCTACTGGCTCAACCGACGGATGAATGGGGTTAGCGATGGCGAGCGAGAATTGTTCCTGGCGCTGGTCCGCACGGGTTTGGCCTGCGCTGGGATGGCCGGGTTTATTGCCGGTGTAGGCCGGTTGGGGTGGGGAATCATCCCCTTTTTGGTCGTAAGTATCGGCGGCGGTTGTCTGGTCTACGGGGGGCTGCACACGCTGCTGGGGGGGAGAGAACTCAATGGGGTCTGGAAGCATCTGGTGGAGAAATGAGGACACAGATTTGCACGGATGGGATGGATTTACACGGATTTAATCTGTACAATCTGTGGTCTGATCTGAGCTAACCACAAAGACTTAGAAAATCTTTGTGGTTAAAGTGTTTTGTACCATTCGCAAGGGAGGAACAATGGACAAGCCGCGATTGTACGTCATCGGCGACAGTATTTCACTTCAGTACGGCCCCTATCTGGAACAGTATTTGGCGGGACGCTACGCCTACGCCCGCAAGACAGCCGAAGCCGAGGCCCGGCTCAATCTGCCCAATCCCCAGGGCGACAACGGCGGCGACTCGTCGGCTGTACGGGCCTTTTTGGCCGGGCTGGTCGAAGGCGGCGACTGGTCCGCCGACCTGCTGCTGGTCAACTGCGGGCTGCACGACATCAAAACCGACCCGATCACCGGGCGCAAGCAGGTGGAGATCGACGACTACCGGGCGAATCTGGAGGGGATTGTGGCGTTGGCCCGGCAGATCGGCGTGCCGCTGGTCTGGGTGCGCACGACGCCCTGCGATGAGGCGGTGCATAACGCTCGGCCCGGTATGGCCTTTCACCGTTTCGCCGGGGATTGCGTGGCCTACAACGCTGTGGCCGATGGGGTGATGGCCGCCGCGGGCGTCCCGTCGATTGATCTGCACAGCTTCACCGCCAGCCTGGGATCGGACCTCTACTGCGATCACGTCCATTTCCACGAAGCCATTCGGGAGAAGCAGGCGGCCTATATGGCGGGGTGGTTGGAGGGGTATGGGGTGATGGGTCGGGCATAATTGAAGAAAAGTGAAGCGTGAAACGGAGATCGTTCTCTGAAGAACGCAGCTTCTGATTTGCTACATTCTCGATAGCACCCTGAATTGCATAGTGCGTGGAAACACTCTACGGTGAAGTGCCCCCAGAAACACCGGACCGCCGGTGAGCCAGTAAGCTATCCACTTGATCAGTATTCGTGAAATTTTACACAAACCACAGGATTTGTCCTGTTTGACGCCCCCCCAGAGTGCTGGCACAATAGAATATAATCGTCCCACCATCCCAACACCCCATGTGAGTTCCTGTGAAACGAATCGCCGCCATCCTCACCGAATACCGCCCCCGCTCCCACGCGGATGTGATTATCACGAAGTTTCTCAAAGGCTTTCCCACCGACGACGGGCTGATCCCGCCCCAGGTGGAGATCGTCTCGATGTATGTGGACCAGTTTGCCGAGAACGATCTGAGCCGCCAGTATGCAGCCGAACACAACGTGCCCATCTACAACAGCATCCCCCGTGCCCTGACGCTGGGCGGGGATACGCTGGCTGTGGACGGGGTGCTGCTCATCGGCGAGCACGGCGACTACGCCTGGAACGAAAAGGGGCAGCACCTCTACCCCCGTAAATACTTTTTGGAGCAGATTTGCGGGGTGATGGCGACCAGTGGCCGGGCGGTGCCGGTCTTCAACGATAAACACCTCTCCTACAACTGGCACGACATCCGCTGGATGTATGACCGGATGGCCGGGCTGGGCGCGCCCTTTATGGCCGGTTCTTCCCTGCCCCTGGGCTGGCGCTCCCCCTGGCTGGAACACGAAAAAGAGACACCGATTCAGGCCGCCCTGGCCGTGGGCTACAGCGGGCTGGACATCTACGGCTTTCACACCCTGGAAGTGCTGCAATGTATGGTGGAACGGCGCACAGGCGGGGAGACCGGCGTGGCATCGGTCCTCTGCCTGGAAGGAAACGCTGTGTGGGAGGCGGCCCAGGCGGGCCGCTGGGACCGGCGGCTGGCCGAAGCGGCCTGTGCGCCCATCGACGCCGAGCGCAAACCCGCGGGATCGATGGAGGAGAATTGCCCCAACCCCGCCCTCTTTCTGGTGGACTATCGGGACGGCACCCAGGGCGCGGTGCTGATGCTCAACGGCTATGTGGAGACACTGGCCTACGCCGCCAATGTGGGGGGGGAAATCAGCGGTACGGAATTCTATTTGCAGGACGGCGACCCCCACTGCCACTTCAGCTATCTCAGCCTGAATATTCAGGAGATGTTCCTCAGCGGTGTGCCCACCTATCCGGTGGAGCGCACGCTCCTGACATCCGGCGTGCTGGAAGCCGCGCTGGATTCCCGCTATCGGGGACACATCCCCGTGGCGACGCCCCATCTGGACATCCAGTATCAGAGCTACGACTCCATCCCCTGGCGACCGTTAGGTCTGCGCCCAACAGGGGCCTGTCTGCTGCCTTTCCCCTGACCCGAAAAGCAGTGGCTCAGTGGTGAATTTTTCTGGCACGAAATCCAGTCGTTTTATCGGTTACGAATCAATCTTCTATCAAACCAATTCCCAAGCGGAGAAAAATCCATGCGAGCTGTGCAAGTGATGGCCCCTGGCCGGGCTGAATTTGTCGAGACGCCCAAACCCGAACTGATTCCGGGCCACGCGCTGGTGCGTTCCCGCCGTCTCTCGCTGTGTGGCAGCGATATTTTTATGCTCCACTACGCGCCCAAACATCTCTACCCTTTTTTGCCCGGCACTTCCGGTCACGAGATGGTGGGTGTGGTGGAGGCGGTGGACGCGCCCGGCTCCGGCATCGAGCCGGGGATGATGGCGCTGACCCTCGTCCGCGACAACCGGGCTATGGCCGAGTATTATCTGGCCCCAGTGGAACACATTATACCCCTGCCCAAAGGCAAACCGATTGAGGAGCTTTTGCAGGCCCAGCAGTTGGGTACAATCATCTACGCGGCCAAACACCTGCCCGGCCCGGTCATTGGTAAGAATGTGGCTGTCATCGGCCAGGGGTCCGTGGGGCTGTGGTGGGTGTGGATGTTGCGGCGCATGGGCGCGCGTAAGGTGATTGCACTGGATGTGCTGCCCCACCGCCTGATGTTGCCCAAGCGCTACGGCGCAACCCATACGGTCAACAACCGGGAGGTGGACCCCCAGGAGGCCATCCGCGCCATCACCGGCGGGGAGTTGGCCGATGTGGTGATCGAGGCGGCGGGGGAGGTAGAGACGATCAATCTGGCCTATACACTGGTGCGCCAGCACGGGGATTTGGTCTACTTCGGCATCCCCCACGCGATGGAGATGCAGTTCAACTTTGGCGAATTCTTCCGCAAGTTTCCTCGGGTCAAGGCCATTTCCGGCGCGTTGAGCGATCCGGGCCAGGGGGTGACCCACCAGGCGCTGGAATATATCGCCACGGGAGAGATCGACGTATCCCACATCCTGACCCACACTTTTTCGTTCGATCAGGTGATGGACGCCTATGAGGTGGCCTATACCCGGGATGAGGGATCGGTGAAGGTTGTGATTGAGATGCCGGAGTAGGAGAGCAGACGGCGGACAGCCGACCGCCGACGGCAGACGAGGGTTTCGGCGTCTGCCGTCGGCGGTCGGCTGTCCTGCTTATTTACCCCGCAGACGGGATTTGAGGGTATCCCAGCGGGTGGTTTGCAGTTCCTGGGGGGTAGGTGCGGCTTCCTCGTCCAGGGCAAAGAGGATATTCAGCCGGTCGCCCTCGTATTTAGCCCCGGCCACTTCCAGGCGGGCCAGACCGATAGGCAGGCTGATATTGCGTTTCCAGTTGCCGATATGGACAATCAGCTCATCCACAACGCTGCGGTGGAGTTTCACATCTTCCTTTTGCACCATCGGCAGAGCCAGGCTGAGCACATATTGGCCGTCCTGTTGGAAAATTTGCTGAGGACGCCCGGAATAGAAACTCAGCGAAGGATCACCGGCTCCTCCCCGTATTGGATCCGGGCCAAAGACAGTGACCGCGGTCAGGCGCAACATCTCCTCGCCCATCACCTCCTGGCCGAACATTGGCACGCGAAAAATAGGCAGGGGCTGGAATGCTTCATCGATAAAACGCAGATTCTCCTGCTGCGCGGCTTTCCACTGATCAAAATAGCTGTCTGAAAGCTCCGTGGGAAAGATGCGGTTGCAGACCACCGCATCCACGGCATAACCATACAGACTGAGGTAGGTGTAGGCCCGCTGGGCTTCTTTGATGACCATCTTTTCCGGGTTCAGGACCAGCCGCATACTGCTGATACTACTGTCATTTAGCAGTCTGCTGGTACGCTCCAACACCTCCACCAAATCCTCGATGCTTTCAAACACATCATCCCCGGGCAGGGGCATATCGCTAAAGGCTTTCATCACAGGGCGGGCGATCTGAATGGTTTTGCGCTGGAAAGGGAATATCTTTTCGATGTACCAGCGGGCCATTTCGGGAAAGCTGAGCAATTGCAGGGTGGATCCCGTGGGCGCGGCGTCAATCACAATCACGTCGTAGTCACCGCTCTCGGCCAGATGGGTGATCTGCATCAGACTCGCCAGCTCCTCCATCCCCGGCAGAACGGAAGTCTCCTCCGCCACCAGCGCATCCATTCCCCGCCAGGCAAAGACGACGTTCAGATAGCTCTGCACCCGTCCCCAATATTTATCCATCTGATGGAGAAGATCGATCTCCTGTCCCCACAGATTGGGGGCCAGCACTTTTAGTTCGTTGCCGATGCGTGTGTCGAAACTGTCACCCAGGCTGTGGGCGGGGTCTGTGCTGAGAACGACCGTACGGTAGCCAAGCTCGGCGCAGCGCAAGGCGGTGGCCGCGCTCAGTGTAGTCTTGCCCACCCCCCCTTTGCCTGTGTAGAGAAGAATACGCATAGAAATTGACCTGCTTTCACCCGGTTCTGTAGGAGTAGAATATACGCGAAAAGTGACTGCTCACCCCCACCCAACCTCCCCCACATTGGGGGAGGAGTCGATCCAGTTCCCTCCCCGGAATGGGGAGGGGTAGGGTGGGGTGGCTGAACAGCTACCACGGAAAAACGAAACCGGGTGGATTCCCGGTTATCTACCCAGAGAATCCGCCCCGGTCTGCTACCTCATCATTCCTCGACCCACTTCTGTCTACGAAGCGGCTACCGGCAAATCAGCCGGTGGATTGTTGACCAGTTCGCCAAATATCCACGCCCCGCTCTCCAGTTTCAGCCAATCACCCGCTTCGTTGCGGCCAATGATAACCAGCGCCGTGCCAGCGGTGATTGATCCGACCCGATCAAAAGTTGTGCCTGGGCCAGAGCGCAGGTTGGCATCCACCGCAGCACTGCTCTTGGCTGGGGTTGGGCTCTCTGTCTCGCCGGCAGCCGGTGCTTCGGCGGCGGGTGTCTCGGCCGGGGCGCTGCTATCTTCCCCGACAACTGGCAGATTGGCCGGGGCGTTGTCCACCAGTTCGGCAAATATCCACGAGCCATTTTCGAGCTTCAGCCAATCACCCGCGGCATTCTTGCCAACCAACACAAGCGTCTGGCCCGCCTGGGCCGAGCCTGTAAGGGCCGCTGTCGTATTGGGCGCAGCCCGTAGATTCGCCAGGGTATTAGCCGTCGCCGCGGCGGCGCTGGCCCCCGGCGGGGTTGCAGGGGCTGGTGCGCTGGGGGCAGGGGTGCTGCCCACGGGAGTTCCATCCGCATTCACCTGGGGTACATCCGGCGCGCTGGCCAGCAGTTCGCCAAAAATCCACGAACCGCTGTCCAGCAGATACCAGTTGTCCGTGGCAAATTTGCCGACAACCGTTACATCTGTGCCAAAGTTTGCCCCGCCTACTCGCTCAAATGTGCCGCCGGGGCCGGAACGCAGATTGGCATCGGCATTGACGGTTACGACGACTGGGGTGGCGGGCGCAGATGGAGTCACAGACGCAGCTGCATCAGGGGTTGCAGGCGTGGCCGCATCCGGGGTCGTCACCGGATTTGCCAACGCAATGGGGACGGGCGGCTTATTCGCCAATGTCCCAGCGGGCAGCCAATTGCCATTCTCCAACTGATACCATTCGCCTGTTTCATCCTGGGCAGAAACCAGTACAGTCGCCCCGGCGGCCACCAGCCCCACCGAGTCAAAGTCCAGGCCGGGGCCAACGCGCAAATCAGCCTGACCGATAACAGCCACGGGAATCGTCACGGATGGCAAGGCTGATGTGTCGGGCGTTGGCTGAGTGGTAGGTGAAGGAAGCGGTGGCAGGGTGGGCTGGGGCACGGAGGTTGGCGTCGGCACATCGGTTGGTACGGCGGTCGGTTGTATTTCCGGCAGGGGCGTAGCTGTTTCGACAGTTACGATTGGCTCGCCCGCCTCTGGTGAGGGTTGAGCCGGACTTAAGCCAAGTCTGCCAGCCAATTCCGGTCCTGCCAATTGCTCCAATTGTTCCCCGATCTGCGTCGGGATAAATTGGCCGAGACCGGAGGTCAAGGCCAGATAGGGGACGCCGATGATCAGGGCAAGCCAAAAGATGCTCACGACGACTGCGAGTACCCTCTTCATATCCCCTACCTTTCTGTAGCGCTCAATATGACACGATATCAGTATGACACGTTAGCCGAAGATGCCGCGATGTTCCGCCAATCCTGTGCGTAGACTACTGGGAAAAGTGTAACACAGGATTTTGTGGACCACAATTGACCGCGGCTCATCATTCTGCTACGCCACAGACAATCAAATGCAAATGTTTTGCTAATCCGTTCTTAATCTTTTTCCAATACTATTGGGGTATACTGGGAGTTGCCGCAAAAGCACGGGGAGGGATAACCAATCTGTCAGCTCAATTGGGTCTGAGCAGTCTACCGCTGCTCGGACAAGAACCCATTGGTTGAGCGACACAACTCGACTTCACTTTTGTCATAGGGCTATCGCGCGCGATTTCGACAAGAACGATTTTGTATCGTACAATTATTGAGCATATTTTGAACAAGTATCTTCAAGATGTCCTGCAATATCCTTCGTAAGGATCAGCAGGCAAAATGGCATCCGCACTCATCGGCGCATAGGCAACCTTTTGCAGCCATTCTCGTATTTGAGTTTGCGGCCAGAGATATTCCAGCCACAGAACAGGAAAGGGAAGCACTTATGTCTTTCGAGAGCGTCTTTCAACGACCGGCAGTTCAAAAACAATCGGCCAGTCATCCCACGCTCAATTTACCCCAGATGCTTATGGATCTGACCAGCGACGATCCAACCTTTCATCGCCATATGCGTATGCGCACTTTTCGGCGTGGTGAAGTTTTGGCGGATACAGAGAGTCTGCAACGTCAGATGTTTGTGCTGATGACAGGAAGCGTACATATGGTATGTACCAATAACGAAGGACGCCGGCTGGTGATCGCGACACTGGAAGCAGGGGCCGTCTTTGGCGAAGGTGCGCTGACCAATCCCGGCGAACCCAATGTATTTGCAGAAGCCGCCACAGACGGAACCCTGTGGAATATCCCCGCCACAGAGGCCCGCAGTATGACGATTCAGTATCCGATTCTTGGCTGGGGAATGCTGCAAACCTATGGGCGTCGTCTCCAACAGGTAGAAAACAGCCTGGAAGATGTGGCCTACAAGAAGTTACCAGAACGGTTGGCCGCGCTGTTGGTAGAGCTTGGCGAAGAGACGAATGGAACGATTCGGGGGACCAGCCATCAGGCGCTGGCAGACCGATTGGGCACCTATCGGGAGACGGTGAGCGCGATTCTGCGGGATTTCAAGCGTCAGTCGTTGGTCACCCTTGGCTACCGGCGGATCGAAATCGTCGATTTCGATATGCTCAAGGAGATTGCAGGAATCTGGGATTGGTAGCCTTTTCAGAAGATTCAGAAGTTCGACTTTTTCCGAAAAGTCGAACTTCTGAATCTCCAACGCATACACCTCCACATCTGAATCCCCAATTTTTACATATTTTACGTGGAATTGCCCTGATTTTTTAACATTCTCGTAGTTGACGTTTGTCAGATAAATTGCTATAATACTCGCTAACGCACGTTATACCACCTCGCCTACGGATTCGACTCCCGAAAAGTTTCGATAGTAAATGTCGTTGGTTGTCTCCACTTTTGCGGTTAAAACGAACGCGTGAACGACACGAATCATCGAAATCCCACCGGTTTTTTGTCTCCGGCCTATCCAAAAATTCGCGAGCGAGCGCAGCTTTAACGAAATGCCCTGCCCGGGAAATTACCTCCTGTTTCCAATTTGATCCACCCAAATATTCTGACTATACCGATTCCCCTGAAATTATTTCCCGTTTGCGAGGGCAGCTGCCTGTGAGCTGCTTCGTTAAACGTTATCAACAACTCCGCCTGGTATCAATCCAAATGGACTGGCTCCGTCAACCGACAGGCCAGGGATGCCCCCCGCGTTGTGTTCATTGGCCTCCGCACAGAGACCCAAATTTCTTTTGAACCAGTGTGTGTAACAAACACCTATTGATAGAGGCTTACGTATGGAACCGCTTACAATGACAATGGCTGAACTTGAGGATCTGACGCTGGATGGGCTGCGCGATGTGGCCCGTTCGATGGAGATCACCGGCTATACCCGACTCAAGAAATACGACCTGATTATGCGTCTGTTGCGCGCCAATGCCGAGCAGCAGGGCTACATCTTTGGTGGTGGTATTTTGGATGTGGTGCAGGATGGTATTGGATTTCTGCGCAGCGAACATCTGCTACCCGGCCCCGATGATGTCTATGTCAGCCAGAGTCAAATCCGCAGATTTGGCCTGCGTACAGGGGATCTGGTGGCCGGTCAGGTCCGCCCGCCCAAAGAGACCGAAAAGTATTTTGGCCTGCTCAAAGTGGAAGCCGTCAACGGGCTGGACCCCGAAGAGGCCAAACGTCGCCCCCATTTTGAAAAAATGGTCCCCATCTTCCCCGACGAGCAGGTGCTGCTGGAGACAAAGCCCAGTCTGCTGGCCACCCGGCTGATCGATCTCCTGGCACCCATTGGCCGGGGTCAGCGCGGACTGATCGTCAGCCCACCCAAAGCGGGCAAGACAACGATTCTCAAACGCATTGCCAATGGCATGTCGGCCAACTACGACGATCTGCACCTGATGGTTGTTCTCATCGGTGAGCGCCCGGAAGAGGTGACCGATATGGATCGCTCGGTAGACGCCGAGGTGATCAGCAGCACTTTCGACGAACCCGTGCAGAATCATGTGCGGGTGGCCGAGATGGCATTGGAACGGGCCAAACGGCTGGTAGAAGGCCAGCGGGATGTAGTCATTCTGCTGGACAGCATTACACGTCTGACCCGGGCCTATAACCTGACTGTACCCCCTTCGGGGCGTACCCTCTCCGGTGGTATCGATCCGGCTGCCCTATACCCGCCCAAACACTTCTTTGGTGCTGCCCGCAACATTGAAGAAGGGGGCAGTTTGACAATCATCGCCACCTGTCTGGTGGACACGGGCAGCCGTATGGATGATGTGATCTACGAAGAGTTCAAGGGCACGGGCAATATGGAGCTGCACCTGAACCGACGCCTGGCCGAGCGGCGCATCTTCCCGGCTATCGACATCGAACGCAGCAGTACCCGGGCCGAGGAAAAGCAGATGGACGCAGAGACCCTGGCCAAAGTTTACACCCTGCGCCGGATGATCGATGCCATGGGTGGTGGCAACGAAGCCATTCTGCCCATTTTGGAACGGCTCAGCCGCACCCGTACGAATCAGGAGTTTCTGGACACGCTTGTCAAATAGGACGAGATAGTGACGCGCAAGGCCCGCTATTTGTCGAGACAAATAGCGGGCCTTGCGCGTCTTTTCTGCTGAAATTGGGACGACTACAGTATACACATGACCTACGTTTGATATACGAATATCCCACAATCCATTCGATCCACTCTTTTTTGATACCTATTTGCTCAATTGGAATTTGTCAGCTTTTGTGGCTGTGCTATAATGCGCAACGAATGTGGTCGGCGATTGTATGGATACTTCCACTTCATTTGTCAGCGATTCTTGTGATATTCTTGTGAAGTACAGTTGCCGGTCAGGTGTACGATACTCTAGTGTTCGCTACGCAGAGTTGAGAAGCAGACGGAAAAACCCATCGAAATAGTCTTCAATGGACTGCGGCCCCCGGTCGCTGCTCCGGAATTACACTGTTCCGTTCTGCAATGCGGCTCTGAGGAGAAAACAATGCCGTCATCCGAACCATTTGGTGTCGATGGTGAACTGCAATTTGGACGTTCGTTAAAACCTAATAGCTTCGCCGAAAGGCCGCAAAGTCGAGGGGTTGATAGACCAGCCTCCCGCACAGCAGACGAGACACTCCCTCAGGTCTCTCGTTTCGGCGAAGCAGCCAACAGCAAATGGATCCCCTCCATCGCTGAGACACACCGTCCAGAGCCAGAGACAAATAAAAATTCCAATGGACTGAACGAAAACCTGCCGTTTCGGGCGTCCCGTTACCCACAGACCCATCCTGCCGGATTGAATGCTTCGGCATTTGGCCCGGTCAGCGGTGCGGGCAGCCAGTACAGCGCTGGAACATTGGCCGCCGAAGGGGTGAAGGAACTGGAAACCCCTAATGTCTTTGCCAACCTGCGCAGGCTGGTCCAGGCTTTCCTGGGTGATCAGATTTCACCCATCCGTCTGGCAAGCCATCTGGCGGTGATTGCCGTGGCTGCGGCTGTGTTGATAGTCAGCCAGGTGGAGCTGCCCGACTGGCAATTCTCGTTGCGCAGCCTGCCCGAAGACGGACTATTCGCTCCCTCTCAAACTGCTAACTCGGTGGCTGGCGGAAGCGCTGTGGTGGAAGCAGCCTTCCAGCGAGCTGTGATCCCTCTGACAATCCCCCAGACACAACCCATTCTGCCAGCAGTTCAAGAAGTTGTCGCGCCGGCACAGGCAGGCCCTTCGCTGGTTTCCGCACGCGAGCAGATCGAGACATACAATGTGCGCTCCGGGGATACAGTTTTGGGGATCGCCGCCAAATTCAATCTGCAGCCGGAAACGATTCAGTGGGCCAACCCAGAGTTGGAAGCCAATCCCGATATGCTGCGCATTGGCGATCGGCTGGTAATCCTGCCGACCGATGGCGTTCTGCATGTGATTCAGTCCGGCGACACGCTCTCGACAATTGCGGCCAAATACAAAGTAACTACAGAGGCGATTGTGGGCTTTGGTCTGAATCGTATGGCCGACAGCAGTACGCCGATCGCGGTGGGCCAGCAGTTGATTATTCCCGGAGGCAACAAACCCTATATCGCCAAACAGGTTTTGGCCTATAGTGGACCGGTTCCCGCAGGGGCATCCCAGGGCAGTGGCGCGTTGGCCTGGCCGACCAGCGGCACGATTAGCCAGCCCTACTGGAACGGTCACCGGGCGATTGATGTGGGCGCATGGACTGGCACAGCCATCGCGTCGGCCGATAGTGGCTATGTGATCGCCGCCCGCACAGGCTGGAACAACGGCTACGGAACAATGGTAATGGTCGATCACGGCAACGGCTATGTCACTCTCTACGCGCATATGAACAGTATCTTTGTGCGTCAGGGCGAGAGCGTT
>JAANMX010002086.1_pt1 | contig 20792 bp, 19 predicted proteins | sample 7279681 | NCBI WGS metagenome assembly JAANMX01 (sample SAMN14094542, study PRJNA606508) | bioreactor metagenome | isolation source: A lab-scale SPAN reactor treating ammonium-rich wastewater day 351 | place: Ireland: Galway | collected 2018-01-01
TGAGATGATTCAGCCTGGGTATGCTCTTTACATTTTGATACGAGGAGTTGATACGCTCCGTGCCCGTCGCCTTCACGTCAGAGCTGCCGTTGGCATCCTCACTCCTCAAAATTTGTAAAGATGTCTCCAGGCTGAATTATCTCATTCCGAATTCTGCAACATTCTCATCTTATCATCCTGCCTTCACCGCCTCGGTGATTCTGCCCAGCACAGCGACTGGCGCGCTGCCCAGATCGATGCGCAAGAGTCGGCGTCCCCCATCCAGCAACGCTTGCCGATCACCCAGCGACTGGGAAGCGATCAGCGCGCCAAAGGTGATGCTGCTCTCCGGCTTGCCCGCGGCGTCGGGGATGGGCAGATCCCCCTCGGGCTGGTCTACCAATTGCATGAAGAGTCCCCGCCCCCCGTCGCCCTTGTGAAGCTGGCCTGTGGAATGGAGAAAGCGGGGGCCAAAGCCCAATGTGACCGCGGCTTTCGTGCGGTTGCGGATGGCCGTTTGCAGGGCGGAGAGGCTGGCAGCCATCTTCCCGGTCGGCTGGACATAGGCTTGAATGGCGAAGTAATCGCCGGGCTGGGCCTGGGCCAAAAAATCCCGGATGGCGCTGGGCAGATCCGCGGCGGTCACGTCGCCGTAGAGGGTAGCGTTGCCGTCGCTCAGGGCGGGTGACAGAGCCGGCAGCTTGCCCGTGCGGGTATAGGCATCCAGCATCTTGCGGGCCTGGATTTTGGCCGCTTCTACATTGGGCTGGTCAAAGGGGTTGACCCCCAGCCGCTCCCCGGCCACAGCCGTGGCAAACTCCCAGAGAAAGAACTGTTCGGCCAGATCGTAGATGTCCCGGAAATGGCAGTGGATAACCGGTTGGCCCGCCTCCTTCAGTTTGTGAATGGCGGCTGTATGGCTCTCGTCATCGCTATATTGCAGGTAGACAAAGAGCCGGTCCTCGCCATAGACCTCCGGCCCCCCCACACTTTCCCCCACCACGGGCAGAATTCCCTTACCCTCTTTGCCCAGACTTTCCGCCACCAGTTGCTCCAGCCAGTCGCCAAAGCTGACAATCTGGGGTGAGACGATGACCGTCATCTTGTCCCGGCCCATCTTCGCCAATTCACCCATCACCGCGCCTATGGCCGCGCCGGGGTTCTGGCTGGCGTTCACATGGCTGCCACAACTGTTCATAGCGGCGGTGGCCCGGCGCAACAGCCGGTTCAGGTCCAAACCTGTGAGGGCGGCCGGCACCAGCCCAAAGTGGGAGAGCGCCGAGTAGCGACCGCCAATGTCCGGGTCGTTGATGTAAATAGCCCGAAAGCCATAGGCTTCGGCCAGGGTCACCAGTTGGGAGCCGGGATCGGTGATGGCGATGAAATGCTGTCCCGCCTCCTCTGCGCCCACTGTGTCGATGGCGCGGTTGTAAAAGTACTTAAAGAAGGAGTCGGTCTCGGCGGTTGTGCCCGATTTGGTGGAGACAATAAAGAGGGTAGTGGCAGGATCGATGGCGCTGTCGACGGCTGCCACTGCGTCCGGGTGGGTGCTGTCCAGAATCGAGAGTGCGATCTCTGTGCCGTGGAAGCTCGTGCCAAAGACCTCTGGGGCCAGGCTGCTGCCGCCCATACCCAACACAATCGCGGCTTTGTAGCCCTCATTCTGCAAATCCTGGGCCAGGCCATCCAGACAGGGCTTCTCTTTACGCATCTGCTCGGCAATGCGCAGCCAGCCCAGCCGGTTACCGATCTCGGCAGGCTGCGGTTTCCAGACCGTATGGCTGTTGGCCCAAATGCGGGCCACCAACTGGCTCTCGTCCATCCCCGCCAGCGCGCTGTCTATGCGCGCCTGGTCCTGGCCCAGATGAAAAGCAACCCGCTGGCCCAGGCTGGAACGGCTGCTGCCGGCATAGCTGGCGGCCTTTTCGGCGATGCTCTGCATCAGTTCGTCAAAGGCATCGGCAAAGGATTTCACCCCATCCCGCTGCAATTGGGCGGTGACTTCGCTCAAATCGATACCCAGATCGGCCAGTTGGGCCAAATGGTTGCGGTCTGCTTCCAGGCTGGCGTCAATCGTGCGGGCCACTGTGCCGTGATCCAAAAAGGCTTCCAGAGTGTTCAACGGCAGGGTGTTGACTGTAAAGGGGCCGATGAGTTCGTCCACATAGAGCGTGTCGGGAAAGGCGGGGTCTTTGGTGCTGGTACTGCCCCACAGGGGGCGCTGCACCCGGGCACCTTTGGCTGCCAGTTTCTGCCAGCGGGGGCCGCTGAAGGTAGTTTTGAAGCGGTCGTAGGCCATACGGGCGTTGGCAATGGCGATCTTCCCGGCCAGCTCCGGGCGGCCCAGGGCCTTCACCTGCTTGTCCACCACCCCATCGACCCGGCTGACAAAGAAGGAGGCCACCGACGCCACCCGGCTGAAGTCCACGTGCGCACCGGCCAGCTTTTCCAGACCGCTGATGTAGGCGTTGGCGGTCTCGTCGTAATCTTTCATCGAGAACATCAGCGTCACATTGATATTAATCCCCTCCGCAATGAGGGTTTCGATGGCGGGGATGCCCTGGGCGGTGGCCGGCACTTTAATCATCACATTGGGCCGATCCACCATTGAAAAGAGACGGCGGGCTTCCATAACAGTGCCTTCGGTGTCGTAGGCCAGTTTGGGGTTCACCTCCAGGCTCACATACCCGTCCAGGGCATCCGTGCGTTCGTAGACCGGGCGCAGGACGTCCGCGGCCCGGCGAATATCCTGGATGGCAAGGGTCTCGTAGATGTCGTTGACTGTATGCCCCTCGCTGACCAGCCGCTCGATAGCCGCGTTGTAATCTGTGCTGCTGGTGATGGCCTGCTTGAAGATCGACGGGTTGGAGGTGACGCCCCGCAACCCTTTGCTCACCAGCTCATTCAGCTTCCCCGCGTCCAGAAAGGCCCGGCGGATATAATCCAGCCAGATCGACTGCCCTGCTACTGCCAATTCATGCATCTTTGTCATGGAACTGTCTCCCTGTATAAACTCTGTCAGCGTGCCCAGGAAGCGTGAGGCGTGAAACGTGAGGTGTCGTCACGTACTCTCACGTTTCACGTCTTCACGTTTCCGCACGCAAATCGTGGCTTCGCCACCTTATGTTTTACGCTTCATCGGTTTGACTACTCAATATCGCCCGATGGTCAAACTCCCCGTCGTCCCCGTTCTGGAAGATGGCGTGGGCCGCCATCGCGCCGCCGATGATGCCTGCTTCGTTGAGCATCTGGGCCACCACCAGGGGGGCCCGGGTGTGAATGTGCTTGAAGAATTTCTCGCTCTTTTTGCTCACGCCGCCGCCCACAATAAAGAGGTCTGGCGAGAGCAGAAATTCCAGAGTCTGGAAGTATTTGTTGAGCCGTTTGCCCCACTTCTTCCACGTCAGGTCTGCCCGCTGGCGTGCGCTCTCCGCGGTCTGGCGCTCGGCATCCCCCCCGTTGATTTCAATGTGGCCCAGTTCGGTGTTGGGCAGCAGATGACCGTCCACAAAGAGGGCAGTGCCGATGCCTGTGCCCAGAGTGAGCATCAGAATCACCCCCTGCTGGTCCTTGCCCGCGCCGAAGACCATCTCGGCAATGCCCGCGGCGTCAGCGTCGTTGATGACTGTGACCGGACAGCCCGTGTGCTCTTCAAAGAGCGCTTTGGCGTCGGTCCCAATCCACGAATTGTCCACATTGGCCGCGCTGTGGGCCACGCCGTTGCGGATAATCGCCGGAAAGGTGCAGCCAATCGGTCCCTTCCAGGCAAAGTGGCGCGCCACCTGCCCGACTACCAGGGCCACGTCGATCGGTTTGGCCCCTTCAGGTGTATCCAGGCGATAGCGGTCGGTGATCATCTCCCCCGTCTCCGCGTCCACCACCGCGCCTTTGATCCCGCTTCCTCCGATGTCAATGCCAAGAACGTGCATACTCCCTCCCGCGGGTAAGTCTGTTACCGATGTAGTAGTGCATAAGGTGGCGCAGCCACGATTTGCGTGCAGAAACGTGAAGACGTGAAACGTGAGATCGGGTGACGACACCTCACGTTTCACGTTTCAGTTGGTTGGCCGACCGACTAACGCTTGTGGGTTAGTTCCTGGCTGGTACGGAGTAAAGTGCCTGTGTGACAAATCCTACCCTACAACCGGGCCAGGCCATAGCTGGCTGCGCCCAGCAGGGCTGCCTTTGGATTGAGAATCACATGGACCGGTACATCCTGCAAGAGGCTGGCAAAGCGCCCCTTCTCTGTGAAGGCAGCCAAAAAGCCATCGCTCTCCAGCGCGGGCAGGATACGCGGGGGAATGCCCCCCCCCAGATAGATACCGCCGGTTGCCAGCACCTTCAGCGCCATATTGCCTGCCTCTCCCCCCAGAATCGAGACGAACATCTCCAGGGTGCGGCGGCAGATGGCGCAATCCGGACGGCTCTGGGCTGTCTCCACAATCACCGGTGTTGGGTCTGTCGTGGCAGCCAGCGCCGCGGTCAACCACTCCGGCTCGGCGCAACGGCCCGTCTCTTTGAAAAAGGCGTAGAGGTTGGGAATCCCCAGCCCGGAACAGACCCGTTCGTAGCTCACGTGGCCGATTTTCCCCCGCAAAAAGCGCAGGAGTTCGGTCTGTTCCTCGTTGACCGGTGCAAAAGAGACGTGACCGCCCTCCGAAGCGTGGGCCTTATAGCGTTTGCGCTCCCAGGTCAGAAAAGCCTCGCCCAGCCCTGTACCCGGCGCCACAATCCCAATCGGCGCACGCTCTACTGGCTTCCCGGCCCGCAGGGTATGCACATCTCTGGCTTCCAGGTTGGAGACCGCATTGGCAATCGACTCCAGATCGTTGAGCAGCTTTACACTCTTGACGCCCAGACTGGCCTGCAGCCCCTTCTCCTCCATCCGCCAGGGGAGATTGGTCACTGTGGCTTTGCCGTCCACCACCGGCCCGGCGACGCCAAAAACGGCCGTCTGAAAGGGCAGATGGGTATGCTCCCGGAAATCTTCGATCAACGCTTCCAGCGACTCATAACGGCGGCTGGGGAAGGTAGACTCGGCCAAAGGCGCGGACAACCCGCTCTCCGCCGCATAGACTGCCAGATTGGTTTTGGTACCGCCGATGTCGCCGGCCAGGAGCATAAGCACTTATCCCGTTATGTGAAATGGGTGGCGGTTTTTGGATGCGATACTCCGTACCAGCGCAAGAGCTAACGCACATCTGTTAGTTCCAGGCCGTTCGTGTGTGCCATGTGACCAGCAATGCGAGACTATACTCAAATCAGAAGGAGAAGGGCGGTTTTACCCTTCCGGGAAGCGGCCAAACGATTCAATTTGAGTATTATACAGCCCGGCGGAAATCGACCCACAATACCTGCTCCCCGCCGGTCCGTGACCGGCGGCGCACACCCGCCAGAAACCACCGGGGCACGGACCCGGCGAGAGCAGTCGCATCTATGGCTGGACTTGCGCCGTCGTGTACTAGCACCGGTTGAGCGGTGTCCTGAGCCTGTCGAAGGGTAGGTGGGTGCAGTTCCCCGCCGTATCGAAACCCAGCGGGTTACCCCGAAATGGTTCGTAGACCCGTTCGCTTGATTTCGATACGCCTCGAAGACTCGGCTACTCAATCAGCGCTCACTTACCTGCACTTCCCTGCCCTTCTCCCCCGCGGCCAGCAACGCCTCCACCACGGCCAGATCGGCCAGGGCTTCTTGGGGCGTGTTGCGGTGGGGCGCGCCTGTGCGGGCCGATTCCACAAAGGCTGCGATCTCCCGGTGGGTGCTGAAGGGCAGGCCAAAGCTCTCTTCCCTGCGCTCAGTGCCCCGCTGGATGAGCAGCTTTTGGGTGGTCACCCGCAGGCTGCCTGCGCTGCCCACCACATGCAGCCCGTTGTCCCCCAAAGGGCTGCCCCCGGCATAGGTGACAGTGTAGCTGCCAATCACACCGTTGGCAAAGCGCAGCCAGGCGGCCAGAGTATCTGCCGGGGGCAGGTCCTCCCGCTGCTGGGCTACCACCGCGCCCACGGCTTCGATTTCGCCCAATACCAGCCGCAGCCCAGCCACGTGATGCACGCCCCCATCCAGCAGAAAGCCGCCAGGGAAGCCGCCGCTGCGCCGCCAGACCGTGCGATAGTTGGGCGTGTCGGGCATCACAGGCAGTTGCAGGGCGAAGTCACAGGTCAGGGGTCTGCCAATGACACCCTCCCGAATCGCCCGGCCCGCCGCCACAAATGCTTCCTCATAGCGCCAATTCTCCGCCACCATCCAGACCTGGCCGGGCCGTTTGCTGTGTAGGTCCAACAGAGGGCGGGCTTCGGCCAGGGTAGGGGCGATGGGTTTTTCGCTCATTACGTGGACGCCCGCGGCCAGGGCCAGGGCTGTCACTTCTGGCAGCAGGGGGATGGGCAACACAATATCCACCGCATCCAGCTTTTCCATTGCCAGCAGGGAGGGGATGTGATCGTAGATAGTCACCGCTTCGGGCAGCAGAGCTGCTACCGCGGCCGCGGATTCGTGGGAGCGGCTGCACACAGCCACCACCTGGCACTGTTCTTGCAGCGCGGCATAGGCTGGCGCGTGGGCTTTGCGGACAAAAGTTCCTGCTCCGATCAGTGCAAGCCTCAAGCGGCTCATAGCTCGTCCCCTTCGCTGGGTAACTGCTCACCCCCACCCAACCTCCCCCAAAGTGGGGGAGGAGTCGATCCCGTTCCCACCCTAGAATGGGGAGGGCTAGGGTGGGGTGGCTGAACAGGTACTTCGCTGGAAAAATAGGCCCTCAGGCCAGCCAGCCATTCCGCAGCCGGCCCCGTGACCTGCTGAATGGGTTCGTCGGTTGTGCCGGTGGCAATCCGGCGAAAACGGATCAGCGCCTCCCGCGGTTGACGGGCAAAGCGGATCCTGTCATCTTTCTTGCCATCGTGGGCGATCAGTGCTATTGTGAACACGGGTTTGTGCTGTCGAGTATGTGTAGTCAACCAATCAGCGCTCACCTGTCAGCGGAAGCCTGTTAGAATCAACTGAATTACACGCCCATTATACTCCACCACGCACCCAATCAACCAATGCCCACGCCACTCCCTGATGCCGATCTCTTGCTATTGCTGGCCGTCGCGCTGCCACCCCGTGCCCTGGACATCCTCGGCCCGGTAGTGGACGAGCGCTTTGTAGAAACGTCCTATGGACGGGTGGGTCCCCTGGCCCTGCGCCGGGCTGCCAACGGGCGGGGGGTCTGGGTGCAGCCCTACAGCGGGTTGCCCAGCCGCACGGACCCCCGCTCGATGCTCCTGGCCGCACGCAAACTGGGGGTGCAGCGGGTGCTGAACTGGGATACGGTCATCGCGCTCAACCCCCTGCTCAGCCGGGGACACGCGGTCATTATTTCCGACTACATCGACTTCGTGCGCCACCAGCCCCACACCTTTTTCGAGAGCGAAGGCATCACCGGCATCCACCAATCCCCCTCCTTTTGCCCGCAAATGGGGCAGGCACTCTCCCTGGCCCTGCCGATGGCCCCCGGCTGTGTCTATGTGGGGGTGGACGGTCCACGCCGGGAGAGCGCGCCGGAAGCCCGGATGTTTCGCCAGTGGGGGGGCGATCTGCTGGGGCTGAATCTGGTCCCGGAGATTGGCCTGGCCGGGGAGCTGGAACTCTGCTACGCAGGGGTGGCAACGGTCACCGACGTCAGCGCAGACCGCTTCTCTGCCCCGCCCCAGGGGGAGATGCGCTACGGGCTGGAGCTGGTGCTGGAAGCGCTGCCCCGCTTTGTGGAAATGTTGGCCGCACCGGCCACCTGTGGCTGCGCCGAACGTCTCAGCGCACCGCGCAAGCGGGGATTGCTGGCGAATGATTGGTGGGCGCAGGAATGACCCGAATCACCCAACTCTACCCCCGCCTGGAACTCCTCTCGGAAGGGGAGCCGCCCCACCATACCCTTTTTGTCATGGCCCGGCTGCCCGGATCACCGGACCGGCTGCTGCTCATCGATCCCCCCGCCGATGTGACCGAACGCTTCTCCCTGGCCGACGAGAACGCGGTTCTCTACACCGGCCCGGCCCGGGAAAGCGCTCTGCCAGAGCTGCAAACCCAGCCCGGCGGCATCGCCCACCTCAGCATCGGCGAACACCTGCTGGACATCTACAGCCAGCAAACAGGCAACGTCATCTATTTTCCCACACTGGGCGTCCTCTGCGGGGGAGATTTCGGCAGCGATCTGGCCCTGCCCCGGCTGGCCCCCGGCTCGGACGGCAGCGAAGAGATCGAAACCCTGCGCCTGCTGGCCCAAACCGTCAAACAGCGACGGCTGGAGGTCTACATCCCCCGAATCGGTTCCCTCTGCCGGGATCGGGTGGAGGTGATGGGGCGCTTGGCCGGGGATGTAAGTTATCTGCACGGGTTGCGCCGGATCATCCCGGCTGGGGCAGAGCAGGGCGAAGCTCTGGAGCGGATTGAACAGATGGCGGCCGGGCTTGTGCCGGAAAATCGGCGCACAGCGTTCTGCCGGGAAATTCACGAGGAGAATGTCGAACGGCTCTGGCGGGCGGTACAGGCATAGGCATAGAAGTTCGACTTTTTCCGAAAAGTCGAACTTCTGTATAAAACGTAGGTGCGGTTTGTAACCGCACTTCTCCGGGTGAAAGTGCGGTTACAAACCGCACCTACAGATTCCACGATCTTCTTGAGCAGTACAAAAAAGTCGAACTTCTTCTCCTCCTACCCAAACAGCCCGCTCTGGCTGGGCGCTTCGGGATAGACTGTGCCCATATGGGCGTAGGCGGCCCGGGTAGCTATCCGTCCCCGGGGCGTGCGATCCAGAAAGCCCAACTGGAGCAGATAGGGTTCCACCACATCCATAATTGTGTCCGCCTCTTCGCTGATGCTGGCGGCCAGGGTGTCCAGCCCCACTGGCCCCCCGCTGAATTTGTGGATGATGGCATCCAGCACCCGACGGTCCAGATCATCCAGCCCCAAAAGATCGATTTCGTGGATAGCCAGGGCTTCATCGGCCACCTGTTCGTTGATAATGCCGTCAGCCCGCACTTGGGCGTAGTCCCGCACCCGGCGCAGCAGACGCAGGGCCACCCGGGGCGTACCTCTCGAACGGCGGGCAATCTCCCGTGTGCCGATCGCATCGATAGGCATCTTCAGCAGGGCTGCGGCCCGGATGATAATCTCCTGCAGAGCCTCCTGGCTGTAGAAATCGAAGCGTTCCACCACCCCAAAGCGGGCGCGCAGGGGGGAGGTGATGAGAGCCAGCCGAGTGGTTGCTCCGATGATTGTAAAGCGGGGCAACTTCAGGCGGATGCTGCGGGCGCTGGGGCCGCTGCCCACTGTAATATCCAGCACAAAATCCTCCATGGCCGGGTAGAGAATCTCTTCCACTGCCCGACCCAAGCGGTGAATTTCGTCGATAAAGAGAATATCCCCCTTGCGTAAATTGGTGAGGATGGCGGCCAGATCCCCGGCTTTTTCAATGGCGGGGCCGGCGGTGGGCTTCAGATTGCCCGCCATCTCCCCGGCCAGAATGTGGCTGAGGGTTGTCTTGCCCAGCCCCGGCGGGCCATAGAGCAGTACGTGATCCAGCGCTTCGCCCCGCAGCCGGGCCGCATCCACCAGAATACGCATTTTGTCCCGCAGCCGCTCCTGGCCGATCATCTCATCCAGAGAGCGGGGGCGCAGGGCATAATCGACCCGTTTGTCCTCTGGCTGCTGCTCGCCAGAGATGGCGCGTTCGGGTGTTTCTTTTGTGCCACGTTTTGGCTCGCTGGGGTCAATCGCCATCGCTCTGTCCTCAAATTGCAGGCGGACTGACAGTCCGCGCTATGCTTTTGTGCCCGCTCAAATTCGATCCGAACGAGTGTGCTATAGTATCATACCAGAGAAAAGGAATCGGGAAAAATTCTCGTCGGAAATCAGATTGACGAAATCCCCAAAAACTGCTATAAGTGGTCAACGTTTTTCGTAAACGGCGGGTTATAACCGGGCAACTGAAAAAGCGGAATGCAGATTAGTCCGATTTGAATCTATCCGCGCCCTCTTCTGATAGCTGAACGATTACCTGTCGTTTCTCTGTGTGATGGAAGGATTGGAATGGCTAAGAAAAAGATCGTCAGTAAAGAACAGATACATCTGGAGGGTGAGCGCGAACAGGTGACATCTGAGTTGAATAATCTGCGTTCCGCAATGCTCAACGAAGTAGACACGGAACCGGACGAAGGCGATGCTGAAATCTTCGAGCGGGAAAAGACAGCCGCGCTGATTGCTGTGCTGGAACGGCGGATACAGGACATTGAGCACGCGTTGCGGGCGATTGAAAAGGGACAATATGGCATCTGCGAACGCTGCGGCAACCCCATCGAGCCGGAACGCCTGGAAGTCAAGCCCGACGCCATTCTCTGTCTGAATTGCCAGCGGGAAGTGGAAGCCATCAACAAACGCAACCGGGGACGTGCGCCCATCCGCTGGTAGCCCGTCGCCATCGCCCAGGAGAGAGAGATGTCTGGCAAACTCTACGCGTCCACACACCCGCTGGTGGCCCACAAACTGACCCAGCTACGGGACGTGACAACCGATTTTCGCCGCTTTCGTTCGATTGTAGACGAGCTGGCGATGATTCTGGCCTATGAAGCCACCGGGGATATGACCACCCGGCCTGAAAGTGTGCAGACACCCCTGACCAGAACAGAAGGGCGCAAATTCGACCAAAAGGTTGGGCTGGTACCCATTCTGCGCGCCGGGTTGGGAATGGTGGACGGGATGCTCCATCTGCTGCCCCAGGCCGAAGTCTGGCATCTGGGCTTCTACCGGGACGAAGAGACCCTGCAACCGGTGATCTACTACAACAAAATGCCGGCGGACCTCTCCACCCATACCTGTTTTGTGTTGGACCCGATGCTGGCAACCGGCGGCTCGGCGATTGCTGCGGTGGATATATTGCGGGCCAGAGGCGTCCGCCACATCAAATTTGTCGGCCTGCTGGCCGCGCCCGAAGGGGTGGCTGCCCTGCACGCCAAATACCCGGATGTGGCCGTTCATGTGGCCGCGGTGGATGAACGCTTAACCACCGCGGCCGATGCGGGGGCTGGTTTCCCCCCGGGCTTCATCTGGCCTGGGCTGGGCGATGCGGGTGATCGGCAGTTCGGGACTGGGTGAGCGAGCCACAAAAGAAGACCAAAGGGAGAGACCCGTGACAGCGTTCACGGGTCTTTTATCTATCCCAACAGCCACCGATCCCCGGTTCGGCCCACGCCCACGCCCCGCTCGGCCACCCACGCCCGTTGTGGTCCGTCGTCCCACAAGGGATTGGTGTGGTTCAGGTGGATCAGCCGCACATCGCAGGCCGACCCCGCGGCCCGCTCGGCGGTGTCGGTGGCCAGGGGGTGGGGAATCTCGGCAATGTTGCGCCCGGGAATCTCTGCCGGGCTGAAGAATGCGCCGTCCAGCAGAGCCACATCCACCTGAGACAAAAGCGCGGGCAGGGGCTGCTCCCAGCGCTCCCAATCGTCGATGTCCGGGCAGTAGAATAGGGACTGTTGGGGGCCATCCACCCGGAAAGCCATTGTGTCGCTCCATTCGTCCCGGTGGGGAACGGGGATGGGCGTGACTGTCAGTTGGGGCGACAGGGCAATGGGCTTGTCCGGGGGGCTGAGACGGAGCGCGATGTTACCAAATTTTGCCAATTGCTGCCAGGGCTGATTGCGCATCAAAAAAGCGCACATACGGGGCGTGGCATAGACGGGCATATGACGGGTATTCCAGGCCTCCCGGCCCAGCTGAATCAGCCCGGTGTAGTGGCCCATATGGGCGTGGGTGAGCAGAATTCCGGCCAGAGAACAGGCCGGCGCGGCCTGCTGCAACAGAATCAACTGCTCGCGGAAATCCGGCGTGGCATCGATCATCCACATCTGGCCGACAGCGCGGTCAATCAACCCCAGAGAGACCACAAACTGGCGGCGGCTGGGGTCCACTTGTGCGGCCCGGCAGCGGTCACAGACGCAGCCGGTCTGGGGGAGTCCGGCGTCCTGGGCTGCGCCCAGAAGAATGGCTTCGAGCATACGGGATTCTCCTACTTTCTATGGCAGCCAACCTGCACCCGCTCTTGACGTTCCTTCCACTTCCCGCTATTCTATGGCACAGATAGCCACCAGCCCCGGGAGAAAAATATGCAGACTCTACCCCTCACCGTTCAGAACGGAATTGCCACACTTCAGATTAACCGCCCGGCCCAGCGCAACGCCATCACCCTGGAGATGTGGCGGGCGCTTCCCGAAATCACTGCCCGTTTGGAGCAGGATAGCAGTGTACGGGTTGTTGTCATCCAGGGTGCGGGGGATGCGGCCTTCAGCGCGGGGGGCGATATTGGCGAGTTCACCGAGCAGCGCAAAGACCCCTGGCAGGCCAAAATTTATAACGGCAAAGTGGAATTGGCGCTAAAGTCCATTGCCCGTCTTTCCAAGCCTACCATTGCCGTCATCAAAGGCTTTTGTATGGGGGGCGGCTGTATGCTGGCAGCCCACAGCGATCTGCGTATCTGCGCCGACAACGCGGTCTTTGGTATGCCTGTGGCCCAACTCAATACCCTCGTCGGCTACCGGGAATTGCAACGTTTTGTCCATCTGATTGGTCTGGGCGCTACCCTCGATCTGCTCCTGACCGCCCGCCACGTGGATGCCAATGAGGCCCAGGCCATCGGCCTTTGCTCTCAGGTCCACCCGCTGGCCGAGATCGACGGGGTAGTGGCTGGCTTGACCGAGCGAATGGTGAACCTGGCACCCCTTGCCCAGCGCTGGCACAAGCAGATGCTCCACACCCTGCTACGCAAACCCGATCTGCTGGACCTGACACCCGAAGAGGGAATGCTGCCGGATGCCATCTACGACACGGAAGATTACGCCGAAGGGGTGCGCGCCTTTCTGGAAAAACGGCGGCCTCTGTTCCGGGGCAAGTAACTTCTCAAGGAGAGGCATAGGATAGACGGATGATAGCTCACTGATAGGGATGGGATTGTAGGCTGTAGCCAAGTGGAAGCCGACTGGATAGATTCTATCGCCGTCGGAAATTCTGCCATCTGCTCCATATCTCCATCCTACTCTCATCGAGGAGCTAAGAAAATGAATACGAATGTGTTGCGCGTGGCCGCTGATTCCCGGCCCTATTTGGTGGCCGGGGCCATCGCCGGTCAAATTCGTGAAGATGGGCACTCCGTCATACAGGCAATTGGAATGGTGGCCGTCTATCTGATGCTCAAGGCGGTCATTACAGCCCAGTCCTATCTGGAAGACGAGGGTCTCCACCTGGCTTGCTCCATCGGCTATGTCAACGGCGATCTGGTTGATCAGGAGTGCAAAGCCGTGCGTATGACCGTCTGTATTGCGCCAGGGCAGGCTGACAGCCCGACGCTGGTGGCAGCGTAGGAAGCCACCCCACCCTACCCCTCCCCATTCTAGCAGGCTGTGGGAGAGAGAAAAAATAGAACGCGGATGACGCGGAAAAAGATGATTTTCGCGGATAAAATCGAGAAAAATCCGGCTTTTTTGTACTGATCAAGAAGATCGTGAAATCTGTAGGGTGCGGTTTGTAACCGCACTTTCGCCCGGAGAAGTGCGGTTACAAACCGCACCTACGTTTTATCATCTCATTGATCAGTACAAAAATCCGGTTTTTTCCACACTTTCTGCCACATCCGCGTTCTATTCTGTGCTACTCCGACAGGCTGCTAGGGAGGGAACTGGATCGACTCCTCCCCCAAGCTGGGGGAGGTTGGGAGGGGGTGGTCAGCCATCACCCATCCCGCCAGGAAGCCCTGGGGGCATTGCTCCCAGGGCTTTCAGATCCAGCGGGATGCCGGCCACCAGAAAATGGGCGTGATCGGCGGCCCGGGCCAGCCGACGGTTGGCCCGCCCCAACAGATCCCGGTAGACCCGGCTGATACGTCCGGCCGGCACAATTCCCAACCCCACTTCGTTGCTCACCACCAGCAGAGAGATACCCGCCTCTTTCTGAACAGCCAACAGGCTATCCAACTCTGCGTCTATGCGTTTCTGCAGCAGGCTCTCGCTCGCGTTCTCCGGCTCTTGGCCCTCGGCAAAGAGCAGATTGGCGATGAGCAGCGTAAGGCAATCCAACACAGCCACGCCGGGCCTGGGCGACTGGTTCTGCAAATAATCTTGCAGATGTGTGCCAACCCCCAGCGGCGCTTCCAGGGTCTGCCAGTGCCCAGGACGCTCGGACTGATGGCGGTGGATGCGTTCGGCCATCTCCGCGTCGCCGGGCTGGGCCGTAGCAATAAAGAGGAGAGGGCCATCCCCGGCCAGGGCGCGGGCCATTTCCAACGCGTAGTCACTTTTGCCGCTGCGTGCGCCGCCCAGAATAAAGAAGAGTGTAGACATCAGATTAGTGTGTAGATGAACGGCCCGACCACCGAAGCCTGGGCCAAAATCAGCAGCCCGGCAAAGGCCAGGAGGATGACCAGCAGGGGCAACAGAACGAATTGTCGTCGCCGGGCCACATAGCCGAACAGTTCGGCAGTGGTGGAAAGACCGGCCCCCACCTGACGCGTCCAGCGGACGGGACCGATCTTTACCAGATTCCAGAGAAGCGAACCGGCCAGGAGCAACACCAGCACCAACACAATCCATTCCCAAAGGGAGCGGGGCGGAATTTTGACGGCTGGGGTAAGCGTATGCCCAGCCAGGGCGGGGATCAGCCCGCTGGTATCCAGGAAATGGACGGTCGCCTGCGCGGCCAGGCTGTGCCCCGCGGCTGTCCAGTGGCCGTCCTCTTCCAGATAGAGCAACGGCCCGGCGGAGGCGTTCTGATGAAAAATATCAGCCAACAGGAGAGTGGGAATCCCTGCCTGATCCAGCGCGGATGCGGCCAGCGCTTCCGGCTGGTGGAGATCCCACACGCCGGACTGCATAGCCGGATAGTGGGTCAAAATACGCTGCCAGCGCTCCGGGTAGATGGTTTCCGGCGACGGGATCGACACCGCGCCGATTGTCGCGCCCATACCGGCAGTAGTGCGGGCTATCTCGGCCAAAAGCTCTGTGGTCAGAGCCACAGCCGCCTGCCATTCCGGGGTCAGGGGTTGCGCGTAGACCTGATAGGTCAGGGGCACATAGCCCTCGCCCTGGGCCACCAGATGGCTTTCCTGGCCCGGCGTAATCAGACCCGCACGGGCCAGCCAAGTTGCCAGCCGGGGGGAAGCCAGGCGGATGCGGGGATCAAAAAAGCGATAGAAGGCAGAGCGGGGGCGCAGCCATTCAGCCAGACCACTCAGCGGGCCGGGAGGAACGTCCGGTACAGCCACCTCGGCAAAGGGGCTGGTGACAGGGGGCACAGTGTCCGGATCAAAGGGAAAATAGCGAAGCTGCAACTGGCCGTCCACCAGTGCAAAGAAGGGCTTGGAGATCGCGCCCCGGTTGGCGGATTCCAGAATCTCGGCGTTGTTCATAAAGTCGTTGTGGGGGTAGACCGCCAACAACACCAGGTCCGGCGCGTATTTGATCCCCTCCTCTTGCAGCCAAAGCAATTGTTGATCCGTGCCAAAGCCGCTGACCCCGGCATTGATCACCTCCACCGGCTGGCCCAGCCCCTTTTCCAATAGGGCGCGCAACTGTTCGCCCAGAGTCTCCCCGTCGTTGACCTGTAGCGCCTCGACAAAAGAATCACCCAGCAGGAGCACCCGATAGACCCCCGCCGCTTTGGCATAGCCCAGAGATTCAGCCCCGCGGATACCCCGGCTGTTGATTGTCACCCAGGCGTCGTATTCGTAGTGGGGATCAAAGGAGCGACCACTGCTGTTGGGCGCGTGACTCCAGCCCGTGAGTGGATCCGGCGCACGCCAGAACCAACCGCTGGCCTGGGCGGGTGGCGCAGCGTTTGCCATGCGCACAATCGCTTCGGCACTTAGCCCGGCCAGAAACAGGTAGAAGACGAGCAGCAGAAAGAGGCTGATGAAGCGGCGCATGGCTATTCGCCCATTGCCCCCTTGAATGCCGGCTCCCAACGCCCGCCCATATCGCGCTTGCGCAGGATGCAATTCCCCAGCACCAGCACATCGATATCGCTGCCCACGAAGGTATTGAAGGCATTCTCCGGTGTGGTCACAATCGGCTCTCCCCGCAGGTTGAAGGAGGTGTTGAGCAGGACGGGTGTACCCGTGGCCTGACCAAAACGGGCGATCAGATCGTAGTAGCGCTGATTCCAGGAACGGCGCACGGTCTGCAAACGGCCCGACCCCATATGGGTGACCGCGGGCACTTCGTCCCAGCGCTGTGGGTGGACCGGGCTGACCAGCAGCATATAGCGGGCCATCAGATTTTCATCGAGCCGGGGGGTGGTGTAGTAGTCCGCGGCCCGCTCTTCCAGCACGGCTGGGGCAAAGGGGCGGAACGGTTCGCGGAATTTGATCTTTTCGTTGACGATCTCTTTCATCGCCTCGCTGCGGGGGTCGGCCAGAATGGAACGGTTGCCCAGCGCCCGGGGTCCCCACTCGAAACGCCCCTGAAACCAGCCGATCACCCGCCCGTCGGTCAGATCATCCACCAATTCGTCCAGCAGCCGGTCATCCGCCACCTCCCGGAAAGGCAGCCCCTTTGCCCCCAAGAAATCGCCGATCTGAGCCGGGCTGTACTCTGCACCCCAATAGGCGTGCTCCATCACAAAGGAGCGGGGTTTGCCCAGCAGCACATGCCAGGCATAGAGCGCGGCCCCCAACGCGCCGCCGCTATCCCCCGCCGAAGGCTGAATATAGACATTTTTGAAGGGGCCTTCCCGCACAAGCCGCCCATTCGCCATACTGTTCAACGCCACCCCGCCGGCAATGCAGAGATTCTCGCTGCCGGTGCTTTTGCGCAAATGGTGGGCCATTCGCAGAATGGCCTCTTCGGTGGTGCGCTGGATAGACATTGCCACATCCGCATAGTGCTGATTGCGGGCGCGCACTGCCCGGTCCGGGTTGCCCGCGCCGTTGGGGTGGGTCAGGTCTGTGATAAAGTCGGCTTTGGGGTTCCGGGGTTCGCCAAAGAGTTCGACAAAGCGCCGGTTGTAGGTGTTGCTGGTGGAGGTGTGAAAGCTGAAGTAGTCCATATTCAGGGCAAAGGAGCCGTCGTCGGCCAGGCGCAGCACCTTCTCCACCCGGTCCAGATAGCGGGGTTCCCCATAGGGAGACATCCCCATCACTTTGTATTCGCCGTTGTTCACCTGAAAGCCCAACCAGGCGGTAAAGGCAGAATAGAGCAGGCCCAGGGAGTGGGGAAAGCGGATCTCCTGCTCCAGTTGAATGCTGTTTCTGCCGCCGTCGCCCCAATCCGCGGTGGCCCGGCCCAGGGCGGTAGTGGTCCATTCGCCCACGCCGTCGATGGTCAGTATGGCCGCCTCTTTGAAGGGGGAGCAGAAGAAAGCGCTGGCCGCGTGGGTCAGGTGGTGCTCCACAAAGAGCAGCTTTTTGGCTGAGATATTCAGTTTGCCCAAGAGATGGGATTTGATCCAGAGCTTCTCGCTAAACCAGGTAGCCATCGCCTCGCGGAAGAGTTTGGCTGTGCGCGGCGCGCCGGAAAGGGTGGAGAGCAGAATCCGCTCGAATTTTTGCAGGGGCTTTTCATAGAAGACTACGTAGTCCAGAGCGTCTGGGGTGATCCCGGCCTGGGCCAGACAGAAGTCGATGGCGAGCCGGGGAAAGTCCGCGTCGTGCTTAATGCGGGAGAAGCGCTCCTCATCCGCGGCTGCCACAAGCTGCCCGTTGTGGAGCAGAGCCGCGGCCGCGTCGTGATAATAGCAGGAGATGCCCAGAACATACATTGCCTATCCCTGCCCCCTGGCCCTGGGCAGAGAAGAATCCGTGTGGGGGCGATTCTGCCAATAGGTAGAGGCATTGTCCGCGCGCAGATTCAACAGCCCACCCCCAATGCGGGCGATCAGCCCTGTGGGCAGGACAAGGATTGCGTAGAGGAGTGTGAGGATCAGCCGGGCCTGAAAGTCCCCGACAACCTGGGACCACCGCTGGAGCTTCTGCCAAAAAGTGTACAAAGCCGCCTCGACCTCTGGGAAAATGTAACTACTTCGTGATCGTCCGGGAATCTGTTAGAAGTTCGACTTCTTCCGAGAAGTCGAACTTCTATAGCTGAAAGGCGAAGGCGATCAGACCGTTTCTGCCGGTTCGTTGTGCTCACTTTGCGCTGCGGAACAGTGGCGAAGTGTATCATATCCTATCGATACCGCCCAAAAATGCCAGACAAAGCAGCCCAAAGCCTTCCGTCAACTCGCACAAAAAGCCGTAAATGTCACCGGTCAAGCCGCCGCCCAACTTGCCCGCGGCCCAGCGCGCCAGCAGCAGTCCGGTCAATGGCGCAAACAGCACGAAAAAGAGCCAGGGCTGCCAGCTTCCCAGCCCCACCTGCACCAGCCCGGCCCAGAGAGTGGCAATCCCAAGCTCCCGGCGGGAGAGACCCGCGGTCATCGTAGCGCCCAGACTGCTCTCGGAACGGGCATAGGGGAAGCGTTGGGCAGCCCAGACAAGCATCCAGCGCCCCCACAGAGGGGCTAACAGTAGCCCCGGCCAGATCGCGCCGGTAGCCAGCAATTCTGCCAGCAGCGCCCATTTCAGCCCCAGCACGAAAAAAAGACCGATCCCCCCGAAGGCCCCGCTGTGGACATCCTTCAGGATTGCCAGCCGCCGCGCTACGCCGACAGAGGCAAAAAGTGCGTCGCAACTGTCGATTACCCCGTCCAGATGCAGCCCGCCGGTAACCCCCACCCAAAGCAGGAGCAACAGTCCAGCCTGCACCCCCGTGCCCAGCCCACTCCAGCCGAGCAGCCAGACCCCGCCCGCCAGCAGCCCACCGATAAGCAGCCCGATGAAAGGATACCAGGCAAGGGCGCGGCCCGCAACCCGGGAGGACCACAACGCCTCTGCCAGCTTTGTCGGCAGAGGCGTAACGGTCAAAAATGCCAGGGCAGCCAGGAACTCACGCATTGGGGCTACTGTTCAACCACACCTGCCGAGCCATCCACAACCGTCTGCGCGCCGTCCACCAGTTCGTCGTAGACCGCGCCCAGACCGACCACCGCGGGTACGTGCCAGGCCCGGGCCGCCGCGATGATTGGATCCAATGGAGAGCCAGCCGCGGCTACGAAGCCCCCGGCCAGAGGCAGGGTCGCTGCCCAACTGCTATCCACCCGGCGTGCCCCAATAATCGCATCCTGGCAGAGCAGAGGGCGCAGGTGGGTCTGTCGACGCAGGGGGCCAGTGACCCGGCCCGCTACAGAGGGCAATCCGGAGCGGGCCATCCAGGCGGGTGCATCGCCAAAATAGGCTGCGGGGCCACGCTTGCCTTGCCAACGGGCATAGTCGGCGCGCCGGCTTTCCACCCGTGCATGGATTTCGTCGGTGCTGGTGACATTCCATTCACCGGTCATCATCTGTTTGATCTCTTCCAACTCGAAGAGGAATACATCCTGGGGATCGAGCAGGCGACCATCCGCGGCGGCTTCGTTGCCCGCGGCCAACGCCCAAACCCGGGTGCCGGCCAGCAGATAGCCAAAAGCGTGGAGGGCCTCGCTCTGCAAAAGCTGCAAACTGCGCACAGATTCCAGAAGTGCCTCGGCCTCTTTGCGGGATTTGCCGTCTACTGCGTTCAATAGTTGTTGCCGTGCCCCGGCAGAGGGTGCCCGATTGGGGCTGGTCACCTGCGCCAAAGCACAGGTCTGAATAGCAGCCAGGAGCAATTCGGCCTCCTCGGCCCAGGTGGGGTGAGACATCTCTCCCAGGCCAACCACCCAATGGCCGAACTCCGCCAAAAGCTGGGAGAGACCATCGGCAAAAGGACCGGCAGGGATGCTCTCGCTCAAGTTGCCTTCAGACCCCTGTGCCAGCCATTGCATCACCCGCTGGTCTTTGGCGGCCTGCCGGGCCAGCGTCAAAAGTTGGCCGGTCAGGGAGAGTTCACGCAGCCCTTCCACATCGGAAAGGGTGCTGTTAATCAGGTGCAGCCGGTGGGCAGAGTCACCGGAAAGCAGAGAGAGCAGGCCGTTGTGCGCCCGCTCCAGATTGTGCCGGGCCGCAAAATAGGCCATTAAACTCTCCGCGCCAAACCGTTCGATCTCCTCCATTATTTGCAGGATTTCGGCCTGGCTCCAGCGCATAGCCCGAACTTTGCTATGCCAGCCGCGGATACGTTCTGTAATTGCCTGCATTTCACCCGGCAGCTTTTGCAGCAGATCCGCCACCTTTTTCTGGTTGCGGCCCAGTTTGAAAGCGGTCAGCAGACCCGGCTTTTCCCACGGGCAGATCGTCACAGGCTTTCCATTTAGCCTCAGGGCAAGCGGCTCGATACCGGCAAAGGCCGCGTCCTGTTCGCAAATCCATTGCAGGTCGAGGTAGGGACGTCCTTCCTCGTTGCGGATCAGTGTCCTGGGAACAAAGGCAATATCGGCCCCTAGCCGGCTGTAGTAGTGAAACCAGGCCCGGCGGCTGATCTCCGCCAGAACGCTGTAGCTGAAAGGAGAAAAGACTGAGACAAAGGGATAAAAGTAGTTGCGTGTCCAAAGCCCCCGGTTGCCTGCGGGCTTTGCCTGTTCACTTATGTAATCGTACAACAGAGACCTCACTTCGTGTGCCAGGAAATAGGGCGTAGGCTGCGTCAATGCCAACAGGTATTGTCGGCGATTCACCCTATTGTGTCAACATTTGTAACTGCTCAGGCCCAGGGTGCGACGCACCCTGGGCAGACCCTGGGCGGAAAATAGAACACGGATGGACACGGCGGTGTCCTGAGCCTGTCGAAGGGAAAGAACGGATTCACACGGCGCTGTCCTGAGCCTGTCGAAGGGATTCAATC
>JAANMX010002092.1_pt1 | contig 20771 bp, 13 predicted proteins | sample 7279681 | NCBI WGS metagenome assembly JAANMX01 (sample SAMN14094542, study PRJNA606508) | bioreactor metagenome | isolation source: A lab-scale SPAN reactor treating ammonium-rich wastewater day 351 | place: Ireland: Galway | collected 2018-01-01
CGGGGCCGGAGTTGCGTCTTTTGATCGGCGCCTGCGTCTCTATCCCCACACTCTGTTCCCACATCCTCTCACATGTCGCCAGGAGGCGCAGCTATGACCTGCGGCCACGGTGCAGGTGCTGGCACAGGGCCGGGAGGTTTACCAACGAATGCAGTGCAACCTCTGCCACGGCGAAAATGGTGCGGGCGACGGCCCACAAGTGCCCACGCTCAAGGACTACGCGGGTTTGCCCGCCCCGCCGCGCGACTTCAACACTGGTTTGTTTCGAGGGGGCCACACCGGAGCGGATTTGTACCTGCGCATTCACAATGGCCTGCCCGGCACGCCGATGATTCCGTACGGTAGCGAGGTCATGACGTCCGAGGAACGTTGGGCGTTGGTCCATTACGTGCGATCCTTGCGGCGCACCGACGTGGCCGTGAGCGACTTGCTGATGCCGGAGGACGGCCGTATTCGCGTGCAGCGCGTGACCCGATTGATCACCGATCCGATGGACCGCGCCTGGGAACAATTCGATCCCGTTCGTGTGCCGCTCAATCCGCTCTGGCCCGAGCCGCAACAGGTGTACGCCGTGGCCGTGACGGCGGTGACGGATGGCCGCAAGCTCGCGCTGTTGCTGCATTGGCGCGATGAATTGCCGCAACACACCGCCATTCGCGTGCAGGACTTTCAAGATGCGGCGGCGGTTCAATTCTCAATGACCGGTGAATACGGATTCATCGGCATGGGCGACGCGCAGCATCCGGTGAATCTCTGGCACTGGAAAGCCGGCGCGCAGGCCGAAATCGCGGGCCGCGGTGAGCCGGCGATGGAGGACGCGTATCCGTCGTTGCGGGTGGATGGCTGGATTCCCACCAGCTTCAACACGGCAGCCGAGGCGGGGAACGTCACGGCGCTGCCGCATAAATCGCCCATCGAGGACGCCAACGCGCGCGGGTTCGGTTCGTTCCGTCCGCAGCCGCTCGCGCAACAGAATGTCCTGGGCACCGGCGTCTGGTACGATGGCAACTGGAACGTCGTGTTCATCCGCGACCTGAAGTCAAAGGACAAGGACGACGTGAAGTTCACCGAAACCCAGCCCGTGCCGATCGCGTTCGCCATCTGGAACGGCGAACAGGGCGACCGCAACGGCCGCAAAATGGTGAGCAACTGGTTTCAGCTCCAGTTTGACCCTGCAAAAGGCCGGGCGACGAAACGCTGAAGCCGCATCCGAAGCTCGAAACCCGAATGTCGAAGCAAATCCGAGATCCGAAATTTGCATCGGCGACGCAACTCGCCTGCGTCGGGAGCGCGGCATTCATGCCGCTTCAGCGTCCGCATGGTCGGACACTTCCTAAAACGCCGACCACTCTTGTTCCTTGGATGCTGAAGCGGGCTGAAGCCCGCGCGCCTGTCGCTTCGGCCTTCGGGCTTCGGCCCGCTTTCGGATTTCGTTTGTCGGATTTCGGATTCTCCACCGCTTGATTCACTATGATCAACGAAAACCACCTCTCCCGCCGCTCCTTCCTGCAACGCAGCGGCCTTGTCGGGGCCGGCATTGCCGCCGCGCAGTTTCTGCCGTTGCGCTTTCTCCAGGCCCAACCCGCCCTCGAGGACGTCAGCAATCCGCTCGCGCATTACCCCAACCGCGACTGGGAAAAACTCTACCGCAATCAATACGCCTACGACCGCGAGTTCTCGTGGGTCTGCGCGCCGAACGACACGCACAATTGCCGCATCACCGCCCATGTCCGCAACGGCGTCATCGTGCGCCTCGGCGAACAATACGACTGCCACACCTATACCGACCTCTACGGCAATCATGCCTCCGCCAACTGGGGCAACCGTCACTGTGCCAAGGGCTACACCTTCCATCGCATCCTCTACGGACCGTACCGCCTCAAGCATCCCATCGTGCGGCGCGGCTGGAAACGCTGGGCCGATGACGGCTTCCCGCAACTCACGCCGGAACTCAAGGCGCGTTACAAATTCGATTCGCGCGGCACGGACAAGTTCGAGCGGCTGTCGTGGAATGAAGCGTTTGATTACATCGCGCGCGGCGCGGTGGCGATTGCGCGGCGTTACTCGGGCGATGCCGGCGCGAAGTTGCTCGCCGAACAGGGTTATGTGCCGGAGATGATTCAGGAAATGGGCGGCGCGGGCACGCGTACCTTCAAGAAGCGCGGCGGCATGGGCTTGTTGGGCGTGCTCGGCAAGTACGGCATGTATCGCCTCTCAAACTCGCTTGCGCTGCTGGACGTTCACGTGCGCGGCGTGAAGCCAGAGGAGGCCAAAGCCGGTCGCAACTGGTCCAATTACACCTGGCACGGCGATCAAGCCCCCGGCCAGCCGTGGGTGCATGGGCTGCAGAACTCCGAGTGCGACTTCAACGACCTGCGCAACTCGAAGCTCATCATCATGAACGGCAAGAACCTCGTCGAAAACAAGATGGCCGACGCCCACTGGTTCGTCGAGGCGATGGAACGCGGCTGCAAAATCGTCGTCATCGCGCCCGAATACGGCGCGCCCTCGACCAAGGCCGACTACTGGATTCCGGTGCGGCCCGCCACCGACGCCGCCCTCTGGCTCGGCATCACCCGTGTGATGATGGACAACCAGTGGTACGACGCGGCGTTCGTGAAGCGCTTCACCGATTTTCCGTTGCTCATCCGCATGGACAACGGCAAGCGCCTGCGCGCGGCGGAAGTGTTTCCGAACTACACGAGCACGCTGGCAACCGATGGCCCCAGCAAGAAGGTTCAAGGTCTCACGGACGAACAGCATCGCAAGCTGGGCGACTTTGTGGTGTGGGACGCCAAGACCAATGCCCCCAAGGCCCTCACCCGCGACATGGTCGGTGAGACGATGACCAAGAACGGCATTGATCCGCAGCTCGATTTTCGCGGCCGCCTGAAACTGTCCGACGGGTCGGAGGTGGAAGTGGCGACCTCCTGGAATCTCTATCAAGTCCATCTCAAGGACTACGACCTGGACACCGTTTCCGAAATCACCAGCGCGCCCAAGGAATTGATTCAAAAACTCGCGCGAGACATCGCGACCATCAAACCCACCGCGATTCACCAGGGCGAAGGCATCGCGCACTGGTTTCACGCCACCGAGGCGAACCGCGCCGCGCATCTGCCGTTGCTGCTCACCGGCAACATCGGCAAACCCGGCACGGGCTGCCAGCACTGGGCGGGCAATTACAAGGCCGCCCTCTTCCAAGGCAGTCAGGTGACCGGCCCCGGCTTCAAAGGCTGGGTGGCCGAAGACCCGTTTGCGCCGAATCTCAATCCCAAGGCTCATGGCCGCGACGTTCATGCCCACGGCTACACCAAGGATGAAGAGCCGGCGTATTGGAATCACGGCGACCGCCCGCTGGTGGTCAACACGCCCAAGGAAGGACGCAAGATGTTCACGGGCAAAACCCACATGCCCACGCCCACCAAGGCCATCTTCACGACCAACGTCAATCTGATCAACAACGCCAAGTGGGCTTACGGCGTCATCAAAAACGTCAACCCCAATGTGGAGTTGATCGTAACCATGGAAACGCAGATGACGGCCAGCGTCGAGTATTCCGACTTCGGCCTGCCGGCGAACTCGTGGGTCGAGTTCACCGATCTTGAAGTCACCGCCAGTTGCTCCAATCCGTTCCTGCAAATTTGGAAGGGCGGCATCAAGCCGCTCTACGACTCGAAGGATGATCTTTCCATCCTCGCCGGCATCGCCGCCGCGCTCGGCAGGGTTACCGGCGACAAACGTTTCCGCGACTACTTCCACTTCGAGCACATCGGGCAGCGCAAGGTCTATCTCCAGCGTCTGCTCGATACGTCCACCACCACAGCGGGCTACAAGGTGGACGACATCATGACCGGCAAATACGGGCCGCCGGGCGGGGCGTTGATGCTTTTCCGCAGCTATCCGCGCATCCCGTTCTACGAGCAGGTGCATGACAATTACCCGTTCTACACGGACACCGGCCGGTTACACTCCTACTCCGACGACCCGACGGCGCTTGCGTGCGGCGAGAACTTCATCGTCCACCGCGAAGGCCCGGAGGCGACGCCCTATCTGCCGAACGTCATCGTCAGCTCGAATCCGCTCGTGCGCCCGAATGATTACGGCATTCCGCTCGACGCCGAGCATTGGGACGAACGCACCGTGCGCAACGTGAAGCTGAGTTGGGCCGAAACCAGGAACTCGAAGAACTTTCTTTGGGAAAAGGGCTTCCACTTCTACTGCCTCACACCCAAGTCGCGCCACTCGGTCCATTCATCCTGGGCGAACGTGGACTGGCATCTTATCTGGAACTCGAACTTTGGCGACCCCTACCGCGTGGACAAGCGCCTGCCCAACGTGGGCGAACATCAACTCCACATGAACCCGCAGGCCGCGCGCGACCTCGGCATCAACAACGGCGACTACGTCTATGTGGACGCGAATCCCGCGGACCGCCCGTATCTCGGCGCGACGCCCAGCGACCCGTTCTACAAGGTCAGCCGGCTCATGTTGCGCTGCACCTACAACGCCGCGTATCCGTACAACGTGGTGATGATGAAACACGGCTCGTTCATCGCCACGGAGAAGACCGTCAAGGCGCAGCAAACCCGGCGCGACGGGCTGTCGCTCACCGACGAAGGCTACATCTCGAACTTCCGCTTCGGCTCCCAACAATCCGTCACGCGCAACTGGCACATGCCCATGCACCAGACCGACACGCTGTTCCACAAGACCAAGGCGTTCATGGGATTCATCTTCGGCGGCGAGGCGGACAATCACGCCGTCAACACTGTGCCCAAGGAATGTCTGATCCGCGTGACCAAGGCGGAAGACGGCGGCCTCGGCGCGAGAGGTCCATGGAAACCCGGCACGGAAGGCACCTCGCCCGACGCTGAGAACGAAGTCATGAAGAAATACCTCGCCGGTGACTTCAGCGGCAAAGGCGAGGGCGGCGCGGCAACGTTTGAGTAAATCCGAAAACCGAAATCCGAATGACGAAGGACATCCGAAAACCGAAAGCCGATCAGACGGCAGAAGCTGGCAGCAGACAGTTGAAGCCCGCCTGCTCGAAATGCCGGTCAGTAGTGAACGCGTCGAAGATTCCTTCTTGGGACATCACCAGAAACGAACCGCAATCCACCAGCCCCCAGGACTTATCAGCGCGGGCTGAATACATCTTGACCGCCTGCTCGAGAAGCGCCGGAGTCATGTGGATGAATCTCACGGGAGGCCAGCCTCGCAATCGCCCGACACTTTCGGAGAAATGTCTTCTAGCTGCTGTTCGTGCCAAGCCATTGCCCGTTTCAGCAACAATCCAATCGGTAAGGAAAATTCTTGGATTTCGCTCTCCAATCTCAAGCCACCGTTCGCTGGCGAGATCGTGCAAAGCATCATCTTCGTTCAGAAGCGCCAGCCAACCGCTCGTGTCCAGAAAAATGCTACTTGGCATCGGTCACCTTGGGATGGCCGTAGAGGTAGTGATCGGCGTTGGTCGCCAGGTCTCGAATTCCCGTTGGCACGGCCAATTCGCCCATTCGCCAGACGGGATCGAGTTGCTCTCTGGGGATGGAGCAAGGTGCTTCGGTTGCCGCTGGTTTCTGCTCGGGTTCGACAAGGACTGCCGTTCCGTCGGGCAGGTTCGCCCCCAACTCAAGCACTACGACGCCGTTTTTGACTGTGCCTTTGTAACTCATAATACGCTGGAAAATATCACTGAAACGCCGGTTCTGGCAAACGCCATTTGACCCATGCCCAAAGACGAATTCGATTTTGCAGATCCGTTGGAACTGAACGGCATGGCTTTCTTCACGCACGAGGACACCACTGAGGCCATGGCCGAGACGTTCATTGAGGAGTTCCTGCGCATGAGCTACGGCCACAAGCAAATCCTCGCGCTGTTCCGCAACCCGCATTACCTCGGGCCAAACCTGGCGCTTGAGAAGCGCGGCGAGCCGTTCATTCGCGATTTGATTGCCGAAGTCTTCGCGCGCCGGGGGAAGAAAGTGGAGTGGCCGAACGTCGCAGCCGATCCCCTCACCCCGGCCCTCTCCCCTTCTGAAGGGGAGGGTGAGAATCGTTTGCCGTCCAACCGCGAACCGGTGACGGCGGATTGCACAAGCGGCCACGAAGTTTCAGATAGACGCTCATCGCTGTCCCCTCTCCCCCTCGGAGGGGGAGCGGGTCTGGGTGAGGGGGTGCGCGGCGAAATTATCAACGAGGCGAACGCGGAAGCCGCCACACCGCAACGAACATTAACCGACCCCAGCGCCGCTCCCATCCCTGAATACACCGTCTGACCGCGACTTGGTAACCATTTAGCGATTCAACCATTCAACAAACCATGAGCAACGTCTTCAACTGGCAACTCGGTCGCGAGATGGATTACCCCTACGACGCGGCGTTTCCCGACCAGCAGTTCGCTTTCATCTTCAACACCAACCGCTGCATCGGCTGCCAGACCTGCACCATGGCCTGCAAGTCCACCTGGACCTTCTCCAAGGGCCAGGAATACGCGTGGTGGAACAACGTCGAAACCAAACCCTACGGCGGTTACCCGCATCATTGGGACGTCAAAACCCTTGACCTGCTTGAACAGGCCAGTCCCGGCAATCAGGTCTGGGGCGGTACACCGGAGGACCTCAAAGCGCCCTACGGCAAGTTCAACGGCAAGACGGTCTTCGAGGCGGCGAAAACCTACATCGGTCCGGAAGGCGCGAACCGTGCGCTCGGTTACCTGCCCACCGATGAGGAATGGTCCGCGCCGAATCGTTACGAAGACCATCCCGTCGGCAATGAGAAGGGCGTGAAGGGCCAGTACTTCAAGGGCGGCGAACTGTTGCCCGAGCACAAGACGTGGTTCTTCTACCTCGCGCGCATTTGCAATCATTGCAGCTATCCCGCCTGCCTCGCGGCGTGCCCGCGCAACGCCATCTACAAGCGTCCCGAGGACGGCATCGTGCTGATTGACCAGGAACGCTGCCGCGGGTACCGCAAGTGCATGGAAGCTTGCCCCTACAAGAAGACATATTACCGTGGCACAACCCGCACCAGCGAGAAGTGCATCGCCTGTTACCCCCGCATTGAGGGCAAAGACCAGGCGGGTCACGGCTTGCCCATGATCACTCGGTGCATGGCCTCGTGCATTGGTCATATCCGTCTGCAAGGTCTTATCGAACTCAACAAGGACGGCACATGGAAAGAGGCGCGGAACAATCCGCTCTATTACCTCATCCACGTCGCCAAAGTCGCCCTGCCGCTTTATCCGCAATTCGGCACCGAGCCAAACGGCTATTACATCCCGCCGCGCTGGGTGTCGCGACCCTACCTGCGCCAGATGTTCGGCCCGGGCGTGGACGACGCCATCGAAAAGTATTCCGCGCCCGACCGCGAGCTGCTCGCCGTGCTGCAACTCTTCGGCAAGGACCAGCGCATCTGCCATCGCTACGAAATCAAGGAAGGCCCGAAAGTCTTCGAAACCGAAGTGCGCGGCAAGAAGTTCGTGATGTATAACGACACCATCATCGGCTACGCGAAGGACGGCACGAAGATCATCGAAACCACCGTGGAAGAACCCTTGCACGTGCGGGACGCCAAACATGCCAACTCCATCTGAACAAGTGCGGAATGCGGAACGCGGAGTGCGGAGTGGCGAGTGGGCCGCGCGCACAGACACGCCGAAGCGCTCGGTGTTCGGCAACTACCGTCCCGACGATTCTGGTGGCAGCGGACGTGAGTCCGCTCCATCTGAACAGAGCCGACTCACGTCGGCTGCTACAAATGATGAGGCGACGCTGCAATCCGCGATTGACCTCGCCATCGCCCGCTCGCTCATCCACCGGTTTCTCGCGAAAGCCTACGAGGACCCGACGCCGGAAGGCTGGGCCTGGCTGTGCGCGGCCGGCACACAGGAGGGATTGGACTCCGCCTGGGACGTCGCCAGCAATCGTAGCGCAGGTTTCCAACCGGCTGTTTCGCCGACTTCCAGTCGGCAGGGCACTGGGAATGTCGAAAGTCCTGAGCATTCGGAGCGCCCGCGGATCGGAAATCCAGGACACAGCAGACTGGAAGTCTGCGCTACGTTCACGCCCTCCGGCTTTGATTCATTTCTGAACGCCTACCTCGCCACTTTCGGCCACGCCGCGCGCGGGTCGTGTCCACTCAACGAAATCGAATACGGCGACCTCAAGGCCGACCCCCTCTTCCAACCGCACCGTCTTGCCGACCTCGCCGCATTCTACCGCGCCTTCGGCCTCGAAGTTGCCGACGAGGCCGGCGAGCGGCACGACCACATCTGTCTGGAGTTGGAATTCATGTGCGTGCTCGCCGCCAAGGAAGCCTGGGCGCTCGAACACCAACTCGACGCCGACCAACTCGCCCAATGCTGCGAGGCTCAGAAGAAATTCCTGCGCGAACATTTGGGCCGCTGGACGCCCGCCTTCACGCGCCGCCTCGCCGCTGCGACCCATGAGCCGACGCTCCGGGCGCTCGCCGAGTTCACCCGAGCGTTCATCGAATCGGAATGTGTCCGTTTCGGCGTCACTCCCGGCAGCGAGGACTTGCTGCTCCGTCCCGTGGACGACGCGGCCGAGCGGATGTGTGACTCCTGCGACATCAACCAGCTTGCCCCCGACGCGCTGGCAACACCGTGAAATGACATCCGAAATCCGAATGTCGAAAACCGAAAGAGCTCCGAAAGCCGAATGCCCAGGAGATTATCCGGTGGTGCAATCTTTGGATTACGGATTTCGGGCTTCTTTCGGATCTCGGATTTCGGGCTTCGGCCTTTCCTGCCATGCAACTGCGCTACGACGACGATTTCCTTGAAGCGGCCGTGTTCCTCTGCGCCAGCGGCCGGCGGCCAGGCGTGCCGTCGCTGCAAATCGCCCGCTTCCATCGCGAGCGCGAGAAGCTTTACGCCATTCTCGATCCCGACGAACGCAATTCAGCGTTCTTCAACCTGCACCTCGATTGGTTTCGCGAATGGGGCTTGGAGCAGCCGCTGACTGACGTGTTGAAGGAATTTCCGCTTGTTCGTGAACAGCTCGGCGTGCTCGCGGTGCGCAAGACTACCGGCAAGAACGACGAAGGCGCGGAACTCTACGTCAACGATGCCGGCCAGCGCACCGGGCTGCTTGCGCTGAAACCGGAGCGGCTCGCGGGGGAATGGAGCGCGGACATCAGTCCGCTTCAGCGCGGAACAGCCGGAAGCAGTCGGACAATTCCAGAGTCTCACAGCCTGACGGCGTTGAAGCGGGCTGAAGCCCGCGTTCCGATGGACCCGCGAGATTTTCTCCGCCACGAGTTCATGCACCTGCATGACATGCTTGATCCGGCCTTCGGCTATGTGCCCGAACTGGAGTTGCCGGAACTCAACACCGCGCAGAAGCGGCTCGCCCGCGAGCGGTATCGGCTGCTGTGGGACATCACAATTGATGGCCGCCTTGCCGCCGCGGGACACGCGCCGATGGCCACGCTCGAACAACATGCCGCCGCCTTCGTGCGTGGTTATTCCTTCTGGCCGGAGGAGAAGCGGGCGCAAACCTTCAACACATTGTGGGGAGCCAAAGCTCCACGTCACGCGGACTTGCTCGCGCTGATTTCCGACCCGCGCGGGTTGCGCGACGCACATCGGCCCGTACCCGGCGCGTCCTGTCCGCTGTGCGACTTTCCGACATTCCAGTGGGCGGAGCCCGGTTCGTTGGAGCCTGGCCTCGTCCAGCGCATCACCACCGAGTTCCCGAACTGGTCGCCGGAACACGGAGTCTGCACCCGGTGTTGGGAGGCGTATCAGGTAAACGCGGTTGCGAGCCTGGTTTCGACTGCGTAGGCGGCCCGCCAGACGACGAGCCACGGCTTATGAGCTCTCAAACCTTCAAGACGAAGTTGGGATGGGAGAATCGACCGCGAGGGCATAAACCCGCTGCTTCCGTGATCCGACTCTGGAGTGCCCGAGCGCGATCATTCTTGCGAGTTTGTCGAGTTCGCGGACCTTGAACCAATGCATGTCGCCAGTCCACCAAGACCACGGCCTGATGATGAGCCGCTCCGCCTGGCGTTAGGGGCAACCGTGGTGGTGATCGGTGGCGGTCCGGCGGGAGCATTTTTCGCAATTCAACTGCTGCGGCTGGCGGCGAAACTTGGACGGCAACTCAAGGTGCTGATCTTCGAGCGTCGGCTTCAATCCGCCAACTCGAAGGAGGTTTCGTTGCCGGAGTGCTGGAAAGGGTGCAATCATTGTGCCGGTGGCATTTCACCCCGACTGAACGACGGGCTGCGCGAACTGGGACTGTCTCTGCCTGAGGGGGTCATTCAGAGCCGGATTCGCAGCGTCACGATCCAGGGCTACTGGAAAAACATCACGCTCGAAGTGCCGGTGGGGCGGGAGATGTTTTCCGTTTATCGGGGGTCGCGCCCCAGCCGGCGGCCCGACCCAGAGCAGAATTTCGATGGATACCTCCTACAGGCAGCCCGGCAAACCGGAGCCGAGGTGATCGGTGCTGAAGTCAGCAACGTGACACGCGCGTCTGACGGAAAACCGATTATCATCTATCGGCAGGCCGGACTCGAAGCGCGGGTCGAAGCGGACTTGTTGGTGTTCGCCGCGGGCGTGAACGGCAAGCCGGGGCTGTCGGCCCTAGAGAATCCCATGGTGCGGATCATCCGCCAGGCGCTGCCCGGGTTCGAGCTGCCGCGGCTGCGCCGGGCTTTGATCTTTGAAATGGAACTGGACGCCCGTCAATCCCCCTGGCTGGACGAGGAAATTCATTTTGTGGAGTACGGGTCGAAAGCGTTGCCTGTGGAAATGTGTTCGCTGGTCCCGAAGCGGGGTTTCCTGACTGCGGTCCTCGTCGGACGCAGCGTGGACACCGCCAAGGAACCGGAAGCCGCGCGGCGCATCATGCGGCAGTTTTTGGAACTGCCCCACATCCGGAAGCTGGTGCCGCCCCGGACGCAACTGCGCCTGGCCTGCACCTGCAGTCCGAACATGGTCATCGGTTCGGCCCGGCAGGCTATTGGATCACGCGTCGCGGTGGTGGGGGATTTGGTGGTCACGCGACTTTACAAGGACGGCTTGCTGTCCGCGCAACAAACGGCGGCGGCGCTGGCGGCCACGGTGCTGGAGCAGGGCGTGGATGAAGCGAGTCTGCGTCGTGGTTATGCTCCGATGATTGACCGGTTTCGCCGGGACAACCGGTATGCGGCCCTGGTCTTTCTGATCCACCGGGTGGTGTTCAGTTCCTCGGTGTTAAGCCGCTTTCTCTATCAGGCCGTCATTTCGGAAAGGAAGAACGCCGTGGCGTCGCGACGAACGCTCGAAAGCATCCTTTGGAAGGTTGCCAGTGGTGACGGTCGCTACGAACAAGTCTTTCGCGTCATGGTGCAGCCGTCGGTCCTGTGGTCCATCATCAGCGGGGGCGTGCTGGTGACACTTCGAAACTACGCGGCGGAGTTGATGTTTGGCCTGCGCTGGCGCGGGTTGGGACGCTTTACGACCGGGGTGGCCTTGGAACGATTGGAAGCCAAGCGCGCGGCGTTCGCGCACTGGCTGGCGGCGTGTCGGATGCCCGGCCCGTCGAGCTACGAATTCGAGCGGATGTACACGATCCGCATCCGCTCGCCACGGGCGAGGGTGTTCGCTGCCTTGGGGCGGTTCGGCGAGCCGGATCGCGAGTATTTGCATCCACGGTGGGTGCGAATCCGCCGCGTGGCCGGTGAGCCGAACGCTGGCGGCTGCACCATCGAGTATCGGGTGGTGCTGCCCCGCTTTTCCTTCCGGCTCCTGTTGGAACACGTGGTCGTCAATCAACTGGCCGTTTATCGGGTTCAGAACGGCTTCGCGCGCGGCGGGGTGTTGATCTTCGAGTTGGAAACGCCCAAGCCGGACGTGTGCGACCTTTCGATTTATGTGGCCTTCAATTTTTCCCGCGGTCGTAAGTGGCTCACCGGACCGGCGTGGTGGCTGATGCGCCATGCCTTCCCCGCTTTCGTGCATGATGTGATCTGGAATCACTCCCTGTGCCAGTTGAAGGATTTTGTGGAAGCACGTTATCAAAACGAGGGCGTTCACTTTCAAGAGCAGGAAGCCTCGGCAAGCGCGACATCCGTTCCGGTTTGACCCCGCCGCAGACGCCAAAAAACGCGCGGCTTTTGCCAACACAGGTTTGGAAATCACCAGCGGGCTGACCTCAAGATGAACTTCGCGGGCGACTCCATGCCAGCCTGCCCGCGCGGCTCAACCTGAGTGCGAAACTGTATGGCCCGATTCAAGATCGCCTGGCTGCCCGGTGACGGCATCGGGGTGGATGTCCTCGAAGCCGCCAAGATCGTCCTCGATAAACTCTCCCTCGACGCGGAATATCTCCCCGGCGACATCGGCTGGGAGCTTTGGTGCAAAGAGGGCGACGCCTTTCCCGCCCGCACGGTGGACCTGCTCAGGAACGTGGACGCCGCCATGTTCGGCGCCATCACGTCCAAGCCGGTCAAGGCCGCCGCGGCCGAACTCGCGCCCGCGCTTCAGGGCAAGGGACTCACCTATCGCTCGCCCATTGTGCGGATGCGGCAGCTCTTCGACCTCTACATCTGCCTGCGTCCGTGCAAGGGCTACGCCGGCAACCCGCTCAACTTCAAACCCGGCATAGACCTGGTCGTGTTCCGCGAGAACACCGAGGACCTCTACGCCGGCGTCGAGTTCGCGCCCGTGCCGCCGGAGCTGGCCGACACGCTGGGCAAGCTGGCCAAGCCGTTCGCGCCTTTCGCCAGGCTGCCCGCCGATCAATACGCCGTCTCGTGCAAGATCAACACCCGCGCCGGCTCGGAGCGCATCGTGCGCGCGGCGTTCGAGTTCGCGCGGAAGTTCAAGCGGAAGAAAGTCACCGTCATCCACAAGGCGAACGTGGTGCGCGCGACCGACGGGCTGTTCCTCGAATGCGCCAAGGCCGTGGCCCGGGAGTTCCCGGACATCCCGATGGACGACGCAAACATTGACGCCATGACGATGTGGCTGCTCAAGAACCCGTTCAACTACGACGTGCTCGTCGCGCCCAATCTTTACGGCGACATCATTTCCGATCTTTGCGCGCAGATGGTGGGCGGGCTGGGCTTCGGCTGCTCGGGCAACATCGGGCAGAAGCTGGCGGTGTTCGAGCCCACGCACGGCTCCGCGCCGAAATACGCCGGCCAATACAAGGTCAACCCCATCGCCACGATCCTCGCCGCGAAGATGATGCTCGACTGGCTTGGCGAAACGGGCAAAGCCAGCGCGCTCGAAGGCGCGGTGGCGGCGGTCATCCAGGAAGGCAAGGTCCGTACCTACGACATGGGCGGCAAGGATTCCACGCTCGACATGGCGAAGGCCATTGCGGGGAAGTTGGGATAGCTCCAAGTGGAATGTGAAAACATGCTCTGCTCATCGAACCCAACTGGTGAGCCAGTGGACCATCGGTGCCACCACGAACAAGCCGCTGAAGGTGCCAATTACGCCACCCAAAATGGCCATCAACAATCCGACGACGGCCAGACCCGGTTGATACGCCGCCGCCACCACTGGGGCGGAAACCGGACCGCCCACATTGGCCTGGCTGGCGGTAGCCGCGAAGAACAACGGCACGTGAAATCGCTTGGCCGCCAGCAACAGCAGCCCGCCGTGTGTGAGCATCCACACCACGCCCATCAGCAGGTAGGCCGGGAATTCGCGGATGGCGTTCAAGTCGCCCTTCGCTCCGATGCGCGCCAGCACGAGATACAGCAGCGCGTAGCCGATTTTGGAGGCCCCGAAGTGCTCGAGCCGCGCTACCGGGGTCGCGGAGAGGACCAATCCAAGGATCGTGACCAAGATAATCATGATGCCATAGTAACCCAGCACGCTGCGCCAGAGCGGGCTGTGGACCTGGGTTTCCAACGCAGTTTGCGCCTGCGTGCCGAGCCATTTGCATACGAAGGCCAGGCCAAACGCCAGCGCCAGCATGTAAAGTATTTTGCTTGTGGCCGTGGGCCGCGCCTGTGCTTGCGTAACCGTTGCGACGCGACGATTCACTTCTTCGATGCGGCTGGAATCTGCGCGCAGCCAGCGGTTGACGGCGGTCTGTCGTCCGGCCAGGGCAATCAAGAGCGCCATCCAGGAGTAGCCAATGCAGACGTCCACAGCGATGATCGCGGCAAAGATCTGCCCCTCCGCTTCTGTCTGGGAATTCGCGGTGAGACTTTGCCAGATGGCGGCCAAATTCGCCGAGCCGCCGGTCCAACTGCCGCTCAAGGCCGCCACCCCTTTCCAAAGCGATTCCAAGTGCGCTGTCGGCAGCAGCCCGATTTTGAAGAACGGTAGGATGGCCAGGACGCCCACCGCCGCGCCCAGAATCACGCCGGCGGTGCCGGTCAGCATGACTCCAATCGTCCGCGGTCCCAATCTAAGAATCTCCGGCAGACTCGCGGAGAGAAAGAGCAGGAGCAGGCTGGCGGGCAGAATGTAATCCGTGAGCAGGCTGTAAACCGGAGATTGCTGGGGGAAGAAGCCCAGCGTCGCCAGCAGCATCGGCACGAAATATATCCAGAACACCGTGGGCAACACCGCGAAAACCTTCGCCAGCGCCTTGGCCTCCGAAAGCCGAAAGACCAGGGCGACAATCCCGCACAACAGCGCAAATAACCCGACGGGTTCGGCTTCCAGAAAATTGCGGAGTTCAGCCATGGACACAGGCGCAGAGCGTGCCATGCCTCCGGGCGAAACGAAACTGTTTTCAGGCTGGGGGGATACCGGCGGGACGAATCAAGTCGATTAGCCAGTCAGGAAGGCAGTTCCATTCCGGGCGGTCATGGAATTTGGATCAGCGCCGACGCATTGCCCGATGGCCCAAAAAAAAGCAATGAATTGCCAAAAACGGTGAAGCAGATGCACGGTGTGACCGCTACTTTTTTCCGCAGGATGACGCAGCGCCGGGCTGGGTAACGTCGTCCGGGCTGTGGACCGGTCAGCAGTTTCGCCGGGTCGCTGTAGCGCGGACGCGTTCATGGGCATTATGGCCCGGGAGCGTTTTCTGGAATCGGCGGTGGCGGACACGAGGTCCGCCCCGCACCCGCAACGGCATCACAACTGGTCGCCGGCTCTGCGCGCCTTTCAGGCGGCGCATCTGGACAGGATGAGATGACTTTGAAACGCGAACCCGTCAACACGCGCGCCACGCCCCGACCCGAACGGTCGGCACAGCGCACGTGGCGCGGGTCCTTTGTGCCGCGCCCCTGCTCTCACCTCCTGCCATGAGCGACCGAAGACTGGCCTTCATTTATTCCCCGGAGATTGAGCTGTTAAGCTACCCGCCGGATTGTCCCTTCAAGACTCAGCGCGCCGGTCTCACCCGGCAGCGGTTGATGTCGCTGGGGTTGCTGGACGGGGTGCGACAAGTGGAAGCAGCGGCCCGCCCGGCAACCTTGAATGAACTCCAGGCATGGCACACTCCCGTCTATCTCGATGAACTCCAGCGCGTAGCGGCGGGGGATTTGACCGTCACCGGCCTGAAAATGGGCCTCGGAGGACCGGACACGCCGGTGTTCAAGGACCTGTTCACCTACGGTACGTGGGCGTGCGGTGCCGGCCTGAACGCGGCGGATCTGTTGCTGGCCGGCGAGGCGGACATTGCGTTCAATCTGCTGGGCGGTTTCCATCACGCCATGGCGCAGCGCGCGGCGGGCTTTTGTTATCTCAATGACGTGGCGCTCGCCTGCATGAGACTGGCCGACGCGGGGAAACTGGTCGCCTATCTGGATGTGGACGCGCATCACGGTGATGGCGTGCAGGAGGCATTTTACCGGCGCAATGACGTGCTCACGATTTCCATGCACGAGAGCGGCAAGACGTTGTTTCCTTGGGGCGGCTTCGAGAATGAAATCGGCGAAGGACCAGGCCGCGGTTACAACGTGAACGTGCCCTTGCCGGCGGAGACGCATGACGAAGCGTTCCTGCTGGCGTTTGACCGCGTGGTGCTGCCGGTACTCGGCGCGTACGAACCGGACGTCATCGTGTTGGAACTGGGCATGGACACGTTGGCCGGCGATCCGCTCACGCATCTGTGCCTGACGAACAACGCGCTCGTGGATTTGATCCAGGAACTACTCAAGCTGAAAGTCCCGATCCTGGTGGCCGGTGGCGGTGGTTACAACGTTGAACACACGGTGCGCGGCTGGACCTTGGCGTGGCGCACCTTCGCCGGGCAGGGCGATGATGACGTTTTCAGCCTTGGCCTGGGCGGCGTGATGCTGGGCAGTTCGGAGTGGGCGGGCGGTCTGCGCGATCCCGTTCGATACATCAGTGCGGAGCAGCGCGCTGCCGTGACGGCCGAGGTGGAGGCCATGATTCAGCGCGTCGCACAACACGTTTTCCCCCATCACGGGCTGGGCCGGCCCGCAATTTCCTGCCCGCCGACCGTCAAAGGCGGTTGACATAACCGCTGATTCTGTAACATAAGCAAACACAAACCCAGACACAAAAAAGTATATGACTGAGCAAAGCAAAACGGTTTCCACGAGTTCACTGTTGCAGGAGAATCGGACGTTCCCGCCGTCGCCCGAGGTCATCCAGCGCGCCTACATCAACGCCGAGCAGTACCAGAAAATGTACGAACGCTCGATCAACGATTCCGACAAATTCTGGCTGGAACAGGCCGGCACCCTGGAATGGATCAAGCCGCCCACCGTGGCCCGCAAATACACCTGGGACACGGCCGCGCGGCGCATCCACCACACATGGTTCGAGGACGGCCAACTCAATGTCACGGTCAATTGCCTGGACCGCCATCTCAAAACCGAAAAGCGCACCAAGACCGCGTTGATCTGGCAGGGTGAGCCGGAAAACGACGTGAAGAAACTCACTTACGAGCAGTTGCACGCCGAGGTCTGCAAGTTTGCGAATGTGCTGAAATCGTTCGGCGTGAAGAAGGGCGACCGCGTGGCCATCTATCTGCCGATGATTCTGGAACTGCCCATCGCCATGCTGGCGTGCGCCCGCATCGGGGCGATTCACTCCATCGTCTTCGGCGGCTTCAGCGCCGAGGCGCTGGCGGGCCGCATCAACGATTCGACCTGCAAATTGCTCATCACCGCGAACGGCGGGTTGCGCGCGGGCAAAACGATTCCACTGAAGGCCATCGCCGATGAAGCCTTGAAGCACGCGCCCAGCATCGAGAAGGTGATTGTCGTCAAACACATCGAGAACCCGGGCAACATGACCGCGGGCCGCGACCTCTGGTGGCATGAGTTAATGGCTGCTGCGAGTCCCGAGTGCGCGCCGGAAACGATGAAGGCCGAGGATGTCTTGTTCATGCTTTACACCTCCGGTTCCACCGGCAAGCCCAAAGGCGTGGTCCACACCACCGCCGGCTACCTGCTGCACGCGGCCCTCACGCACAAATACATCTTCGACGTGCATGAGGATGATGTTTACTGGTGTACCGCGGACATCGGCTGGGTGACGGGACACAGCTACATTGTTTATGGTCCGCTGTGCAACGGCGCAACCAGCCTGATGTTTGAAGGTGTTCCCACGTTCCCGGACGCCGGTCGGTTCTGGCAGGTCGTCAACAAATTCAAAGTCACGGTCTTCTACACCGCGCCCACCGCCATCCGCTCGCTGATCCGCCTGGGCGAAGAATGGCCGAACAAATACGACATGAGTTCACTGCGCATCCTTGGCTCGGTGGGGGAGCCGATCAATCCCGAGGCGTGGATCTGGTATCATCGCGTCATTGGCAAAGAACGCTGCCCGATTGTGGACACCTGGTGGCAAACCGAAACCGGCGGCATTCTCATCACCCCGCTGCCCGGCGCGCACACGCTCAAACCTGGCAGCGCCAACCGGCCTTTCTTCGGCGTCGAACCCTTGGTCCTGCGCGACGACGGCACCGAATGTTCGGCAAACGAGGGTGGCAAGTTGTGCATCAAGAAACCGTGGCCGGGCATGATGCGGACGACCTGGGGCGACCACGACCGCTTCATTGACACGTATTTCACGATGTATCCGAACATCTACTTCACCGGCGACGGCTGCCGCATTGACGAGGACGGTGATTACTGGTTGATGGGCCGCATTGACGACGTGGTGAACGTGTCGGGCCACCGCATTGGCACGGCGGAAGTGGAAAGCGCGCTGGTGAGTCATCCGAAGGTTTCGGAAGCCGCCGTGGCGCCGATGCCGCACGACATCAAAGGCCAGGGCCTCTATGCGTTTGTAACCCTCAAGGAAGGCATCGCGGAAAGTGACGAACTCAAGAAGGAACTCGTCAATCATGTGCGCAAGGAAATCGGGCCGATTGCCGCGCCGGATAAAATCCAGTTCGCACCCGGCCTGCCGAAGACGCGTTCGGGCAAAATCATGCGTCGCATCCTGCGCAAGATCGCCGAGAACGCCGTGGACCAGATTGGCGACACCACGACACTGGCCGATCCGCATGTCGTGGATGCGCTGGTGAAGGGCAAACAGTAATTGCCGGTGAACAACTGCGCCCACCCGCGTGCTCCGCTGAGAAATGCGTGGAACGCGGGTTGGGCGCGGCGGTTGATTTTAATACGGGAGTTTTTTCTTTGATGACGTAGAGCTAGTTAAAGCAGACAACTTGGGATCGGGGGAAGGATACGCTTATGGCAGGGCAATCGGGGCGGGGAACTGCAAACGGAAAAGTAACCAGCATCCGGGACAGCGGCTCGCCGGGGACGGCAAACCGGGGTTGGGCGGTCGCGCTGGCCGGCACCGGGATCAATCTCGCGCTGGGTGTGCTTTACACCTGGAGTCTCTTCAAGGGCGCCATCGAAAAGGAGTTTGGCTGGCAAGGCTCGCAATTGAATGATCCCTACGCCTTGTGCTGTCTGGTGTTCGCATTCGTGATGATTCTCGCGGGACGCTGTCAGGACCGATTCGGCCCGCGCCTGACGGCGTCCATCGGTGGGTTGCTCGTCGGCACCGGCATGGTGCTCATCTCGACCACAAACAGCTATGCGCTGTGGCTGCTCGGCTTCGGCGTGTTGGTGGGGGCGGGCATCGGGTTCGGTTATTCGTCAGCCACGCCGCCGGCGTTGAAATGGTTTCCGCCGGCCAAGACCGGCCTGATCGCCGGCCTGGTCGTCGCGGGCTTCGGCCTGGCGCCGGTTTATCTCGCGCCTTTGTCGCAATTCCTGCTGGCGCATTACCAGTTGCGCGGCTCGATGCTGATATTTGGAATTGCCTTCGTCGTGATCGTCTGCGGTCTGGCGCAACTTTTGATCAATCCACCGTCGGGTTACGTGGCCGGGGTGAAATCAACCGCGTCCGCCACTGCCGCCAAGCCTGTGGCGGCGGTCCACGTGGCGCCGCGCGAAATCCTGCGGCAACCGACCTTCTGGCTGTTGTGGGTGATTTACTTCATTGGCGCGGGTGCAGGGTTGATGGTGATCGGTAGCATCAGCGGCATGGCCAAGACCAGCATGGGTGAACTGGCGTTCGTGGCCGTGGCGGTCATGGCCATCGGCAATGCCGGCGGGCGCGTTCTGGCCGGCACGCTCTCCGACAGAATTGGACGGCGCTGGACTTTGTGCCTGGTGCTGTTCATCCAGGCCGTCCTGATGTTCGTGGCCATCCCCATCACCGCTTCCAAGGACATGGCCGCCGTGGTGATCGTATTGGTGGCGGCGCTCATCGGCGCAAACTACGGCGCGAATCTGGCCTTGTTCCCATCGTACACCAAGGACCTGTGGGGCTTGAAAAGTTTCGGAGTGAACTACGGAATCTTGTTCACGGCCTGGGGCGTGGGTGGCCTGGTGTTGCCCCGGCTGCAACAAACGCTCACCGCGCAGAGCGGCGGCAGTTATCAATCCTCATTCATCACCGCCGGTGTGCTGTTGCTGGTCGGCGCCGGGCTGACGCTGCTGCTGAAATCGCGTTCCTCAAGTACCGCAGTGACCACGCCCGCCGGGGAAACCAAACTGACATCACCAGCCAAGGGTGGGGTGGCATGAAGAACAAGCTTCGCGGCAAAGGCATCGCGATTTCGCGAACCTTCCGTCGTCCCTGCTTGATCGTGGCTCTGACCATGGTCGCGGCAATCTGCGGGACCGAGAGTCAGGCGCAAGGCTGGCAACTGGCCAGCAACCTGACGCTGAAAGCCGACCTGACACTCAAGGAAACGTTCGATAGCAATGTCTATCTACAGCACGAGAAACCCTCGCCCGCAGTTGCCGATGCCGCCCAGCCGGGACAGGAATCCCTCGTCACCTCGGTGACCCCGAGTCTGGCCTTGGACTGGCGACCCATGCCGGAATTCAACTTCGGCGCCGCTTACGCACCCGAAGTGAACACCTACCATTCGGAGTCATCTGAAAGTCATGTGGCACACCGGGCCAGCCTGCGGTTTCAGGGCGTGGTGCGTATCGTGACGTGGCAGATGCAGAACAGCTTCACTTGGATTGACGGTAGCCGGGAAGGTTTGACCTTCGGCGCCCCGGGCGGCGCGCCGGCCATCGGCGGCATTCCGCTGCGCGACCGGCGGGCGGCGTTCATCTACCGGAACAGCTTTGGCGCGTTTCACAAACACGGCGATTGGTTCTTCCGCCCGGCCGTCTCCTCCTACATCCACGATTTCCAGACCGAACGGCGGAGTCCGGCGACGGACCCCTTTTACCAGAATTATGTGGATCGCAACGATTTCAACGTCGGCTTGGACGTGGGCTACAAGGCGTTCAAGGAAGGGTACGTGTTTGTCGCGTATCGCTTCGGCTGGCAGCACGAACCGTCGTTGCCCAGCCAGAGCTACGATTACTCCAACGATTACCGGCGC
>JAANMX010002093.1_pt1 | contig 20761 bp, 19 predicted proteins | sample 7279681 | NCBI WGS metagenome assembly JAANMX01 (sample SAMN14094542, study PRJNA606508) | bioreactor metagenome | isolation source: A lab-scale SPAN reactor treating ammonium-rich wastewater day 351 | place: Ireland: Galway | collected 2018-01-01
AATGAAAATCAGAACGCAGATTGCGCAGATTTTCGCAGATTGAATCCGTGCGAATCTGTTCTTTCCGTGTCCATCCGTGTTCTATTTTCAGAACAGCCGCTTCCTCAAAAATCGGGCCGATGCCCTGCATCAGCTCACCAATTGTCACGATTTTTTGTACGGTCATAGCAGCACTCCTTTTCCACTTTTCCAGTCCTGAACGCAGTGTACAACAATTCGCCTGTTCTTCAAACAGCCGCGCACACCTGTTCAATCTGCTTTTCCGTCAGTGTGGAGTGCATGGGCAGGGAAAGGATTTCTGCCGCGGCCTGTTCGGTGGCGGGGAGGGAGACCGGCGGCAGATGGCTGTAGGCCGCCTGCTGGTGGATGGGGACTGGATAGTGGATGCCCGTAGCCACGCCCGCGGTCCGCAGTCTCTCCCGCAGGCCGTCCCGGTCGGTGGAACGGACGACGTAGAGGTGGTAGACGTGGCGGCAGCCGGGCTGCTCCACTGGTTTGACGACTGTGGGAGGCAGGTGGGCAGCGTAGACCGCTGCCAGCCGTCGCCGGTGATTGTTCCAGCCGTCCAGGTGAGCCAGCTTCACCCGCAAGATGGCCGCCTGCATCTCGTCCAGGCGGCTGTTCATCCCCTCAATTTCGGAAACGTAGCGATTCTGGGGCGGCCAGCCATATTCCCGCAGCAGGCGCGCCCGTTCCAGCAGGGCCGGGTCGTTGCCGGCAATTGCGCCCCCATCCCCCAGCGCGCCCAGGTTTTTGGTGGGGTAGAAGGAGAAGCAGGCCAGATCGCCGTAGCTGCCCACCTTTTGCCCCTGCCACTCTGCGCCGTGGGCCTGGGCGCAGTCCTCGATCACCCGCAGGCTGGCGGCCCGGGCAATGGGCAGAATTTGCCCCAAATCAGCGGGGTGGCCGTAGAGATGGACGGGGATGACGGCTGCGGTGCGGGGGGTGATGGCGGCGGCCAGACGCGCCGGGTCCAGCGTATAGGTGGCCGGGTCGATGTCCACAAAGACGGGGGTCGCGCCGGTGAGGGCGATGGCTGCGGCGGTGGCGACGGCCGTGTGGGCGACGGTAATCACCTCATCCCCCGGCCCGATGCCACAGGCGCGCAGGGCGATGTGCAGGGCGTCGGTGCCGTTGCCCACGCCCACCGCGCCGGACACTCCACACCAGGCGGCAAATTCAGCTTCAAAGGCGGCCACCTCCTGGCCCAGAATATACCAGCCGCTCTCCAACACCCGTTGCACCGCGGCGTCGATCTCAGTTTTCACCGCCAGGTATTCAGCCCGCAAATCCACCACTGGTATCATTTCGTTCCTCCTAACCCGGTCGATCCGGAAGCAAAAGCAAACCATTGGGAGCACTGAGGACTCTATGATTCCCGACTTTCTCAGTGAAACTCTGTGCCCTCAGTGACTCAGTGGTGAATTTTTTGCACAAAATACAAGGACCTGTCGGGCAGGGTGCTATTAGGGTAACTGCCAGGCTACTCCCTGGGTATGAAAACGCCCCCACCCATAAGGGAAGGGGCGCTGCTGAGAGCCGTTGGTCGGACTTGAACCGACGACCTGCTCATTACGAGTGAGCTGCTCTACCAGCTGAGCTACAACGGCGAACCGATTGGATTATACTTGCCCAGGAGGGAAACGACAAATCGCATACGATTGAGACGTGAAACGTGGGAATAGGTGACGACACCTCACGTTTCACGGGCCCCGCTCCGCCTTACTGCACCCGGGTCACATAGGCGCCGGTGCGGGTATCCACCCGGATGGTATCGCCCTCTTTGACGAACATTGGCACCTGCATTTTGAAGCCGGTCTCCAGTTCGATCTGTTTGGTGGGGCTGTTGGCTGTATCGCCAGCCACGGCCATTTCGGCCCAAACGACTTCCAGATCAACAGTCGTGGGCAGGCTGACGTTAAGAGGCTCGCCCTCAAAGGATTCGATCTCCACCATTGTATTGTCTTTGATGAAGTCGGAGACACCCTCCAGCGTTTCGGGCGAAAGCGCGATCTGTTCGTAGGTTTCCGTATCCATAAAATGGGAGAGATGGCCGTCGTTGTAGAGATATTGAACAGTGCGGCTCTCCAATCGCACATCATCCACCCGGGAGCCGTTGTTGTAGGTCTTTTCCACCGTAGAGCCTGTGCGCAGGTTGCGCAGACGCAGACGGATGGTGGCACCGCCCCGGGCGACTTTGATGTGTTGATATTCCAGGACGCGCCAAAGCTGGTTTTCATCCTGAAAGATATTGCCTTTGCGGAGTTGTTGCACTTCGGCCATTAGCTCTTCTTCTTTCTGCAAAAGACTCCACAGAGGCTACTGTCATCCGACAGCCAGCGTGTGGAGTCTGATTTTGTCTCCAAACGGAAATAACACCGAACAATTATACAGGGTTGGCGCGGTCTGTGTCAAAGCAAACGGTCAAAGAATTTATCTGACGGGCCAGAAACAGAAGTGGGTAGAGATGGCTATTCGGCAAAGCCGCTGAGCGCGACCCGCAGCCGATCTTCCACGCCCACCACGTCCGCAGGAATCTGCTGGACAGCCCGCTGGGCCTGGACAACACTATAGCCCAGCGCGGTAAGCGCTTCGATCACTTCGCCGTCGGCGTCCATAGCCATCGCCAGCCCGGAGAGATCATCACTGGCCGGGGTCAGCTTGCCCTGTAGTTCCACCACAATCTTTTCGGCTGTGCGCTTGCCCACGCCGGGCGCGCGGGCCACAATCCCCGGCTCTTTGTTGGAGACAGCCAGGCGCAGGGCATCCGGCGTCAATGTGCTCAGGGTAGCCAACGCCACTTTGGGGCCAACGCCACTCACGCCCAAGAGCAACTCAAAGACCGCCAGTTCATCGCTGTTTTCAAAGCCATAGAGGCTCAGTTCACTTTCACGCACCTGCAAATAAGTATGTAACGAAACCCGGCTCTCCACCCGGAAACGGGCCAGGGTGGGTTCCGGCACAAAGACTTGCAGGCCGATACCACCGGCTGGGTTGCCCACATCCACAATCAAATGGTTTTTGCCCACAGCGACAACCGTGCCGCGCACAAGTCGAATCATAGGGGTCAGGAGGTTTCCTTGTCTGGATCAGCGAATTTATAGCCCGCGCCCCGCACGGTCAGGAGGTAGTCGGGTGTGGAGGGATTGGCTTCGATCTTCTCGCGCAGGCGACGCATGGCAACCTCGACCAGATTGGTGCCTCCGGTGAAATCGTAGCCCCAGACCTCGTGGAAGAGCTTGTCCTTCGAGACAGGCCGGTTTACATTGCTCATCAGATAGTGGAGCAATTGATACTCAATCGGCGTCAGATGGACTTCTTCGCCCCGCACAATCACCAGATGCTCTTCGTCGTTGAGGATTACATCCCCAAATCGCATAATCACAAAAGAGGGGCGATCCCGGGACCAGCCGATGCGGCGCAGGATGGCCTGAATGCGGGCGTTGACCTCCCGGAAGGTAAAGGGTTTGCTGATAAAGTCATCAGCCCCCAACTCAAAGCCCTGCACCACATCATCCGGGCTGTTGAGCGCAGTGAGCAGGACAATCGGCACATCGGATCGTTTGCGGATCTCGGCACAGACCTCGAAACCGTCCAGACGGGGCATAAGCACATCCAGCAGGACCAGATCGTAAGGTTGTGCGGCGAAATGGTCCAGCGCTTCCACACCGTCTCGCACGGCGGCAACGCCGAATCCCTCGCGCTCCAGGGAAACGTAGAGGAGATTGCGGAGAAAGTCCTCATCCTCCACGACGAGAATCTGTGGTTTTGCCAATGCATTTGAATTTGCCATAGGCTCTCACTCGTCGGTTGGTGTGCAGATAGATATACTTGACAGGGTGGCAAAATGACCGGGTGACAAAATGTCGGTTTATGCCCGTGCCGAGTATAGTTACCCGTCTACAAGAGATCGATATCGGGCCGTCTGCAAATGGCAGAGGGCAATTGCTACGCCATCCGCAGCGTCGTCCGGTCGGGGCGCTTCTTTCAGGTCCAATAGATTTTGCACCATTAGCTGCATCTGTAGTTTATCTGCATTTCCATAACCGGTCAAAGCCTGTTTCACCGTAGCTGGCGTATATTCTGCCAGAGGCAAATTGTTGCGTGCAGCGACCAGCAGCGCAGTGCCTCTGGCCTGGCCCACAGCAATGGCAGTGGTCACATTGCGGCCAAAAAAGAGTTCCTCCACCGCCACCTCATCCGGTGCAAATTGCTGAATCAGACTTTCCAGATCCTCATAAATCTCTCGCAAACGCAGGTGCATCAATTGATGCGGCTGGGTGCGAATCACCCCGCAAGCCAACAGGCGAAAGCTGCCATCCAATTCCTGGGCCACAATCCCATAACCAGTCGAAGCGGTGCCCGGATCGATGCCCAGAACCACCCATCTCCCGGTCTGCTTACGCGCTTCCAGTTCAGCCTGCATTCGTCTTTCCTGTGGGGGCTGGGGATTAGGTAGGTCGGACTGACAGTCCGACCTACGCCATCTGGGCCATCAGCTCGTCGCTCAGTTCCAGATTGTGATAGACCTTATCCACGTCGTCCAGCTCTTCCAGATTCTCGATGAGGGTGAGCACTGTCAGCCCGGCCTCCAGATCGAGAGCCAATGGGGTATTGGCTTCCATTACCAGCTCGGACTCATCCGCCGGGAAGCCCGCCTCTTCCAGCCCCTGGGTCACTTGGGCCAAGGCCGTGCGCTCGGTATAAATTTCGATTGTCTCCGGCGTCACCACCACATCTTCGGCCCCGGCCTCCAGCGCGGCCATAAAGACCTCTTCCGGGTCGATGCCCCGGTCGCTGCCGTCTTCGTCCTGACGGTTGACCGCAATATAGCCTTTGGAGGTAAACTGCCAGGCCACGGAACCCGGCTCGCCCAGACCGCCCCCAGCCCTGGAAAAACAGCGGCGCACTTCGGAAATCGTGCGGTTGCGGTTGTCGCTCAGACATTCCACCAGCATCGCCACCCCGTTGGGTCCATAGCCCTCGTAGGAAATTTCCTCGATTTCGGCGGCATCTTTCTCCAGCCCCGCGCCCCGGCGGATGGCCCGCTCGATATTGTCCTTGGGCATATTCTCGGCCCTGGCCTTGTCCACGGCCAGACGCAGACGAAGATTGGCGTTCACATCCGGCCCGCCTTCTTTTGCCGCAACCTGAATCTCCCGGGCCACGCGGGTGAAGACCTTTCCCCGCGCCACATCGTTGGCTCCCTTACGGCGTTTGATTGTAGCCCATTTTGAATGACCAGACATACTGAATTACTCCTGCTTTTCCTGACTGTAAGCGGTAGCGATAGAACGATTCCCGTGTACTCCGTTAGACGTGTCCTGGTTAGACGTGCCCTGGCGTATCCCATCGGGAAGGTGAAGTCTGTGCTGATTGGCCGCAGCCAGCACAAACCCCCGAAAGAGCGGGTGGGGCTTGGTGGGGCGGCTTTTGAACTCCGGGTGAAACTGACTGCCTACCATAAATGGGTGGTCGGCCATCTCTACGATCTCTACCAGGCGACCATCTGGCGAGTGGCCGCTGATCACCAGCCCCGCAGCCTGTAACTGCTCCCGATAGGCATTGTTGAATTCAAAGCGGTGGCGGTGGCGCTCGTATACGGGGCTGCCAAAGTCAGATTCGGAATAGGCCTGTTCGGCCCGGCTGCCCGGCAGCAGAGCGCAGGGGTAGATACCCAGACGCATTGTCCCGCCCATATCGGCCAGGTCGCGCTGGTCTGGCATCAGATCGATAACCGGATGCTCGGTGTTGATGTCAAACTCTGTGCTGTTCGGCTCATCGCTGCCCAAAATGTGGCGGGCGAATTCGATTGTCATCACCTGCAAACCCAAACAGAGGCCCAGATAGGGAACTTTCTGCTCCCGGGCATAGCGGGCGGCCACAATTTTGCCCTCGATGCCCCGGTATCCAAAACCACCAGGCACCACAATCCCATCCAGGCCGTGCAAGCGCTCTATATCCCGCCCCTTTTCCAATGCCTCGGAGCTGATCCAGACCAATTCCAAACCCCAGCCTTCGCCCAGCCCCGCGTGAAAGAGCGCTTCCTTTACGCTCAGATAAGCATCTTCCAATTCCACATATTTGCCCACAATACCGATGCGCAAGGACTCTTTGGGCTTGCCAATCTCATCAACAAAGGCTTCCCATTCCCCCATGCCCGGTGCGTAGGCCATCGAAGGTTTCAGGTCGAGGCGCTGGAACAAATAGTCCCCCATACCGGCCTCTTCCATCTTCAGAGGGACCCGGTAGATGGTATCCACTGTCTCCATTGGGATCACAGCCCGCTTGTCCACATCGCAAAAGAGGGCGATCTTCTCCTGCACGCCCGGGCCGACGGGATGATCCGAGCGGACGATAATGGCGTCGGGCTGAATGCCCACACTGCGTAGCTCCCGCACGCTGTGCTGGGTGGGTTTGGTCTTTAGCTCTTTGCTGGCGGCCAGATAGACCAGCCAGGTAAGATGGACGTAGACCGAATTCTCATAGCCCACATCCTTGCGCATCTGGCGAATGGCCTCCAGAAAGGGCTGGCATTCGATGTCGCCCACTGTGCCGCCGATCTCCACCAGCACCACATCGGCCTTGCTCACCCGTCCCATCTGCCCAATGTGGCGCTTGATTTCGTTGGTCATATGGGGGATGGTCTGAATGGTACCGCCCAGATAATCGCCCCGCCGCTCTTTGATAATCAGATCGTTATAAATCTGCCCACTTGTCACATTGCTCAGTCTGTTCAGATTCTCGTCGATGAAGCGTTCGTAGTGGCCCAGGTCCAGGTCGGTTTCAGCCCCATCTTCGGTGACAAAGACTTCGCCGTGCTGATAGGGGGACATTGTGCCGGGGTCCACATTCATATAGGGGTCCAGTTTCATGGCCGCTACGCTGACGCCCCGGGCCTTCAGGATACGCCCAATCGAGGCAACCGTGACTCCTTTGCCCAGCCCGGAGACAACCCCACCGGTTACGAAGATATATTTAGTCATTGCAGGAGATGCCCCCGGGTAAACGTACACAATTCTATTGTACCACACAACGAAAGAGACACGGTAACCTACCCCGTGCCTCTTTCAGGTAATCTTCAGTGGCCTGTATTTGGTGTAACCAGACGTAGCCAATTGTGCTGACGTTGGACCGAACAGAGCAAAACGCTGCCGCCATTCAATACCATTTTGGCCTGAAACCCGTCTTGCCAGGGTTTTCATATGCCGCCACGATGCAGAATCTGTCAAACTCGAAGTAACTGCTCACCCCCACCCAACCTCCCCCACCTTAGGGGAGGAGTCGATCCGCTTCCCTCCCTGGAATGGGGAGGGGCAGGGTGGGGTGGCTGAACAGATACAACTCGAAACACAATCCAGGGCAATCGTAGCATAGGCAACGGCGGAATGTCAAAGAAAGTCGGGGGGTTTTCAGGAACGTACGGGACAAATTTGATCTTGACAAGCCCGCCAAAGTGTCGTATAGTTGCCAACAATTGATACCAAACGACTGCGAACCGGAAGAGTAGTCATCAGAGCGAACCCCAGAGAGTCCCTGAACGGTGGAAATGGGATGGTAGCGCAGATGGCGAATGGGCCGGGGAGTCGGAAAAGCGAACGCAACCCCAATCGGTTGGCAGTAGCTCTTCCCGGAGACGCCACCGTTACCTGGGCGCAGAAGATCGGGCCGCAAGCCCCGTCTTCGTAGAGTGAGACTGGCGCAGACGGCCCTTGTGTTTCACGCAAGGGTTTTTGTTTCCCAGAAACCGAGTTGTTTCCGAAAACTCAGTTTCTGACAGATTGTGGACCAGTCTAAGCGGGGTGGCACCGCGGGTGTTGTGAAAGCAGCCCTCGTCCCCAAAGACAATGCGCGAGCGTTGGCTTTGGATGGACGGGGGCTTTTTGTATTGGGGATAATGCGATGATGAGATGCTGGGGATTGGAAAGCGATCACCCAACATCCCAGAATCTCATCATCCCGTCACCACAGGAGGAGAGATAATGGCAACCTACAAACCGACTTTGGATGAGGCGCGGGGTTTGGTGGAGCAGGGAAATCTGATTCCGGTCTATCGGGAGTTGCCCGCGGATTTGGAGACGCCGGTTTCGGTCTTTCTAAAACTGCGGGACGGCGGCCCCAGCTTTCTGCTGGAATCGGTGGAGAAGGGGGAGCAGGTGGGGCGCTACAGCTTTATCGGCGTCCATCCGCCGATGAGCGTCTGCGGCCACGACGCTGAGGTGATCATCGGCGCGGCCGGCGGCCAGGAGTTGGAGCGCAAGCAGGGCGACCCGTTGGAGATTGTGCGGGAGCTGATGGCCGAGCGCAAGCCCGTGCAGATTCCCGGCCTGCCCCGTTTTACCGGCGGCACAGTGGGTTACTTCGGCTACGATCTGGTGCGCTTCATCGAGCGGCTGCCTGAAACCGCCGAGCGCACCCTGCGTATCCCCAATCTGCTGCTGCTCTTTGCCGACAATCTGGTGGTCTTCGATCACGTGAAGCACAAACTGATCGTCATCGCCAATATGCGGGTGGAGCCAGACCTGCGCTCGGCCTATGCGGATGCGGTGGCCCGGATCGACACGATTATTGCCAGCCTGCGCAAGCCGTTGACGCCCCCCCTGCCCAGGGAGTGCGCCAACGGCGCCCAGTGGACCAGCAACTTCAGCCAAACCCAATACGAGGCGAATGTGCGCAAGGCAAAGGAGTATATCGCGGCGGGGGACATCTTTCAGGTGGTGCCCAGCCAGCGTCTCAGCCGCCCGACCGAGGCGGACCCCTTTACCATCTACCGGACGCTGCGGATGCTCAACCCATCGCCCTATATGTTCTTCCTGGACTTTACGGGGGTGGCCGGGGTGGCCGAGGCGTCGGGGACAGACGAACCCATCCGCATCATCGGCTCCAGCCCGGAGATGCACGTAATGTTGGAGGACGGCACGGCCTATCTGCACCCGATTGCCGGCACCCGCTGGCGGGGCAAGAGCGAGGCCGAGGACAACGCCCTGGCCGACGAACTGCTCAACGATCCCAAAGAGCGGGCGGAGCATGTGATGCTGGTGGATTTGGGGCGCAACGATCTGGGCCGGGTCTGCGAGTATGGCTCGGTGACGGTTCCCCAGATGATGCAGGTGGAGCGCTACAGCCACGTAATGCACATTGTCAGCGATGTACGGGGTAAAATCCAGCCCCAGCACGACGCCATCAGCCTGCTCAAAGCCACCTTCCCCGCGGGCACTGTCAGCGGCGCGCCAAAGGTGCGGGCGATGGAGATAATCGAAGAGTTGGAGGGCACCCGCCGGGGTCTCTATGCAGGCGCGGTGGGCTACATCGACTACGACGGCACAATGGACACCTGCATCGCCATCCGCACGATTGTGATGCAGGGCAAGACCTGTCATTTGCAGGCGGGCGGCGGTGTGGTGGCGGACAGCGACCCGACGATGGAATACAACGAAAGCTGGAACAAAGCGAGAGCGCTATCAGCAGCAGTAGACGAAGCGGAGAAGGGATTGTGAGATGATGGGATGATGGGATGATGGGAACGCCATCATCCCATCATCCCATCACCTCCCTACGAATAGACAAACACGAGGAGAGAAATTTAATGAGTACCCAACCACGCAAACGCATTCTCACCGGCGACCGGCCCACGGGCAAGTTGCATCTGGGCCATTTTGTGGGCAGCCTGCGCCACCGGCTGCGCTTTCAGGACGAGTACGAGTGCTTCTTTATCATCGCCGATCTGCATATGCTGACGACGAAGCCCAGCAAAGAGGACATCTACGCCATCGGCGAGAACGCCCGGCAGATTGTGCTGGACCACCTGGCGATTGGCATCGACCCGGCGAAGGTGACGTTCTACCTGCAATCGGCTGTGCATGAAATCTACGAACTGCAACTGCTGCTCTCAGGGCTGGTGACAGTGGAGCGGCTGCAACAGTTGCCGACGATCAAAGATATGGCCAGCGCGGCCAATCTGGACCAGGTGCCCTACAATCTTCTGGGCTATCCGGTGCTGCAAGCCGCCGACATCCTCATGCCCCGTGCCCATCTGGTGCCGGTAGGCAAGGATAACGAAAGCCATGTGGAGATCACCCGGCAGATCGCCCGGCGCTTCAACAATCTCTACGGCGAGGTCTTCCCGGAGCCGGATGCCTATGTGGAGGGAGGCACGCTCGTCGGCACCGACGGCCAGGCCAAAATGAGCAAAAGTCTGGGCAACGCCATCCTCCTCAGCGACGACAGCCGGACGGTCAAGAAGCAGGTGATGAGTATGTACACCGACCCCAACCGCATCTCCGCCGACATCCCCGGCAATGTGGAGGGCAATCCGGTCTTCGCCTATCACGACTTCTTCAACCCGAACAAAGCCGGGATAGACGATCTGAAAGAGCGCTACCGGGCTGGTCGGGTGGGGGATGTGGAGGTGAAGGAGAAGCTGCTGGTGGCCCTGGAAAATTTCCTTGACCCCATCCGGGAGCGCCGGGCGCACTTCGAGGCCCAGACCGGCCTCGTGGACGAACTGCTCTACGAAGGCACTCTGCGCGCGCGCAAAGAAGCCGAGGCTACCCTTAGCGAAGTCAAGAAGGCGATGGGATTTACGGGTGTGTGGAATCGGATTCGCAGAGCAGTGGAGAAGCGGCAAAAGAAGGGGAGACAAGGAGACAAGGAGACAGGGTGACTAGCCGCCTGCCACCTGCCACCTGCAACTTGCAACGAGCCACTTTATCACTCGGAGGATCGAATGATCGCAGTCATCGACAATTACGACAGTTTCACGTACAATTTGGTGCAGTTCCTGGGGGAAATTGTGCAAGAGCCGCCTTTCAGTGGCGGCGACTACGAAATTCGGGTCTGGCGCAACGACGCCATCGATGTGGAGAGCCTGGCCGACCTGCGCCCCAGCCATATAATCATCAGCCCCGGCCCCGGCGCGCCGGACAAAGACAGCGGTATCAGCAACGATGTGATCCGCATTCTGGGCGAGACGACGCCGATTCTGGGTGTCTGTCTGGGCCAGCAGTGCATCGGCCACGTCTTCGGCGGCAATGTCATCCGTGCGCCGAGACTGATGCACGGAAAGGTCAGCCCCATCCAGCACAACGGCGCTGGTCTTTTCGAGAATCTGCCCAACCCGTTCACCGCCACCCGCTACCACAGCCTGATTGTGGAGGAACCCCTGCCCGCCGAATTGGAAGCTACGGCCTATACCAGCGATGGCGAGTTGATGGGCGTGCGCCACCGCACGAAACCCATCTTCGGCGTCCAGTTCCACCCGGAGAGCATTCTGACCGAATACGGACACGATATACTGCGGAATTTTCTGCGGGTATAGAGACTTCTCTCCTGCCTACAAGCATGACGGATTCCGGAGAATCAGCACTTTGTCCACCCGGAATCCGTCCATATCGACGACTTCAAAGTACAAACCGGCCCACTCAAATCCTTGCCCTGTGACAGGAATGTGGCCCAACTGCGTCATCATAAAACCGCCGACGGTCTGGTAGTATCCACGTTCCTCATTGGGTAGCTGCTGGATGTCGAGAGCCTCCTTGAGTTCATCGATATGCAACTGGCCGTCGACAAGCCATGACCCATCGTCGCGATGGATGATCTCCGAAGTGACGTCAGATTCTATAGAAGGTATGGCGCCAACAATTTCATCCAGAATGTTATTGAGGGTTACCATTCCCTGAAGACCACCGTACTCATCAACGATCAATGCTACGTGGGTATGGACTTGTCGAAAAAGCTCCAAGACACGTAGCGCGGACATACTCTCTGGGACATAGAGAGGCTTTCGTAACACAGACTTCAGGTCGAAAGGTTGACCGTCCAGAGATTGAATGAACATATCTTGGATATCGATGATCCCCAAAGGGTTATCCATACTATTTTTGATGACCGGATAGTAGGTGTACGGGTACTCGCTGATTTTCTGGCGAATTTCCTGGTGCGATTCGTCAATGTCAAAAGCCACAATCTGCGTGCGCGGTATCATAAATGCCTCTATCCGACGTTCATCCAGGCGCAATATACCTTCTATCATATCCTGTTCGCTGGCTTCGAATACTCCGGTTTCCGTGCCTTGCTCTACGAGCACTTTCAGTTCTTCTGAGGTGATGGACGGCTCGGTGGAGGGGCGGAAGCCCAGGAGAGTCAGGACCAGATCGGTTGACAGACTGAGCAAACGTACCAGAGGCGACGAAAGGTTGGAAAGCATTCGCAGCGAACCGGCCATACCTATGGCAATGGATTCTGCGTAACTCATGCCCAACCGCTTGGGGACAAGCTCGCCCAGCACCAGGGAAAAATAGGTGATGACAATGGTGACAACACCGATGCCGATACCCTCTCCATAGACGCCTATGTAAGGAACCCAACTCAACAGAGCGGCGATCTCTTTGGCTATTGTCGCCCCGCCGAGAGCACCGGCCAGGATTCCGACCAGAGTAATTCCTATCTGGACTGTAGCAAGAAAGTTGTTGGGGTCTGCGGCCAGGTCCAGCGCAATTTGGGCCCGGCGATTACCGTCGTCGGCCAGATTGTGCAGACGGACTTTGCGCACAGAGATGATGGCGATTTCTGCCATTGCCAGGACGCCATTCAATAACAAAAGCAAAAAAATGAAGATGATTTCACCTGCGATACTACCCATAATTCCGTTTCCTTTTGATAACGCCTCCAATAAAAATTTTGTAAGCATTAAAACAATCATATGGAGTTTACCGGGGTCAGCCCGGCCGCGTTGGAGGAGATTCTGGCCCTGACCCAGGAGATTTGCCACGGGCTGGGCTGTCTGCGTTGTAACTGCTCACCGATTCGGCTATGCCCATCTCGGCCTATCCGGCGCCGGTGGCCTACGGCAGCAAGCAGGCCGCAGCGTTGGGGCTGGATGTGGGCTTCATCGGCCATGCGGGGGACGGCAATCTGCACACGACAATCTTCTTCCCACCGGACGATCCGGCTGTGCGCCAGCGGGCCGAACTCTACAACGACCGGCTCACCCGCCAGGCCATCGCTTTGGGCGGAACCTGCCCGAGTGAGCACGGAGTGGGCAGTGGCAAGGCCAAGTATTTGGAAGTGAAATTTGGCCCTGGCGCGGTGGCGCTGATGCGAGGAATCAAAAATCTGCTGGATCCGAATGGGATACTGAATCCAGGAAAGGTGTTGCCGGCGTGAGGACAGGCGAAAAACTGTGACTTTCCCCCACAATGAGCCTGGGTGACGGCGCCGGGGTCTGACAGTAAATCCTGAGAAATCGCTACCTATTCTTCGGCACGCAGTTGTGTACGAACAAAGGTGAGAAATTGACGCAAGGCTATTTCGGGGAGCTGGCTGATCCAGCTTTCCACGACGTTTGTTTCGCTGCCGCTGTGAAAGTGGGCCGGATAGGTGGAAATGCTCTTCCACTTCTGATGGGGCGCATTGTCATGACGATAAATCGAGCCGTCGATAGCCCGCCGCTCCCAATGGTAGGAATATCGACCGGACTGCTCTAAAGCAGTACCAGATATCAACAAAACTACCCTCATGCAAAGTGATCCGCATCTGATTGATGTCTGGAAAAAATATCTCTGCCACGATATCCCGGAATTCGGTTTCCGCGATCCAGCCGAGATCGCCGGTGTTGATCACGCTCATTCCAGCGTCTCGATAAGTTCCAGCAGGCGGTTTTGTTTGTACTGCAAATGGTCAAGGTCCTGATAGTCTCGCCAACTGGTTGCTTCATCAATTTGACCAGTTTCGTATCGTTCCACCATCTCTTGCACAGTGGAAATGCCATACCGACCCGTGATTTCAAAAATCCTGGCATTAATATCGCGAAGTCGGCGGCTCAACAACAGGCGGACGCCCTCCACCATCAACTGGTCGGCGGACATTTGAAGCTCTTGCGCAGCGGAACCAATCACCGAATCGATCGTTGTCATCACAAGCACCTTTCTTTAACGGCTCGATAGACACCCGCGTACATTCTACTGTCTGTGTATGCCATCTGCCAAAAGGCGAGTAATTACTGCCGTGGTTTCCGTGGTGGGTCGCTCTGGGCGTCTCTTCCCTAAACCCCCTCTGAAGTTTGTCTGGATAAGCAATTTTATCCACCGGAGAGGACCCAATTCATTTGAACCGCTCTGACTCCGGGTCCACTGTGTCATAGCCAACCCCATCCAGCCGGGCCCAGAGTTCTTCGGGAATGGGGAGAGCGGCCAGGTCGATGGTCTGTTGCACCCGCTCCGGTTTGGTCATACCCACGACTGTCGTCGTGACACGGGGATCCCGCGTGGAAAATTGCAAAGCGGCGGCGATGAGGGGCACGCCAAATTCCTGACAGACTGCGGCCAGTTGCCGGGTGCGCGCCACAATCTCTGCCGGCGCGTCCTGATAGGCGTAGCGGGCATAGGCATCCGGCCCTTTGGCCAGGATTCCGCTGCCGTAGGGGGCCGCGTTCACCACAGCCACCCCCATTTTGACGCAGAGATCGAGGAGTGGCCCAGCGGAACGGTTGATGAGGGTGTAGCGGTTGTGGGTCTCCACCGCGCTGAACAGCCCCGTCTCCACATAGCGGATAAGCATATTGATCGGGCCGCCCGACATACCGATATGGCCGATCACTCCCTGCTCTTTGAAACTTTGCAGCACTTCCAACGGCCCACCCGGCCCCATCACATTTTCAAAGGTCGAGTGTTCCGGGTCGTGGATATAGACATACTGGAGGTGATCCAGCCCCAGCCGTTGCAGGCTGCCTTCAATCGAACGCTTGAACTGCTCGCCGCTGAAATCGCCTGTTTGCAGGTCCCGGTCGCCTTTGGTCGCCAGGACAAAGCCCTCGGGCAGACCACCCATCTCGGCGATGACAATGCCGATGCGCCGCTCGCTCTCCCCGTTGCCATAGGCGGCCGCGGTGTCGAGAAAATTGATAGGGCTGGCAAAGGCGGCGCGCACGGTAGCCAGGGCCTGATCTTCGGGCGCGCTGTAGGCAAAGGTTTCGGGCATATCGCCCAGCGGCGCGCCGCCCACGCAGAGGGGGGTGACCTGAAGACCCGTATCGCCCAGAGGGCGCAAGGAGAGAGGATTGGGAGAGAGGCTCATCGTTTTCTCGCTTTCTATGCGGTTTTGTGATCGACGGCTTGTCAAGTGACTTGCCGGTTTTTGTCTGCGTCTACGGGCTACACATCCGGTTCCCAGTCAAAGATCATCTCCTGGGGCGGCTGATCCCGTTCTTCATCTAACTCCCGGCGGTGGAGCAGGGCCGTCTTGACGATCAGGCGCAGGCGCACCCAATTGTCCACCTTCACCGGAACCGGACGGGCCACTTCGTCTTTGGCATAACGGGCCGCATTGCGCCCGATGGCCTCATAGGTTTCCAGGGTCAGGTTGGGCGATTGGGGGAAAAGCTCCAGATTGTTCAGGCGGGCCAGCCCCCGTTTTTGAATCATTGTAGTTCCCCGGCTCTGCACAGCGACGGCAATGCCCGAACCGCTCATCTGCGCGCCGGCCGCGGCAATCCCGGCCAGGTCTGCGCTGCGATAGGCTTTGAGGATGCGGGCCAGCAACCCCTCCTTCGCAATGCCCGTACAGATAGCGGCCAGCACATCCTCGTGCTTCAATCCCCCAATCGTGCGGGTCATCGCGCCGCCAAAGGCCGGACCGACCGCCACAATCACCTCTTCCGGCCTGCTCTGGCGGGCAAAAGGGCCGATCTCCACCAATTTGGGCGACGGGCCGCTGACCTGATCGGCGATAAGTTCTTGGGGAGACCGGGCCTGGCGGATGGCCTGTATCTCCAGCCAGCGCTGGCCCTCCACCCGGTAACCCGTGCCGGGGCCGGTGTAGTCGTTCACATCGTTGATGGCGCTCTGCACCCGAAAATCCCGGTCAAAAATGGCCGAGGGCTGCAAATAGTCACCGATCACCCGCTGGCGGCCCATCTCCAGGATATTAGCCGCAATCTCTGGAAAGCCGCTGCGCTCCAGAGCCCCGATGACCGTCAGCATATCCGCGTCACCGGCCAGAAAGCGGTTGGCCGCCTCCATATCCGGAATCAGATCCCGCTCCGGCATATCGTCGCTGCTGTGGCCCAGCGCGGCCGCCTCCACTTCAGCGTCGGTGATGGGCGGAAAGCCCAATTCAGCGTAGACCGCCTGCATAGCCTGTGCGCCCCGGCGACGGATGGCGATGGCCTGCTCCTCTGTCACCGGAATCAGCCCCGCGTCCACCTGCATATCCCGTTGCAGCACATTGTAATCGTCGAAATCCTCGGCGTCGTAGTTGCCGCCGCCAAAGAGATTGTCCCGCTTGGGCACCGCGCTGTAGCCGCTGTGGATAAAATCCGCACCGGGGATGAACTGGAGCATCAGCTTGGCCGTCTTGCGGATGTCCGAATGGGAGGCCAGGGCGTCGTTGCCCGCCGCGCATTCCAGCCCCAGCATCGAAGCCAGCAGATTTTCGGCCAGCACCACCCGCACGCCCCCGGGCAGGGATTCGGGCAGGGCAATGCACGAAATCGAACCATTCTGCACTCCCTGGCTGCCCCCACCCCGGGTCATCACCAGACAGCGGGCTTCCAGATAGAGCATCGAACAGCCCTCGGCGTGGCCCATCAGCGCCTCGGAGCCGCTGCCGGAGGTGAAGCGCACCTTCACCCCCCGGCTGGCATAGGCCGAGGCCAGAAAGGCTTTGGACCAGGGGGTATCGTCGCCGTCTACAAAGCTGCGCTCTGTGCCATAGACGGAGAGGGTCTCGGCGTAGCTGGTCAGCCCTTTCATGGCAATTTTCAGCCCCAACGCCTCCTCCACCGCGCATTGGGTGAGCACACCGCCCCGCCCGGTCTGGGAGCCGACCAGAATTGCCAGGGCGTTGACCGGGGCAAAGCGGGCGATGCGCACAGTCGTCTCGATTTCGGCGAAGCCGCGCAGGGCCGCCTCGGCTGCGTCCGCGGCCAGCAGCGCGCTGCTCTCCTTCCAGTTGGTGACGTGGGCCTGGTTGGCCGGGGTGCGGCGCACCCGCATCTTCGCCAACCCCATCATCATTTCCAGCACATTCATCGGGCGGATGATATCGGCCAATTTGGCCGGTGTGCAGCCCACAGCCAGACGGCGCACCGCGGCCGCGGGCACATTAATATCGGCTAACATCCGGGCAATTTCCAAAGAAGGGGTCGTCATCGCTTCCTCAGCGACTGACAGGTCCAGCCCGTGCTCGGCGATGAAGATATCCAGGCTGTCGAAATCTGCCCGCGCTTTGCCGTCCATCTCCATCACCCGGCCATTCTCCAGGCCCAGGCTCGGCTGTGGGTCGAAGGGGCTGTCGGCGACGGTCAGTCCGGCTGCGGGCCAGGGGTGGACAAATGTCTCTTTGTTGATGGGGCGCTCGGCCAGAACTTGGAAACGGCGGGAGGAGGGCATAGGGGGGACTCCTGAATTGTACCTGTTGAGCCACCCCAGCCTACCCCTCCCCATTCCAGGGAGGGAGCTGGAGCGACTCCTCCCCCACAGTAGGGGAGGTTGGGTGGGGGTGTGCAGTTACCCTGAATTAGACCTTCTCAAAATGGGCTACATCCACCACAAAAATCGTGGCCCCGCCCATATGTTTTTCGATAGGCGTGGGGATGTGCATCTCGCCCGGCTCCATCACCGGGGGCAGGGGTGTGACGTATTGGATGCGGCTGGTGCAGCTTTCCCGGATAACGGTCAGGGCATCGGCCAGGTCATCGTCATCCACGCCGCAGAAGATTGTCGAGTTGCTCACGTGCAGAAAGCCGCCAGCCGAAGTGGTGACGGTTGCGGAAAAGCCCTGGCGTCCCAGGCGGTCCAGCAGATTGCGGCTGTCGTCGCTGTTCACAACGGCAATAATCAATTTCATAGGGATTCCTTCATCCTCAGTCTCTCGGCCAGGGCAGCTACAATGGCCTGGTGGACAGCCGGCGCGGGCTGCTCGCTGTCAATCACCCGCCAGCGTTCCGGGTCAGCGCCAATCATCTCCCAATAGCCAGCGTAGACAGCCCGATGAAAGGCGATTGTCCGGGCATCCAGCCGATTCCACTCCTGGGCACGGCCAGCCTGTTTGCGGGCCAATCCTACCTCCGGCTTTACATCCAGAAAGAGCGTCAGGTCCGGCAGCAGTCCCCCGGTGGCGTAGTGGATCAGCCGGGCCAGTTCCGCCCGATCCTGCCCATAGCCATAGCCCTGATAGGCCAGGGTGCTGTCGGCGAAACGATCACACAGGACGATCTGTCCGGCCTCCAGTCCGGGCCGGATCACCTGGTGGACAATCTGGGCCCGGGCCGCGTTGAAGAGCAGTGTTTCCGTACGGGGAATCATTTCCGTGTGGTCGTTGTCCAGCAGCAGGGCACGGATACCATTGCCGATGCGTGTGCCTCCGGGTTCCCGGGTGATGAGAACTCCCCGCCCCTGGGCGATAAGCCAGTCCGCCAGCAGGCGGATTTGGGTAGTCTTGCCGCTGCCCTCTGGCCCTTCAAAGGTAATAAACACAGATTTTGCCTTCTGGTTGCGATGACGGCATCCGTCACCCCCACCCAACCTCCCCCACTTTGGGGGAGGAGTCGATCCACTTCCCTCCCTGGAATGGGGAGGGGTGGTCTGACCCGTGATGAGTGAAACGTGAGATTATTGTACTGATCAAGAAGATCGTGGAATCTGTAGGTGCGGTTTGTAACCGCACTTCTCCGGGTGAACTTCTCCGGGTGAACGTGCGGTTACAAACCGCACCTACGTTTTATCATCTCGTTGATCAGTACAGAAACGTGAGATCATCCGGCGATCTCACGTTTCACTCATCACTTTTCGGTTGGAACTGCCCAGACGTCAGACAGCGAATCCATTGCCGCCCAGATGATTATTGATTAAAGATGCGTACCCGACGGTGGGGTTCCCGACCGTAGCTGTGGCTGACCAGATTGGCGGCCCGGGCTAACTGGTGTTGCTGGCTGCGGATGGCCGCGGCCTGGGGTTGCAGCTCTGCGGAGTCGGCCCCTTTGAGCAGGCGCTGAATGGCTTCCTGGGTTTCGCGCATGGCCATATCAAAGGCCGCTTCGGAATTGGGGGTGTTCAGATGAAAGACATCCAGCAGACACTGCTCCATCTGGGTTACCGTATTGCTGCGCAACACATAGACCGGCACATTGCGCCGTTCCGCGTCGGCAATCGGTTGGGGCTTCTGCCGGTAGTAGTTTTTCAGCGTCATCACAATATCAGCGTCGTGTATTTCGGGAACGACTTCGATGCTGACATTCAAATTCCTGGCCGCGTCCCGCAGCCGGTTTTGACCGATGCCATAGGGAAAAATACGCACAGGGCGGACAACGCTGCCGTTGGCTTTTTCGCCCCGAGCGCTGTCGCTCTCCTCGATTTTCTCTGGCTCGGCGCTGCGTTGGCGGCTGGAACGGCGCTCGCTATTCGCCGGGCGGTGTCCATTCTCCCGACGGCTGCTGCCCATCCGTTTGTCGCCCTGATTTACCAGCGTTTCGATATGCACCGCCTGGTTCTCATCCACCCAGCGCACTTCGGGGCTGAGGGTCCAGCCGCGCAGGATGGCGTCCACAGCTTCAGAAACGTTGTGGTGGACGATTATGCGCTTGCGGTCCTGGATTTCGATGAGCACATCGAAGGTAGGCGGGGCTTTGCGCTCCAGCACAGTTTTCTGAGTCCCCCGCCGCCGGGCCTCTTCGTCGGAAAGGGTTACAGTGTCAATGCCCCCGACCAGGTCCGAAAGGGTGGGGTTGAGCAGCAGATTTTCCAGGCTGTTGCCGTGGGCCGTACCGATGAGCTGCACCCCCCGCTCCGCGATAGTGCGGGCCGCTACAGCCTCCAGTTCCCGCCCGATTTCGTCGATGACAATCGCTTCGGGCATATGATTTTCCACAGCTTCGATCATCACTTCGTGCTGAAGCTCCGGCATTGCCACCTGCATCCGTCGGGCGCGCCCGATGGCCGGATGGGGAATGTCCCCGTCACCGGCGATTTCGTTGCTGGTGTCCACAATGACCACCCGCTTCTTTTCGCTAAGCACCCGGGCCGCCTCGCGCAGAAGGGTTGTCTTGCCCACACCGGGCCGGCCCAGGAGCAGAATGCTCTTGTCGCTGAGCACGATATCTTCGATGATTTCGATGACGCCGTAGACAGCCCGGCCAACCCGGCAGGTTAGGCCGATGACAACGCCTTTGCGGTTGCGGATGGCGGAGATACGGTGCAGGGTGCGCTCGATCCCGGCCCGGTTGTCCGATCCAAAGACCCCGATTTTGTCGATGACATTGCCCACATCGTCCGCGCTGATCTCTTCTGCGCTCAGATAGACTTCGCCGTCGGTAAAGCGGGCTTCGGGCAGACGGCCCAGGTCCATCACCACTTCGATCAGTTCGGATGGCCGTCCAATCTCACTCAGTGAATCCCGGATACGCCGGGGCAGCACGTCCAGCAACAGGTCCAGATCATCGGTAATGCGCAGGGTCATCTTGCCCTGCTCTTTGGTTTTCCATGCGTTTGTCTTGCTTAGGTCAGAAGGTTTGCTTTGTGTCATATTTTCCTGTGTTGCTCGCTGATTCGTTCCCCAGTGCCGCATTCCTCAATATCACCAGGCGTTGCCCAGTGGAAGCGTCGGCTCGTTGCGGTGTAACGAAATCCCAGTTGCTAAGGTGGCGCAGCCACGATTTGCGTGCAAAATATGAAGACGTGAAACGTGAGATCAGGTGACGACACCTCACGTTTCACGTTTCAGTTGGTTGGCCGACCGACTAACGCTTGTGCGTTCGTTCCTCGCTGGT
>JAANMX010002094.1_pt1 | contig 20737 bp, 14 predicted proteins | sample 7279681 | NCBI WGS metagenome assembly JAANMX01 (sample SAMN14094542, study PRJNA606508) | bioreactor metagenome | isolation source: A lab-scale SPAN reactor treating ammonium-rich wastewater day 351 | place: Ireland: Galway | collected 2018-01-01
TCTGTAGTATTTCACATCGAGGAAAAAGAGTAGCTTCAAGTGCTATTTCATGTCAAAATTACACTCATTTGGAAAATCTTTTTCCCAATGTCTATATCTGGCTGGGGCTGGGCGCGCTGGCCCGGGCGGGTATTCGCGCAAAACTGGACCCGGACCAGCTTTGGAATTTCGGATTGCTGGCCTTGGGCGCGGGCTTTATTGTAGCCAGACTTTGGCATGTCGTCCAGTTCTGGGCCATCTACCGCATCGATCTGCCCCTGATTCTCAGCCCGCGGCCCGCTGCTTTTGCCTTCTGGCCCGGTCTGACAGCCGCGCTTGCCGCAGGCTACGCCTATCTCATCTGGAAAAGGCTGGACCCTATACGCGTCGGCGCAGCCCTGGCAGTGGGATTGTTAGCAGCGGGCGGCGTGCTGGAAGTGGGCGCGTTTCTGACCAGCACAACCGTTGGCATTCCCAGCGACCTGCCCTGGGCGCTGGCTGTCTTTGATGTCACACGCCACCCGGCCGCGCTCTATCGGGCCGGGGGGATGTGGGGTCTGGCTGCCCTGCTCCTGTGGCGGGGCGCTTTTGAAGAGCCGGGCAGAACCGTCGGCTGGGCACTCCTGGGCTTTGCCCTGCTGCGGCTGCTGGCCGATGGCTTTGTGGCCGAAGTCGCAACGATTAGCGGGCTGCGCATCTCCCAACTGATCGCGCTGGCTGTCGCGCTGGCCTGTGCGCTCTTTCTCGGCCAAAGGGACGACACGGCAAGCGACTGAACCCTGCGACACCGCTACTCATCCACCCGGTAATTACTCAGGGTGCGACGCACTCGCCAGAAGTAGATTCTACTGCAAAATGAGTGGGGCGAGTGCGTCGCACCCTGTGCCTGAGTAGTTACTCCACCCGTTCATTCAGCGCTTTCATTCAGACCTTTCATTCAAATGGAGCAGACTGATGTATGCAACTCCTTTTCCTCTGGCGGCCAGCACGGCAGAGCTAATCAACGACGAAGAATCGCTCCTGCGCCACATCCACACCATCTGTGATCGTATCGACCGGGCCGATCCCCAGGTGCGGGCCTTTATCCCCGAACATTACCGCCGGGAGCGGCTGATAGAAGAAGCGGTCGATCTGATCGGTCATTACCCGGAAACGGCCACCCGACCGCCCCTTTTCGGCGCGCTGGTGGGCGTCAAAGACATCTTCCGGGTAGACGGTTTTCACACCCGGGCCGGGAGCGAACTGCCCAAGGAACTCTTTGACGGAGAGGAGGCAGCGGTCGTCACCCGCCTGCGCAAGGCAGGCGCGCTGGTTGCGGGCAAGACGGTCACCACCGAATTTGCCTATTTCCAGCCCGGCCCCACCCGCAACCCCCACAATCTGAACCACACCCCTGGCGGCTCCAGCAGTGGCTCGGCGGCAGGGGTGGCCGCGGGTTTCTTCCCCCTGGCGTTGGGCACCCAGACGATTGGCTCCACCATTCGCCCCGCCGCCTTCTGCGGGATTATCGGCTTCAAGCCCAGCTACGACCGTATCTCCACAGAGGGACTGCTCTATTTTTCCAAATCCCTGGATCACGTGGGCCTATTCACCCAGGACATTCAGGGGATGGCCCTGGCCGCATCGGTGCTGTGCGATGGCTGGGATTCCGCCGTGGCCCAGCCAGACCGGAGTCCGGTGTTGGCCGTGCCCGAAGGGGACTATCTGCGCAAAGCCTGGCCAGAGGGGCTGGATTCGTTCTGGGAGAACCTGAGCAAACTGGAAAAAGCGGGTGCGCAGATCATCCCCACCCCCTTCCTGGAAGAGTTCGATGATCTGGACGAACAGCACCGGCGGATGATGGCCGCCGAAGCCTGGCAGGTCCACCAGCAGTGGTACGCCGACTACGCGCATCTATACAGCCAGCATATGCAGGACATCTTTTATACAGGCCGCCGGGTGGAGGCAACCGAACTGGAAGAGGCCCGCAACGCCCGCTTTGCCCTGCGCCAGACGATCAGCGAGACTCTGGACGCGGTGGGCGCGGATCTGTGGGTGGCCCCGCCCGCACTCGGCCCCGCACCGGAAGGCATCCACGCCACGGGCAACCCGGCGATGAATCTGCCCTGGACCAATGCCGGCGTCCCCAGCTTGAACCTGCCTGTAGAGCGCACCCGCAGCGCTCTGCCGATGGGTATGCAACTGATCGGGCGCTTTGGAGAGGATGAGAAGTTACTGATCTGGGCAGAGAAAATTGAAAAGATGATGGGATGATTGGGGAAGTCAGGCGGCTTTTTCCATCACTTGCCGACGTTCGTGGTAGAATAAGCCCAGACAGACACATCTCTGAATCATCCAATGAACACTCGTTTGTGCGGACATTTCGTCCAGCTTTGCAGCCATAAGGACACCCAATGCTAAAGAGACTTTATACAGCCATTGCCGGCGATCCCAACGAAAAGGAGATCAAGCGGCTCCAGCCCAATGTCGCCCGGATCAATGAACTGGAAGAAGAATTTCAGGACAAAAGCGCGGACGAACTGCGGGCGATGACCGACGAATTTAAGCGGGAGATTGCCGATGCCACGGCGGAACTGCGGGAGCTGCTGGCCCAGGCCGAGGCCGAATACGAAGCGGTAGCCGGCACGGACGAACAGCGCTTTGCCCGGCTGGAAGTAGAGCGGCTGCGCAAGGAGCTGCTGCAACAGGAGAATGCCCTGCTGGACGAAATTCTGCCCGAAGCCTTTGCCGCGGTGCGCGAGGCCAGCAAGCGCACAACCGGTATGCGCCATTACGACGTGCAGCTGATCGGCGGAATGGTGTTGCACCGGGGCAAAATTGCCGAGATGCGTACAGGCGAAGGCAAGACCCTCGTCGCCACTCTGCCCCTCTATCTCAACGCCCTGACCGGTCGGGGTGTCCATCTGGTCACCCCCAACGACTATCTCTCCAAAGTTGGTCTGCAACTGATGGGCCCCATCTACCGGCTGCTGGGGCTGAACGCGGCGGTGATCCAGAACAGCGCGGGCAACCCGGACCTGGGCAGCTTTGTCTACGATCCCGACTTCCCCGCGGAGGATGACCGTTTCCAGGCTCTGCGCCCCATCACCCGGCCCGAAGCCTATCAGGCCGATGTTCTCTATGGCACCAACAACGAATTCGGCTTCGATTATCTGCGCGACAATATGGTAACGGACAAAGAGCGGCGCTCCCAGCGGGAACTCCACTACGCGATTGTGGACGAGGTGGACAACATCCTCATCGACGAAGCCCGTACACCCCTCATCATCTCCGGCGAATCCCAGGAGAGCAGTGACTACTACCGGCGCTTTGCCGAGATGGTGCGCAGCCTGCGCCTGGACGAAGATTACGAAGTGAATGAGAAGGAGCGCACAGCCACCCTTACCGAAACGGGCATCGCGCGTATCGAAAGCCGTCTGGGTATCGATAATCTCTACGATTCCGAACATTTCGATATGCTGCCCTATCTGGACAACGCCCTGCGGGCCAGGGCGCTCTATGCCCGGGACAAAGACTACATTGTGCGCCAGGACGAAGTAGTGATTGTGGATGAGTTTACCGGGCGGCTGATGGAGGGGCGGCGCTACGGCGAGGGGCTGCACCAGGCCATCGAGGCCAAAGAGGGGGTGAAGGTCAAGAAAGAGTCGATGACCCTGGCCACCATCACTTTCCAAAACTTCTTCCGTATGTACGACAAACTGGCAGGGATGACGGGCACAGCCAAAACCGAGGAAGAAGAGTTCCAGAGCATCTACAACCTGGACGTCATTGCCATCCCCACCTACAAACCGGTGATCCGGGATGACCGGGCCGATGTGGTCTACAAAAGCCAGAAGGCCAAATTCAAAGCAGTAATTGAGGAGATCGAAGAAGCCCACAAGCAGGAACAGCCTGTGCTGGTGGGTACGGTGGCCATCGAGACCAGTGAATTGGTGAGTGGGATGCTGGAACGCCGGGGCATCAAACACGAAGTGCTGAACGCCAAAAATCACGAACGGGAGGCGACAATCATCGCCCAGGCCGGCCAGCCCGGCGCGGTGACGATTGCCACAAATATGGCCGGGCGCGGTGTGGACATTCTGCTGGGCGGCAACTACGAGGGTATGGCCCGGGATCAGCTGCGCAGGGAAGGCGTTGAACTGACTGAGATTCCCACCCGGGCCTGGAACGAAAGCCTGGATATGCTCAAAAAGGGCAAAGACCCAACCCAGAACTACCAGACCCGCTGGGCCGAAGTGTTGAAGGAAAAATACGACGCGACCCGGCGCGATCAGAAAAAGGTGATTAGTGTAGGCGGCCTGCATGTGGTGGGTACAGAGCGCCACGAAGCCCGGCGCATCGACAACCAGTTGCGGGGGCGTTCTGGCCGTCTGGGGGATCCGGGCAGCAGCCGCTTCTTCCTCAGCCTGGAGGATGAACTGGTACGTCGTTTTGGCGGTGACCGCATCACCGGCATTATGGACCGGCTGGGGCTGGAAGATGACATCCCCATCGAAGCCGGGATGATCAGCAAGGCCATTGAAAGCGCCCAGACCCGGGTGGAAGGCCACAACTTCGACATCCGCAAGCACGTACTGAAATATGACGAAGTGGTCAACGAACAGCGGGAAACCATCTATGCCGAGCGGCGGCGCATTTTGCTGGACCCCTCCCTGCGCACGACGATTATGGATATGATCGAGCAGGAGGTGGAGCAGGTGGTGCGCCACTACACGGCCAGCGCCCACGCCGAGGAGTGGGAACTGGACGAAATGGTGCAGATGTTGCGCTCGGTCTTCCCCTTCCCGGATTCCTTCACTATCAGCGACTGGGACGGGCTGAGCGCCGACGAAATGGCTGATCTGGCGGTGGAATTGGCCCTGGCCTTCTATGCCCACAAAGAGGAAGAATACGGCGAAGAGGTTATGCGGGATGCGGAGCGCCAGATTATGCTCCACGTGGTGGACCACCGCTGGGTGCGCCATCTGACCGATCTGGACCGGCTGCGGGAGGGTATCGGTCTGCAAGCCCTGGCCCAGGTAGACCCGCTGGTCGCTTACAAACGGGAATCTTTCGGGATGTATCAGGCGTTGATGACTGACATCCGCGGCGATATTGTAAAGAATCTGATGGCCCTGCGGGTGGAACGCCGGGAGCCTGTCGCCCAGCGTCCGCTTGCGGCCAACATCCGCACCAACCGGGATGGAAGCGGGGCCGCCCCCAAACAGCAGACCGTACGCAAAACGGGAAACAAGCCAGGGCGCAACGATCCCTGCTGGTGTGGCAGCGGCAAAAAGTACAAACAGTGCCATATGCGGGAGGACAGCCGCAAAAATCTCACGCCGGCCGGCTAGACAGACGTGAAGTAACTGCTCATCCCCACCCAACCACCCCCACAGTGGGGGAGGAGTCGCTCCACTTCCCTCCCTGGAATGGGGAGGGCTAGGGTGGGGTGGCTGAACAGTTACGGGATAACAGAAACTGCGGGGCGTGAGCGTGCAGGATGGGAACTTACGTCCCACAGTTTTGGTGTCAGCCCAGTGTCGGTGAATGTACACAAATTGCTATTCGACAATTAGGTAAGTCAAATTACATACTTGCATCCATAGTATTTCGTCAGTCCACGAAGTATACTCAGCACAGGTCTGTTTCTTTCGTTACTCAACTGCATCGGTCAAACCAGCCAGGCCACAGTGAAAACCCAGCCTCCTCACCCCACCTATGCCGCTGTTTCGCCGACACTGGCCGAAACGCTGTTATACATCTCCAATGAATTGTTGACAACAGACGATACGCCCCGGCTTCTGGGGCGCATTCTGGAGCTTTTGCGCCGACTGGTCGAATACGAGACCGCAGCGATTCATCTGGTGGATGGGGATCGGTTGATTACCTATGCGGGTGTCGGCGCGGTCGAGCCGACGGTGGGCCAGTTAAATTATAACCAGGAGAACGCTTTTGTCTGGCAATATCTGGAGAAGGAGGGCAGACCCTACCTTTCCCAGGATCTCCACAAGGAAAGCTGGTATCCTATGCCAGGCTTTGAGCATATCCGATCCTTTATGGCGCTGCCGCTGGTTTCACAGGGAAAAATAATCGGTGTCCTCACCGTCGATCACTCCCAGCCCGAACGCTTCAATAATGAGCAACTCAAAGTTATCTCCATCTTCGCCGGCCACGCCTCGATTGTGATGGCACGGGCAAACTTGCTGGAAGCAGAGCGGCGTCAACGCCACTTTGCCGAGAGTCAGTTGGCCTTCTCCTATCAGTTAATGCAGACATCTTCGATTGAGGAAGCAATCCAGGCCCTTCTCTTTACTATTGCCCAAAACGCCCCCTTTCACACCGGGTCTGTGACACTGGTGGACGGAGAGAATAGCCAAAGAGGGTACATCGCCGCGACCTCCGGCTATACGAATCCAGACGAGGCCCGTTATCAGTCGGTGGATATGCAGGGACTCCCGCTTCTGGTCCAATTGGCTGCGCAAGCCAAACCTATTTATGTAGCGGACACACGGGACGATCAGCGCTGGCAGCCGGGCAGCCGGGCCGACGCGCAAGAAGTGCGCTCGGTTCTCCTGGTGCCGCTGCTCCAGCGCAGCCAGGCCGAACTTTTTGGCTATATTACCCTGAAAAACTTTCAGCCCAATGCTTTTTCCCAATCCGCGGTCGGCCATATTGTTCTTCTGTGCAACCAGACAGCCGCGGCCCTGCGCACCCTGCGTTCGCTGGAAGAGACCCGCCACCGATTAAGCGAAGTCTCCCTGCTGGCGGAGCTAAGCGCGCAACTGAACCGCACCTACGAATTGGCGGATGCTCTGCATTTTGTTCTGAACCGGGTGGTTTCTGTCATCGGTCAGGGGGGGGATACAACCGACATCCGCGGGGCTGTCATTCTGCGGCGTCCCCATACACACACCCTCCATTTGGCAGCCGGTCACAATCTGGAGGCAGCAGAGATTGACCACTTCAATAACCGCCCCTATTCGGTTCACGAAGGCACCTTTGCCCGCTCCATCGGCAAAGGCGAATGGGTTGAAATCAGTGACAAAGAAGTGGTGGTTAACGCCATCGCCGAGCAGTTTTCCAGGACACCCCCCAGACAGTTGCTCGACATTCCCCTGCGTGTGGGCACAGAAACCATTGGGATTATCACTGTAGATCGGGCAGTGCGAGACCCAGCCACCCGCCAGCTTCTGACGGCTATGGCAGACCTGGCCGGTTCGGCTATTCAAAAAACCCAGGCGCTGGCTGATTCCCGGCAACGGGCCGTGGAGTTGATGGAAACCTACGAACGGCTGCAAGTGATGGACCGGCAGCGGGACGAATTCATCCAGAACATCACCCACGACCTGAAAGCGCCCCTGACTTTTATCCGGGGCTATGCAGAGTTAATGGCAGAGAGTGCCCTGGGGGAGATTACAGCAGAGCAGGGCGAAGCGTTGGGGATTATTCAGGAGCGTACCGATGCGATTAACCGTCTGATTGGGGATATTCTGACCCTCAAACAGGTAGAGTCCCAGCCCTTGCAGCAGATCGTCTTTAACCTGGACGCAATTGCCCGCAAATCGGCGCGCAATGCCCGGATGTCGGCCCGGCTGGCTGGATTGGAGATCGCAGTTCTTTCCAAAAAGAAGCAGGCGCTGGTCAAAGGGGATATGGCCCGGATGGAGCAGGTCTTTGAAAATCTGCTCAGCAATGCCATCAAATATAGTCCAGATGGCGGAGAGATTCGCCTTTTGGTGAAAGTAGAGGCAGACAAAATTTGGGTTTCCGTCAGCGATCAGGGCATAGGCATAGCCCCCGAAGAGATCGAGAACATTTGGAGCCGTTACTATCGCGTCCCGGGTGTCAGCGCAGGCGGGAGCGGGCTGGGGCTGGCCAATGTGCGGCGGGTTATCGAGGCCCACGGGGGGCGTATTTCTGTGCAGAGCGAGGGCAAAGGCACAACCTTTACCTTTCAATTGCCCCGTCATCAGGAATGATGAAGCGTCACCAGCGCGGTTCGGCTATGCCACTGCACCCGCTGTTGCAGAAGTTGCCGCCGCACCAACGATTCCACCGCATCCGCCTCCTCCTTTGCCAGCTTCTCCACCAACCGCTGAGCGTAGGAGGGCCGATCCCCCAAGGCAGGCCCAAACCAGCGGGCCAACAGAAGTGGTGTCACCTGCAACTCCATAGCGCCGTCCAGAAGCTCCACATCTCCCCTGTCAACCGCCAGCGAAGCCACGGCTGCCCGCAGCGTATCCTCATCCCAATTCACCAAATCGTCGTTACCATCCCCATAGATTGCCTCTTCAGCGGCCCGGTAGCGCTCCGCCAGATCATCCCCCAGAGAGGCCAAATCGAGCAGGGCGTAGATGCGCTGGGTGTGGCGGGGGATACGTTCGGCCAGAGCCAGCCAGCCACCGTCGGCCAGCAGCGCCCGCAATTGGGCCAGGGCTGCGCCTTTGTCCGGAGAACGCAGGAGCGCATTGCGCCCCACAATCCCATCAAAGCGCAGCCCCGGCTCCCCGTGCAACAGACCGGGCAGATCCTCCACATCGCCCTGCAAAATCCGTGGCCGCTCCACTGCGGACAGCGCAGCCGCCTGCTGTAGCAGGGCCTGGGCATCCGCTGGATCGGGCGTCAGGCAATAGACGCCACCTTCGGGCAAACGGCGCACCGCCTCCCAAGTGAGCAGCCCACTGGTCGCGTTCACATCCAACAGCACAGAGTGGCGGTGAAGCGGGCCGGTTGCCAGCAGCCGGTCGCGCAGGGCAGCCAGTTCGACCCCGGCGTTGGAGATTGTGCGCTGCAACCAGCGATCCCGGGCCGTGTCCTGGGGGGAGAAGGTGAGAATCTCCGGCGGTGCCCCGGTCTGGTCCACCATTGCCGCCAGCTGGGCCTCCCGGCGGCGGGTCACCTGACGCTGCACCCGGGCCTCGTCGCCCTGGGCCGAGGGCTGATAGAAGACTTTGCCCTGCATAGCGTCGGGCAGATACTGCTGGGCAATCCAATGCTCCCGGTAGGCGTGGGGGTAGAGATAGCCCTCCCCGTGACCGAAGCCCTCTTTGTCCCGGTTGGCGTCCCGCAGGTGGTTGGGCACGTCGCTCTCCGGCTCCTTGCGGATGGCATCCAGGGCGTCGAAGAAGGCCATCACCGAATTGGATTTGTCGGCGGTGGCCAGATAGATCGTGGCGTGGGCCAGATGGAAATTGCCCTCGGGCAGCCCCACCCGGTCAAAAGCAGCGGCGCAGGCGGTGACCACCTGAATGGCCTGGGGATCGGCCATACCCACATCCTCCCCGGCGAAGATAAGCATCCGACGAAAGACAAAACGGGGGTCCTCGCCGGCGTAAATCATCTTTGCCAACCAGTAGAGCGCGGCGTCCGGATCGCTCCCCCGCAGGCTTTTGATGTAGGCAGAGATGGTATCGAAGTGATAATCGCCCTCTTTGTCATAGAGCACAGCCCGGCGCTGGATGGACTCTTCGGCAATCCCCATTGTAATCCGAATGGTTGGGGGCGTGCCTGTTGGCTCGGTAGTCTCGGCGGCCAGTTCCAGGGCGTTGAGCAGGGCACGGGCGTCCCCGTTGGCAACACCCACCAGATGCTCCAGGGCGTCCTCGTCGATGGTGGCGTTGCGCTTGCCATAGCCCCGCTCAGGATCGGCCAGGGCGTGGCGGGCAATCTGGCGCAGATGTTCTTCGTTCAGGGGTTTCAGTTGGAAGATTCGGCTGCGGCTGACCAGGGCTTTGTTGACTTCAAAGTAGGGGTTTTCGGTGGTGGCCCCCACAAAAATCACTGTGCCATTTTCCACCCAGGGCAAGAGCGCGTCCTGCTGGGCTTTATTGAAGCGGTGTACTTCGTCCACAAAGAGGATTGTGCGCTGGCCGTGGAGGGCCATCCGCTCCTGGGCTTCGTCGATGGCGGCCCGGATATCCTTCACCCCGGCCAGGACCGCGTTGAGCGCGATAAAGTGGGCGGCGGTGGTGTTGGCAATCACCTGGGCCAGGGTTGTCTTGCCTGTGCCCGGCGGCCCGTAGAAGATCAGACTGCTTAGCTGGTCAGCCTGAATAGCCCGGCGCAGCAGGCGTCCCGGCCCGACAATGGCTTCCTGGCCGACAAAATCATCCAGCACCCGGGGGCGCATACGGGCGGCCAGGGGTGCTTCGCTCTCCATTCGCTCTTTGCGGGCCTGCTCGAAAAGGTTCATAGAAGGTTCCTAGCGGAAGGGAGTGGGGAGTGGGGATCGGGGATCCGGGACTGGGGATTGGGGATTAGGCAGTAACGTCTCCCCCAATCCCTAATCCCTAGTCCCCAGTCTCCACTCCCCAATCTCCACCAACACAGGCCGGTGATCCGATGCTTCGCTGCCCGGCTCTTCCTGCCAGACCTGGGCGCTGCGCAGGGCAGGGGCCAGGGGGTGGCTGAGAAAGATATAGTCGATACGCAGGGGCACAGCGGCCCGGATAAATGTGCCCTGTCCCACTGCGCCGGCTGCCCGCATAGCGTCCACATAGCCCGCCTTTTCCATTTGGGGAATTACCTGCATTCCCTCTTGGGTGAGCAGGGGCCCAGCCGGTGGGTGGTTTTCGACCAACCGTTGCAGATCATCCCGCCTCTCGTCAAAATCCCAGGGCGAAACCGCGTTGAAATCGCCCAGCACCGCGTGGGGACGGTTGCGATCTCGTATAGTCCACGTGCGCAAAGCGCGCAGCTGCACCAGCCGGGCGGCTTCGTCCGTGTGGTCCAGATGGGTGACATAGACGGTAAAGGGGCGGCCATCGGGCAAGAGAATGCGCCCTTCCAGCAGTCCCCGTTGCTCTTTCCCCGCAACGGGTGTCAGGTGGTGGGCGGCGCTGGCAATAATAGGCCAGCGGCTGAGCAGCCCGTTGCCATAGCTCTTTTCGGGTATTGTGTCGGTGGCGGGCCAGCCCAGACAGGGGCCAAAAGCCGGGTGCATCCCTGTTTCGCTGGCAAGCCTCTCCAAAAGGGGAACGAGGCTATGCGAATTTCCGTCCTCTTGCCCGGCAAAGGGATAGTAGACTTCATTCAGGCCCACAATGTCCGCGCCGCTCGCGCTGATCACCTGGACCACCTGTTGCCAGTTGGGGGCACCCTCTGCCGTGCGCCAACCGTGAATGTTAAAGGTCATTAACCGCATATTCTGCTCACCTTTGTCAGTATGCGAAATTATCCCCTACTTATCCACATCTGGGGATAAGTATTGAACCTGTGGATAGTTCTGGGGATAAGTGGACGCGAAAGTGGATAAATAACTCATTTATCCCGTGTGGAGAAGGTTTTCCCCAGCTTTATCACTTATTCTACGCATAACCCCTTACTTTTGTACTGCCCCTACATCCCGCGTAGCTCAAATGTTCGACAGATACAGCCCATTTCAATTCCTCCATTTGTTCCCAAACTTATCAACAGACATCGGGTGGGGACATCTATTTTCCACCCCCATATATGGGCAAGACGTCTCTTGTGACACAACATATCGGGGGGGTGATTTCATCTGCACACATTTCATCCCTATATCCCCAACCCCTACTATTAACTACGAAAAAGAAGCTATTTAATAAGGATAAAGAGATATGTATTTACTTCTCGGAGGGCATCAACAGATTAAGCGGATCGAGAAAGGGCAAGGGGTTGGAAAATCCCCCCCACCCATCGCTGCGGTTATAGGGAAAAATACGAATAGCAAAATGCAAATGGGGTGTACTGCTCAGTCCGCTGTTGTTGGAAAAGCCCAAAAGCGCTCCCCTCTGCACAAACTGACCCGCTTCTACTGCAAAGCCCTGCATATGGGCATAGAGCGACTCACCCCAGGGATGCTGCATTTTGATAAAGCGTCCATAGCCAGAGCCGTCGTTCCCAATCTCAATCACCCGGCCCTGGTCTGTAGCCAGAAGGCGGCTGTGATCCGGCATAGCAAAGTCCAATCCATTATGCCCGCGCAAAGCGACACCGCCGGGAAAGAATTGTTGATAGAAAGCCGGATTGACGCCCCACATCTGCGTAATGCGGCGGCGTCCTTCGAAAGGCGCAGTCAGAAAAATACCTTCGGGTTCGTAGTGACCCCGTTCGATAGGTCTGCTGAGAAAATCAAAGGCCACAGATTAACTCCTGGAGGATTATACGCGACAACTCATTCATCCGGTTCTGTAAATTCGACAGCAGGACGCTAAATCAGTATACTCTGCTAGTTGGTCTTCGCCCACTTTGCGGGCGCTGGTATACGTGGCAACAGAAATGCAGGAGATTGGAAGTATGCCCATCTATGAATTTGTGTGTGGCGAGTGTGGACACGAGTTTGAGAAGATTCTCTCTTTTTCCGCAACGACAGCCCCCGCCTGTGTCAATTGTGGAACAGACAATGTGGCGCGCCAAATGGGGCGCCCGGCCATCCATTTCAAAGGGAGTGGGTGGTACATAAACGATAGCAAGAAGGCTGGCGGCAAAAACGGCAAAAACAATCCCGCATCTGCCGCCGCTGGCGAGGATACGGCGGAGAGCACAAAAGAGAGTGCGCCCGCCGCGGATAGTGGCGCAACCAGCGATACGGCAACCGCCGGTGATGCAAAAGAGACGAAGTCTCCGGCCACAGAGAAGCCCGTTGGGAAGGTCAAATCTGAAGCCGTGTAGGGGATGCCGTTTTTCGGCCATCAATTTTCAGCCGTAGAACACACCCTTGCGCAACAGGCAAGGGTGTTTGTTATTCATTGCCCAACCCAATGGGCGGTGAGAAAGGAAGCCGTGCTGTGAGCGTACCCCAACGATTTGGCATTCTGCGTCTGATCGGTACACTGCTGAAGGTGCTTGCCTGGCTGGCGCTGATCCTATCCATTCTGTTGGCGCTGGGGCTGGGGCTGGCCGGGCCACTTGCCCGCCAGTTTGTGGGCGATGTGGGGGGACAGCCGGAACTGCTGGCATTGGGCGCAGCAGGGGGGCTGATCGCCGGCGTTCTGTCGATGATAGGCGGCGTTGTGCTCTTTTTGCTGCTCTACGCGGCCGGCGAGAATATCTTTCTGCAATTGGCTATCGAAGAAAACAGCCGGATGACAGCCGCGCTTCTCCTGGCCCAGGCGGAAGAAAAGAAACGTCTGTGAACAGTGGGTTTAGCTCAGCTTATCCACCACAAGCGACGCCAAGAAGGTTCTCTCCCGATCCCCATCAAAGAGAATCGAAATACGCATCTCCGCACCTTCCCCATCCACGGCTGTAATCACCCCCTGGCCAAAGTGGGAATGGCTGATGCGCTGCCCGCTCTCCAGCTTTTTGAACTTGCGGGCTGCTTTGGCTCCATTGGCGCTCTTTTGGGCCAGGACGCTGGAGTGCTGCAATTCTGTTGAAACCCCAGCCTCCCGGTCACGCCAGCTTTCGGCCAGGCTTGCCAGGGTCTGTTCGGGCTTCTGAACCAGACCGCTGCGCAGGCGGGTCGTCTCCTGGACGATCTTTGCCAGATCGTTCATCGCCTTCTTTTTGGCGCTGCGTTCCTTCCCCCCCTGGGCCACCACCCGGCTGGCCCGGCTGAGTACAGTCAGCAGCCCGTCGATCTGCTTGACCGGATCGTCCTGGGGATCGATCACCGCCAACTGTACCCCGTGTTCTTTGCACATCTCCACCCGGGTCTGATCCCGCTGTTCGTCCTCCATCGCTTCCCAATCGCTGCGCCGCCCCTGGCCTTTGGCAGTTAGCCCGGTGAAACGCACGGCCACATCCACGCCGGGAAAATAGTAGTCGAGTTTGAGCCGCCGCCGGGTGGCCGGGTTGATCAGCCATTCCGGGCTGACATTGGGCTGCATCTCCTGGCCGTCAAAGCTGCGGGCCAGAATTTCGCGCCAGGCGTTTGTATGAAGATAGGCAGTGGACATACAAAAAAAACTCCTGAAATGTCGGGGAATGTCTCTCTTTACGTAACTGCTCACCCCCACCCAGCCTCCCCCACTGTGGGGGAGGAGTCGATCCACTTCCCTCCCTGGAATGGGGAGGGGTAGGGTGGGGTGGCTAAACAGGTACCTCTTTACTCCGTACCAGCGAGGAACTAACCCACAAGCGTTAGTCGGTCGGCCAACCATCTGAAACGTGAGGTGCCGTCCCGTACTCTCACGTTTCACGTCTTCACGTTTCACATTTCCGCACGCAAATCGTGGCTTCGCCACCTTATGTTCTTTTATTGTAGCACATTTGTTCCCTGGCGAGGAAATAGCGCCTTCTCGCCATTGCGGGAGAGTCTGCTCCATCCCTGCCCCGTTTCGGCCAGGTCCCGGGCCAGGAGGCTGGGCAAAAGTGTATGCCCAAAGCGACGCAGCAGACGCCCGTGCCACAGGCCCACATAACCGCTGCGAGTATCGGCCTGGCTCCAGCGAAAGCCATAGCGCACAAAGCCCGCCAGCTCCCAAAGCCAGAGTACCAGCACCGCCATCCACCCCGGCAGCCAGAAGCCCACAAAGACGAAAGCCGCATAGTGGCGGGCCGGGTTGCGGTCGTCCACCAGGCTGCGCTTGAAGCCGTCGGTGCCCCAGCGCGTAGGCGGATTTCCCTCCATCTGGCGCAGAAAACGCCAGGGGTTCCAGGCATCCTGTACGCGAATGTAGGCCATCTGCTCCCCAAAGGCCAGGACAAAGCGCCGGGTGCCGTCTGGGGTCAGGGGAAAATGGGACGCCAGTCGGCTGGTAGCGGCGATAAATCCGGGGAGACCGGCAGTGGGTAATTGAGTCATTTGTTGGAACTTTCTGGGCGAGATGTGAAACGTGAAACGTGCGATCAACCGGTTGATCGCACGTTTCACGTTTCATTTTTCTTCGGGTCAACTGTGGCTGACGGCTCTGTCACTCTCTGCCAATCTAGTGTCGGAAGTGGCGCGTGCCCGTCAGCGCCATCACCAGCCCCAGCCGGTCCACCGTCTCGATCACCTGCTCGTCCCGGATGGAGCCGCCGGGCTGGACCAGGGCGGCGATGCCGTAGTTGGCCGCGGCTTCGATACCGTCCGGGAAGGGGAAGAAGGCGTCGGATGCCATCACCGCGCCCCGTGCCCGCTCGCCGGCTTTGTGACCGGCCAGCATCACCGAATCCACCCGGCTCATCTGCCCCGCGCCCACGCCGACGGTAGCCCGGTTTTGGACATAGACAATCGCATTACTTTTGACGTGGCGGCAGGCGCGCCAGGCAAAGGCCAGGTCGGCCAGTTGTTCGGCGGTCGGCTGTGCCCGGCTGACAATCTGCCAGTTGGCCGGGTCCAAATCATCCTGGCTGCGGTCCAGTTCCTGCACCAGCACGCCGCCGTAGACGCTGCGCAGGCTGAGTGTGCGCCCTGTCCCGCCCGTGGCCCGCAGGATACGCAGATTCTTCTTGCGCATCAGCAATTCCAGCGCGTCTTCGTCGTAGGCCGGCGCGGCCACAATCTCTACGAAAAGATCGCCCAATCGTTGCGCCGTCGCCAAGTCCAGGCTGCGGTTGACGGAGATGATACTGCCAAAGGCGCTCACCGGGTCCGAAGCCAACGCTTTGTCATAGGCCTCGGCCAGGGAATCCGCCGAGGCCAGACCGCAGGGATTGCTGTGTTTGATGATAGCGACGGTCGGTTCGACAAAATCCTGGGCGGCCAGCCAACTACCGTCCAGGTCGAGCCAATTGTTGTAGCTCATCTCCTTGCCGTGGAGCTGCTCGAAGGCGGGCGCATCCCCGGCGTAGGCGTAGTAGCCCCCCTTCTGGTGGGGGTTCTCGCCGTAGCGCATCACCTGCACCTGCTCCAACTGCACGCCCAAGTGGGTGGGCAGGCTGGTCGGCTCTTCCACCCGCTCGGTCAGCCAGGCGGAGATGGCGGTGTCGTATTCGGCTGTGTGGCGAAAGGCTTTCAGGGCCAGGCCCCGGCGCTGCTCCCCATCCAGCGTACCCGCAGCTACGGCTTCGGCCACCCCGTCGTAGTCCGCCGGGTCGGCGACGACAGTCACACTTTCAAAGTTTTTGGCCCCGGCCCGCAGCAGCGTCACCCCGCCGATGTCGATCTGCTCGATGGCGTCGGCTTCGGTCACATCCGGGTCAGCGACGGTCTGTTGAAAGGGGTAGAGATTGCAGACCACAAAGTCGATGGGGGCCAGGCCGTGGGCCGCCAGCTCGGCCAGATGCTCGTCTGTGCGCCGGGCCAGAATGCCGCCGTGGACCGCTGGGTGCAGGGTCTTCACCCGCCCGCCCAGGATTTCGGGGAAGCCGGTCAGCTCCTCCACTTGGGTTACAGCCAGTCCAGCGTCGGCCAGGGCCCGGGCTGTGCCACCGCTGGCGATCAACTGCACGCCCGCGGCGTCCAGGCGGCGGGCAAAGTCCACAAGACCGGTTTTGTCATAGACGGAAAAGAGGGCACGGGGCATGGGAAATTCTCCTTTGGTGGGTGGAAAACAAAAAAGGGTAGCCAGACAGAATTCTGTCCAACTACCCCAGCCCAGGCGTACGGCTATGGATGCAAAATTGTGGCGATGGCCCCTTCTCCTGTGTGGTGTCTCTCCACACGCACTGGCCTGGGCCAATGCACGTCCGCCGGTCAAAGGGATCGCCTTCGGTTGTGGAAGGTATGATAGCACGGGGCGGGGGGAGGATCAAATTGGGGACTGGGGATTGGGGACTGGGGATTGGAGACTGGAAGCGACGCCCTAATCCCCAATCCCCAGTCCCCAATCCCCCTATTTCTTCGCCGCGTAGCTCTGTCCCCCAAAGATCGCCCGCAACTCCGCGGCGGAGGTGGCTTTTTGCAGACGGCCCATTCGTTCGCTCTCCTCGTCCCGCAGCGCCCGCACATTTGTCAGCACTGCCTCCAGCTTGTCCGCGGGGAATTTGACCGCGCCGTTCTCGTCCATATGAATAATCTCGCCGGGGGCCACATCCATCCCCGCCACGTGAACGGGCACATTCACCGCCTGCACCGCCTGGGCGCCGTGGCCGGGGGTGATGCCGCTGAGCATATACTGGAAGTTCATCGGACGCACTTCGTCGATATCCCGGCTGGGGCCGTTAGAAATCAGCCCGACGCAGCCAATCGCCTTCATAGCGGAAACCATATTTCCGCCCGCCAGCCCCACTTTGCCCGCAATCTCCGGCGGGAACTTTTGCTGCAAGACAAGAATCGTCGGTTTGGGCATGGCGTCCAGCGCGTCCAGCACATCCATAAAAGTCAGCCGTTTGAAGTTGGGATCGGGCAGGCTGTAGACGCAGGTGACGGCGTAGCCCACCAGGGGGCCAAGCTCCGGGTACATCGGGCGAATGGTCTGGTCGGTGTACCAGTTTTCGGTCCAGGGGTTGTAGAGGCCCAGGCAGAGTTTGCTTTCGGGGTAGGTGGCGACGACATTTGTAATGGAGGGTGTGTCAAACTGGCGCAGTTCTTCCAGCATGTCTTGGGGTTTCATTGGGAATCTTCCTTGTGGGTGGATGGGAAGGATAGGGAAAGCGAAAACACTCTCCTGCCATTGTACGCCGAGGGGAGATCGGCGTCAAACAGGCGGATTTTCGGGGTGTATGCCAGAGATGGGGGCAATCGATTCCGGGAATCGACCAGGCGATCTCCGGCGTGGACAAATGGTTTGGTCGATTTCCGGAATCAGCTACCCGAACCTCTAATCTGGGACGCACCCATTTTCGGCACTGAAAAGTTGGCATTCGCGCCACAAAATCGGTATACTGACCTTCCGATCGACAAGTCTATCCCCGGTGAGAATTTGCTATCCCGGTTGTGCGCGCCCCGATGCGAACTTCTCCGCCCATCTTTGGAAGGAACGTCTAATGAACAACGGACTCTACGTACCTGAACGGGTAATGGCGATCTTTGCCCACCCGGACGACATCGAATTTGGCTGCGCGGGGACGACTGCCCGCTGGGTACAGGAGGGGGCAGAGGCGTGCTATGTCCTGCTCACCAGCGGGGATGTGGGCATTGCCGATCTGAGCCTGAGCCGGGCCGAGGCTGCGGCCATTCGCGAGGCGGAGCAGAGCGCTGCCGCGGAGGTGGTGGGCGTGCAGGAGGTGGTCTATCTGCGGGAGCCGGATGGGACCCTCGTGAACACCATGGAACTGCGCAAGAAGCTGGTGCGGGAGATTCGCCGCTTCCGTCCGGAGGTGCTCATCTGCGGCGACCCCACGGCCTGGTTTATCGGGGATACGTACATCAACCATCCGGATCACCGGGCCGCGGCCAGCGCCGCCCTGGAGGCCGTCTTCCCCGCCGCCGGCCAGCCCCACCTTTTTGAAGAGCTGGCGGAAGAGGGGCTGTCTGCCCACAAAGTACGCAAAGTCTATATCAATGAATTTGGTGGGGGCGACACTTTTGTCAATATCAGCGATGTGATGGATCTAAAAGTGGCGGCCCTGCACAAGCACGCAAGCCAGTTCAAGAATTTTGACCCGGAGACGATGATCCGGGAGTGGTCGGCTAACGCGGCCAAAGGCAAAGAGATGGCCTACGCCGAGAGCTTCCGGGTGATTACCCTGGAGAGCGACGAGGATTGGGCGAAGCGGAACGGAAAGAACGGGGAGGCGGATTGAAAGGGCGCGTCAGCCTTTGAACTCCGCCAGCACTTGGGTGGCCACGGTTTTCAGATCGAGAGAGCGACCCCGCTCCCTGGCCTGGGCAATTTCGTCTGCGGGCAGATGGGCGATCCGTTCCAGCAGGGGGCGGCGCACCACCTCTGCGTGCCAGCGGTCATTGGCCATTTGCGGATTGCTCATCGCCAGCGCATCCAATTCCACCGCACGCAGGAGGTCCCCGTCATAAGTTTGGACAAGCCCGGCAGTCGTGACACATATCCACAGGGGCGTGAGTGATCCACTGCGCAGGCCAACCTCCAGTGCCCGGATGATGTGGCTGCGGGCTTCCTCGGCCCGGCCCAAATCGGAGGCGGCGATGGCGAGGGCAGTGTACGCGATACCGGGCACACGGCTGCCTCCGGATGCGGCAAAGACCGCCGCTGATGCCTGGGCAAGCCGATAGGCATCCTCCACTCTGCCCTGCGCCTGGGCAACCCGGCTTAGGAATAGAAGGATGCTTCCCTCCATCTCCTTCTGCTCCATTTCGCGGGCGGCTGCCAACATTGCCTGCCCCAAATCCTCGGCCGCGACATACTTGGCCTGTTGGGTCAGAAACAACACTTCCAGCATTCCCGTCTCCAAACTTCTGTATCTGTCGCCCAATTCGTCGAAGGCCCGGCGGCAACGGGTATGAACTTCCTCGGCGGCTGCAAAATCGCCCCGCCACTGCGCGATTCCGCCCAGGTCCCGCTCTGCCTGCACCAGACTCGCCCGGTTGCCGATGCCCTGGGTCAGGGCGCAGCCTTCGCGTACGTAGTCCTCTGCCTGTCGCCACTGGCCGATGCTGCTTATATTGAAACCCAGATTGCGCAGTTTGTCGGCGGTTTCCCGGACGCCCCCTAAACGGCGGCTGATGGCGAGACTCTCCTCCAGAAGGGGTATCGTCACGATTTTGTCGCCTGTTTTGGACGATATTTCACCCATCGTAAAGAGCACGGCGGCCATCGCCGGATCGTCGTCCACAGCTTCGTAGAGGGCGAGACTGCGGTGCGCCACTGCCATCGCTGCCGTTTTGTCTGTGTTGATCAGCAGTTCTGCCCGTTCACTCAGCAAATGTGCCTGCAAGGCGCGGATGTCCGCGCCCGAAGTTGGCAGTTGTTCCAGCAGACTTTCGGCGCTGTTCAGCAGTTGGGCGCAGCGGGACGGGCGGCCCAGCAACCGTTCAAAGCGGGCCTGCGGCACAAGCAGTTGAATGTGCGCCGCCTGGCCTGTGGCTGTGTTGTCCCCGGCCAAGCCGGCCAGCCCGGAGCGGAAAAGCTCGACCGCCTCGTGATAGAGTCCGTACCATTCGCAATAGTAGGCCAGCGCCCTGGCAGCCCCGGCCAGTAGCTCTGCCTCTCCCCACTCCCCGGCCCGCAGCCAGGCCAGGCGCACATTCTCCCAGGCCGCCTGCAGCTCTGCCATCACAACCAACTGGCGGGTGCGGTAGAGTTCCGGCGTCTGCTCCCGCAGCCAGCCCAGATAGTAGGCCGCGTGACGTTGCTGGGTTGCCTCCTCTTCCCCCGCCATCCCCCGCAACTTCTCGGCCCCGTACTGGCGCAGGAGTTCGTGCAGTACAAAGCGCTCATCCAGCGTGCGGGTGAGGAGGGACTTCTGCGCCAGCCCCATCAGCGTGCGCAGAGAAGTCTGGGCCACCTCCTGCGCAGCCTGTAGCTGGAATTCCCCCAGAAAAACCGAGAGCCGGGCAAAGACCGCCTGCTCCGCCGCCGAGAGCCGCGCCCAGGAGTGGTCAAAGACGGCGCGCAGACTGCGCTGGCGTTCGGGCAAGTCCCGCAGGTCCGCTTCCAGAAAGTCCAGACTCGTGGCTATCTGCCGGGCAATCTCAGCGGGGGAGAGCACTTCGGCCCAGGTGGCGGCCAGCAGCAGGGCCAGGGGCATCCCCTGCACCAGACGGCAGATGTGGGCGATGTGGGCGGATTCCTGCGGGCCGGGTGTGTAGCCGGGGCGCACCAGCCCCACCCCGTGCAGGAAAAGCTGGGCGGCCTGGGAAGCGCCGTCGTCGCCGGCGGCGCGGAAGTCGATGCCGTCCAGCCCGTAGACACTCTCCCCGCTCAGACGCAGCCGCTCTCGCGAGGTCGCCAGCACTTTGACCCCCGGCGCAGTCCCCAGCATTTCGCTCAGAGCCTGTTTGAAAATTAGGTGGCAGGTTTGATGCGTTTGAGCATCGTGGCAATGGAAGCGACATAAATGACGCCTTCGCTACTTTTGGTACAATGCT
>JAANMX010002096.1_pt1 | contig 20732 bp, 10 predicted proteins | sample 7279681 | NCBI WGS metagenome assembly JAANMX01 (sample SAMN14094542, study PRJNA606508) | bioreactor metagenome | isolation source: A lab-scale SPAN reactor treating ammonium-rich wastewater day 351 | place: Ireland: Galway | collected 2018-01-01
CCCAGCGCCACGGCCAGCGCGGGGGGCACATTCAGCCAGCAGCCGGTGGTGGAGGTGCGGGACGCTTTCGAGAATGTGGCGACGGTCAGCGACGACATTTCGCTGGCGGCCTTTACAGACAGCAGTTGCGCCATTGCCGCGCCGGGCACACTGAGCGGCGGCGGGCCAGTGGCGGCCTCCAGCGGTGTCGCCAGCTTTAGCACAGTCAGCTACGATCTGACGGGAAGTATCCGTCTGAAGGCGACGGATGACACAGACAGCGGCGTAACAACTGCGTGTAGCGATGCGATTTCTGTCTCGCCGGGCGCGGCCGGTTCGTTGACGGTGGAGACCCAGCCCGGGGGCGCGACCGCCGGCGGGGTCTTTGTCACCCAGCCGGTCATCGCCCTGCGCGATAGTTTGGGCAATATCGTCACCACCGACAGCACTTCCACCGCGACAGCCAGCGTCCAGAGCGGGCCGGGGGGATTCACCTCATCCACCACAACGATAGCTTTCGCCAGCGGCGTGGCAACCTTTACCAATCTGCGCCTGGACAGCGCGGGCAGCTATACCCTTACCTTCTCCACCAGCGTGGGCGTGTTTACGGTCAACAGCGCCAGCTTTAGCGTCAATCCTGGAAGCGCGGCCAAACTGCTCATCAGCGGCAGCAGCAGCCAGACCGCGGGCGCAGCCCAGAATCTGACGATTACCGCCCTGGACAGCGTGGGCAATACCGTCACCGGCTATACCGGCGACCGAACCCTCCTCTTTGGCGGGGCCAGCCCCGCGCCCGCTGGCGCGCCCCCCACTGTCACCGACAAGGACGGCGCGGCCATCGCCTTCAGCTTGCCCACGACGCTGACCTTTGCCAGCGGTGTGGCCTCGGCCAGCGGTGGCAGCAATAGCCTGACGCTCGTCAAGGCGATCACAACGACGGTTATTGTCACCGATACCGGGACGGGGATATCCTCTGCGCCCAGCGGCAATCTGACGGTGACGGTTTCCGCCGGGAGCGCGGCCCGGCTGGTCGTTGGCGGCAGCCCAGCCCAGACCGCGGGTATTACCCAAAGCCTGACGATCACCGGGCTGGACAGCCTGGGCAACACCGCCACCAGCTATACAGGCAGCAAATCCCTGGCCTTTGGCGGGGCCAGTGCCGCACCTAACGGCAGCCAGCCCTCTGTGCGCAACAGCAGCGGCACAACCGTCACCTTTGGCAGCGCCACTTCTATCAGCTTTGCCAGCGGTGTAGCGACGGCCAGTGGGGGCAACAACGGCGTGCTGCGCCTGGTCAAGGCCGAGAGTGCGACGGTCGTCGTCACCGATACGGGCGGGGGCATCAGCTCTGCGCCCAGCGGCAATTTGACGGTGACGGTCACCGCGGCGGGCGCGGCCAAACTGGTGATCAGCGGCGTATCTGTCCAGAGCGCAGGCGCAACCCAAAATCTGACGATCACCGCTCAGGACAGTTTCAGCAACACCGCGACCAGCTACACCGGCAGCAAAACCCTGACCTTTAGCGGGGCCAACGCCGCGCCCAACGGCACAGACCCGTCGGTAAAGAGCAGCGGCGGTGCGACGGTTGCCTTTGGCGGCAACACAGCTATCAACTTTGCCAGCGGTGTGGCAACGGTCAGCGGCGGCAACAACGGCGTGCTGCGTCTGGTCAAAGCCGAAAGCGCGCTGGTCTCGGCCAGCGATGGCAGTATCGATTCGACCGGCGGCGGCGACCTGCCGGTAACGGTTAGCCCCGCGGCGGCCAGTACGCTTCGCTTTGCCACCCAGCCCGGCAGCAGCGCCACCGCGGGGATCAACTTCGCCCCGCAGCCGGTGGTAGAGGTGTTGGACGCCCTGCAGAATGTGGCCGGTGTAGCTGACGACATCAGCCTGAGTGCTTTTACCAACAGCACCTGTACCACAGCCGCGGCCGGCGCGCTGGGCGGTGCTGGGCCGCTGGCCGCGATCAACGGTGTGGCGACCTTTAGCGGTGTCAACTATAACCAGGCCGGGACGATTCGCTTGAAGGCGACCGATGCCAGCGATGGCAGCGTTATAGCTGCGTGTAGTAGCGCGGTGACGGTTGCCCCGGGCAGCGCGGGTTCGTTGACTGTGGAAACCCAACCCAGCGGCGCAACCGCCGGTGCCATCCTCAGCGGTCATGCGGTCATTGCCTTGCGCGACAATCTGAACAATATCGTCACCACCGACAGCGCATCCACCGTGACGGTGACGGTGCAAAGCGGGCCGGGGGGCTTCACGGCATCCACCACCAGCGGGGTGCTGAGCAGCGGTCTCATTACCTTTACGAATCTGCGTTTGGACAGCGCGGGCAGTTATACCCTGCGCTTTGCCACCAGTGCTGGTGTGTTTACGGTGGACAGCGCCAGTTTCACAGTTGCGTCCGGTGGGGCTGCCAAACTGATCATCAGCGGTAGCGCCAGCCAGACAGCGGGCGCAACCCAGCCGATTACAATTACGGCCAGGGACAGCTTCAACAACACGGCCACGGGCTATACGGGAGCGAAGACGCTTGTCTTTGGCGGCCCAGGGAGCGCTCCGGACGCTTCGCAACCGTCGGTGACCAACAGCAGTGGAACGCCGATCAACTTTGGCAGCAATACGACTCTCTCCTTTGCCAGTGGCGTAGCGGTGGGCGCTGGGGCCAATGGCCTGCTGCGTCTGGTGAAGGTAGAGACGGCGACGGTTGCCGTTACCGATACGACGGCTACCAGCATCAACTCCAACAGCGGCGGTAATCTGACTGTGACGGTGACGCCGGGGAGCGCGTCCAAACTGGTCATCGGCGGCAGCGCCAGCCAGACCGCGGGTGTCACCCAAAGCCTGACGATTACCGCGCTGGACAGTGTGGGCAATATCGACACCGCCTACACCGGCAGCAAATCCCTCACTTTCAGCGGGGCCAGCCCTGCGCCGGACGGCACTCCGCCAACTGTGAAGAACAGCAGCGGTACGGCTGTCAACTTTGGCAGTCCAACGGCCATCAACTTTGCCGGCGGCGTGGCAACGGTGAGCGGGAGCAATAACGGGGTGATGGCGCTGGTCGCCGCGGAGAGCGCGACGATTGCGGTCACATACGGTACAATCAGCGCGACGGGGGCGGACCGGCTATCGGTGGCTGTGACTCCGGCTGCGGCGGAACATCTGGCCTTTAGTACCCAGCCCGGCAGCAGCGCCACCGCGGGCAGCAATTTCTCCCCGCAGCCGGCGGTGCAGGTGCAGGATCAATTTGACAATGTGGTGAGCGTCAGCCACGTCATCAGCCTGACCGCCTTCACCGACGCGGGGTGCAGCAGCACAGCTACGGGCACGCTCGGCGGCAGCACCTCCCTGGCCGCCAGCAGCGGGACGGTAACCTACAGCGGTGTCAAGTACAGCAAAGCCGAGACGATCCGGCTGAAGGCGACGAATGTAACCAGCGGGACGATCACCGCCGCGTGCAGTAATGAAGTGACGGTCTCTCACGGCGCGGCCAGTCGGTTATTTATCAGCGTTGAACCCGGTGGGAGCAGTGTTGGGAGTGCTCTCAGTCCAGCGCCCCAGGTGCGTCTGCTCGACAGCCACGGGAATACGGTCACAAGCGACAGCAGTTCGCAAATCAATGCGGAGATTATCACCGGCACAGGCTCATTTATTAGTTCGACTGATCAGGTGCAGCTATCGAGTGGCCTGGCGATCTTTACCAATCTGCGTTTGAGCGCAGCCGACACCTACAATCTGCGTTTCACTATCAACACCGCCAGCTTTACTGCGGACAGCGCTGCCTTTGTTGTCCCTGGGGGGGCACCTGCCAAATTCCGCATCACCGGCAGCAGCAGCCAGGTGGCAGGCGCAACCCAGAATTTGACCATCACCGCATTGGATTCGGCCAACAACGTTGCCTCTGGGTATTCAGGGGAGAAGAGCCTGACCTTCAGCTTTGACAGCGGAGTGGGTACGGGTCTGGATGGTACACCGCCAACGATTACGGATGAGGCGGGTTCGCCCCAGCAGATCGGAACCAGCACGACGATCAGCTTTACAGATGGCGTAGCTGTGGTGAGCGGTGCGGCCAATGGCGCGCTGCGGCTTGTGCGGACGGAAACTGTCATTATCAATGTTTCGGATGGCCCTCTGTCGGCATCCGGTTCGGATCGCCTAAATGTCACAGTCAGTCCCGGTGCGGCCAACAACTTGGCCTTTAGCCAGCCGCTCAGCGGTACGGCTACCGCAGGTGTCGCTCTGACACCCTTACCCGTTGTGGCGATTCGGGACCAGTTTTTCAACCAGACAACGGCGATCAATGCTGTGGCATTGACCCCCTTTACGAATACAGGCTGTAGCTCAACGGGCGGTGGAACACTGAGCGGTGGCGACAGCACATCCGCGGTCTCGGGTACGGTGACATTTACTGTCTCCTACTCAAAGGCCGAGACGATCTACCTGAAGGCTAGCAGTAGTGGGCTGGCTGAGGCCTGTAGCAATGCGGTGGTGGTGTCGCCGGCCGGCGCCGCGGCACTCAACGTCGTCACCCAACCGGCGGGTGCGACATCAGGCGGTGCCTTTACCACCCAGCCAACTGTCGAAATTCGAGACAGCTTTGGCAACCGCATCACCAGCGACAGCACGTCAACAGTCAGTGCGTCGATCCAAAGTGGGCCAGGAAGCTTCCACGCAAGCTCCACTCTGACGGAGACCGTTGCCAGTGGTCTGGCAACCTTTACAAATCTGCACCTGGACATCGCGGGCAGTTACGTTCTACGCTTTATCACCAGCGCGGGCGTCTTCACCACAACTAGCAGCAGTTTTGCTGTTGGTTCCGGCGCTGCCACCCAACTGGCGATTACAACTCAGCCGGACAGTGCCATAGCGGGCGAGAACTTCGGTATACAGCCGGTTGTCCAATTACGTGATGTCTCCAATAATGTGGTCAGCAGCGACAATTCCTCGACTGTTACTGCTGCCATCCAGAGCGGCAGCGGCACTTTCTTCGTTACCTCAACCCTGACAGTCACCGTTGCCAATGGCGTGGCAACCTTTACCAATCTGCGGATTGACAAGAAAGACCCTTACGTTCTGCGCTTCTCCACCAGTGCTGGTGCTTTTATCGCAGACAGCACCAGCTTCAACGTTAGCGCAGGAACAGCCACAACGCTGGCCTTCTCTACCCAACCAGGCAATGCTACGGCTGGCAGTTCATTTGTGCCCCAACCGATTGTGGAAACCCGGGATTCGTCGGGCAATTTCTCGACCATTGGCTTGCCGGGCAGCGTGACAATTTCGGTCACTCTCAGTGCGGGAAGCGGGCTGCTACAAGGGACGACTTCGCTCAGCACTGGTTCGGGAACGGCCATCTTTAGCGGTCTGCGTATCGATAGCGCAGGCACAAACAAACAACTGACCGCAAGTGCATCTGGCTTGACTCCTAGCATCAGCAACCCGTTTACAGTCACCTCTGCGACGCTCAACAATTTTGCAATAGGGGCCATTAGTACTACACAGCAAGCAGGTGTGCCTTTCACACTGACTGTGACGGCGCGGGATGCCTTCAGCAACACAGTGACCAGCTTTGGCGGAACTGTAGCTTTGACGACGACCGCAGGCATTATCACACCGACGACATCGGTAGCCTTTTCTAGCGGTGTGTTGACACAACCGGTGGCGGTGACACAGGTAGGTACGACGAAAGTCATCACCGCCAGCAGCGGTGCGATTAGCGTGACCAGCAACAGTTTTGCGGTTATCGTTGGCCCCTTTGCCAAGCTACAACTACTGCTCCCCGGCGAAGTGGCTGCCCCCGGCACATCTGTGGGCAAGACAGGCATACCGACGGTACAGACTGTCGGTGTGCCTTTCAGCGTAATGGTCAATGCGGTGGATGAGGTGTGGAATCCAACTGCCGCAACGCGAACGGTGGGTGTCACATCCAGCGACGGGGCGGCGATTCTGCCTGCCAATAGCTCGCTGGTCACTGGCACGACAATTTTAACTGTTTCACTGCAAACTCAGGGCACGTCAACTCTGACGGCATCGGCGATTACAGACACAGCGATTGTATCCAACGCCAGCCCGTCGGTTACCGTAAACCGGGCCTTCACTATCACAAAGACAGCCCAGCCCAGCCCGGTAATTGCAGGCCAACAGATTACTTATACTGTGACCATCACGCGCAACAGTTCCAGCGCAGCGTCTACTGTGCGCCTGACCGACACCCTGCCGGTAACGGTGACAGGCGTCACCTCTACGACTTCCGGTGGGCTGGTCTGCGCTGGCACGGCTACGGTCACCTGTTCCCTGACCTCGCTCGCTGCCAACGCCAGCGCTGTGTTGACACTCACCGGCACGGTCAGCCCCAACGCCCTTAACGGCGAGCAACTCGTCAACACTGGGACAGTCAGCGCTGATGGGATGATCAGCGCCCAATCGGTTCAGGCGACAACGACGGTGCAGCGCTCGGTGGCGTTGACGATCACAAAGACGGCCACACCCAATCCGGTGATAGCGGGCAATCAGATAACCTATACCGTGCGCATTACCAACACCGGTCCCAGCGCGGCGTCCAATCTGGTGGTGACGGACAGCCTCCCCCTGTCGGTGACGAGTGTCACCTCATCCACAACGGGCGGAATGACCTGCTCGGGAAGCGGCAATCTTACTTGCAATCTGGCGAGTCTGGGTGCGGGCAGCAGTGTGACCTGGACGATTACCGGCACGGTCAGTGCCAGTGCGCTGCACGGAGTACCGATTACCAACACAGCCGGGGTGACGGCCACGGAAGTGAGTATCGCGCAGACGGCGCTGGTGACGACGACAGTGCAACGGTCGGTCGGATTGGTGATTACAAAGACGGCCACACCCAATCCGGTGATAGCGGGTAATCAGATTACCTACACCGTGCGCATTACTAACACCGGTCCCAGCGCGGCGTCCAATCTGGTGGTGACGGACAGCCTCCCCCTGTCGGTGACGAGTGTCATCTCATCCACAACCGGGGGACTGGCCTGTGCGGGCAGCACAAGCATCACCTGTACGCTGGCAAGTCTATCGGCCAGCAGCAGTGTGACCCTGACCATCACAGGCACAGTCAGCGCCGGCGCGCTGCACGGGACAACGATTACCAACACCGCCGGGGTGACAGCCACCGAAGTGAGTGTAGCCCAGACCGCCCTGCTAGAGTCGTCTGTTACCGCGTTAGCTGATCTGTCCATCACAAAGTCGGAGTATTACACGGGCACGGTAGTCGGCGCGATTATCACCTATACGCTGCGTATCACCAACACCGGTCCTTCCCACGCGCAGGCGGTCTATATCACCGATACCCTGCCGATCAGTGTTGATTTCGGTTCGCTGATCGGTATGGAACCTGTCAATCTTTTCGGGGCGGCCAGCAACTCCGGTCGCACAGTTACGTGGATGACCGACACCCTGCCCGTGACGAGCGGCGGGCTGATTACCTTCACCGGCACGATTACGGGCACGGGCACGCTTACCAATAGTGTGTCGATTACCAGCACGACCAGCGACAACGCGCCGGCCAACAACAGCTTTGCCACCGGCGGTTTCGCCGTGGCAAGCGCGGGGATCGCTTCGATGGCGGACCTCTGGCTGGGCGTGGAGTCCGCCCCCTCCGCCATAGCCCTGGGAGAGTCGAACGAATCGATCTTGCGGGCTGGCAATCGGGGGCCGCTTGGGGTGGAAGGCGCAACTGTCACGGTCGAATCGGTCGGTGCGTTAACCGTCCGCCTGCTCACCGAACCGGCTGCTTTGTGTCCGACCAGTGATGGCAGAATTGTCTGTGCGTTGCCGCCTCTGCCCGTCGGGGGGGAGATCGGCATTGCTGTCGTTCTTTCTGCTGCTTCGCCCGCTCTGGTGGATTCGATCTGGACAATCGCGGCAGAACGTTTTGATCCCAACCCGGAGAACAACCGTCTGACCCAGCGCTGGCTTATCGGGGGTGTCGAATGGCGCTTCTTCCTGCCTATCTTGCAGAGCAATGCGGATGTCGAACGCAACCGGGCCGCGGAACACGAAATTTATCTGCCCGCTGTGAGCAACCCGTAGACGGGGCTTCTGTAGCGCACTGAAACCCACGGCCCCGCCCTCCATCCGGGGGACGAGCGGGGCCGTGGCGCGTCTTGTGTCCTGCCGAGATTGACCTTCCCACGGGCTGCGCTATAATAAGGAGTGTTGTGTGTTGATTACGATTCAGGAACAGGCGCGGCTATGGCTCTCCTTTCATCTTTGCGCGATTTCGTCACCCACCGAATAGGGGCAGCCCCGGCTGTGGCCCAACCAAAATCAGCCCCCCAGCAGGCAAAGAGCGCCCGCCAGACCGGGCACAACCCCTTTACCCAGACAGCCAATGAATTTGTGGTGATCGGATTGGGGCGTTTCGGTACATCCGTCGCCACAACCCTCGTGGAGTACGGGCGCAATGTGCTGGCGATTGACGCAGACGAGAGCCGGGTGCAACACCTGAGCACAATTCTGCCCCACGTCGTCGCCCTGGACGCCACAAATATCGACGCGCTGCGCCAGGTGGGGGTGGAGAACTTCGATACGGGTCTGGTCTGCATCGGCACAGACTTCGAGAGCAATCTGCTGGCGGCTGTGCTCCTGCAACAGTTGGGCGTCAAGCGGGTGATCGCCAAAGCCCGCACCCGCACCCAGCGGGACATTCTCCTGCGGGTGGGCGCTGATGAGGTGATTCTGCCCGAACACGAGGCAGGCATTCGTCTGGGGCGCAAATTGGCCGCCGGCAATCTGGTGGACTATCTGGAAGTCAGCAACGATGTGGGCGTGGTGGAGATTCTCGCTCCGCCCAGTCTGTGGAACCGCAGCCTTTCCGAAAGCAGCCTGCGCCAGCGCTATGGCCTGACGATTATGGCCGTGCGTCGGGGGGATGATCTGATCGTCAGCCCCAGCGCTACCTTTCGCATCGAAGAAAACGACCTGCTCGTCGTCCTGGGCCGCATCGAGGACGCCGAGCGCCTACGGCAATAGGGATGACAAGGTGACAGGGTGAAGGGGTGACCACCCATTTCACCTTTTCACCTTTTCACCTTGTCACCCTGTCACCCTGTCACCCTGTCATCTTCGGAGTGTTTATGTCCCCCCTCATCCCCATCTACGACGTGCCCACCGCCCGCGCCTCTATCCTGCGCCGCCAGCCCTGGGACGCCTTTGCGCTGCCCGACTCTCTGCTGGACGCCAACGAGCGCTTCTTTGGCGAGCGCATCGGCCCGGACGAGGCGGTGCGCCGGATTTTGGCCGATGTGCGGGCGCGGGGCGACGGGGCCATCCGGGAGTGGACCGCCCGTATCGACCGGGTGGAACTGGACGAATTGCGGGTACCCCAGGCCACAATCGACGACGCGCTGGCCCAGATTGACCCGGTTGTGGCCGATGCCCTGCATCTGGCCGGGACCCGCATCCAAGCCTTTCATCGCCGCCAGCCCGCCATCAGTTGGATCCACAACGACGGCGATGGAACAGTCGGCCAACTGGTGCGCCCGATTGAGCGGGTGGGGATTTACGTCCCCGGCGGCACGGCCCCCCTGCCCAGCACACTGCTGATGACCGCCATCCCGGCACGGGTGGCGGGCGTGCCCCACATCGCCATCATCACCCCGCCCCAACGGGAGACGGGTCTGCCCCATCCGGTCACCCTGGCCGCGGCGGCTGTGGCCGGGGTGGATGCACTCTACATCGCCGGGGGCGCCCAGGCCATCGCCGCCTTTGCCTTTGGCACGGAGAGCATCCCCGCGGTGGACAAAATCTGCGGGCCGGGCAACCTTTTCACCACACTGGCCAAGCGGCAACTTTTCGGGCTGGTGGGCATCGACGGTCTGCCCGGCCCCACCGAGACCGTCGTCATCGCCGACGACAGCGCGGACCCCCGTCTGGCCGCGGCCGACCTCCTGGCCCAGGCCGAGCACGACATCCTGGCCAGCGCCATTCTGCTCACCCCCAGCCGGACACTGGCCGAGGCCGTGCAGACCGCGGTGGCGGCCCAGTTGGAGGAGTTGGAGCGGGCCGAGATCGCCGCCGGCGCCTTGCAGCGGGGATCCGGGATTGTCGTCACCGCCTCCCTGGCCGAAGCCTTCGACCTGGCCAATGCCTATGCCCCGGAGCATCTCTGCCTGCTGGTGGAGAATCCCTGGGATCATCTGGAGAGTGTACGCCACGCGGGGGGGGTCTTTCTGGGCGAGCGCAGCTTTGAAGTGTTGGGCGACTACGTGGCGGGACCCAGCCACGTCATGCCCACGGGGGGCACGGCCCGCTTTGCCAGCCCGGCCAATGTGCTGGACTTTGTGAAGCTCATCAGTGTCATCGGTCTCAACGAGCGGGCGCTGGCGAAGATTGGCCCGGCTGCGGTTGCGTTGGCCGAAGCCGAAGGGCTGACCGCCCACGCCGCCGCGGTGAAGAAGCGATTGGGGAGAGGGGAATAGGGACTGGGGACTGGCTGTACTGTAGGGGAGTACAATCGATCAGTTCTGTTCGGAGAATAGGCTTGTATACACGGATCGGAGGGAACACAGATTTTTATTAATCCGTGTTCCCTTCGATCCGTGTATACAATATTTTCGTCTCCCGTGGCGTTACAGGGGATGAAGGGTGGAACGGCGCAAGCTGCCAGCTTGCGTTACAGGCTATTTTCAGGGCCGCATTCTCTACAACCCCTCCAACAGCCCCATCAGCTTCCACTTGCGTCCGTGTTTTTGGCGGACTTCGGCCATATAAGCTGTCCACCCGCTCTTGCGCCCGCTGCCCATATAGGCTTCTTTGGCCCGGCGCAGCCAGGCCGTGGCATCGTCGTAGTGGTTGGCTTTGCCCGCGTTCATAATCGCTTCCGCATTCTTTTGTGCGGTTTGAATGACCCAATCGGGGCGGCTCTGCATGGCGGCATTCATCACCGCAATGACTTTGCCACCGTAGTCGTAGGGGCTGAGGGCCGCGATGGCGTCGTCGATCAGTCCTTCGTGTAGAAAAATGTCTACAGCACTTGCGCCAAAGCTGCTCCCCTTTTGGCGCAGTTGGGCCAGGAGATTTTCCTGGATATCCGGCCATCCCTCGCCCGCCAACTCTTGCAACCGGCTGTAATCGCCGAGCTGGCACTGGTCTGCTACGGCTATACTGCCAGCGCGCAGGGCCAGGTCCAAATCTCCTGCCCTCGCGGCCTCCTCCCGTAACCAGACCCCCAGGCTGTGTTTGCCGTAGCCTCCCAAGGACAGGCCGTGCTCGGCTACCTGCAAAGCGGCTGGGATCTGGCCCGAATTGCGCAAAGTTTCGGCCACCTGCTTGGCGTTTTCGACCTTATCGAGAAATTGTAACGCTTGGGAAACCGCTTCCTCAGTCCGTCCCACCCGGGCCAGCATATTGACGTACAGGGTCGTCTGGCCCTCCGCCTCGGCCAGATACAGGTATTCCTGCAAACGTCCCTGGCGTTCCAGCACGCGCAGGCGAATCACAGCCAATTGATCCGCCTGGAAGGGAGGGGCACTTTCCCACGCCCCCAAATCGGTGATAGTGCCCGCCAGGACTTTCTCCAACGGTGGATAGTCCCAATAGTATTCCAGCGCGGCCAGGCTAATCCTGAAGAATTCCTCCCCGCCCAGCCAGTCGCTGCCCGCCAATTCCTCGTCCCAGCCGATCAGCAACTCCTGATACGCCTCCCGTTCATCCGGCGAGAGGTCTACGGAGAGAAGTGTCTCCGCCCACAGATTGCCAATGGATTCCAGCAGGGAATAGTATTCGCTCCCAGCGTCGTCATCGTAATCGTAGTAATCGCCGCGATAGCGACCACCCGAATAGTGGGGTTCTTCCTCGTCGATGGAGCCGATCACCTCTTCGGTGACTGCTTCCAAGACGGCCAGAGCGTCTTGGTTCTGGTCGTTGTCCAGGAGTCCAGTCACTTGTGCCAAATAGTCGTCGATCCCATCCACACCCCGACGGGCCAGGGCTGCTACCTGGCGGCGGATGGTCGCCAGATCGACGGTAATCGCCACGGCTGGCCGCTGGGCTGCTTCGGGATTTGGACTGGACGGGGATGCAACGCCTGTGCCAACCCAGCGCTCGATGAAATCCAATGTGTCCGGCCACTGCTGGGCGACTGTCTCGAGCAGGCTGCGCAATTGGGCCCCGTCCAGACCGGCCAGCAGCGAGGAGAGAAGCGGGCGTTCTGCCACCTCTGCTTCTTCATCGCCGAAGGCCAGAAGAGCGGCCACAATGTGTTTGCACCAGCCGCCCCAATCGTAGGGGCAGGTACAGTCGGCATCCACAAGCTCATCGCCCGCCATATCTACGGTCACAATGTAAGGGCGGTAGCCGCTGCCCTGGACTTCGGCGCTGATCTGGTCGCCCCGGCGTGTGATGGAGAGCACCGCGCCGTCGCTGTAGTAGTCCTCGCCTTTGCTGAACGAATCACTCGAACAATTGTCGCGAATGGTCTGTTCGTCGATTGTTGGAAGAATCATCGGTATATCCCTCTCTGATTGTTGGCCCGCATCCTCTATTCTTGCCCACTTCCTCCTATTGTACTGTGCTTCTTGCCCAGACAAAAGTTCACCGCAGCCAATGGGTTGTGCCCCACTTGCGGGGTAGACCTGGCAGGTCTGATGCCCCGTGCTTTTGCATTCCTTGCCAAGCTGGGATAAAGTGGCTTGTCGAAGGAGAGCGAATAGTCACAGAGCCACCCACAGGACTGACAAAGAATTCGATGGACACCTTTGCGCCCCACACACTTTTGAACCCCCACCTCTCCGGCCTGGAAGAATACACGCCCATCCAGCCCTTTGAGGTGTTGAGCAAGCGGCTGGGCATTCCCGCCAGCCAGATTGTCAAGCTGGACGCCAACGAAAATCCCTATGGCCCTCTGCCCGCGGTGGCCGAGGCTTTGGCCGAATACCCCTACTACCACATCTACCCGGACCCCCAGCAGAGCGAACTGCGGGAGGCGCTGGCCGGTTTCGTCGGCGTGCCTGCCGCACACATCCTGCCCGGCCAGGGCGCGGACGAACTGCTCGACTACCTCTGCCGTCTCTTTCTCGCGCCCGGCGACACCATCCTCAACACCCCGCCCACCTTTGGGATGTACAGCTTCGACGCCAAATTGCAGGGCGCAGAAGTCATCGACGTCTGGCGGCGGGCCGACTATTCGGTGGATGTGGAAGGAATTGAGAGGGGACTGGGGACTGGGGATTGGGGATCGGGAGTCACTGCCCAATCCCCAATCCCCAATCCCCAATCCCCAACCCCCAAACTCCTCTTTCTCACCTCTCCCAACAATCCCTCCGGAACGTGGCTGGGGGATGACGATCTGCGCCGGATGCTGGCCTTGCCGCTGGTGGTTGTGCTGGATGAGGCCTATGTGGAGTTTGCCAACCAGCCCAGCCGGGCCGATTGGGTGTTGGCCCACGACAATCTGATCGTCCTGCGCACCTTCAGCAAAGCCGCGGGGATTGCCGGTCTGCGCCTGGGTTACGGCATTTTCCCGGCTTGGCTGATGCCGACTCTGTGGAAGTTCAAACAGCCCTACAATGTGAATGTGGCCGCCTCTGTGGCCGGTCTCGCCAGCCTGCGCCACACGGATCAGATAGTGGCCGTTGTGGAAAAGCTCAAAGCCGAGCGGGACCGCCTCTACACCGCACTTTCGGCCATTCCCTATTTGCGCCCCTACCCCTCCGAGGCCAACTTCATTCTCTGCCGGGTGGAGGGCCGGGACGCGGCTGACCTGAAACAGAGCCTGGAACGCCAGGGCATTCTCGTCCGCTACTACAACAAATCCGGCCTCGACAACTGCATCCGCATCTCCGTAGGCCGCCCGGAACAGACCGACCGCCTGCTGAGTGTATTGGGCCAGCTAATCGAAGAATAGGACGCTGATAACGCGGAAAAGGCTGATTTCTGCGCAAATCAGTTGTTTCCGCGTACATCTGCGTCCGCTTTTCATCCTTCCTTGCGCTCAACCGGGCACGGACATCCAATCCCTAATTCCCAATCCCTAATCCCCAACCCATGCCACTCGTCACCGAACACGCCTATCTGAACTACCAGTACGCCGACAGCGAAAAGCTGCGCATCCGCCAGGAGGCCCACCGGCTCTACAGCGAGCGCACGGACAACTTTATGGAGTGGGTGCTGGACCTGCTGGACCCCCAGCCCGGCGAATGCGTCGCCGATGTGGGTTCCGGCCACGGCATCTATCACCCCTTCCTGGCCCGCCGGGGCGCGCAGATTATCGCTGTGGATGCGTCCCTGGGGATGCTGGCCGAGGCCGTTGTGAACGCCCGCCGGGACAATTTGTCTGTGTCGGCTGTCCAGGCAAACGCCGAGCGGATTCCCCTGGCCGATGGCTGCTGCGACCGGCTGATGGCAAATCATATGCTCTATCACGTCCCGGACAAACTCGCCGCCTTGCGGGAGATGGGCCGGGTAGTGAAAACGGGTGGGCGTCTGCTCTTTTCCACCAACAGCGCGGACAATGGCGCACGGATGACCCAACTCCACGCCGAAGCCGCCGAAGAATTGGGCCTGCACGCGGACAACCGCTCGCCCATCGCCGATTTTACAGTGGAGAGCGGTGAGCCGCTGGTGCGTTCGGTCTTCCCCAATGCGGAACTGGTGATGCGGGACGACGCCTTTCTCTTCCCCACCGCCGACGCTTTCCTGGCCTACTACGCCTCAATGCGCATCGACGCGCTGATGGATGGCCCCGCCGACGGCAGCCACCGGGCCCCGCTGATCGAAATTGTCCGCGGCAAAGTTCAGGCTATCATCGACGCCGAGAGCGTATTCCGAATGTCGAAGGCGGTCGGTTGCTTTGTGGTGAACCTGTAGAGATGGGATGATGAGATGCTGAGATGACGGAAGACCCCTTCCCTATCATCTCAGCATCTCACCATCCCAACCGGTACACACCTCACAGACCCCCGCCCCTTCCGGTGATAGCCTGTGGCTATGCACCGATCATCCGAAATCTCCCTGCTTATCGTCGCCGATGACCTGCTGGCCCGGGCGGGGCTGGCCGCGCTCCTGGCCGGGCAACCGGGCCTGTACGTGGCCGGACAGAGCGATTGCGGCCCCGCGCTGGACGCCCTGGACCAGCAACACGCGCCCGACGCGCTGCTGTGGGATTTGGGCTGGGATTTTGGCGAAGCAGAAAACAATCCGCTGCTGGAACGGCTGGCTGATTTTACTGCCCGCCTGCCTGTGCTGGCCCTGCTGCCAGACGGGGAGGAGGCAGGCAAAGTCTGGGCCGCTGGCGTGGCTGGCCTGCTGCCCCGCCAGGTGGACGGCGAAAGGCTTTCCGCCGCGCTCGCCGCTGTCACCGCCGGGCTGCTGGTGCTGGACCCCGGCCAGCGCGACCTGCTCGCCCCGGCGTCAGACATCCCTCCCGCCGAGCTGCTCGAACCCCTCACCCCTCGCGAGGAAGACGTTCTCGCCCTCCTGGCCGACGGCCTGACCAACCGGGCCATCGCTCGCCAGCTCGCTATCAGCGAAAATACCGTCAAATTTCACGTCCAATCCCTCCTGGGCAAACTGGACGCCCAGAGCCGCACGGATGCGGTGGTGAGAGCCACCCGGCTGGGATTGCTGATATTGTAGATATTGGACGTACGGTTACCTTTTCTGGGGGTGAGGTTTATAGCGCGGATCGGCTGTTGAACAGGTTTGGATCGACTTTCGGAAGGCGTGGTATAATCAACAAAGAGAGGCGAAGGGAGCAGAGCGAGGCTGGAATGGCGACAAGAGCGAGTAAACGCGACCTGCACGAGGCAGCAAAAGAGCCACACGACGCCTTCTTTCGCCAACTCCTGGCCCAGCCCGCCACAGCCGCGCAGTTTGTCCAGAACTACCTGCCCGCCGAAGTGGTGGCCTTGCTCGATCTGACGCAGTTGCAGCCGGAGCGGGACACTTTCGTCGATCCCCGGCTACGCAAACACTTTTCCGACCTGCTCTACACCACTCCCCTGAAAAGTGGGGGCAGGGCCTATCTCTACCTGCTCTTTGAGCACAAGAGCCAGCCGGACAGACAGGCGCGGCTGCAACTGCTGCGCTATATGACCCGCATCTGGGAGCAGGAGTGGCGCAAGCGACGCCAGATTTCGCCGATTGTGCCGCTTCTCTTCTATCACGGCCAGGAGAAGTGGAGCTATTCCGCTGAATTTGCCGATCTGGTCGAGCCGCCGGAGGCGCTGAAGCCCTACACCCCCCACTTTCGCCATCTCCTCACCGACCTCTCCGCCTGGTCGGATGAGCAGATACGCGGCGAGGTCTGGCTGCGTCTGGGGCTGTTGGTGTTGAAGCATATCTTTGACCCCGACCTGGGCGAGAAATTGCCTGAGATTTTGGGTCTGTTGCGCCATCTGGGGCAGGAGGAGAGCGGGCTGGAGATGTTGCGCACGGTGCTGGTCTACATCGCCCATGCCAATCAAGCGGTCAGCGAGGCGGAATTTGAGCAGGGAGTGGCAGCCACAACGCTGCCGGAAGGAGAGAGTTTGATGGCAACCTTAGCGCAAAAATGGCAGGAAGAAGGACGAGTTCGGGGGCGCGCCGAAGGGCTGGAAGAAGGCTTGGAGAAGGGTCTGGAGAAGGGTCTGGAGAAGGGCGTAGAGGCGCAACGGGAGATATTGTTGCGCCTGCTCGAATGGCGTTTCCCCCTTGCGGAGGAGCAGAAAGCAGCCTATCGTCAACAGATCGCCCAGGCAAGCGACCTGCCCTTGCTTACGCAGTTGATCAACCAGTTGCTGGCTGCGCAGACCCTGGCTGAGTTCCAGAGTAGCCTGTTGACTTCCCTCACCGCTGGGAAAGCTGGTTGATGTGAAGATAGGCAGTACCGCATATCCAATAGCCTTCTCCCCTACCCAAATTGATAGGTGACTCCCACCCGTTCCGGTGATGCGCTGCCCGCGCAATCCGTCTATCCTGTGTATATCTATTCGATACGGGCTGTTGGTTCGGCCCACACACAGGAGAAATTCCAATGTCAACCGATTTTGCCACAATTTCCCAAAGCGCAGCCGCCGTCGTGGCCCTGGCCGGCCAGGGCGTCGTGCGCGTGGATGCCCGTCGCCGCCACCCGGCCAGCGGTATCGTCTGGTCGGCCGACGGGCTGATCCTCACCGCCCATCACGTCGTGCGCCGGGATGATTCCATCAGCGTCGGTCTGGCCGATGGCCGCGACCTGCCCGCCACCCTCGTCGGACGGGACCCGTCCACCGATCTGGCATTGCTGCGGGTAGAGGCGACCGGTCTGGCTGCTGGCGAATGGCGGGCAGAGGAGAGTCTGGGCGTGGGCGAATTGGTGCTGGCTCTGGGGCGACCCGGCCAGGGCGTGCAGGCATCCCTGGGGATTATCAGCGCGCTGGGCGGGGCCTGGCGTTCGCTGAGTGGCGGCAAAGTCAGCTACTACATCCGCCCGGATTTGGTGATGTACCCCGGCTTCTCCGGCGGCCCGCTCATCGACGGCGCTGGCAAAGTCATCGGTCTGGCTACCTCTGCCCTGACCCGTGAGGGGGGGATTGCTCTCTCGGCGGCCACAGCCCAGCTGGTGGTGGAGACACTCCTGGCCCACGGACGGATGCGCCGGGGCTATCTGGGCATCGGTGTTCAACCGGCCAAATTGCCCGCCTCTGTGGCCGAAGCCCTGGAACGGGAGACGGGCGTGCTACTCAACTCCATCGAAGCCGATAGTCCCGCTGCATCTGCTGGCCTGCTGGTGGGGGATATTCTGGTGGGGCTGGATGGGGAAGCGGTGGAACGCCCCGAAGACCTGACCCTTCTCTTGCAGGGCAGCCAGGTGGGGCAGGCTGTCGTGGCGCAGATTGTGCGGGGCGGCACACTGACCGAACTTTCCGTGACGGTGGGGGAGCGATAAGCCATCGTATGACGGACTGTCAGTCCGTCTGTCGTAAGCTGTGGGGCGGACTGCCAGTCCGCCCTACAGTTTTGCCCGTCTCCCCAGCCAGAGCAGCCCACCCGCCAGCAGAAGCGCACTCCCCAGCCCGGCAAACCCCAACAGCAATAGCCCCTGCCGACCGACCGCCTGTCCCACAGAGACCAATCCATCAGTCACACTCCCTGTGGAATCTTGCCCCGCTCCATCGCCCGCGCTGCTCACGGCTGTGGCGGTGGGCCAGGGTGTCCACGTGGCTGTGATGGTGGGCGTGGGCGACGGGGTGGCGGTGGGCGTCTCCGTCGGTGTGGGCGTCTCTGTGGGCAGGGGTGTATCGGTGGGCGTGGCTGTAGAGAGGGGCGTGGCTGTCGGCGGGATGACAGGCTGCTGGGCTGCGGCGGCCTGGGCAATGGGGGCCGGCACAGGTGTGGCTGTGGGTATCAAACCCGGCGCGCTCTCGTCGGGATAAAGCCCAATCGCATCCACAAAAATCAGATTGTCGCCTGTGCTGTGGGGGTGGTCCACCAGAAAGAAGACAGTGACTGTTTCCCCCGCGGCCCGGGCCTTTACGTCGATATTAGGTCCCTGGCCCGGCGGATAGTTGAGCAGGCGGCCATCGCCGAAATGGATCGGCCCCCAGATAACCGACGGGCTGTTGGGGTCGGTGCCACCCGTAGGGTCGATGCCCAATTGGCGGCCAAAACTGCCCGGATCGTTGGGCGCGCCCCAGGCAATGCTGGCCCGGTAGCCGTTGCCCGGCGTCACCCGCACCTGTGTCCAGATACCCGCCTTGAAAGTCCCCCCGTTGCTCCACATACGCAGAGAGGGCACACCCCAAAAGGTGTCCACATCCTGCATATACGCGAGATCACCAGAGATGATAAAAGGCTGCCAACCGTTGGGAAGCTGGCGGGGTGGGCTGCCGTAAAAGGTGTCGAAGTCGCAGACATCCCGGGCAATCACCTGCCCGTCCTTTTCGCAGGGTTCCGAGGCCAACAGCGTAGAAGGCAACAGGGCCAGCAGCAGCGCGCAAAGCAGGGCCGGTGTTCGAACATTGAATCGTTTCATCTCACTCATCTGTTGGATAACTGTTCAGCCACCCCACCCTATCCCTCCCCATTCCAGGGAGGGAACTGGATCGACTCTTCCCCTACGGTGGGGGAGGCTGGGAGGGGGTGAGCAGTTACTTTGTTGGATTGGTTACGGCACAGCGGAAGCCCAGCCAGGGAAGGCTCTCGCTACTCTCGATGGCTGTGCGTTGGTTTGCTCGCAGCCCGTCTGCGTCGTCCTGAAAGGACCCGCCTTTGACGATATAGCCAATGGCTCCTGGATTGGGAGGGTTCCCAGGGCTGGCAGTCCATTCGGCCACATTGCCCGCCATATCGGCTGCTCCGCTGGGGCTGTCGCCGCCGGGGCTATACGTGCCCACAGGCAAGGTGTCGCCTACAGCCGTGGATATGCCATTGGCACGGGAGCGCTCGAAATTGTCCCCCCAGGGGTAGCGGTAGGCCCGGCGCAGGGTCAGGGCAGAACTGGCGGCCACTTCCCACTCTTCTTCCAGGGGCAGCCGTTTGCCTGCCCAGCGGCAAAAGAGCGCTGCCTGCTCGTGGGTGACATTGACCATTGGGAAACTGCCCAGCCCAGGGTTGAGGAAATAGTCTGGGCGGGTAATACTGGCCGTGCGGGCCGGCCAGGTACACCCATCGGACTCGAAACAGAGCCGATAGAGCTGATTCGTCACTTCAAAACGATCAATCGAAAATCCCGCCAATTCTACCAGCCGATCCGTGTCAGCAACGGCAGGGTCCGAAATGCGATAGACCCCCGTCGGGATAGCAATCATCTCGCCGGCGGGGTCAACGCTCTGTTGCTGGTCCAGCCAGAAGAACGCCAGGGAGAGCACCAGCAGAGCAAGAGCCAGCAGGCCAAAGAGAGCGGCTAGGGTGCGCCAAATAACAGGCGGGATACGCACCCGCCTTTTGCCGCGGCTTTTGGCCGGGGATGGCATCTGGGCCGCCAGGGGAATCCAGGCCGAAGAGCCGTTTTTTGCTGGCTTGCTTTCGTGTAGATACAAATGGGTTGCCTGGGCCAGAGTGCGCCGGGGTTCCAGGGGCTGGGCCATCTCTTCCAGCAGCAATTGGTCCAACGCGGCTATCCATTCGGCGCTTTCGTCATCCTGGCGGGCCAGCTCGGTAATCTGTCCGGGCGAGAGAGGGCGGACGGGGTGCAGCAGCATATCCCGCATGACAGAGGCGGCCCGCTCCGGGTCGTTCAGGTGGTGAAGGGCCGTGCGCATTCCTTTGCCATAGAAGAGTGCGCCTCGCAGCAAAAGGGTGCGTTCTGCCTCTTCCAGCCGATGGCCTGCCTCCAAAGCCAGCAGAGCATCCCGCACAAGACCAATCGGCGGTATTTTGCCCTGCTGCCACCAACTGTCCACGGCCCCGGTCAGCCGCCGCTGGAGCGATGCGGCCCGCTCTGCGCCGTCCGCACCGGCAAAGACAGCCGTGAACGGTCTGTTTCTCTCTTGGGCGGAAGATCGCTTGGGCGACTCTTCTTCGGTTTCCCATTCAATACGGGTATTGCTCATACGGATTGTTCAGCGCTTCTGTTCTGAAAATAGAACACGGATGGACACGGAAAGAACGGATTCACACGGATAAAATCTGTGAAATCTGCGTCCTCGGCGTAATCTGCGTTCCTGTTTTCGTCGTTATCGGTGTCAGCCGGTCGTGTGGCCTGTTCTGAAAATAGAACACGAATGGACACGGAAAGAACGGATTCACACGGATTCAATCTGCGAAAATCTGCGCAATCTGCGTTCTGATTTTCATTGATTATGGGTGTGTTTCCTCGTGTA
>JAANMX010002107.1_pt1 | contig 20643 bp, 16 predicted proteins | sample 7279681 | NCBI WGS metagenome assembly JAANMX01 (sample SAMN14094542, study PRJNA606508) | bioreactor metagenome | isolation source: A lab-scale SPAN reactor treating ammonium-rich wastewater day 351 | place: Ireland: Galway | collected 2018-01-01
AGGATACAAGATTCTGATTGACAAAGAAAAGAGTAGCGAGTGTAATGAGACTATACAATCCGGACATGCCATTGATGCCATCCATGAAATTAAATGCGTTCAGAATTCCAATGATAAAAATAAAACAAACGGGAATCCAAGCAGGAGAAACTACATCAAATACTCCCAAAAAATACAGCAAAGGAATCACGGAAAGAAACTGGAAAACTAACCTTATTTTGGATGAAAGCTGTCTTACATCATCAATAAAACTCACTATACACAGCATAAACAGGCCTGCACCAAGCACAAGATAAGAAGTTATATCTTCACTTCCAGAAAAAAGTTTTTGTATTAAAAAAAGAATAAATGCAAAAGGATAGAGTATGCCACCTCCTCGAACCGTCACCACAGAATGTGCGCTGCGCTGGTTGGGAGTGTCCGTTATGTTATAATGAGTGGCGGCACGAAAATATACTAAAGAAAAAAATAGTAATATTAACGTAATAATACTGTACTCCATTTAATTTTTAAAACATTTTATTGTTTTCTCCAACCCTTCTTCTGCTGAAACTGGAAGTTTTTGGATATTCAGTGCGTTTTTTAACTTCTGATTACTTACTATATAATTCTCAGTCAGCTTTTTCAATCGTTCAGAATTTAGAGGAAGCCCTACTACATCCCCGGTTTTGGCTGCGAAAGATATAAGTTTTCGCGGTATTTTCCAAAGTTTTATTTTTCTTTTTGTGGTTTTGCCAATAAGTTTAATGAGACAAATTGTGGAAACACTCTCATCATCTGCCATATTATAAACTCCGGAAGGCACATCACTCGCCAGCATTTTTTCTACAAGAAAGTTCAGGTTATCAATACTCAAGAAAGATCTCTGGTTCTCATATACTGCTAGCGGCCATGGAATTCCTTTCTGCACCAACTGATAAAGCAGGTTAAGATTTCCTTTATTTCCCGGTCCGTGGATCATACATGGCCGAATAATAAAAAGTCTTTTGTTTGCCGGCAAATATTGATTCAGCAGGTAGGTTTCTGCTTCCAATTTGGATTTTCCGTAAGGTGTTTTGGGTTTTGGTATCACCTCTTCTGTAAGAACATCGTCCACCTCATCTGCAACAGCTTTTACAGAACTGAAAAAGAAAAAGTCACGAAAATCAGATTTCAGAAATTCATTAAACAATGCTATTGTGAGATCACGGTTTACGCTGAGATACTCAGCTTCTTCCGCAGTATCGGAAGTATCATGTGCTTTTCCGGCGAGATGAATAATGACATCCCCATTGTCTGGAAATTTCCAGGAATCTCGCAGAGATAGCCTTTCAACGGTCCAGCCTTTTTTATCCAAATAAGAAGAGAGATTATTTCCTACAAAACCTGACGCTCCTGTAATGGTGATAGTCATGAACCTCTTTTATTTATAATTCTCTCGAGGTTACTGATGCATGACGAGAGTTGGAAATGTTCAAGAAAATAATTTCGTCCATTTTCACCTTGGTCGAGAAGACTCTGTTTATCTAAAAGTGATAGTCTAATAATAGCTTCGGATAACCCTTTGGCAGAACCTGCAGAAACAGCAATGCCACATTTTGCTTCTTTTATTATTTCAGCTCCCTCTCCATCAAGCATTGCAATAATTGGTTTTCCCGCACTCATATATGCTTGAACCTTTGCCGGAACCGTGTGTTGAAATATTTTTTCTGATTTTAAACTTGCCAGCATTACATCTGCTTTTGAAAAAAAAGCCGTCATTGCCTCCACAGGATATCGTCCCATTATGTGAACGCTCTCGGCAAGCTTATGTTCTTTTACAAATTTTTTAACCAAATCTGATTTTCTCCCTTCGCCTACAATAATTAGTTTTATTTCCGGACGATTTCTAAGTAACAATGCTGTTTCCATAATCGTTTCCATATCCTGAGATTCACCTATGTTTCCGGCAAACATCACTTTAAACCCGTCTGGTAATTCTGGTATTGGATAATCTGTACTGCCCTCGGCAATACTATTTTCTGCCCAATTCGGAAAGTATTCGATCTTTTCATCAAAATCTCCCTTTTCTAAAATTGATTCCCGGAAACCCTTTGAGGTTATCAGAATTCTTTCTGAATTTCTATAAAATTTAGTTGCTAAATTTCTAAAATAATTCAGCACCAACTTGTTCTTAATACCCCCTGCTATTTCGAGACTTTCCGGCCACAAATCCATAACCCAATAATAAACAGGAGTTTTATGAAGTTTGTGAAGCAAAAGGGCAGGATAAAACTGAGTAATCGGCGATGGCTCATGTACTATGACGGCATCATACTTTTGTCTGATTCCCAATAAAAAAGCCTTCCATGAAGCAAAAAGAGCAAAACTATAATAATTAAGAAAAAGCCGCAGCCCGCTTCCTTTTCCTCTTGGTAGTAATAAAGTTCTTATTATTTTAACACCATAAACTGTTTCATTTCTTCTTTTGAACCATCCATACCCCTCATAGATTTTTCCTTCGGGATAATTAGGTAATCCAGTAAGAACAGTAACATCATAGCCTCTTTTTTGAAGCTCAAAAGAAAGCTCATTACTTTTAAAGTTTTCAGGAAAATAATATTGGGTGACGATCAATATTTTCATTTCAAACTATTCCTAACACTCTCTTTTATTTTATTATAATAATTTTCCAGAAGCTGTTCCTGATATAAAACTTTGTTTATAGAAACAGGATAGCGATCCTTGAGAGTGCTGATGTTAGACTGATTATTATAAACATAATTTTCACATTCCCACCAAATAAGACCATCAACTTTATTTCCTAGATGAGAAGTAGAAAGAATGGTTGCAATAAATTTTGAAAAATGTTCCGGTTCTATTAAACTAAAACCGCTTCTTTTACTTGAATCTGAATATCGATGCCAAACAAATGGATATACTGGTTTATTTAATTCTTTCCCAAGTTGAATTGCATATTTAGTATTATCATATGCAAATTGATAAGAAACATCATCTGAAACCTCTGATTGATCTTCCAAAACATATAAGGATGGAGTTAGAAAATCTATTTTTTGCAATATGTTAAGCCATTTACTTTTAACAGCCTGATCATAATTAGATGGCATTTTTCCATACATCACTGGAGGAAAATTATAAAAACTCCATTTTATGTTGGGTCTTATTTTTTGGGCATACTCTAATGAATGAATATAGTTATTAACTACCTGATTATACTTCTTCTTACTTACTTTCGTTGACCCTAGTAATATTTTAATCATTTCACCCTCCCAATCTAACACAGCATATCCTACAGCATTAGGTTGAGGAATTTTTTTATGAATACTTTTTGTAAGTAATTGCTTGTCAAAATAGAGAGCATCATTCTTCACAAATTCATTTTGGTAGAATATAATGATGCTATCTAGTTTATTCGCTTGTACAAAATTTGTATGCATTTCGTTAGAATATTCCGTTGCAAAAAGCACCTTTTGGGATTGGGCAGATAGGAGTGTAATCGAAATCAGAAATATCAACAAACATTGAAATTTTAATGTTATTCTTTCATCCATAGATTCCCTATATAGTTAAATTCTCTTCATCATATCAATAATTTTCGCTACCTGAAATTTTGCATTTTTCTTTTCTAAAATAAATTTTTTTGCTTTATTACCCATGATTTTTCGTTCTTCAGGAGTTAGATGGGCGATTTCAATTATTTTAGTGGCTAGTCCATTTTCATTCTGTTCATTCGCAATGCATACATATTCGTAATATTCTTCCGGAATTCCTTCTAAAGCGTGAATGATTGTAGGTGTGCCCGAAGCCAAATATTCAATTGTTTTGGATGGGAATGAATATTTTGTGAATTTGGCATCAGATGTTCGTGGATTAATCAATAAATCAGCTTCTTTTTGCAATTTTAGAATTTTCTTGTTGGGGAGTTGTCCCAAATAGTGGATCCGAGGATCTGTTTTACGTGCTTCTAACACCATTTCTTTTCCATCTCCGTCGCCACAAATCCATAGACAAAAGTGATCCGCTGATAATTGAGAAAATGCCCTTAAAAGATTCAGGATTCCGTATCTTTTAGCGAGCGTCCCAGAGTATAGAATAACGAAATTTTCACTTTTTTCTGATGTCGATTCTTCAGTTACTGTGACAGCATTATATATTCCTTCCACCACTACATACGGTCTTTGATTGATGGATAGTGCGTCTTTCATATATTCTGATAAAATGACGAATCCATCCACCTGATATGTAAGTTGGTAAAGTTCTTTACAATCTTGTTGTTTTAAAAAACCTTGCAGTCCTGAGGATTTTTCTTCCATAAATTCAGGCAAATCCGGGACGATGAGGATAACTTTCACGTGGTGATATTTTTTTTTAACTTTTATGGCAGCCTTAAGAAAAGGAGTGTGCATTGCATACACCATAATGCAAACTGTTTCTTGCGCAGTCTTTACATTTTTGACCAAGGCTTTTTTGGCTTTATAATATCTGGACAAATGTTTGAGTCCTGACAAATTAATAAACCCAACATTTGTGCCTTTTACCTTAGAATGCACCGAAAACGGATAAGAGGTTAAACATAATTTTTTGTATCGAAAGGGAAATGAGCCCACATAAGGCAAATTAACTACGTGAAAAGGAACATTATTTTCATCTAACCCATTTACAATAGACCATTGTAAATTATCTGCTGCATATTGAATAACTCCTCTACTGTTTTCAATAATGGATGCTTTAGATTCTTCAGGGAACAATCCTGCTAAAAAAAGAACTTTCATACAACTATATTAATTAAAAATGGTTTGATAATGAATATAATATTCTCGATAAATCTCCGATTCAAAGAATATGAAAAAGTTATATAAATAAAAAAACATAATCAGGAGAATTAAAAATTTTTTTTGAAAAAAATCTTCTGTATGTTTTACCATTAATGGTAAAGTTAATACCAACAAAGGGGTGAAATACATATTTAGACGATAAACCATCATTAAATTAATCCCTATTACTGAAATCAGCAAAGAGAAAATGCTAATATTGGTGAGTAACTGGCTCGAATGATCCATATTTTTCTTTGTTGAGAGTAAAAATAAAAGAAAAATAAATATCACAAAAAAACCAAGTCCAGTGGTCACCTCCCCTTTTTCTGCCGTATACACCGAGTATCGGTCAAAAAACACACTCACAACAGAATCCATAAAACCAGATATGGAAGCCGACAATACGAATAGTAGTAAATAAGATACTGCAATAAGTACTGTGTTTACTTTGCTATACTTCCAATTAATAAGACTAATTGGTATAAGTAATATTATAAACATAGAACTTGTATGAAACAACAGCGAGACTAAATTGAGTAGAATAAATTGAACATATTTTTTAGATAACAATAAGGGCAAAGTGACCAATAGTATTAAGATGGCTAATAACTGTCGAATCGCAGATAAATGGACGAGCATATAATCGGGATTGAAAACATACAGAAAAACTGCTAACCAATAGTAATCTTGTGGAACATATCTTTTTATTATAGTATAAAAGACAACACAATTCGCTAAGGAAATACATGCTAAAAATGCAGTAAAATTAAATCCCAAAAAAGAAAAAATTTTATTCAAATATCGCCAGCCTATTTCAAAATGATCATCATAATCCTTTAGTTCATGGAAATCCACATATCGTTTTCCCAATTGGCGATAGAGATCATAATACATTTCATAATCATTTCCATAATCAACCCGAATAGCCAAAAATATGAAAATGAGTATAAACGATAATAATAAACCATGCTTGAATAGGCTCTTACTTTCCAAAAAAGTAAGAGCCACAACAATTATGTTAAGAATTAAAACGACTATCATTTTTTCTCTGAATGATCTGCAATATAATGATAAGCTTCTAATGTATCATGAAGAATAGTCTCCATATTATGTCTTTTCTCGGCCGCAGCTATTCCATATTTGGATAGTTGGAGAGCTTTTTCGTCATTTTCGAAAATGGATTTAATATGCATAGCTAACATTTCCACTTCTTCGAATCGATATAACAGCCCGGTTAAACCATGCTCCACCATATCGGGTACGCCGCCAACATAAGATGAAATAACGGGAGTCCCAATAATCTGAGCCTCACCAATTGAATTGGGGCTATTTTCGATAGACGAAGGACATATAAAAACATGGGCTTTTTGATATTCTACGATCATTTGTTCTTCTGAAAGCATTCCTAAAAACTGGATCTGATTAAACACTTTTTCTTTTTTACTCAATTGTTGGATGTATTTTCCATATCCAGATCTCCTGTACCGATGAATGAAAGAACTTTCTTTACAAAGAATATCAACTCCACCTATCATGATTTCAATGTCCGGAAATTCCTTACGCAGAAAAGAAATTGCTTTAATGACTTGATGCAAGCCCTTGATAGGATATCCTGCCTGACTCAAAAAAATTCTATAATTTTTCTTTAATTGAAGATCCCATTTCTTCGCAGTATAAAATTGACCTCTCAGTGCTTCGTTGCAGAAATGATATTTAACCGTAGAATTTATTAATTTGGTATGGGTATAATCCCAAGAGGTTCTTCCAATGACATGCGAGGTTTTTTGAATATACTCTCTTTCTAAAAAACCTCTTTTTTCAAATCTCTTTTGTTCTTTCAACAAATTACCTCTTATAATATCCCGAAGGGTTTGATTAGTAAGGACGTCCAATTTATCAATTCCTCCAAGGTAATAGCGAGCATACACACTTATTAATCCTTGAATAGAAATTATAAATTTATGCGCAGCACAAATCTTTATCGCTGCCAAACCATGTGGAAATTCAGTTCCATGAATATGTACTACATCCGGATTTTCAATTTGAAAAATTTCTTTCCAATATGTTTCTAATTTACTATTATACTTCTGAACATTTTTTGAAGGCAATAAATAATAGGTGATGTTATTGATTTTATATTTTTCAAGTTTAAAATTGGGATGCACGGTGGCAACCACAAGCTCTATATTGCGTTCTTTGGCAAGTAATTCTGCACTTGCATACATCCATCCTCCAATGGCGGTTACAGGCATTTTTTTAGCAAGACATATATCTGGAAAAAAAGTATTTACAATCCAAAAAACCTTCATTTTTTTTTCATTTTAAGAAGAAATAGTAACACAGAGCCAAGAAAAACAGGCAATAATAACGCGATCGATTGTGTCCAAGCTGCACCTGTAAATTGGTATCGGGTAATAATATAGTCGTATAATATGATAGCTATAATTGTACAAACGAATTTAACTAAAAAATCAAACTTGGTATGTCCTAACCCAATTAATATGTCGGAATATAAAAAAAACAGAATATAAGCCATATTTTTGAATATGAGAATATTTGCATATGTATATGCAGTAGTAAACTTACCTGCAGTAAGTAAACTAACAATTGATTCGGAAACAGGGAGAAATAAAGCATTTAAAATACAAGTAATAACAACGATAAACAAAGTTATTTTAAGAAGTTTTTTGTAGTTTTTCTGAGCCGTTAAACGATAGATGTCAGGAGAAAATGTTTGTAAAACCGCAATTCCAACGATCGAAAAATACCCTACAATTTGTGTTGCTATGTTATAAAGCCCAAATTCTTCCGATTGGTTCAGTTGTCCTAAGAAAATTTTATCTATACTACTTAAGGCATAAAATAAAATGGAAGATAATATTACGGGCCATGAAAAACTAACACAATCCCTTAATATTTTCCAATGAATCACAAAGCGTATAGAAAGTTTTTTTATACAATAAACAGCGACAATAATGTTGGCCAGAAGTATAGAAAACAATCTTCCTTCAGCCTCTCCTTTTAACACAACCACAAACAACAAGGAAAGTAATGCGAAAACAAAGGCACTAGCTAGGGTGACCCAAAAATATCCCTTTACATCCCCTTTCATTTTCTTTTCATTTTGGTAAAGCACTAAATAACAACCAAATAGGTTGGCAAAGAAACTAAAGAAAACATACGGAAAAAGAACTAGATTTATTTTTGAAAATTGATGATAAATAGTATAAAAACCAATACAAAGCAAAGTCAATAATCCGCCAAATAATAGAGAACTAGTAACTAAGGTATCTTTTATCTGTTGTCTTTCATTATCAGATTTTAAAAAAAAAATTTTAGAATAATAATTTATAAAACAGAAGCTTACGATAGGTAATACTACAAGATTAAAAGAAGTATAATATCCAATTATCGCATAATCCTTGACGGAAAGATTCAATGCTAAAAGTGGATTAATTAAAACTGTAATTAAAGCAGGAATAATAGCTGCCCAAACATACGTAGAGACTGAGAAAAATACAGACTTATATTTCTTAATGGAGGAAAACAAACCAACGGTTTAAAAAATTGACTTGAATTTACCCTTTAGCTTCTGAAAATAATTTTCTTCTATTGCATTATACCCATACCCATATTTATTTCCATAGCCAAAATGGTCTTTGGAAACATCATTCAGGATGAAGGCGGTGTTTTTAATCTTGCCGGATTCAATCTGTTTGTTCGCGAATTCGATGAGAGTTTCTTCTGTATATCCTGAACGGGTTACATAAAGGGTGGCGTCTGCCAAGTGGGAAATAATCAAAGTATCGGTTACCAACATCAGCGGAGCTGTATCTAAAATAATGTAATCATATCTCTCGCGAAGTTCCGCCAAGAGTTCTTCATAACGCCCGTTCCCTAATAATTCCGTAGGATTCGGCGGGATGCTTCCTGAATAAATCACATCTAAATGCGGATTATAAATAGATACATGGATAAGATCATCAATCTTTTTATCAGGAGAATATAAAAATTCTGTCAGTCCTTCCAAACCTTTTCTGGCTTGATTGTAACGTTGCAACTGAGGGTTCCGGATATCTGAACCAATGATAATCACTTTTTTGCCAGGAGTAGCAAGAGTAAGTGAGAGATTAACAGAAACAAAAGTTTTCCCTTCCCCTTTCACGGATGAACTCACAAAGATGACTTTCCCTTCCTTCTGTTTCGGAAGCATAAAATTCATGTTGGTTATCAAAATTCTGAAGGCTTCCGCCATTGGAGTAAGATCGTTTATTCTTACCAGTTCAGTTTCGCCTTTGCCCAATCTCGGAATCTCACCGAGAATTGGTTTACCGTTTGTCAATTTTATCAGATCCTGTTTTGAAAGAATCTTGTTATTTAGCATATCTTTAACATAAATAAAAGAAAACGGAATTATAAGTCCCATCAATAAAGCACCTCCCAATAACAAAGCTTTTTTCGGCGAAACAGGTTTTTCCGAAGCATAAGCCGCATCAATAACGCGGGCTTTTGGCGCTGTAATCGCCATAGCAATGGCAGCCTCTTCTCTTTTTTCGAGCAAAAGTAGATACAGACTTTCTTTTATTTGCTGCTGTCGTTCGATACTGCGGAACATTTTCTCCTGTGCGGGAATTCTTGAGATTTTAGAATCTGCTCTTCCCTGTTGAGTTTCAATCTGATTTCTGGTGGCCAACAACGCTGTTCGCCCTTTCATCAAATTTTCAATAATCAGTGCTTTAGTAGAAATTAATTGTTTGGAAAGTTCCGTCACCAAGGGATTCTGGGCTGTAGCGTTTTCCATCAACTTGGCTCTCTCCAAAACCATCTGGTTGTAAGCTGCAATCGCCGTGGAAGCACCGCCTGTATTGATACCTATTCCTGTAGGAAGCGTCTGGTCGATTCCCTGTCTCTGAATAAAACCGATAAGATCATTAATGAGCTGCATCTGGGTTTCGGTTTCCAGCAATTTTGCTGCTGCACTGGCCGAACTTCCGACGTTCAGTTGAGCTTCTGTCTGCAAATCAGCAATTTTATTCATCGTTTTGAACCGTTCTTTCTCACCTTCAACAACACCTAATTCTTCTGCAATAATGGCAATACGTTCATCAATAAAATCTTTTGTTTTCTGAGATTCCGAGTTTTTGTCTGAAATTGCATCTTCATTATAAGCTTCTATCAACGCTTTCACCATCTCTTTTGCCTTCTTTACATTACTGTATTTCAGGATAATATCTATAACAGTAACATCTTTATTGGCCAAATCGATGCTCATTTTCTTCTGATACTCCGTTACCCGCCTTTCTATAGGAGCATATGCCAAAAGCAACTGCCCATCTACCGGATATTTACGAGCATTATAATCTTTGTTTTTCAAGATCATAATATTGGCGTACGGAAGATTGATGAGTTTGTTGAAAGTGGTAATTATCGGATTTGTAAAACCATCGGATTGAAGAGTAATTTTATCTCCGGCAATGGTCAGCTCTACTGGTTCTATCGTTTCTTTATAGTCTTTTTCATTAATCACTTTCACAATAACCGGCGCACTTTCATTGTACCGTTCTGTGGTAAGGAGCCCGTCTTTTTCCAAAACGTGTACCTGCAGATTCAAACTTTCCACCACGGAATTCATGAGTTTTTTGGTTTTGAAAACCTCCACCTCGTTGTCGATACTATTCGTGGACATTCCACCCAAACCTGAAAGGTCCGAAAGCATGCTCAGGTCAGAAGACATCCCTTTTTTGGCATCTTTAATCAGCACTTGGGATTTTATCTCATATTCCGGGGCGGTACTTTTGATATACAACACTGCCAACGCAAGCATCGCTAAAACGGTTAATACAAACCAATACCATTTTCTGAGGTAAGGTTTTATAACTTCATTCAGGTTAACATCTTCCTGGGTATTCTGTGACGTAGATTGATTACTGCTCATCAAATAATTACTTGGAAAAAATAACTCCCAATATCGTAACGATAATTCCGGCTGCGCCTATATACAGCGGTGTATTGGGATTCATACGCGATTCTTTTTGTTTGGATTCGTTGGCGGCTACAACAATGACATCGTTCTGTTTCAGCTGATAAAAATCTGAACTGATAATGCCGGCATCCCGAAGGTCAAGCGTTTTTTTAACAACTTCATCATTCATTTTTCTCAACACCAGAACATTGTCTCTTTTTCCATGAATGGTAAGATCTCCAGCAAGGCCTAAAGCGCTCAGAAGCGTGGCATTTCCATCAGGAACAACGAAGGTGCCGGGATTTCTCACTTCTCCCAAAACGGTTATTTTGTAATTAGCATGCCGAATATTAATCCCCGGATCTTTGATATAAGCAGTTAAACGATTTCTCAATTCATCCCGGAACATCTCAATAGTTTTGCCTTCCACCGACATTTTTCCGATATAAGGAAAGTAAATATTGCTTTCAGAATCCACAACATAAGTTGGCCCTGAAACAGTGGTTTGAGAGGCTGTAGGCAAATTAGAATTGGGAAGGCTATATTGCGCGGCGGTTCCGGAACTGTAATTTTGGTTGAATGGTTTTGCCACCTCCATATCGCGGGCTGTCACCATGATCACTAGCTGATCGCCGGGTTGAATAAAGTTTGTGGAATTTGCCAAAACCAGTTGCGTGGCTGTTTGTTCGATATTCTGCATGTAATTCAAGTCATTGGATGGCCGTGATTTACATGAAAACAGCACTAATACTAGACAGGCACTATAAAAAATATGTTTCATTTTCGATCTCAAAAAGAGCGTAAATATATTAATTTTTTATTTGTCCAATGTCTCATATACGGAATTATTGCTTTTGAATTCGGGAACTATAATTTTAAGCAAGGTGACTACTTCCAATTTATCCCTTCTTAAAGCGGCTTTTGTAATTCGGTTCACTAAGGTTTCTATATCACAGAATTCCATGTGTGGATCCTTGGAAATCATAATTTTCTCGTGCGGAGTCGGCAGCGTTTTAGCGCCATCACTCAGCAATTCTTCAAAAAGTTTTTCACCCGGCCGAAGGCCTGTATAAATAATTTTAATATCCACGTCAGGTTCTAATCCTGAAAGTTTGATCATTCTTCTCGCCAGATCCAGGATTTTCACCGGCTCGCCCATATCGAACACGAAGATTTCTCCTCCTGATCCCATGGTGCCTGCCTGGAGTACCAATTCACAAGCTTCAGGAATGGTCATAAAATATCGAACAATTTCGGGATGTGTAATGGTGATAGGCCCTCCTTTTTCAATCTGCTTTTTGAAATGAGGAATTACAGAACCGTTAGATCCCAATACATTCCCGAAGCGGGTGGTGATGAATTTGGTGGTATTTCCTTCCACATCTTGTAATGCCTGAACCAGCAATTCAGCAGCTCTTTTTGAGGCACCCATCACATTGGTCGGATTCACGGCTTTATCGGTAGACACCATTACAAAACGGTTGACTTTATAAAGACTGGAAAGTGCTGCGATATTTTTTGTACCGAAAGTATTTACCAAAATTCCTTCGTGTGGATTTTCTTCAACTAAGGGAACGTGCTTGTATGCTGCAGCATGATACACCATGGAAAATCTGTATTTCCGGAAAAGAGGTTCTATCCGGTGTCTGTTGGAAATGTCCGCCAAAACAAATTTGAAACGGATGTGTGGATACTTTTCTCTCATTTCCAGCTCCACTTCGTATAAAGGAGTCTCTGCCTGATCTAAAACGACAATCAGAGAAGGATTAAATATGGCTACTTGCCTTACGATTTCGCTTCCGATAGAACCAGCGCCGCCGGTCACCAGAACCGCTTTGTCATAATGTCTCCTTTTTACTTCTTCATTTTCTATTTTTATCGGCTTTCGGTTCAGTAAATCTTCAATTTGAAGATTCTTAATGGAACTGCGGATATCATCTCGAAGTTTTTGTACCGGAGGAGATTTAAAAACCTCGAGGTCTTTTTCCAGAAAAAGGTTCACCCAATGGTTCATTTCCTCTTTGGTCATCATTTCTTCTATAATAAGAATACCGTCTGCATCTAATTTATCTTTAGTATTGCTTTCCAGTTTTTTACGATTATAGATAGGTCTTCCTAAAAGTTTTGCGCTTTTGGAATCCGTTCTTTGCGTTAAAAAACCGGCCACATGGTAAGGCAATGATGGATTATCTAATAATGCTCTTGCAACGGCAATTGCCTGCTCATCAATTCCTAAAACCAGAATTCTTTTTTTAAGACTTGTTCTCCTGAGTTCTCTGGCAAAATGAAAAAATTCTTTGACAAAAAGCCGGAACATGAACAACAGCGTCACCGAAATAGTGAAATAAATAAACAGAAATGTGGGCAGAAATAATTTATTTCCCGTAATAATAAAAGTAATGATATTGAGAATTCCCAAGGTTATCCCTGTGAGAACATTGGCCAGCATAATCTTGAAAAGATCAATAAAAGTTGAATGCCGTATAATACCAGAATATGTTTTGAAAATATACATATAGATGGTATTCACCACCAGAATTAGAAAATATTTGGTATAGTTTGGAACAGCTTCGGAGGAGTGGACATGCAATTTTTCCAACAAATAGAATGAGCCGGAAACCGCTGTCATCAAGATCATGACATCAATAGCCAGCACCACCCATCTGGGCAGATAACGAACATCTGATAAGCTCACCATATTATCGCCGCTGTAAATCCTGTTTTTAAGATTTTGCATGTTCATAATTACTCAATACTATATTTTTTTCATTCATTAATAAAATTTCAGACGGGTCTTCTTTAATGTGTACATTCTCAAGAGATGTTACACACTAAACCATTACTTTTTTGAACGTATTGAGAATATTTTCCGCAATTCGGCTTCTATCATCGTCGGTGAGATTGGATCCTGAAGGCAGGCACAAGCCGTTATTGAAAATGGATTCGGCTATTTTGCCACCATAGTAGCGTTCTTTTTTGAATACCGGTTGCAAATGCATCGGTTTCCATATCGGTCGAGATTCGATATTTTCCTGATGCAAAGCTAATCTCAATTCTTCACGAGTCAAAGAAGCTGATTGAGGATCAATGGTAATCACAGATAACCAGCGATTTGAAAAATAATCTCCGTTAGGTTCTTTCAGCACTGTTACACCCGGAATTTCCTGAAAAAGATCTTCATAAAAATCATGATTAGCTCTGCGTTGGGCTACCCTGTCATTAATAACTTCCATCTGGCCGCGCCCGATTCCTGCACATATATTGCTCATTCTATAGTTGTAACCCAAATTGGTATGCTCGTAATGAGGTGCGTCATCGCGCGCTTGCGTGGAAAGAAATACGGCTTTCTTTTTATACTCTTTTTTCTTAACAATCAAAGCACCCCCACCGGAAGTAGTGATAATTTTATTTCCATTGAAACTCAATATGGAAATATCTCCGAAGGTCCCACATTTTTTTCCTTTAAAAGTACTGCCCAAAGCTTCGGCAGCATCTTCAATGATAGGAATTTCATATCTTTTAGAAATGGAACGGAGATCATTTATTTTATAAGGCATTCCATACAAATCGACAGCAATAATCGCTTTGGGTTTTTTTCCGGTTTTTAATCTTTTTTTAATCGCATCTTCTACTGCATTTGGACAAAGATTCCATGTATCCCGCTCACTATCCACAAAAAGTGCATTGGCATTAAGGTATTTAATAGGATTTGCAGAAGCTGAAAACGTGAGCGACTGGCAGATCACTTCATCATGCGCATGAACATCCAACAGTACCAATGCAAGATGCAAAGCTCCGGTTCCTGAACTTAATGCGGCAACATGAGCACCATTTTGCAAAAAATCTTCCAAGTCCTGCTCAAAACCGTTGACATTTGGACCCAGTGGCGCCACCCAGTTTTCGTCGAATGCCTGCTGAATATATTTCATTTCACCTCCGCCCATATGTGGGGAAGAAAGCCAGATTTTTGTATTCATTATTGATCTTGTATTTTTTTCATTTTCATATTTCTAAATTCAATCGCACGAAAATATTCAGCATTATGCTGATAAAGAGTATTATATCCTACTAAATTAAGATTCTTTGGGATCAGTCTGTACATTATACGGAAAAAAGTTATAAAAAGAAATCCGATTTTGGAAATCAGTAAAAAGCAAAACGCTTTTCTAAAAAGTGTCCACCAATTCTCCTTGCCGGGCAAAAAGAATACAATAAGAAATGTAAAATTCGACAGAATATTTTTAAACATTCTTAAGATGGAATTAATGAGCTAGGAGTTTTAGGTTTTCGTTTTTCCCTGAAAAAGTGTACACACTCTCTCAGTCTATTCGCAAATTTACGATTAATTTTCAAAGTTCAATGAAAATATGTTAATCATACCCTTTCATATTCCATACACTACGGCTACCAATAAAAAAGCAGCCTAAAGCTGCTCTGTTAAAATATCGTTTCAAATCTTATTTTTTGTTCCTCACATTGGCCAAAACATCAGGGAAATAGATGTCTGAAAGATGCTCAAATTCGTCTCCTCTCATGAACATAGAAGCGTCTACTTCTTCATACGAAGATCTTCCTGCAGCAGCGATCAGTTCATTACAGGTGAGAAGAGTATTTTTATGAAAATGATATACTCTTTCAGATTTATCTGTCACATCCAGTCCTTTGATCAGCATCTTATCCTGTGTAGCCACACCAGTAGGACAGGCATTGGTATTACATCTTAATGCTTGAATACAACCCAGCGCGAACATAAATCCACGGGCATTGTTACACATGTCTGCTCCCATAGCGATAGCTCTTAGGATATCCAGAGAAGTCAGTACTTTTCCGCTGGCAATGATGCGAACTTTCTCCCTCAGATTATAATTTTTCAAAGTATTATTCACAAAAATAAGTGCAGGTTCCAAAGGCATTCCCACACCATCAGAAAATTCAGGTGGTGCAGCTCCGGTTCCGCCTTCAGCGCCGTCCACTGTAATAAAATCCGGGAAAATCTGTAGAACATTCATCTGTTCGCAAATATCTTCAAATTCTTTGGTATCACCAACACAAAGCTTAAAACCAACTGGTTTTCCCTGAGAAAGTTCTCTGAGTTGCTGAACGAATTTTAACAACCCGGCAGCGTCGGAAAACGCAGAATGACCCGGAGGAGAAATAATCGTCATTCCTGGGGTTACGTGACGAATGCGGGCAATTTCCGGTGTGTTTTTAACTCCCGGCAAAACACCGCCATGTCCTGGCTTTGCACCTTGTGAAAGTTTGATTTCAATCATTTTCACACTTTCTATTTTAGATTTCTCAGCAAAAAGCTCGGGAGAAAAATTTCCTTTGTCATCGCGACATCCAAAATATCCGGTTCCTATCTGCCAGCAAAGATCGCCTCCTTCCATGTGATAAGGAGAAATTCCTCCTTCACCGGTATTGTGGAAAAACTGTCCTTTTTTGGCTCCGCGGTTCAGAGAAATTTGTGCTCTGTCACTCAGCGAGCCGAAGCTCATCGCGGAAATATTAAACAAAGAAGCAACGTAAGGCTGGGAACATTGTTCATTTCCTACCACTACTTTCGGCAGATCTTCCATCGGAGGTTTGGCATAAATAGAATGCTTTATCCCTTCATATTTTCTGTGGTTCACTTCCAGTTGCGTTCCGAAAGCTACGGTATCACTCAAGTTTTTCGCCCTGCGATATGCAGCAGACCGCTGATGTCTGGGAAATGGTTTGCCATCTGTCTCTCTTTCTATAAAATATTGTTGCATTTCCGGAGAGATCCCTTCAAAAAAATATCGGAAATAGCCCAGAACCGGAAAATTCCTGAGAATAGCATGTTTGGTCTGTGCAGTATTATAAATCCCTACCAGATAAAGACAGGTAAGTAAAACCGGGATCCAGTAATAGGATTTTATGAGCAGTGCCACAATCCAAGTAGCAATAACCAATACAGTACCCCATTTGAAAAACATATCTCTCATGCTTGTGAATTTTTATGGCCAAAAATAATCATTAAAATCATATCTTTCATATTGTTAATCATCTAATATATATCTAAAACATTTATTGAAAACTTCTCAAAGCATTATAAAATATAAACTTCTTTTATGCAAAATTATAGTTTCTAAAATTTAATGAAATCTTTCCTTAGTTATTGAAAAAATCTATAATATTTGATCAAAAATTGCAGATTTTCTGAATAGGTTAATCATCTTAAAATTTCCATTTTCTTATCATACTCTTTCCAGAAAGCGATCAAAGGCAGGAATGACAGAAACAGAGCCGTCTGTTTCGATCTGCTGAAGTGAAACTACCTCAATCTGATTGATGGAATCTGCATCAAACGGCTTTTGAACACGGATATAATTTTCTGTAAAACCATACATTGCTCCCTCTTTATTTTCATGTTCCCATAGTACCGGAAACCGTTTACCCAACTGGCTTTCATAAAATGCGGTCTTTTTCTTTTCCGAAAGAATCCTTAACATTTTATTTCTTTTCTTTCTTTCCTGAACAGGTACAGCTCCTTCCATGGCGGCGGCTTCTGTATTTTCCCTTTCTGAATAAGTGAAAACGTGCAGGTAAGAAATCGGAAGATTGCTCAGGAAATGATAAGTTTCGAGGAAAAGCTCCTGAGTTTCTCCGGGAAATCCAACGATAACATCCACGCCGATGGCAGCATCAGGCATTACTTTCCGTATTTTGGTAATTCTATCGGCGTAAAGTTGAGTGAGATATCTGCGCTTCATTTTTTTCAAAAGAACATCACTTCCTGACTGTAACGGGATATGAAAATGAGGAACAAAACGTTCGCTTTCCGCTACCAATTCGATGCTTTCGTCCTTCAGAAGATTGGGCTCAATAGAAGAAATGCGGATTCTCTCCACTCCTTCTACCTGATCTAAAGCCTTGATGAGATCCAGAAACGTATGGTCATGTTTCTTATTGCCGAATTCTCCTTTCCCGTAATCTCCGATGTTTACTCCGGTTAACACAATTTCTTTAATTCCTTTTTCCGCAATTTCCTGTGCATTTCGGACTACATTTTCAATGGTATCTGAACGTGAAATACCTCGCGCCAATGGAATGGTACAGTAAGTACATTTGTAATCGCAACCATCCTGAACTTTGAGAAAAGCACGGGTTCTGTCGCCTATGGAATAACTTCCGATGAAAAAATCTGCTTCTTCTATTTCGCAGGAATGTACAACGCCAAAATTTTCGGTTTTCTCCAGATCATCCAGATAACTCAGAATATTGAATTTTTCTTTTGCACCCAACACCATGTCAACACCTTCCATTTCTGCAATTTCTTCCGGCTTTAGTTGCGCGTAACATCCGATTATAATGACCAGTCCATCCGGATTGGCTTTTAAAGCTCTCCGGATGTGAAACCTACATTCTTTATCTGCGGCCTCAGTTACGGAACAGGTATTAATGATATATACGCTGGCTTTTTCTTCAAAGCTCACTTTTTCATAACCTGCATCAGTAAGTTGCCTGGCAATAGTGGAAGTTTCTGCAAAATTTAGCTTGCATCCGAGCGTGTGAAAAGCAGCTGTTTTCATTATTTCTTTTTGCATCATTTTATAACTGCAAATTTAAGGAATAATTTCTACCTGAGGCGAAGAGACGATCACCAATAAAAAAAAGAAAACTGTACTCATAACGAGTCAGCTTTCCTTCAATTCAATCATTTGTGTTTTTTTGAATCTTAGATTGATGATGCCTTCAATACTTGTTGGTTTTCACCCTCTTTCTTCAAGCGCAAATTTAATAGGAGAACCTGCTTCATCAAAACTATTATAAGGTAGTTTGACAGGTAGTTTTCAGTTTAAATCCTGACTATCCACCGGGTAGCCACCTTAAAATCCTGTTAATTACAGATTATTTTATCATAGCATTCTTCCGGGAGATTCCATGAACAGGAAGCCGCTTTTTCGTTCAGCCAGGCAATCCTACGAAGTCCGGTATCAAAAATTCGTATACCTTTCAGATTAAATTCCGGGCTTTTATAAATGTGAAGACTCACTGTAATTCCTATATCATTATTAACAATGGAATGGATCCCGGGATGATTTTCCTGAAAAATCATATTTGCAGGAGCAGATGTAGCACCGTTATATTCAATAAAATTAGAATTTTCCCGATAGCTGATTTCAGTCAAAAGCCCTTTCAGTACTTTTATTTTGCCCTTCCAATGATAATGATCGTGTATTGCAGTTGCATTATCCGGCCCCCAAATCCGTAAGAAAACAGTACATTCTTCATTGCTGAAAACCGGAATTCTGACGTGCGTATCTTTATCAAGACTGATTTTGTCAATTTCAAAAAGCGCATTATAGTCTTCATAATTGTAGCCGAACAGGTCAGCTATAACCTCATTGAATTCTTTTGGATGAATCGTGAGGTGTTCCAAAGTGCTCACAAGCGGCAAAGCAGCAATTTCGGTTTTCATATTGATAGTCTTTATTATACAATGTAAATTTACCAAGATAAAGCGCAAGTAAACCAGTTGACATGGTGACTTTTATCAGAAAAGCAATTTGATTTCAGATTTTATAAAGAGCAAAATCAAACTTTATATTCTTCCCTTATTTCAGAACCTTCCGCAAAGCATACCGGTGAAGCGTTTTCGGGCAACTCTTCTTCTTGTTTTGGTTTCTGAGAAGATTCCCCGAGTTTCGAAACCCTCTTTTTCTTCAACGAAAAAATATTTCTCAGCAAGTTTGTTAGGAAAAATGGAAACGAAATCTTCTTTTTAAATGGGAACTTCATATATTTTTTCATGAACTCTGATGTTTGTGAAATCAAAATTACACACTTTAAAATTACTTAAAAAATAGCACCACCATCCGTTTTTTATAAATTTAGATGAATATAATTCAGAAATAGAATACTTTTGAAAAAAACTTTTACGATGCAAAATGAACGGAAACTCTGTAGAAATTGTGGGCAACATTTACTTATAGAACAGAAATTCTGCCCCACGTGTGGACAAAAAGCGGATACCGAACGTATCGACTTTCATTTTCTCATCCATGAAATACAACATGGGATTTTCCATGTGGACAAAGGTATTTTATACAGCATCAAAATGCTATTCACGAAACCCGGCCATACCATTCGCGAATATCTGGAAGGAAGGAGAAAAAATCATTTTAAACCCGTACTTTTTGTGGTTATTCTTGGAACCTTGTGCGGTTTGCTGAATCATTTTGTAATTGAAAATGGAGAAAGGGAGAAGTTCTTTGAAGAAGAAGACGACCCTCAATTAGCTGAAAATCCAGACTTTATCAATATGTCTGATTTTCTGGAAAACATTATAGGTTGGTTCGCCGATCATCTTGCTTTCCTTATACTCCTGATGATTCCTGCCGCTGCGTTGGGATTTTATTTAGGCTTCCGAAAATACAGATTATACTATGCAGAATGGTTGGTGGTTATGACTTTTCTTGCAGGACAGGCTTTGGTGGTTTATTTCTTCACTGAATTAATCGGACACTTTATGGATCGTGATCTCATGGGATTATTTCTGCTGATTGCGATGAGCTTAAATATTTGGACTTTTCTTCAGTTTTTCAAAGGGAAAAGTAAGAAAATTATTATAATAAGAACACTGTGGTCTAACTTTCTGTCCTTTACATTTACTTTTTTCTATGTGATGTTTCTATCTTTAACGCTTCTTCTAACAGCAATTGTGATGTATGCCAGCGACGAAACATTAGAACAAATGAGCTCGGATGATCTGGAAATTAATATCAATCCGCCAATAAAAAAGGATTCAGCTGCAGCTGCTCCCCAGAACTTAAATCCGTAAACCTGCTGCCATTTTAAGAAATTTTATATCTTTGAAAACTTACCTTAGAATACATGAAAAAAATTGTTTTATCCTTATTA
>JAANMX010002112.1_pt1 | contig 20600 bp, 16 predicted proteins | sample 7279681 | NCBI WGS metagenome assembly JAANMX01 (sample SAMN14094542, study PRJNA606508) | bioreactor metagenome | isolation source: A lab-scale SPAN reactor treating ammonium-rich wastewater day 351 | place: Ireland: Galway | collected 2018-01-01
TCCGGTGCGTCGCACTGTCCACGAAATGACTCTAGTCCGCAACCTCATCTGGACAGTGCGACGCACCAAAACGGGAAGTTATTCTTTGACAAGCCCATAAGGTGGCGCAGCCACGATTTGCGTGCGGAAAGGTGAAGACGTGAAACGTGAGATCAGGTGACGACACCTCACGTTTCACGTTTCAGATGGTTGGCCGACCGACTAACTCTTGTGCGTTAGTTCCTCGCTGGTACGGAATATCCCAAGCCGTGGATACAAAAGGAGAGTACCTGTTCAGCCACCCCACCCTGCCCCTCCCCATTCCAGGGAGGGAAGCGGATCGACTCCTCCCCCAAAGTGGGGGAGGTTGGGTGGGGGTGAACAGTTACAAAGGAGAGGGCCACCGTTTCGGGTGGCCCTCTCCTTTTTACGATCTACCGTTTGCGTCAACGGCAAACAACCGAGTTTTTCGTGCAATCAGCGCAGACCGAAGCCGGCACGTATTTCTTCACAAACCGCAAGCTCGCTGCGGATGTAAGCCAGAAGTGACTGATCGTCAGTAAATGCGCATGTATCGCCTTTGGTGACATCCTGCAGTTGATAGCGCCACCCTTGTCCGCTGCTGATCTGCCAGATACGCAGCACGTAGACTCGTCGCCCTGGGAACGAACGACTATTCTGTTTGGTGGATGACATGCGTGGCTACCTCTCAGCGTGTGGTGTAGGGAAGATAGATGGCGTGATCGCTGTTCACCGGCAGGGGGGTCGCGGTTGCTGTCGGTGTCGATGTTGCCCCAGGCAGGGAGGTCGCAGTTGCTGTCGGTGTGTGGGTAGGCGTGGGCGCACTGCTCACTGAACCCGCTCCCCACGCCGGCTCCCCGATGTTGGACGGACCGAACTGGGTTGCCGCGCCTCCGCCGATGGAAATGATGCGCAATATCGAACTGCTGCCAGGCCCCAGATTGGCGGCATAGTGAAAGATCACCTCTTGACCGTCGGGAGAGACGCTGGGGTTAAAGGCATATTCGCTTTCGTACGTAGTCAACTGATAGATCAGTTCGTTGACAAGATCGATGTAGAATAGATTGCTCTTGACCGGCGTAAAAAATTCTTGGAGGAAGTTGGCTATCACAAAGCCCGACCCATCGGGGAGCCAAGCCAGGCCCCGGGTTTCGTCAACGGTGACCAAATGTTGCGCCGGTTGATCGCTATCGACCGTCGCTCGGTAGACCGCCGTGCCGTTCTCCTGGTCGAACGCTGTGTAGATAACCGTATTGTCCGCCGGTGACCAGCTTAGATTGGACGCCTGGATAGTCTGGGCGTCCCCCGCCAGCAGGTCGCGGCTGCGCTGCAATACGCTCCCCTGCAATGGAACCTGTTGCATACTGCCGCTGCCCAGCAAAAAGGCCAACGACTGCCCGTCAGAACTCCAGGAGACATCCCAAACTTTGAAGCTGGAAAGGCGAGCGGCGGAAGTAAAGGCCAGTTCACTCGCATCCACAGTCTGCCCGGCGACCACATCCGCCCCAGGGATAATCCAGCGCCGGCTGCCTTCGACGGCCACCACGGCCTGCATAAGCCCCGGTCCAAGGTCGGGCACATTGGGGATGACGATCTGTTTTTTCTGGCTGGGTAGCAGGGAGACAAAAACCGGTTCGCGCAGTCCCTCTACAGTCACCTCGGCAATCTGGCTGCTGGTGAATCGATTGTAGAGGCTGACGGTTACCGAGCCTGTGGCGATCCCCTGCATTTGGCTACAGGCCGGACGGTTGGTGATGCGCTGGAAATTGCTGCCGTCGGCATTGATCACATAGACGTTGGTTTCGTAGACGCTGCACTGGGGTTCGTGCCCGCTGACGAAGGCCAGCATGGAACCGTCCTTGCGCCAGATCAGGTCCTGAATCCCCGAGGTCATATGGCCGCGCTGATCCTGGGGGATCTCCCACAATTTGCGCGCCTGGCTGCCGTCGGCGTTGACCACCCAAATCTCGTGGTTCTCTGTGACATAGGCGATGACACCGCTGCGGCTGACCGCACGCTCGCTGGCCTGGACCGCCATATCCCGATTGGTGAAGACGGCGAGGGCCAATAGACCCATAAGCAGGAGCAAGGCGCTCATCCATCCGAGACGGCGTGGTTTGATCGGATTGTCTGCATAGGGGCGCTGGGTGGCCGTACTTAAATCTGTCTGCACTGTGTAGTTCATGGTTTTCTCCTCAAGAATAGCTGGCTTCTGTGCCGATAAATCTCAGCGAACCGGATGTCTGCATTCGCTGTGTACACAGTCTAGCCGTCGGCCCTTTGCCAACTGTTTGTGGAGGAGTACCACCGATCTGACAAAATGGGGCGTGATCAATAGGCCCGATACCAGGGGTAGGGGAGAAGGGGAGAAGGGGGGTGGGGTTTTTGTCCATTCGGTTGCAAACGGGGGCAACCACTGTGGTGACAAAATGATGGTAGGGTGGCAATCGGTGAGTCTACGCCTGCTCGCCCCGGGTGGGCGGCAGGTCGATCCCTGCCTGATTGAGCGCGGCCATGTCACGCAGGATGGTGCGCTGGCTGACGCCGAGTGCTTCGGCCAGGTGGTGATAGGCGGGGAGCGCGTTCTGGCTCTGGGCTTCGTGGAGCAGGCGCACAATCTGCTGGCGGCGACGCTTGCCCTTGGACCGGATGGCCCGATCTTGGGGTGTTTCTACGGTCCAGGTGACGGCGATCTGTTCGTCTGCGCTGAGAGGACGCCCCAGGGGCGCGTCGGCGCGGGGGAGAGTTGTCTGGGTCTGGATCGCCTGATTCTCGGCCCACGCCGCCAGGATAGCCCGATGCTCCGGTATCTGGTTTCGACTCGCCTGCTGATCCTTGGGCGAGAGTGTGTCCAGCATTTCGGTCAAGGCACGAACTGCCTCCGCAAGGGCTGCCCCAGCTTCGGCAGGGCGTCCGCTGGCCTGCAAGACCTGATAGTGCTCGAAATGGACCAGATAGGCTTGAAAGAGGCCGGGGGTGAGTGCTGCGACCCCAGCCTGGATTGCATCACCTGCCGGGCCGATCTGGTTCTGTGCGCGCAGAATCTGTGCCTTGGTTGTGAAGAACCCAGGGGTGAAATCGGAAAATCCATGGGTTTCGCAATAGGCCAGGGCAGCTTCAATATCCTCGCTTGCCTCCCGGTATTGGCCCAGGCGTAAATGGGCCTGGGCCCGGGCCTGGTGGATCTGCGCCAGCAGCCAGGGTGACTCGGCGCTGGCGGCCATCTCTGCCAGCGCTTCGTTCAGGTGCTCCCGGGCCGCGGCCAGCTCCCCCGCCAGATAGTCGAACTGGGCCTGGATGCCCAAGGCCTGGCCCAGGAGGGGTTTGTTCTCCTGGGATCGTTGCAGGGCGATCACTTCCTCAACCGCCCTTCTCCCCCTGGGCAGATCGCCGATATACGTGCTGATGACGGCGGCGATGTTGGTTTCGGCATAGTTCCACGCACGCTCCGAGCCGATCTCCCGACCGATCTGCGAGGCAGCCTCGAAATGTTCGAGGGCGTCGCCTACCTTCCCCTGCATATAGGCAACCGCGCCCCAGTTGATCAGCGTACGCGCCTCGGCATAGCGGTAGCCGACCTCCCGTTGAATGGAGAGCGCCTGGGCGTAGCCCGCTTCGGCTTTGCTCAATTCGCCTTGTTCGCACAAAACCGCGCCAATCGCAGCCAACACATCTGCTTCCCCAACCCGGTCGCCCAGGCTGCGATAGCAGACAAGCGCCCGATCGGCCGCAAGCAGTGCTTCCTGATGACGTGACAGATCGGAAAGAGCTGCGCTGAGGGTCGCCTCGGCTTGGGCCTGGGTAGCCAGGTCTTGGGTCTGGTGACTCAGTTCGATGGCCTGTTCCAGGATTGGCACAGAGGCGAGACTGTCACCGTTCCAATAGATGCTCTCTCCGGTGGCGCAAAGGATGGCGGCTTCGGCCCTCCGATCCTTGCGGCCCCGGGCCAGCGTCAGGGCCAGGTCAAACCGTTCCAATGCCCCAGAATAGTCGCCCAGCGCCGCCAGCATCTGACCGTAGCGGCGCTCCCGCTCGATCTGCTGCTGGGGGTCAGTCAGGAGTTGGGGCGTCAGTGCTTCCAGGTCCTCCTGCTGTCGCTCCCGTTCTCCCAGCACAGCCAGCACCGCTTCCCGGGCCAGGAGCAGCCGAACCAGAAATGGGGATGTGGCCTCGGAGGACTCCCCGGCCAGGGCCTCGGCCCGGTCGAAGTAGGCCAGGGCCTGGCGATAGGCGTGGCGTTCCACCGCCTGTTCCCCGGCCAGGACGTAGAAATGGGCGGCCTCTGTCGCCGCGGCCGCGTGTTCGTGATGATAGGCCAGCATCGCCGCCTGGGCCGGGTTCGTTGGGTCTAACAGGCCAGCCATCCGGCTATGCAGGGTCTGACGTTCATCCTTGGGCAGGGCGGCGTAGATGGTCTGGCGCACCACATCGTGGCTGAAGCGATAGGCTGTGGCCGTCTCCTCCAGCAACCCCTGCTGCACCAGACTGCCCACGCTGACGAGCAACGCCGGGCCTGTCATCCCGGCCATATCGGCCAGAACCAGCAGCGACACCTGGCTGCCCGCCACGGACATGGCATTCAACAGATACCGGGTATGGGCATCCAGGCGGGTCAGGCGATGGCTGATGGTCTCTTCCACGGCTGGGAGCAGGGGGAGTTCGGCGTAGTCGGTGGTATCCGCGTCATAGGGCGTGGACCATACGCCCGCGCCTTCCTGGGTGAGCAACCCTTCGGCATAGAGGGTGCGCAGGCTTTCCAGCACAAAGAGCGGGTTGCCGCCGGTCTCGTGGTGGATACGAGCCGCAAAGCGTGTGGCCGGCTGTGCCAGATGCAGGGCGCGTTGCATCAGCTCCCCTGTCTCTTCCAGCGAGAGTGGCGAGAGGGCGATCCGCGCCAGCAGACCGGCCCGATCCACCGCGTTGAGTCCAGCCCACACAGCCGGATTTTCGCGGGCATCTGTGGGACGAAAGGAGACGACGACCAGCACCCGGCTGGCTGCCAAGCGCTGGGAGAGATAGGCCAGAATGTCCAGGGTGGCGGCATCGGCCCAGTGCAAGTCCTCCAGGATCAGCAGGGTTGGGCTGATTTTCCCCAGGGCGAGGATCACGCGGACCAACCCTTCCATCAGGCGAATGTGGGCCTGTTCCGCGGGGATGTCGGGCAGGGGGGATACCCCCGGAACCCACTCGGCCAGATCAGGCAGCAGCGTAGCCATCACACTGAGCCACAGGCGATCCAGCACAGTGGCGACCTGCTGGGCGCGCAGGGGGGACATCCCTGTCCCCAGAGCCGAGAGCAGCGGACCGTAGGCTTCCTGGGCTGCCAAGTATTGGGCGCGGCCATGCATAACAAGCGCGGAGCGCCAGACCGCGTCCTCGGCCAGCGCGTCGAGCAGACGGCTCTTGCCCACCCCCGGTTCCCCCACCACAAAAAGCACACCGCCCTGCCCGTGCATGGCCCGCTCCAGGTGCTCGATCAGAACGCGCCGCTCCATCTTGCGCCCGATGAGTGGTATATCCTGGGCGAAGGGCGGCGTATTGGGGGCGCGCTCGTCGATGGAGGGTGGCCCGGTTTCCATCAGTGCGGTGGTCTCCGGCGCAGGTTCGGCCCCGAACTCTTCGTGCAGCATTGTGCAGAGTTCGTCGTAGCGCTGCTGGGCGTCGTGCGGGCGTCCCAGCCTGTGGTAGAGCCAGATTGCCTCCTGGTAGGCTCCCTCGTGCAGAGGATCAACCTGAATCAGCGCGAGCGCGGCCAGGAGCGCCTGTTCGTAGTCCTGGTTTGACTTGTGCCCGGCGATCAGCCGTTGGGACGCCTGTATGTAGCGCTCGCGCAGCCGCTCCTGTTCGGCGATGACCCAATCGCTGTAGTCGTCTGTCAGCAGGGGGGCTGTGTAGAGGGCCGCGGCTTGGCGCAGAAAGGGCAGCGCGTCCTGGTCGCTTGTCTGCTGGGCCGCGTGATCCAACGCCTCCTCAAAGGCGTACACATCGGTCGCCTGGACCTGGGCGCGGTCGACGCCCAGCGTATCCGCCTTGCGCAGGATCAAAGATTCAGTGCCCGGAGACCGCCCGATCTCCCAGAGGGCGTAGCTCAGACGCCGTCGAGCCGTGGACTCGTCCAGGTCCGGCCAGAAGAGATCGCAGAGCCGGGTTCGGGAGTGCTCCATATGGGCGTGGAAAAGCAGATAGGCCAACAGCGAACGTCCCGCCTGGGATGGGATGAGGACGGGTTGACCGTCGTATTCGAGGGCAAAGGGGCCAAAGAGGTGAACCGAAAGCATGGGTGGCCTGCAAAGAGATGGGTATAAGGAGCAAGAACGTTCGCATTCTAGCAGCCGTACCAGCAAGCTGTCAACAAAAATGTAACTGCCTCACCCCCTCCCAACTTTCCCCACTAACAGGGCGAACAAGGGAGTTTCCGGTCAATACATCCAGAGAACGCATCAGATTGCTAAATTGAAGCCACTTAAAGTAGGATAAATAGGAGGTAATAGTGCAGTTAGAATTTGAAGATTTACAAAAGGAGCATTTTCATTATGAGTGACTTATGGTTAACTACCCTCCAGACAGAAACGCCACAGGCAGGTTTTGAACTGGCCATCACCCTCAGCCGTCGTGGCGTCAAGTACACACAGCCAGATGTTGAGGTGCTAAAGAGACTGCGCCCCGATTATGCTGAATCCGCAGACTCTCTGACGGCCGCATCCCAAGTCGTTGCCATCAATTTCCAAACAATCGCCGCAGCGAACAATTATTGGCGATCATAATAGACGACAAGCAGGAGGGCATAGCAGCGCCGCTATGCCCTCCTGCTTGTCGTCTGGCGAGATTCGGGATATTGTGCCAGCAGCAGTCTTAAACAATCGACATCTTTAACAGTCGATTGACCACCTATAAGCGCGCCTATTTTATTCAGCGCAGGCGCCAAGATAACGAACGCGCCGGGACAGTCAATGGCCAGCAGTGTTGAACGCGCAGTCCAAATAATGAAAAATTCAACAGTACACAGAGCGGCTTTGCGGATAAGTTTGATTTATGCGGCCGTTGCCGCCCTCTGGGTCTTTTTTTCTGATCGCTTGTTGGAAGCCCTCATTCCCGAACTGGCTCTATTAACGACCTGGCAAACGCTCAAGGGGTGGAGCTTTGTCATCGTTACCACGCTGCTCATTTATTATCTGCTACGCCAGGAACTGCTGCGCCATCAAAAAACAGAAACTGCCTTAGTGGAAAGCCAGCGACGCTTGTCCACGCTGATGGCCAATTTGCCCGGCATGGCCTACCGCGGTCGAAACGACCGCGACTGGACGATGACCTTTGTGAGCGAAGGCTGCGTTGCCTTGACCGGCTATCAGCCGGAAGACCTGATCGGCAGTAAAACCATCGCCTGGACGCAACTGGTCCATCCTGCCGAGCGAGATGAAATATGGGCACAGACCCAGCGTGCTTTGCAAGTGGGTGATCCTTTTCGCCTGACCTACCGGATTACAACGGTCGCTGGCCAGGAAAAATGGGTCTGGGAACAAGGACAGGGCGTCTATTCAGCAGATGGGACTGTACAAGCGATAGAGGGGTTCATTATAGACATCACGGACCGCGTGATGACACAGCATACGCTGGAACAACGTGTGGCCGAGCGCACCCATGAGCTGACAGCTTTACGCGAAGTGTCGCACAGTATGATCTCCACGCTCGATCTGGAGCCGCTTTTGTTGCTAATTTTGGATCAGTTGAAGAAAGTGATCGATTACAGCGGCGCAGCCATCCAGATGTTGCAAAATGATGTTTTGGTCATGCAAGCCAGCCGCCGTCCAGACCCGCTGACGGCAAAAGTGAAGGTCAATTATCAACCGGCCCGCATTGCCACGATTCGAGAGATGCTTGAGACACAACAACCGGTTTTTTTGGCCGACGTGCGTCAAGATGAAGCATTGGTCGAAGCCTACGAATCGGCAAGCGGCGTACCGCTAAACGAAACATTTGATTACATTCGCTCCTGGATGGGCGTGCCCCTTATCGTCCGTGGCCGGGTGGTGGGTATGTTGAGTCTGGCGCATCGCCAAGTTGGATATTATGAAGAAAAGGATGCCCAATTAGCCCAGGCCTTTGCCGACCAGGCCGCCATCGCTATGCACAACGCTGAATTGCACCAACAGGCCCAGATAACAGCCGTTGCCGACGAGCGCAGCCGCATTGCCCGTGAATTACACGACTCCGTCACCCAGGCCATCTACAGCGTCACCCTCTACGCCGACGCCACCCGCCTGGCCTTAAATGACGGGGAATTAGCGATTGTGGCCGAGAATCTGAATGAACTGCGGGCGATGGCCCGTGAAGCGATGCTCGATATGCGGCTGCTCATCTTTGAACTGCGTCCGCCTGTCTTGGAGGAAGAGGGGTTGGTGACAGCCCTGCAAACACGCCTGGATGCTGTCGAAGAACGTTCGGGGGTTGGTGCTACGCTTCAGGTAACTGGTGAAAGGCGCTTGCCCCTGGCGTTGGAGAATGAGCTGTACCGCATTGCCCAGGAGGCCCTCACGAATGTGGTCAAGCACGCCCGCGCCAGACAGGTCAGCATCTCTTTGGGCTTTGATGAGGCTGAGGTCTGCCTGGAAATAGAAGATGATGGCGTGGGCTTTGACACGGCTGTTGACCACAGCGGCGGTATGGGTCTGCGCGGTATCCAGGAACGAGTCGAGAAAATCGGCGGCAATCTGCTTGTTCAGAGTACGCCTGGGCAGGGTACAATGCTGCGTGTCCTGGTAGACAGTTAAAAGTGAGCAGTGTTCAGGAATTAGTGCAGAAGGTAATCGAATGGCCCAAACCCCTATTCGCGTTTTGATCGTAGACGACCACGGCATTGTCCGCAAGGGCACCCGCGCCTTGCTGGAACGAATCCCCGATTTTACAGTTGTGGGCGAGGCCAGCAACGGCAAAGAAGCGGTCATGCAGGCGGCAGCCCTACAGCCAGATGTGATTTTGATGGACTTGATGATGCCGGAGATGGATGGCATTGAAGCCATCGGCCTGATTACCGCCAGCCAGCCCGACAGCCGCATCCTGGCCCTGACCAGCTTTGCCGCCGATGATAAGGTGTTCCCGGCCATTAAAGCGGGTGCGTTGGGTTACATGCTGAAGGACGCGGACCCGGAAGATTTGATTCGGGCCATTCGCCAGGTATATCGGGGCGAACCATCGCTGCATCCCAGCATTGCCCGTAAAGTTCTGCAAGAATTAGGCCGCCCACACACGCCATCGCCAGCACCCGGCCCGGATCCGCTGACCGAGCGCGAATTAGAAGTACTGCAACTAGTCGCCAAAGGGCTAAGCAACCAACAGATGGCCCAGCAGCTCACAGTGGCGGAAGTGACCATCCGCACCCACGTCAGTAACATTTTGAGCAAGCTGCACCTCGCCAACCGGGTTCAGGCCACCTTATATGCCCTGCGCGAAGGGTTGACTACATTGGAAAACGATGCAGAATAATATCGTGTTCAATGTTGGCAACTCTTAAATTGATTGCCCAGCAAGGGGTAAAAATGGCCTATTTTGTAGTGCAAGTTCTGATCAATGCACTCGCTTTGACATTGACAATACTGATAGTTCCGGGAATTTCTCTGCACCCATTACAAATGGGGGCTATAGCCACGCTGCTTGAACTATTGTCAATTGCTCTTTTGTTTGGGCTGGTGAACACGTTTGTGCGGCCAATCGCCCTTGTCTTCACCGGCAAGCTTTTGTTAAAAAGTATAGGGCTGCTTGCCATTCTCATCAACAGTATCCTCTTTTACTTGCTTGCCACATCAACGGCCGTCATATTTGTCGTTGATAACCTCGCCTCTATCCTGTTTGCTGGGCTTGTATCTGGCATCCTCGCCGCCTTGCTGGAAGCGGTTTTGGGGTTAGACTCCCCTGTGCTGTATGACAACCAAAATAAGACCCGCTTCTATTGGCGCTGGCTGGGGAAATTACCGCGCGGATTACGTGAGAACATTGTTGAAAACCTACGATTGCAGCAAACTTATGGCATTATCTGGCGCTACGGCGTAGCGATTGCTCTGGACCAGACCCCATTGCGTGGCGTCCGCCGCAGGATGCAGCGCATCATCTATCCCCATACCCAAATAATGATGGATGAAAGTCCACAGACTGCTGTACGTTTAATGTTGCAAGAACTCGGCCCCACGTATGTCAAAATTGGACAAATGGCCGCCGGTCGCTCTGATCTATTGCCAGAATCGTGGATAACGGAACTGGAAAAGTTGCAAGACGAAGTTGCCCCCTTCCCCTATGCCCAGGTTGAAAAACGGATCAACCAAGAATTGGGCGCTTCACCGCAAAGCGTCTTCGCCACCTTTGAAAAAGAGCCGGTAGCCGCCGCCTCAACCGCTCAGATCCATCGCGCCACACTACCGGGTGGCGAGGTCGTTGTGGTCAAAGTGCAGCGCCCCGACATTAACGTGACTGTGCGTGGCGATCTCAATATCATGCGCGATGTGGTCACCAAACTGGAACGCCGTTCCCGTTGGGTGCGAGAAATGGGCTTTAGCGACCTGTTGGATGAGTTTTCCGAGAGCGTCCTCATAGAACTTGACTATCGCAACGAGGCCTTTAACGCCCAATTGCTGGCATACAATTTACGCGCCACACCTGATATTCAAGTTCCCACAATCTATGAGAAGTACAGCAGTGGCACGGTGTTGACAATGGCCTACGTGGACGGGATAAAGATCACGGAGGTTGCCAAAGGCGACGGCGGGATGGCCGACCGGGAGCGATTGGCCCGTCTGTTTTTACGGGCGATGAATAAGCAAGTGATGCTAAATGGCTTCTTTCACGCCGATCCCCACCCGGGTAATGTATTCATCAATCTACAGCAGGGCAGCCTTATCTTTTTGGATTTAGGTATGATGGGGTCTCTCAGTGCTAAACAGCGGGTTGTATTGGTCAATATGGTCTGGTCGCTCAAGGATGGGGATTCTAAAAATGTAGCGCAAGCGGTCTTGCAAATGACAAGGCATGACCAGGATTTAGATCAACACGCTTTTGAGAGAGATGTGGATCGCCTGGTTAAGCGCCATTTGGTCTTTTCTGAGCAGATACCCCAGTTGTCGGCTGTTATAGAAGATGTGTTTGCTCTGCTTTCGCGGTATAAGCTGCGGCTGGATCGGGCGTTTGCCTTGGCAATGAAATCATTGATGCAAACAGAAACGACAGTAACCTTGTTGGCGCCCCAACTTTCCTTTTTTGATATGGCCGTTGATGAAATTGAGGGGATGTTTCTGGAACAATTCCAGGCGGAGGTATTGGTGGAGAAGACGAAAGAACAGATCAAACGCACAACGAAGGGGGTGGTCATGCGCTTGCCCATCTGGCAAGAGGCGGCGGCGAAATGGATGACGCAATTGGAAAACGGTCGTTTTGTTTTGGAAGTTGACGCCAGTGATTTAGACCAGCAAATGGACGAACTAAAAAACAACCTGAATCAAAATGTGCGCCGTCTGGTAATTACGCTGATACTGATAGGATTGCTGGCTAGTTTGGCTATTGCCAGCAATGCACCAATAATGGCGAATATGCCACATAAAACCGCTATGTTAGCCCTCTCCCCTCTGGGGCTGATGGTAGTGATTACCTTATTTTATCTGGGTATCGTTGTGTGGGAGGCGTGGAAAAGCCGTAAATAAGGGGTACAATAATCAACATATGTGGAGAAAGACCGCCCCAGGCGGTCTTTTTTGTTGACACCAGGATCAACATCTGGCCAATGACAGACGCTATGGAGAAGTGTATGCTTAAGGTATAATGATTCACATTAGCAGCAGTTGATGCAACTATAGGTTAAAGGCAGAAGAGATGATCGAGGGCACTGAAGCCGCCGCCATCTTTCGCTATTGATTTGCCGCAATTTTGAAAAGGAGGTACGTAGCGCAATGGACGCACGTACGATTTATATGACAGAGTTCGATATGGAACGCTTGCGCACCTTAATCCGTGATGCCAAGCGCCTGGATCGTCGTGGAAATAAATATTGGGAAGACTTGGAAACTGAGTTGTCGCGTGCGCAGGTCGTTGCTCCTACTGATGTGCCAGTCGATGTCATCACGATGAACTCAAAAGTCCGCTTGCGGGATCTTGCGTCCCAAGAGGAGCTAATTGTGATGCTGGTCTTCCCGGGTGACGCCGACATTGTGCAGAACAAAATATCGGTTTTGGCGCCGATCGGTACAGCAATGCTAGGGTATCGAGTCGGTGATGTTTTTACTTGGGAAGTACCTGACGGCGTACGGCAGCTACAGGTTGAGGAGATTTTATACCAGCCAGAAGCAGCGGGCGATCATCATTTGTGAGTCGTCATCCCGTTGGCTATCGGTTGATCATCGAAAGGGAGATCACCTAATGTCTGATTATGCGCGAACTATTCTAATTCCCCTGGATGGTTCACCTTTAGCTGAACAGGTACTAAGCGAGTTGCAGCCGTTCGCGCCACCGGCGAAAACGCATCTGATTTTATTGCGTGCGATTGAGCCTTGGGCATATGCTCTCGCAGCTACACGCTATGCAACCCCGGAATCGGTTGCACTCCTCGGTTTGTCGGCAGAGACCTATTTGGCAAGCCAACAAGAGCATTGGCAGAGCCTGGGATACCGCGTAACGACCCGCGTGGTTGAAGGCGACCCTGCTCAGTGCATTCTCACGACAGCGGAGAGCAATGGCGTGGATTGGATTGGCATGACTACACGCGGCCGATCTGGGATTGCGCGCTGGGTTCTGGGCAGTGTGGCGGAACGTGTGCTCCAGAGTGCAGACGTGCCAATCTTCCTGGTACGTGAAACCAACACGTCCAACAAAGATGGTCTGAACCATATTTTGGTGCCATTGGATGGTTCTCCAATGGCCGAACAGGTATTAACAAGGGTACAAGCACTGGCACAGCAGACGAATGCAAAGGTTACGCTGCTTCAGGTGGTTCAATCCCTGGATGAAGGCAACCGAAAAATCCTGTTTGCAAACGAAGCTGCGGCCGAGTCCGCCCTTGCGCACTTGTGCGCGGATGCAGAAAAGTATCTTCAGCAGGTCGCGGGGCAGCTACTAGATGCAGGGGTGACCACCGAGTGGAGAGCCATCCTGGGCGATCCAGCGTCAACGATCCTTCAGGTCGCTGTGGATGAACGGGTCGATCTAATCGCCATGACTACCTACGGTCGCACCGGCTTGCAACGCGCTTTTTATGGCAGCGTTGCCAACAAGATATTGCGCGGCGCAAGCTGCCCCCTGCTGTTGGTGCGTAATGAAGTGCCCAAACGCTAAAAGATCAACAAGGAAAACCCATTTAGCATTCTGTATTTTATCAAACGTCAGAGATGGATTTTTATCTCTGGCACAATCACATAAGGAGAAAATGATGAATTTAAGTTTCATCAAGCGATTACTCAGCTTATCTTTTGCCGCGATCCTGCTCGTAGGTTGCGTAGGCATAGGCATTGAGCAAAGTGGCTCAACCCTACCAGCCGTGGAAGTCATTGAACAGACCGATAACACGTCAGCCCTTGCCGATAGCCAATGGCGTCTGCAAGAGATCCAAATGGCCGACGGCAGCGTCTCTACGCCAGATGCGGAGGCCGACTACACGCTGATGCTGACCGCCTCTGGCCAGATGGCCGGGCAGGCTGACTGCAACACCATCAACAGTACCTACACAGTTGACGGTTCGCAACTCTCATTTGGCCCTATTGCATCGACCAAAGCCCTTTGCCCGCCTGGCTCGCTTTCTGATACGTACATACAGGCGCTTACCAATACCAATGCCTACGCGCTTGAAGGGGAAACACTCACCCTTTCATTTGGGTCAGATGGAAACACCCTCATCTTTGCAACGAGTGCTGCGTCAGAGTTAACAGATATGGGCGAGGCGGCAATCCCTGCCGAACTGCTCGGCGCATGGCAGTGGCAAGCGTTTGAAGATTCCGCCAGCGGCGCGCAGAGCAATGACATCACTGTGGATGATCCCAGCCTGTATGTGCTGACTCTGCTGGATGATGGCGCGGCACAGATCACGGCAGACTGTAACGTTGCGCAGATGGAATATAGTGTCGACGGTAGCAGCCTAACCTTCATGCCCGGCCCGATGACGCTGGCCGCGTGTGGCCCCGACTCGCTCTCCAATGAGTTTGTGATGCGGCTGGGTGAGGTAGCAGGCTACACGCTGGATGGTGAGCATCTCGTTCTGAACCTGCAAGCCGATGCGGGCAACCTGATCTTTGCGCCAGCCGCCGATGATGAAGCAGCAGCGGACAGCTCGCAGGAGGCAGTCGGCATCTACAAAGGCATCTTCCCCGCCGCCTCCAGCCCCGGCATCGATAGCACGCTCTACCTGAATACGGACAAGAGTGCGCGGCTGGTGAGCGACTACTTAAATGAAGAGTCGCCTATTGTGGAGGTTGGCAGTTGGCAGGGCGCGGGCGCTGAGGGAACGGTGATCTTTACAGGACAGGAGGACCGCGAGTACGACACACCGCAGACAGTCACCTTCCAGCTCGACGGCAACGCGCTGACCCTCGTGTATGACAGCGCGGGCAGCGGCACGTCAGTCCAGCACTACCTGCGCTTCGAGGCGCTGGCCACGGGCGAGCAGGCCGTGCCTTACGATGCGGCATCTATGGCAGGGGTGGATGATTTGACCGGTATCTACAAAGGCTTTGCCCCCGCCGCCTCCTGTTGCGGCCTCGATCTCACGCTCACGCTCGGCTCCGACGGCAGCGCCACGCTCAAGAGCGATTATCTCAACGGCGACGCACCCTTTGTGGAGCAGGGACGCTGGACAGTTACGGACAATATCCTGGAAGTTGCGCTCGACGGCGCAGATTCGCCGTGGACGTACGCGATCTCAGAAGAACCATTGACGCTCATCTCCAATGAGATCACCATCTTTGGCGAAGCACCGCTGCGCCTCTACAGCCTGCCAGGCATTGCATTGAGTATGAATAGCAGTGCAGAGTGAGCGCCCCTTATGACTGCACGAGACCGACCTTTGTGCTGCCGAACGCACAAAGTTTAGAACCAAAGGAATCAGTCCCGATAGACATATCGTTCAAATCGAACCGAGATTGCAAAGGAGATTTAGCATGACAAAGGACAACCTTAAACCCACGACCACAGATGCCGGGATCCCGGTTTCCAGCGACGAACACTCGCTTACCGTCGGGCCGGATGGACCCATTCTGCTGCACGACCACTACCTCATCGAGCAGATGGCCAACTTTAACCGGGAGCGGATTCCCGAACGTCAGCCCCACGCCAAAGGTTCTGGAGCCTTCGGGCACTTTGAAGTGACCGCGGATGTGAGTGCCTACACCAGGGCCGCGGTCTTCCAGCCGGGCACCAAGACGGAGACGTTGATCCGGTTCTCCACGGTGGCTGGCGAACAGGGCAGCCCGGACACCTGGCGTGATCCACGGGGCTTTGCGCTCAAGTTCTACACCACCGAGGGCAACTACGATATGGTGGGGAACAATACCCCGGTCTTCTTCCTCCGTGACCCCATGAAGTTCCAGCACTTCATCCGCTCGCAGAAGCGCCGTGCTGACAACGGTCTGCGCGACCACGACATGCAGTGGGACTTCTGGACACTCTCACCCGAGTCGGCCCACCAGGTCGCCTGGTTGATGGGGGATCGGGGCATTCCCAAGACCTGGCGTCATATGAACGGCTATTCGAGCCATACCTACATGTGGGTCAACACGGCAGGCGAGCGATTCTGGGTGAAGTACCATTTCAAGACCGACCAGGGCAACGACTTCCTCACCCAGGCGGAGGCCGACCGCCTGGCGGGTGCGGATGGCGACTACCATCGCCGCGATCTGTTCGATGCCATCAAGCGGGGTGAATACCCTAGCTGGACGCTGAAAATGCAGATTATGCCTTTCGCGGCAGCCAGGACCTACCGCTTCAATCCTTTCGATCTGACCAAAGTGTGGCCGCACGCCGACTACCCGCTGCACGAGGTTGGCCGACTGACGCTGAACCGCAACCCTACGGACCACCATACTGAGATCGAGCAGGCAGCGTTCGAACCGAACAACCTTGTGCCAGGCATTGGAATCAGTCCGGACAAGATGCTGCTCGGTCGTATGTTCGCTTATGCCGACGCACACCGGCACCGCCTGGGGGTGAACTACAAGCAGATCCCGGTCAACGCTCCTCACTCCCCGGTGCATAGCTACAGCAAGGACGGGCAAGGGCGAACGCAGAACGTTTCAGACCCCGTGTACGCACCGAACTCCAAGGGCGGCCCGAAAGCGGACGGCGAACGCTATCCCGAGGTGGCTACCTGGGCAGCCGACGGCGAGTTCACCCGCGCAGCCTATACGCTGCGCAAAGACGACGATGATTTTGGCCAGGCAAACGCTTTGGTGCGCGATGTCATGGACGATGGGGAGCGCGACCGATTGGTGGCTAACGTCGTCGGGCACCTCAAGGCTGGCGTTTCCGAGCCTGTGCTGGAGCGTGCCTTCACATACTGGCGCAATATCGACAAGGAGATCGGCGACCGCATCGCCAAGGGCGTAACCGGCGGCTAACAAAGCCTTGCGCTTGACCGGACCGTCAATACGGCTGGTCCGAGACACCATTCCTTGCAACTTAAGCTTCTTTCCATTATAGTTGATCTTGCGGCAGAGTACAGGCAAAAGCACACCAGTCTACCGCTTGCGAAGTTTACGATGCAGGCGTAACCAACCAGAAGGATTCAATGTTATGGATTTACTTATTAACGATTACAGCGTCGGCCTCATCGACGCTGCCAAACCGCCCTGCCTGTCGCTCTACCAACCGACGCACCGGGCTTTTCCAGACAAGCAGCAAAACCCGATACGCTTCCGTAACCTGCTGCGCGAGTTGGAAGAGTCCTTGCGGCGGGAGTACTCCACGCGGGAGGTGCGGCCACTGATAGAGCCGTTTGAGCGCCTTGCCGAAGATGCGGACTTCTGGCGGATGCGGACGCTGGACGGGCTGGCGGTGCTGGGCGCGCCCGATTTCTTCCGCGTCTACCGCTTCCAGCGTCCGGTGCCGGAACTGGCAGTGGTCGCCGACAGCTTTCACACCAAGCCACTGGTTCGCCTGCTTCAGTCCGCGGACGGCTATTACGTTCTTGGCTTGGATCGGCAGCAAATCAGGCTTTTCGAGGGCAACCGCGACCGGCTGGATGAGGTTGAACTGGTGCCCAGCGTTCCACGCACCAGTGCGGAGACGCCAGGCGGGGAAGATCGGGAAAGGCACTTTTCGAGCTGGACGCCCGGTGGTGTCCCGGGCAGCATTCTCTACGGCAAGGGTTCCCAGTCGGAGATCGTGGACGCCGATGCCGAGAGATTCTTCCGTGCGTTGGATCGCGAGATTTTGGAGCAGTACTCGCGTCCGTCAGGACGGCCTCTGCTGTTGGCGGCGCTGCCCGAAAATCAGAGCGTCTTCCGGCGTCTCAGCCGCAACCCGTTCTTGCTGGACGAGGAGATTGACATTAATCCCAGCGCGTTATCCCTTGAGGAGCTGCGTAAACGCGCCTGGCGCGCCGTCGAACCCCACTATCTGACGCGGTTATCCGGGCTGATCGAGAGCTTCGAGACGATGAGCGCCCACGAGCTTGGCGATGCGGACTTGGCGCGGGTCGCCCGTAGCGCCCTTGCCGGGCGGGTGAGAACAGTGCTCATTGATGCCGACCGCCGCATTCCCGGGCGGCTTGATGCCCTGACCGGCGGGATCACCTACGACGACCTGTCCGAACCCGCGGTTGGTGATCTACTGGATGATGTGGGCGAACTTGTGCTGAAACAAGGCGGCGAAATCGTAGTCGTGCCTGCCGAGCGGATGCCGACAGATACCGGTATTGCAGCCATCTACCGCTTTTGAGCGGCGGTCTGCCGGCTCGGTTGCGTCTGCTCCCGAAGATTGAAACCCTATAGACGGAACTAATAAACACGGAGGAACAAGATGAACCAAGAAGACAAGATGAACCAAGAAGTGATCGACGCGCTACGCCAGACTGTTGCAAGCACCTACGCCCTGATTGGGCAGCTCCATCTCTGCCATTGGAACGTCCGCGGCACGTCGTTCTTTACCCTGCACGACGCATTCCAAGTGCAGTACACCGAGCTTTTCACGGCAGTGGATGAAATTGCAGAACGCATCCGAGCGATCGGTGGGCTGGCACCGGGAGGGCTCGGCACTCTCGCACAGATGGCTGGGATCAAAGAAATAGCCGAGGATGCGACAGCTGAGCAGATGGTGAAACACCTTTTGGAGGCCCACCAGAAGGTGCTCAGTGATGTCGCAATTGTGCGTGAGAAGGCCGGGAAGGCAAAGGACTTGGCGACCGAGGACATGATGATCGGACGCAAACAGGTACATCAGAAGGCGGTATGGATGTTGACGAGTTATCTCGATTGAGACTGTGCCTGTAAGACGTAACAGACTGTAATCACGTAAGGTTGTACCAGAAAAATAAATATCCACAGATTACGCAGATTTTTCTCTTTGATTCTGCGTAATCTGTGGATAAACAAAATTCTGGAATAGCCTAACGCGATTGGCAACGATTGAAGACAGTGCCAGACGGCTCCATATTTTAAGGGAAACACCTATGCCAGATTCGCTCAACGACAAGAACATAAGCAAAGCAACCGCCTACACCGTCATTATGCTTGGGATCCTGGCCTTGGCTTTTTCGGCGATTATGGTCAAGGAAGCCAATTTTGAGCCAGCTACCAATGCGTTTCTTCGTTGCCTAATCGCATTTGTAGTTTTAGCCCCTTTTGCCTATATCGAGTGGAAGAAAAAGGGGGCGCTCAACAGGAACGGATTGATCATCGCTGTCGGAGCGGGTGTGTTTCTCGGGATTGACATGACGGCTTGGAATTACGCCATCTTCTATGTCGGTGCCGGTATATCATCCATCTTGCTGAACTTGCAGATTATTATTTTGCCGTTACTGGCCATGACATTTGACAAGTTCAAGCCAGCTAAAAGCTTTTGGGTACTCGTTCCCATCATGATCTTCGGCATTGTTCTCGCAGGAGGGATTTTTGATGGTGATCCTATAGAAGGGCCTGCAACGATCTACGGTTATCCTATTGCAGTTGTCGGTACCTTGTTGGGCATTCTCTCTGGAATCTGCTACGGGGTTTATCTTTACATGAGCAAAAAGTCCAGCACAATGAATCCGGGTATTTATGTCCAGCCATTGATGTGGGTTTTCCTGGCACAGCTCATACCGCAAGCGTTCACGATGTTTTTCATCTCTGACCTGGGGTTTGATGTTTCGTATGGCACGTTGGTCGCCGGCAAACTCCCCATGAACCCTGAAATCACTTTAGGCGATCCCATTACGGCAACCAATTGGCTTTGGATGCTTGCCTTGGCCGTGATTGGTCACGCCATGGCTTGGGTATTTGTTCAGATAGGCTCTGTTAATTTAGATTCTACGATTGTGGCTGGTTTATTGCTGTTGAGTCCGATCACGACCGTTCTCGTCGCTCCCTATACGAGTGGCGAGACGATTTCTGTGTTGCAAGGTATAGGTGTTGTGATTGTTTTGGTGGCTGTTGCCTATCAGAACGATCTGCATAAAGCGCTTCTGGGTCGATTCGCGAGGACCGAAGGATAACCTCAAAGCTGATACCAATCCAGTGTTTAGATGACCTGATTCACGGATAGCGTAGCATCCTGAGCCTGTCGAAGGGTCGGAGCGGACTTAGGCCACCCTTTTCATTATTGGTATAATGGAGAATATTTGGGGGTAGCTGGCGTTCTGAAAGGCTGCCTGGAACCGAATTGGAATCCGAAAATCGGAAAGGTCTGTTCAAGGTGAGTTGATGCGGAGTGGGCTGCCCATGTGCCGGATCGGGCGCGTTGCAAATGAGTTTGAACACACCCAAATCAAAAGGGAGCATAAGTAGAATATGAAACTAACTTCAAGAGAGACAGAAAAGCTCATGCTTTTTCTGGCAGGCGAGCTGGCTGAAAAACGCAAAGCCCGCGGGGTAAAGCTGAACTTTCCGGAGGCCGTTGCTCTCATTAGCGCCAGGCTGCATGAATTGGCCAGAGATGGTAAGACGGTTGCCGAGCTGATGCAGACCGGTGCCACTTTTCTAACAAGGGAAGATGTCATGGAAGGTGTTCCGGAAATGATTCCTGTTGTGCAGATCGAAGCTACTTTCCCCGACGGCACAAAGCTGGTAACCGTTCAGAACCCCATTCGTTAGCAAAGGAAGATCAACATGATACCAGGAGAATATGTTCTACGAGAAGAAGAAATAGAGTGCAACCCAACGCGCACGAGCATTGCCATTCAGGTCACCAACACAGGAGATCGACCTGTCCAGATCGGCTCGCATTTTCACTTCTTTGAAATCAATAGAGCGATGTCCTTTGACCGTGAAAAAGCATTTGGAAAGCGCCTGGACATTTTGGCGGGAACCGCAGTGCGGTTCGAGCCGGGCGAATCTACCGAGGTGCATCTATAGCAAAGCTCCATAGAAATATGGAGTTATTGCTGGATAGGGTAGATAATATAAACGAGCAAAAAGCAGTACAAAGATAAGCAGAAATGAGACAAG
>JAANMX010002117.1_pt1 | contig 20584 bp, 24 predicted proteins | sample 7279681 | NCBI WGS metagenome assembly JAANMX01 (sample SAMN14094542, study PRJNA606508) | bioreactor metagenome | isolation source: A lab-scale SPAN reactor treating ammonium-rich wastewater day 351 | place: Ireland: Galway | collected 2018-01-01
GGAGTGGGGAGGGTTAGTCGTGAGCCTTGGGCCATGCGCCGTGAGCCATGCGCCCCGTAGTAACCAATAACCCATAACCCGTTTCCCTTAGCCCTTTTTTCCCAATCACAAGTTATGAACTTGCGTCATCGCATGTGGGGATTCGCTGTCATTCTCCTCTTGGCCGCACACTTTTTGGTGATTGCATGGTTTTGGTGGCAAGGATCCTCAGCGCTCTTTCGCGGAATGGCTGCGGGGTCGATGCTCGCGCTGGGGAGGCTTTTCGGTCTCCTCGCGGTTTCCGGCATTCTGCTGCAATTTATGCTTATCGGCAGAGCCGTTTGGATCGAACGTCTCTTTGGGCTGGATAAACTTACGCGCGTGCACGCGTGGAACGGATATGCCACGTTCGGGTTTGTCTTGGCGCATCCGCTCTTTATTACGCTTGCGTATGCGGATTTCGTCCGAGCGAATCCTCTCCGACAGTTCGTTCATCTCGTGACGGGAGACGCAAGCCTGCTTGCGGCGGCCATTGCCGTAATTCTCCTCATTGGCGTGGTTCTTCTTTCCATTGCCATTGTGCGGCGGCGCTTGAAGTATGAAACATGGTATTACGCGCATCTGCTCACATACGCCGTGGTCGGGCTGGCCTTTTTCCACCAGTTGCCGCTTGGCGGGGACTTTCTGCAGAGTGGGGTCTTTACCGCATACTGGTACGGGTTGTATATATTCGTCTTCGGTAATGTGCTCTTGTTCCGCTTCGCAAAACCGGTTTGGCAGTCATGGACGCAGCGTTTCCGCGTCAGCGGCATTGTCCCCGAAACGCATGATACGAATTCCGTCATGATCGAGGGCAGTAATGTATCGCGCTTCCGCGCATTGCCCGGCCAGTTTTTCATCCTCCGTTTTCTCCAAAAAGGTTTTTGGTGGCAGGAGCATCCGTTTTCGCTGTCTGCCATCCCGGAAGGGAATCGGCTTCGGTTCACCATCAAACAGTCCGGAGATTTCACGTCCGCCATTCCCAATCTCAGGCCGGGAACGCGCGTGATCGTGGACGGCCCGTATGGCGTATTTACTGCCGATCCGACGCCCGGAAAGAAGTACGCGTTTATCGCCGGCGGGGTGGGTATCACGCCTATACGCCCCCTCATCGAACAGATTGCGCCAAGCAATGATGCAGTGCTTGTGTATGGGAGCAAGACATCGGACGATATCATTTTTCGGAAAGAGTTGGACCATCTGTCGTCCCGATACCGTTTTCCTCTCCATTACGTTTTAAGCCATGAACCGGAGCATCCGGGAGAGAAGGGAACGATTGACGCAGACAAACTATCGCGGTTGGTACCCGACATCGCCGATCGGGAAGCGTATCTTTGCGGGCCGCCGCCCATGCTCGCGTCATTGCGAAAGGCCTTGCGCGAGCTCGGCGTGAGTCCCGGGCGCATTCATTTCGAGAAATTCTCATTCTAGGCAGATACGCCCTCTTGATTTAGACTGTCGGCATGGCGAATATAAAAAAGCGAGCTGTATTACTTGCCCTGTTTCTCGGTTTGGCGGCCGTGTTCGTCGCCGCTCTTTGGCTGGCAGGCGCTCGTAGAGCGCCGTTAAACGCTAATACGACCGAGGGGACAATAACCGTCGTGGCGAGTTTTTATCCTTTGGCGGAATTTGCGGCACGGGTGGGAGGAGATCGGGTTCGGGTCGTGAACATCACGCCTCCCGGGACAGAACCGCATGAATATGAACCAACCCCTCTCGAGATCGCGGGCGTCTACAAAGCGAATTTATTTCTGTATAACGGGAATGGCATCGATGGATGGGCCGATCGTCTGGCGGATGACATCCGGTCGAAGGGAGTCATTGTATCGAGGATGAGCGATCAGGTTGACGTTCTCGAAACGTATACAGATGATGAGGGAGAGGCGTATGATCCGCATATCTGGCTTGATCCGCGAAATGCGCAAAAAATCATCGGATTGACCGCCAAACTGCTCTCGGATGCGGATCCCGACGGCGCCGGCGCATACGAGGCCAATCGCGACGCATATATCCAAACGCTCACGGAATTGGATCAGGCCTATCGAAGCGGTTTGGAACAATGCGCCAGCCGGACTATCGTGACAACCCATAATGCCTTCAGGTATCTTGCGCGGCAATATGCGCTCGATACGGAATATATTTTAGGATTGTCGCCCGACGAAGATCCGTCTCCCAGGCGTCTTGCAGAAATCGCGGACCTCGCAAAGGTTCGAGGGATCAAGGTTATATTTTTCGAAACGCTCGTGAGCCCGAAGATCGCGCAAACAATCGCGAATGAGATCGGAGCAGAAACCCTCGTATTGAATCCATTGGAAGGCCTGACCGAAGAGGAATTGCGGGCAGGAAAGAGTTACGTGAGTGTCATGCTCGAGAATCTCAGCAATCTAAAGACCGCACTCACATGTCAGGAAAACAGCCCCTCATAGAGGTTCAGGACGTGAGCTTCCGCTACGGCCGCAATCCCGTGATTGAGCACGTGTCATTTTCGGTCGAGAAAGGGGATTATGTCGGGATTATCGGTCCGAATGGAAGCGGGAAAACGACTCTGCTGAAGATTCTCGTCGGTCTTCTTAGGCCGGAATCGGGGAGTGTCCGCATCGACGGCATGTCCCTCGATTTGTATGAAAAAAAGTTTGAGATCGGATATGTCCCGCAGAGGATCGCAACGGAGACCGCCTCATTTCCGGTAACGGTTTCCGAGGTGGTGGAAAGCGGTCGGACGGCGGCGCTCGGTGTCTTCGGCCGATTCGGGAGCGAGGATGCGCGAGCCGTTCAAAAGGCGCTCAAGATCGCGCGCATCGCGGATTTGAAAGACCAACGCATGAGCCGTTTGTCGGGCGGACAGCGCCAGCGCGTATATGTGGCGCGCTCGCTCGCCGCCAATCCGAAGATGCTGATTCTGGACGAGCCATTCGTCGGCATCGACATTGCCGCGCAAAAGGATTTTTACGATTTTCTCCGCGAGCTGAATCTGAAGGAAAAATTAACTATCCTGTTCGTCTCGCATGATATCGACGTGATTGCCGAGGAAGTGAAGTCCGTCATTTGTCTGAATCGCGGCCTGCTCTGTTATGGAAAGCCCTCCCTGCTCCATGAACCGCAGATTATCGAAAAACTGTACGGCCGGAAGATAACGCATATTCACCGTCATTCGTAATATGCCGCTGATCTTCCAGTATGACTTCATGATCCGCGCGTTTCTGGCGGGGATCGTGGTTGCCGTCATCGCACCCCTTATCGGCGTCTTTTTGGTTGTTCGCCGATACTCCCTGCTCGCCGACACGCTGTCGCATGTGTCGCTGCTCGGTGTGGCGGCCGGAGCGGTTTTTCGTTTCAATCCCATGGTCGGCGCCATTGCCGTGTCCGTTCTCGCGGCGCTTGGCATCGACCGGCTGCGGGAAAAACGAAAAATGTTCGGAGAATCCGTGCTGGCGCTCTTTTTATCCGGCAGTCTCGCGCTGGCTATTGTGTTGCTCGGCGTTTCGCATAATCTGAACGTAAATATTTTTTCGTACTTATTCGGCAGTATCGCGACCGTTTCCGCGGGAGATGTCCGTCTTGTCGCCGTTCTCGGCGTTGCTGTGCTCGCCGCCACGATACTGCTGTTCAGAAAAATATTCGTTGTCGCCTATGATGAGGAGCTTGCCAAAGCCGGCGGCCTGCCCGTGCGCGCGCTGAATACGGCGCTTATGCTGCTTGCCGGCATTACCGTTTCCTTGTCTATTCGCGTGGTCGGCGTGCTTTTGGTGGGCGCGCTCATGGTGATCCCTGTGCTTACGGCCTCGCAATTCAGCAAAAGTTTTTTCAAGACGACGGTCCATTCCATCGCTCTCTCCTTGATCGCTGTCATTGCCGGCCTCTTTGCATCTTTTTATCTGGATATCCCAAGCGGCGGAACCATCGTTGTTATCGCCCTTCTCATGTTTGCGGCAAGCCTTGTGGGGAAAGGGAGTCGGGAGTAGGGGGACGTGAGCCATGGGCCATGAGCCATGCGGTATGCGGGTTGCGGGATGCGAAGAGAGTACGTAGGACGTGGTGCGTAGGATGCGGAATAGGGAGTGTGGGAAGTAGGATGTAGGGCGCGGCATGCCGCGCCCTGTAGGACGTGGTTGCGTAGGGAGGCATGCGCTAAGCGGGATGCGGGGGTGCGGTATGCGCCCCGTAACCCGAACCCCATAACCCGAACCCCATAACCCGTAACCCATTCCCTTGGTCCTAACTCGTACCATGCCTAAACGCACCCGGCGAAAAGGGGTCTCGTCGGGTGCGTTTGCGTCTAACGAGGTGCGATGCGGGTGTTTGTCTGGGTCCCCTGCGTCAGTCCGTGCATGCCGTCGGAACCCGCGCCTCCATGCGTGGTATGGCCAATGACATTTCCGCGTCCTGTCGCGAGAAAATAGTCTTCAACCACGCCCGCCGGATACCACACGGCCTGCCAGCGGTATGCCTCGCCGATAAGTTCATCGTTTGAATATGCCTCGCCGTAAGTTTTGAGCATATACCGGAAGAATCCGCGCGCGGCCTGTGCGTGGGCGCATCCGCAATTGCTGTTCATGGTAACGCCCGTGGGTGATCCGCAGCAGAAATTACAGGTGAGCATATTCGTGAGCATCTGGAATCGCTGCATTTCTGGCGATGTCAGCTCCAGGTTTTGATAGCTTCCCCAGGCATCGAGAGCCTCAACGGGTGTATCGAAGCTGATTCCCTTCGGCGCATAGAACGGCGTGCCTTTGGCGATCATTACATGCATGCCGCGTTCCGCCATAGTCCCGCTCTTGGGTTCTGCAGGCACCTCGGTAATGGTGGGCATTCCTTTGAGCGAAGTCGTTTTTCCGTCGCTGTTGGGCATGGGCATGATGATGGTTTTTGCGCTCGCTTCAGGCACGCGGAGCATGTCGCCCATGGCCATGAGCGGAGACGATGCGCCCAAAGCCACCGCCACCCTGCCGATCATAAGCTGATTAAGCGCAAGGATGGCAATGAGGATGCTCACGAGCGCCGTGCGCTGCGCGGTGCGAGATTGAAGCGTCCGCGATGCTCTGGATGCGAACGCTGATGCGCGGGGGTCATCCGGTTCCTCTGCCAAGATTCGTCCGATTTTGGACATGCCGTAGGCAACGGAAGCGCCAAACAGGACGACGGACAGCGCCTTAAGCTCGAGTCCGTACAGCGGAAGCGCGGCAAGGCCATTCGAGAAGCCGACAAGATCAGGAAGGAAGGCGCCACAAGCAGGGCAGCCCATGGAAAATGCGGCAAAAAGCGTTCCGCCGGCCGCGCTGAGTATGCTAATAGCTCCATCGCGTCGCAGGAGGTGACGATGGCCGAACCATGCAATCTGGACAAGGGACAGGCCGAACAGGAGTGATACGAGGACGGCGAGAAGAGTCGATCCGACGGCATATGCCATGCTCCAGGCGCCGAATGACCCGTCGGCGGCCATCCGAACAAAGGCGCCGAATGAGGTGGTCCGGGTCTGCAGAATGTATAACCCGGCGAGCAAGACGGCGGCCCCGAGCAGGACTGTGGGAAGCGCGCCAGTCTGCCGAAGGAGACGTCTGGTGGTATTGAGAGTCATGAACATAAGAATGAGGGGTTACGAACCGGCAGGAGCGCTGTCCGAAGACGGATTGATTACCGTTCCTTTCCGGAGATCATAATAGGTTCCCATGACGCCGACATCGCGGAATACGAGCGTACCATCCTCTTCGATGCTTCCGATTTGTTTCCACGCGGTAACGAGGTTCGGATACGCTTTCGTGTCCCCGGTGAGCAGGATCATAGGGACGGCCGTAATGCCATACTGCGCGGCAAGCTGTTTTCCGGATGCGGAATTGATATCGGCAGTCGTCTCATCGGCAATGCGTACGCCAAAGTTTTGTTCAAGAATTTTCCGGTGTGCGCCCACGTCATAGCAACTCGAACAGGCGGCATCGGTAATAGCCGTAAGATGCACGTTGCCGCGTATGCGTCCTCCGGGCAGTTCCGTATAGGGAGGAATGCGCATGCTTGCCACGAATGTTCCGTCTTCAGTGGTAGTGCCAAATCCTGTCCATGCCTGCACGACCGGTGGATACAGGCCTGCTTCGGATGACAGGATGAGGGCGGGAACGGCCGTCAGCGCATAGGTGCCAATGAGCTGCTGCGCTTCGCTGGTTTTCCAGTCGAGCATGGTAAGCGATTCCTGCCGCACGCCCATACGTTCCAATTGCGCGATCGTATTTGATGGATCCGTACATTCCGAACAGGATGCGTCCCGAATAACGGTTATGGAGACCCGGCCGATTTCTTCTCCCGTGGCAGCATCCATGTACACGGGTTGCGGTGGCGTCCAAACCATGGCTCCATTCCGCACATCCGCGATGGATGAAAGAAAGCTTCGGACGTTTTCCTTGTCGGTTTCTCCCGTGAGGATTATCGCGGGAAGGCGCTGGATATTATAGGTTGAAATAAGGCCAGTGGCCTCGTCCGAGGGGAAAGATACGGTACGATGCTCTTCAAGATTGACGGGCTGCGACGCGAGTGACGCAAGAACGGAATCGAGCGGGAAGCAGTCCGTACAGGACGGGGAAGCGATGGTCGTGACGACCATATTGGCGGGACGCGCCGTTTCCTTTGCTTCGCGATCGGCCAGCGAGAGCCCTGACACGGTCGTGAGTCCGATGAGCGCGCCTGTTCCAAGCAGGACGGCAAGAATCGTATACAGAGCCATGCCGTCACGCTTTTTCCGTTGTTGGAGGAGGTTCATACGCTTCAGCATCCGCCCACCATCGACGGAAGGCCGGATCCGGAAGAAGGCGCGGGTGATCCGGCAGATGCGGCCGGGGCCGCGATGGTGCGCCCCGCCGCGTTCCGGATGGCGAAGAGTTCCGCCGTTTGGATTCCCGCAAGAAGAATAAGAAGAAGCAGAACCGTTGTCTGCAACGGAAGGGCCGATAATTTTGGCAGACGAATGGTCAGGGTCCGATCGCCAGAATGGCGAGCCGGCTCCGGAGTTCCGGCTGCCGGGGTGTGTGCGTAAGACGTCATAGAGATGATGTTGAAAGATGAGCGAATGAGAGATGCATGAGCATATTCCTGCGCTTGCGCGCGAGAATGGCGATGCCCATGCAGGTAATGAGAATGCTTGTGATGAAGATATGCGGCTGATAGAGCGAGAGAACGGATGCCAGTCCGCCCAAACCCAGAACCGGAACAAGCAGGGCGATATTATGCATACAACATGCCGCCATGGCGCCCGCAGATGCGCCGCCGGAGGCGGCAAGCGTTTGCGGGCGTATACGGCGCATGCGGCGTATGCTCGCGAAGAGGCCGGATTGAACGGCGAACCCGGCGACGAGAGGCGCCAGGAAATACCATTGTTCTGTCGCGAAGTCTATTGGGGCCCGAAGGCTTTGCATGCCGAGCGCCTGAATAAGGTAGAACGCCAGCAGCGCGCCGAACCCCCCGGTGATGCCCCAGCCCACGGAGGACATGCCGTCGCGGCGCGCCGTATCCGTTTGGCTGTCCGGCGGCGTTTCGCGGATCACATATGCGCCGGCATCCGATAAAGCACGCTGCAGCGCCTGCGTATCGAGTGGCGCTTCCGCAAACCGGATGACGGCAACGGACGTGCGAATATCCACAGAAACCTGCTCAATGCCGGCAGTTTTTTGGAGGACGGCTTCAATGCGTCGCGCACATGATCCGCAGCGCATGCCTTCAATGCGATACGTGCGTACCGTCATAGGATACGGAAGCTGAAGATGAGATCTTCGGACAGGCCGATGCGGAGATGGCCGCGCAGGTCTCCAGCAAAGGTCAGAATGCCTCGTATGTGATGGCCTCCAGCGCCGCCGTCTTCTAGGGCATAGTCGATTGGCTGCTGGTCCGCGAGAAGGGAATATGGCCGGGCGTCCAGAGTAGAAAGATCATACCGGTGATTGTCCGCATAGAAGATGACGCGCGTCACTCCATCGGCCCGTTCCACCTGATCGATCGATACGTCAATGCCGTTTTGAGAAACAAGGGGCGGTTCCGCAATCAAGACATCAGCCGTTCCGGCCGGGAATGCATCATTCGATGGAGCATTCGCGGGAGGCGGAGATGCCTGTCCTAATACGCTTATGGCAATGAGCGCGGTTAGAATGGATCCGAGGATGAAGGGGAGCCGATAGGGTCTCATAGGAGGGGAGGGCGTGAGCTACCAATCTCGGCAACAGGCGATGATTCGCTGAACCACGCGGCCCATCGCCGGTTGGTGCCGCACCGCATATGCCGCAGCAAAAACCGTCCAAAGGACAAGCAATAATCCCGTCGCGGAGAGCATGTCTCCCTGGATGCCAAGCAGCGCATACACGGCCAGAATGCCTGAAAGGAAGAACGGGAGCTTGAAGAGTCTGAATCGCTCCGGCAGTTTTCCGGAAAGCATGTACAGGGCGCCTGTGACGCTTGCGCCCATAAGAACGCCGAGTATCGCAGGGTCAATTTCCTGTCCGAGGCGGTACAGCACGAAGAGGGTAAGCCATGCCAGGCTGACGCTTGCGCATAACGCGCAGAATGTCCGACCGACGAGGCGCTGGATGAAGAGGAGCAGGAAGAAGATTCCCGTAATGCCCGCAAGGATGGTGGGGATTGTGCTCATACGACCACTTCCGTGATGAATGCCGAAAGAATGAGCAGCGTGAAGGTCAGTGCGATCCCCTGATAGGGAACTTGCCGGCCCTGCCGAATGTTTGTCACCCATCCGCTGAGTCGCGGCGAAATGAGCATGAGCGTTCCGCCCAGCACGCTGCCCGCTACGAAGAGATTGATGAGATAGGTGCGGTTCAGCCAGGAGCCGTATGCCCCGCCGATATCAACGTAGATGGACGAGTACTGGGTCAGGAGCGGCAGGAGCGGAATGACGGTCGTGAGGAACGAGAATGCAGTGATCGCGGTTTCCTGATGCGGGACATACTTTTTGGGCAGAAGACGGGAGATCCATGCGCCCATGGCTACGGCGAAGGCGCCGATGAAGATGCCGGTTGCTCCGCTGCTCACGCCAAAGCGCGTGGCGATAACCGCCGCGAGTCCGGCGCCTGCCGTGCAGAGCGGGCAATGAGCAAGCGCAATGCCCGGCGTAAGCAGGCCAAGCGATATAAGGGTCGCGACCTTTTTGGTCCGCATAGGATTACAGCAGCATGAAGCTGGACAGCGTCCCGTCGGCCGTGAAGCCGCGTATGTCGAAGGGACCCTGTTTTGCGCCGGGCATGCCGGGCGAACCTGCCGGCATGTCGGGCAGGGCAATGCCTTCAATCGGCGGCCGTTCGTTCAGCAATTTTTCTATTGCTTCTATGGGAACATGTCCCTCCACGGTATAGTCGCCGATAAGCGTGGTATGGCAGCTTTGTACATCGCGCGGGACGCCGTTCGCGGATTTTATGCCGGAGAGGTCCTGCGTATTTACCGTCTCGACATTCAGGCCGCGGCGCTTGAGATAGGCCACGTAATTTCCGCAGCAATTGCAGGATGACGATTTGTAGACGGTAACATTCATTCCGTTATCGGTGACCGATTCCGTTTGGTTGACACGCTTCTCGTTTGCCGGATCGTTCGGCCGTTCTTTTATCAGCACGAGGCTGACAACGGCAATGCCCACGACGAGGGATACGAGAGCGAGAGTTGCAGGTCGTACACGCATAGAGGATAAAGGGAATTACAAAAAAACCGCTTCACGAACACATGCACAGCGTCATACAAGACGCGTGGGCATGCGCGCTATGCGGCGACAGTGATTGATCCTTTATTATGGAAAGCAATCCACCGCTGCTGTTTCCAGCAGCCGGAGAATAGAATGTCGGGTTTCGGTTTATAGAACCGTATCCGGCGAAGAATGCCGGACGGTATGGCGTCTTTGAAAACGCGATACGCGATCCAGAACAGCGTTAACGCCCCCAGGAGTTCAAGGGCCACGCGCCAAGCAAGCGTGCCGGTTGCCGTATGCATGGCGACCGTAAGATGATGGCTGAGCGCAACCGCCATATTCGTATGTTCGGCGCAGGTTGAATCCATCAGCGTGATGATCGGGCAGACATGCTGGTTAACGGCATTCGTATGCATGTCGGCTATACCCCAAAACAGCGCGACGCGGATGAGAGCGAGGACAGCGACAATGACCACAATTCCTGCATGTTTCATGGCTATGGGCGGATAGTATCATCGCGCCCGGGATTGGGCAACGGTCGCGAAGCTTCATCTCCACCGGCATTTTTGTATCACGCATGACCGCGTCCACCACGCGTCGGCGCGATATACGGCGACAGAACGGACATCGACGCATGTTCGTAAATGCTCGCCCAATAGAACCCGAAGAAGAGCGCGAATACGAGTTCTTCCAGGGGGATACCGGCGAACAGGATGCCCGACAGCCGCTGGAGATTCCATACTGTTTCGACAAACGAAGGAAAGACAAGAACAAGGGAAAGGAAATACAAAAAATAGACGACAAAAAATACCGGACCCGTGAAGAGCATTTTTTTCAGCAAGTCCGGCCTGCAGAGGATGCTGGCCACGGAACCCACTGCCAAGCCCGCGATGACGCTGTAGATGGGGTTCAGATCGCTGAAAAGCAGGAGCAGAACGAATGTCGCAGGACCGCTCCAGAGCGCAAACACATGAAAACGATGCCGCGCGCCATGGCGTACCGCGCGGCTCATGGGGTGCCTGACCTGCGGGAAAAATACGTCATACAGCACTGATACGCCGCCGACCCCGAATGCGAACATAAAACTTTCGATATCGAAGCCCGTGGATTGCGCGAGTCCGAAAAGGGACGGCGGATTCCAATATTCGGGCACGAATATTGGCTCCGTAATGCCGAGGAGGGATGTCCAGAAACTGACGATAACGAGCTGTCGGCGCTGTGCGCGCGTAGGAAGCATCGCATAGACGACGAACCAAATGGCCAGCAGTCCGGCGCTCCACAGAAACCAAGCGTATTGCATGGAAGGAAGTATACCTCACGCGTTCGTGCAGTGTCGTTCCCGTTTTTTACCTTGATATGATATGGTTCAGGATATTCAGCGCATGATTCACTCAATGATCACGACATATATGAACGCTTGGAAAATGTTTCTTCTTTCAGGATCGCTTGTTTGTTCCTTTTTTATCGTCGGAACGGCCTCGGCGCAAATGACGGGCATGATGTACGGCCGCGGCACGGTCTTTGCGGATTCCGGACAGAATGCGAGCGGGGAGCTCGCGGCGATTTTGTCGGAGCAGGGAGCCCGCGACCGTTCAGAGATCGATTGCGGCAACATCAGCGATGAGCAATTCGAAGCGCTGGGAGACGCCTTCATGGAAGACGCGCATCCGGGCGAGCAGCATGAGGCAATGGATCGAATGATGGGAGGAGAGGGGTCGGAGACGCTCCGGCTCGCTCATGTGAATATGGGGCGGGCATATCTCGGATGCTGGGCGGGATATTCCGGCGGCATCCTTTCCATGCCCATGATGGGCGGCGCGGGCTATGCATCCTTCACGGTGCCGCAGAGCGCGCGTCCGTGGGGTATGATGCAGGGGATGAATACGGGATTTGGTGGTATGCGAATTGGCTTCCCATGGGCCGTATGGATAACTATCGTCCTCCTTTGGATTTTGATGTTCGAAAGCATATTGATTCTCGGCCGGAAGATTCTCTCGAAAAAAGATAGGAGAGACCGGAGTTGATAGAAAAAGAAGGGGAATTGTGGTCGGGTACGGGGAAAATCGCAGATGATGGTTTTTGGCAATGAGCAGGTTATGGGTTGTGGGTTATGGTAAGTCCGTAGGTCATAGAACAAAGGGAGTAGGGCGTAGGAGGTGAGTTATGCGCCGTGAGCCATGCGCCCGTAACCCACAACCCATAACTCATAACCAAAAACCCACTCACTACTCACCACTCACTTGTTCCCTTTCACCAATTTTGGATTATTACTTTATCAATTCAAGGCTCTGAATCATCGTGATGGCGACGGGCTTGTACTCCTCGTAAAAATCCTTCGGAGCCGTGTACGAATATGCGTAGATGGAATTGCCGTCCGCGCTCGGGCTTGCAAATTGCAGCTGGCGGAATTCTTCATTATCACGCGTGTACGCCGCCGCAAAACCGGTTGCCGATACAAGCTGGCCGGATGTGTTGGTAAAGCTTTGATCAGCAGCGTCCGTGACATTCGGTTCTTGAGCCGTCATGATTTGCTCGCGCAGGTCCGCGATCAGGGTATCGGCGGTCTCGTGCTTTCCACCGGCTTTGGTTGTCGCGATAATCTGCATGTTTACGGTTGCATAATAGGAGGGCGATCCTTGAGCACCGGAGAACACCACGGTATATCCATTCGGTTTTTCAAATACCCAGTCCGCGGGATACGACATGCGGAATCCCATGCCGTCGAATACCTTTGCCTGCGGATCGGCACTCGGTTCAGGCGGGGCAGCTGGCTGCACTTCTCCGGCGGTTTGCGGAGACGGTTTTTGAGTCGCTTCCTTTGCGCCGAGAAAGAGTCCGTATACGAATAACAACACAATAATGCCTCCGAAAAAGGCTAAAATGCCTATGAGGACTTTGGGGACGGTTTTCATATGTGCTCATGATAACACGATGTCAAGTGATTTTCACGCTGACACTTTAAGAAAAGAAAGCCTTTTACGCCGCAGTGAAGGCTCTATCTTCGTATGTCCGTGCCTGTCAGCTTCGATGCGATTTGATCCAGGTCCTGCATTGAATACGGGTTTCCTGAAATATCCAAAATTCGTAGTTGTGTAAGTTCGCCCAATTCCAGCGGAAGCCCCGTTAGTCGGTTATTCGATACGTCCAGTACCTGTAACTGCTTGAGGCGTCCGAGCTCGGCAGGCAGTCCCGTCAGCTGGTTATTGCTCAGATTGAGCTCAACAAGGTTCAGAAGCCTGCCGATCTCCGCCTGTGGCGCGCCTGTCAGCGCATTTTCCGAAAGGTCCAGCATGGTGAGATCTGTCCTAATGAATACAGAGGATGGGATGGCATTGAGGTTTCGCCCGCGCAGGACGAGTGTCGTATCGCTAGCAGGAATCGTTTGCGCATTGGTATTCAGCACGACAGCCTCGGGCGTTTCACCGTCCGTCCTAACACAGCCCGCACCCACAAGTACGAGCCCGAAGATAATCAAGAGGTATTTCATCCTGTTCCATCCTAGCACAAGCGGATGGACGGCAATAGCGAGCGCGGGAATTTTCTTGCCTTATTCCCACACCGCGCTATGCTTCAAAGCAGAAGCTCCTTCCTACCGAATTCTCATTCTCTAACCCATATGCATATGTATGTCAGAGATGTGATGGAGGTCGATGTCGTGACCGTGCCGGAGCATGCCACCTATGAAGACGTGGCAAGGCTTTTGCACGACGAAAAAATCAGCGGCGTTCCTGTTGTCGATAGCGGTGGGAACATGGTTGGCGCCATATCGGAAAAAGATCTTTTTCGCGTTCTGTATCCGTTTTATCGGAGTTATTATGAAAGTCCGGAATCTTACACCGATCTTGAAGCGCGCGAGGCGAAAATCGAGGAGATACGCCATCATCCCGTATCCAGATTCATGACAACCGATATCAGCGTTATCAGTCCCGATGCGCCGATCATGCGCGCCGGCGCAATAATGCTCGCGCGGCATATTCATCGTCTACCCGTGGTTGAAGGCGGCAGGCTGGTGGGCATTGTGAGCCGCGCGAACATTTATCGCGAAATTCTCAAACGGCGTTTAGGCCTTGCATAGCATCAAAACCTGCTCGCAGCATTATGTCGCGAATGTTGTTTTCCTAAATCTCGCCAAAAGCAAAATCGCGAATCCAATAAAGGAACCTGCGGCAGCAATGCGGAAGGCGAGTTCGGGCGAGACGGTATCCCATATATTTCCCAGGATATAGCCGCCCGCAATCACGCAGACACCCACGATGGTATGGAAATATCCATATGCTTTTCCACGGGATTCGGGTGAAACAAGGTCCGCGATCAGCGCCCGCCCGGATCCTTCGGTGAGGGCATAAAACAGGCCGTACATGGCAAACAGTCCGAGCGATGCCGCGAGCGTCACGTGAAAGGAGAATGCGAATTCGACAAGGGCGAGCACCAGCCATCCCGCCATTATAAGCGGGAGTTTGCCGATTCTGTCGCTCCAAATGCCGATGGGGTAGGACAAAAGAGCATAGAGAAGGGTGAACCCTCCGAAGAGGACGGGAATCCACGACAAGGGAATGCCCGCATCCGATGCCCGAAGAAGAAAAAGCGAATCATTGATTTTCGTGAGCATGGCAATGGCCGTGCCAAGCGTAAACACCCAAAAGGCCAAGGGCAGAGGTGCTCCGTGCTTCTTGCGCGACATGCGTTCGCGCGCCGGTTCCCGAATGCCGAACCAGATAAGCAACAGGGCAATGGCGCCCGGAACGGCGGCGAGAAGGAAAATGAGGCGATAGGTCGCGAGTGAAGCGCCAAGCAGTATCAACATGGCACCGGCAAGCAATGGTCCGAATACAGAACCCATGGTATCAACAAGCCGCTGAAAACCGAATGCCCTCCCGCGAACATGCACGCCGGAAGAATCGGCAATGAGCGCATCGCGAGGGGCGTCCTTCACGCCTTTCCCGGCGCCGTCTGCGGCGCGCAGAGTAGCGACGGCCCAGAATCCGCCGGCCAGCGCCAGCATGGGACGCGCCGCCGCCGACAGCGCATAGCCGAGAAAAATGAATGTCTTCCGGTTTCGGGCGCGATCCGATACATGGCCGGACACGAACCGGAACAAGCTCGTCATGCCTTGCAATAGGCCGTCAATCACGCCCACGCCCGCGCGGTTTACTCCGATAAGCACGAGAAATCCCGGGAGGATCGGTGTGATAAGATCTTGTCCGAATCCCGATGCGAGCGCAACAAACGCGATGATGAGAACATTGCGGGGGATCTTTTTTTGTTCAGGCGGCATGAGGGGAAGTATACGCGACACAATATCCCTTCGGCCACAGGACGCAAAAAATCGGACTCGGTGATCCGGTGTATGCAGCAGCCATAGCAAAACACTCGCCACATGACGAGTGTTTTGTCTGGCAGGGGCGGTAGGAATCGCCGCTCGCTCCGCTCGCGGTCCTGGGCGGCTGCGCACCGACCCGTCATCGGCGGGTCTCTCGCCGCCCGTTCGATTCCATCTCACTCCCGACAATAACAATACCGCCGGCAATAACCAGCGGTATTGTTATGGCAGGGGCGGTAGGAATCGAACCCACGTAACGGGTTTTGGAGACCCGTGTCCTACCACTGAACGACGCCCCCGTGATGCCACAATGCGGCGTTGAGAATAGCAGAATCATGCGGTTCGGGCAAGCGTATGCGTCCCTCTTTTTCCCGCGAGAGATCTCTTTCCGGACAAGGAAACACCCGCCGAGAGGCAGGTGTTGTTGAGTCATTCGGCAAGGGGTCAGCCGAGGCCATTCCATTTGTTCGGATCGGGACGGTGCGACGGGTGGAGATAGGAGTCTTTGGCGAACTCGCGGAGAATCCGTTTCCGTTCATCCTTGAGCAGCTTGTCCCAGCTTCTGTGCACGACAACCGCGAAGATGATGAAGGTGAGGATGATAAAGGACGGCAGAAAGGGGAGACTGTTCAGCGCTTCAGCGTCTGCGTTCGTCCAGAGCGCGAAGGCGTCCAGGCCGGCGGTCACGATGAGAAGCGCGAGGAGCAGTCCCACAAGGAACCTGTAGGTATCACGGAGTTCCACGATCTGAACCTCCTGCTCGTCCGTTCAGAGCTTGTCCGCGCCTTTCCGTCCGGACGACGCCGGTTTTGCGCGTTTCGGGGAAGCGGTCGATATACCAGACCATCCAGGCGAAAATGCCGGTAATGACCGGGTACAAGAAAGGGATGTGCCGGTTCGCGTCCACGCGTCCTGCAGCGATATCGGCGATGTCCATCATCAGGCTCGCGACGCCAAAGACGAAGAGCATGATCATGATCCACGGAATGCGTTTGGTTGTTTGATTCATTATTTCACCATTTTTCAAAGAGCGTGAAGAAATGCGGATATTACTCCATTTCAGTCGTTTTGTCAATAAACTCCAGTGCGACTGAGAACGGTATGGGTCAAGCCGAGGCGAGAATAAAAACGAGACGCGGAACCAAATCCCTCGCCACGGCTGCACTCCTCGTGAATGAGTTCTGCTTCAAGTGAGATCTCACGTCATCAACCATTAGTGCCCGAGCGCCTCCCAAAAAAGGCATATCTAACAAAGTACGCGAAAACTCCCGTCCAGCATCTCAAATCGTCCGGTCATGTTCAGGAAATGCGCCTTCGCCGTTTTCCGCTGCGGTCCCATTCCGTTTTGCGATGCATCGCGGCTTCAAAGACGCTCATGGGACGAAGCAATGAAACATGAGAACGAGTGAGCAGGGGAATATGCGGAACGTCCGCGATGTATTCCGCGATATACCAGAGATCGTCCTCGTCCGTCATCCATCCTTGGGCATCGAAACGCCGGAGATGAATGGGCCGCGTAAAACTTCGCATGGTTTTTCGGCCGTCGCCATCCGCATATTCATGAAAATGGGACATCACGAGCTCGCGGATGGAGGTATACACAGGATCGCGATAGCGGAGCGCGAGGTGATTCGTTTTATGAATGGCGCCCCAGCGGCCGTTTTGCCGGAATACGGCCATTACATGCGCGTCATCGCTTGGCACCGTTTCAATATCAACCAGCAGGGGCGCATGGCCGTTGATGCGGAGAGCGAGCGCCGCGAACATGGCGCCCTCAATGCAGTGCGCCGTTTTTTCTCGCATGACCCGCCGCGGGGACATGCAGGTTTCACCGCGCCGTTCAAAATTGATCGGCAGGCCGTCCAAATACTCCTGGATTTTCCATGGGCGATTCAGCCGTCGCAAAAGGCGGAGCTCAGTCGGCGATAATTCGAAAAGAGACATAGCGGAATGAAGATTCAGGGAAGTTGGAAGCTGGGAGTAGGGAGTAGGACGTAGTGGGGAAGAGTACGTAGTTGCGTAGGACGTGGTTACGTAGGTAGGGGGACATAATTCTCCCCGATCCCTTTGCCCTTTGCCCTTTGCCCTCTTTTCTCAATTGCTACTCCCTATAATCCTTAAGTATAGCTGAAAAAGAAAAACCCCATCCGCGGAGAGATGCGGACAGGGCTGTATGTCATGAACTGCGGCGGCACGCTTCTTTCCATCGCCACGCGTCTTCCGCTCGCGTTGGAACGGCATAGAATCCCGATTCGCCCGTAGAGCGCCTGTTCATGTGTTTTATGACGACCGGAATGAATTCACTGCTCGAGGCCGGAACAAAGGCTTCGAACGCATCGCGTTTTCGGAGCATGCGTCCCATGGAGAGCTCCAGAAGCGGAAGATTGATGGCCCATGGCGGAGCATGCACGCCCGGCCAATGACCGGCGCGCAAATGCGCAAGGTTCAATACAAATTTGCCATCTCGAATGTTCACGCTGCTATCCTTTCGTCCGTACGGTCGGGAAACGTATCAAAATACAAACGCATCGTCAAACGTTCGTGATACAATGCGGCCATGGCAAAAAAGAACGGCGCGTCCCTGCTCGTCGACTGTCTTGAGGCGCATGAGGTGAAATATATTTTCGGCGTTCCCGGGGCATCCGTCATGCCTATTTTAGACGTGCTTCGAGACAAGGGGCCTGCTTTCGTCGTGTGTCGGCATGAACAGAATGCGGCGTTCATGGCGCAGGCATGGGGTCGTCTTCGCGGAGAAGCGGGCGTTTGCATGGCCACGGTCGGTCCGGGCGCGACGAATCTCGTTACCGGCGTTGCCACCGCTACCGCGGATCGCGATCCGCTCGTCGCGATCGCCGGGCAAACGCCACGGAGCGAACAGTGGCAGACCCGGCATCAGAACATCGACGAAGCGCGAATGTTCGACCCGATTACGAAAATGAGTTTGCAGGTAAATGCCGCGGAGGCGATTCCAGAAATTATCGCTTCGGCATTTCGTACCGCGGAAACGCCGAGGCAGGGATCCGCATTTCTTGCCTTTCCGAAAGACGTGCTTGATGCGGCTGTCTCGGCCAAGCCGGTGGTCCGTTCTATATGTGATCACGCGGGGGATGCGGACGAAGAGGAGATTGAACGCGCGTCAGCATTGGTACTCCGCGCAAAGCGCCCCGTCCTTCTCGTGGGCGTCGGCGCATCGGACAAGCGTTCCACCCGAGCGGTTCGCGCATTCATGGAAACGACGGGCATTCCAGCCGTCGGAACATTCGAAGCCGCGGGAGTGGTTGGCAAAAGTCTCGTCGATCAGTTTTTGGGGCGCGTGGGACTCGCCTCGGAGGAGCCGGGTGATGCCGCCCTGCATGATGCCGATCTCGTTATCACCGTGGGGTATGACGCCGTGGAGTATGCGCCGTCCATGTGGGCGGGCCGCGCGCGAATAATCCATATCAATCGGTTGGCCGCCGAAGTGGATGCGGCATATGACCCGTCATCAGAGCTCGTCGGCGACATTTCGCATACATTGCATCGGCTGCAAAAAGCCATTGGAGAAAAACGCTGGAAGCTTTCTGCCAGAGCGGAGCGCGCCCGGCAAAAGCTTGTTGCGGAACAGCGACAAGGAACCGCCATGTCCGGCACGCATATTCATCCCGCGCGAATCGTCGCGGAACTCCGCAAGGCGCTCGGAGATCACGATCTCCTTATTTCCGACGTCGGCGCCCATCAACTTTGGCTCGCGCGCGAGTTTTTTACCTTTCAGCCGCGGACGCTGTTGTTCAGCATGGGATTCCAGACCATGGGCGTTGCGCTTCCATGGGCCATTGGAGCGCGGCTTGCCGAGCCGCACAGAAAAATCATCTCCTGTTCCGGAGACGGTTCGTTTTTGATGAGCGCCATGGAGCTCGAAACGGCGGTACGCCTCAAACTCCCCTTCGTTCACTGCGTATGGCGCGACGGTACATACAATCTCGTGGAAATTCAGCAGATTGCGCAGTATGGCCGGACATCCGGAACGGCATTCGGAAATCCCGACATCGTCGCATTCGCGAAAAGCTTCGGCGCAACCGGCCTGCGCGTCAATCATGCATCGGGACTCGCCTCTGCATTTTCGCGCGCGCTCAAGGTGCGGGGCCCTGTAATCATCGATATTCCGGTGGATTACCGCTATAACGCAGGGTTACTCGGCAAGGGCGGCTTATTCGGAGGGAGATCGGTTGATTGACGATGCGTGAATGAGCCTTTAAGCTGCCTGATACGGTCGTGCGGGAAGTTGCGTAGGGCATGGGCCATGCGGCGAGCGAGATGCGGGGGTGCGGCATGCGGAAAGAGCGCGTAGGACGTAGTTGCGTAGGACGCAGGTCGTGAATCGTGAGGTATGGGTCGTGAGTCATGGGGGAGTTGCGTAGTACGTAGGGCGTAGTTGCGAATGGGGGAGCAGAATTTTCCCCATAACTCATAACCTGTTTCCCTTTGCCCTCTTTTCCCAATCGCCATCCACCAACATGCTTACCGAATTCGTCTCCCTCCTGTTGACGCGTGAAGAACTTCTCGAAATCCGCGAAGCGTTGCTTATGCGCGCGATGGTAGAGGATGATCTTCGGCGTATGGACGGCCTGGAAGATGTCGGGAAGCGGCTTCTGCTCGATAAAATCGAACAGCTTGCGCTCGCGGATACGAGATCATCCATACAAATGCAGCGCCGACTTGATGATGAGCTGTGGCAGCATGCGTGGCTTTCTTATACGGACGAATGGGCCTGGTTTCGCGCAAAGCAGGACGTCATGAAAGAATTGGGAGATATGGCATTGCAAACGCCTGAAGCACAGATTGAAGATCTCACGCATCGTCGATACCACAAATCATTTAATGCATATGTCGCCGAGCTTGATATGGAGCAGGAGGGCAGCGACCGGCGATCGAAGGTAAAGAAGCCGAAGAAGAAATAGAGAAAGCTTTGCGTGGTTGCGTAGGACGTAGGTCGTGAGTTATGCGGTATGCGGGTTTCGGGATGCGAAAAGTGCGTAGGACGTGGTGCGTAGGATGCGGAATAGGAAGTAGGGAGTGGGAAGTAGGATGCAGGGGCGCGGCATGCCGCGCCCCTGTAGGACGTAGCGGCATAGGGGGAGCACGATCTTCCTCATAACCCGTAACCCGTTCCCTCTGCCCTTACCCCGTAACCCTTCACCTATTCTTCCAGCAATTCCAGACCCTGAACCGAATCTTGCGTTACGGAAATATCTTTGTTTTTACCGAAAAGCGATAACTCCTCTCCAGCAAGAGAGGGGAGAGCGAAGCTTAAATAGATCGCCGCGCCGACAATAAAAAGGAGAATACCGACCATGGTATAGATAAATGCGCCCCGGAATTCGTAAAAGGCGAGGGCGAGATAATTCAGGGAGATCGCCAGAATCACAAGGAGAAAGACAATCGCGAGCGTCGTCCAAAACAGCATATTCTTAAGCCTAGCCCGTTTGACATGAAAGTCAAGGAAGGCGAGTAGGGAGTGGAGGGGTGGCCGTGAGCCATGAGCCTTGCGCCATACGTATGCGGGTTGCGGGATGCGAAAAGAGTACATAGGCGTGGTGCGTAGGATG
>JAANMX010002118.1_pt1 | contig 20578 bp, 21 predicted proteins | sample 7279681 | NCBI WGS metagenome assembly JAANMX01 (sample SAMN14094542, study PRJNA606508) | bioreactor metagenome | isolation source: A lab-scale SPAN reactor treating ammonium-rich wastewater day 351 | place: Ireland: Galway | collected 2018-01-01
AAGGTGAAATAGGAAAAGAATTTTAAAATCAGCGGATAACCGAGCGGCGTGGTGGTATTATCAATAACGGGCAGCACGTTCGCAAAACGCATAAATCGTATAGAATCCGGAGAAATTCTACCTTTTTCGTTCAGGAAAATCCGGAGAACAATCATGACAATAGTGAGCGCAACCACTGAAATAATGATCCAGTGGTCGCGTTGCAACTTTTTGTTATTGTTCATCCCGGAAAGACCGTTCATTTCAGAAAGATTTAATAGGAAAAAAAGATTATTTCAAAAACATCTTCGCCACTTTTTCGGCTTTTCGGCTTTCAGAATAATCATAGAAACCTTCACCGGATTTTACCCCCATTTTTCCGGCCATCACCATATTCACCAACAAAGGATTCGGAGCGTATTTCGGGTTTTTGAAACCGTCGTACATCACGTTCAAAATAGCCAGGCAAACATCCAGACCGATAAAATCTGCCAACTGAAGTGGGCCCATGGGATGTGCCATTCCGAGTTTCATGACGGTATCAATTTCTTCAACGCCGGCTACGCCGTTATAGAGTGTTTCAATGGCTTCATTAATCATCGGCATCAGAATTCTGTTCGCCACAAATCCGGGATAATCGTTCACTTCTACCGGAACTTTCCCTAAAGTTTTCGACATTTCGTATACCGCATCGAAAGTTTCTTTTGAAGTAGAATATCCTTTGATGATTTCTACCAGTTTCATAATCGGAACAGGATTCATAAAGTGCATTCCGATCACTTTTTCGGGTCTTTTGGTGGCGGCAGCAATTTTGGTTATGGAAATAGAAGAAGTATTCGTCGCCAGAATGCAGTTTTCAGGAGCCAGTTCGTCCATCTGCGTAAAGATTTTCAGTTTTAATTCCTGATTCTCGGTCGCCGCTTCCACGATTAAATCTGCATTTCCGCAGGCATCAGAAAGCTGGGTGAAGGTGGTGATGTTGCCCAGCGTTTCATTTTTCTGCTCTTCTGTAAGATTGCCTTTGGCAATGATTCTGTCCAGATTCGTGCTGATGGTTTTCAGGCCTTTGTCCAGCGCTTCCTGCGAAACATCCACCAGATTGACTTTAAAATTGGTTTGTGCAAAAGTGTGTGCGATGCCGTTTCCCATAGTTCCGGCGCCGATAACAACAATATTCTTCATGTTTTTATATTTGATTTTTGAAAGGCCTAAAGATAACAAAATTGAAGGGTTTAGAGAAATGAGGGGATACGATTCTTTTAGCTGGATGTCTTAAAACCTTTCCGTGACATTTCTCCCCAACCTTTTTGTCCTTTCATTTTTTCCCAATTTCCTTTCAGTGCTGCATACACCGTGAATGGATGAAAAAAGAGCGGTTCCAGAAAAGCAATCGCCACCAGTTTGTTAAGATCCCGGAAGGTGGTGTATCTCCGGAAGGTGGCTTCTTCGGTATAAATCGCCATCATGGAGAACATGACTGAAAAAGCGTACACCATCGCAAAAAGGAGAAGGAAAAATTTCCATTCCAGAATGCCCAACGAAACGAAAAGCACCGACATCAGGAATCCTGCAAACTCAAGGAGGGGAGCCAAATACTCATACAGAAGCCAGTAAGGGTAGCTCACCATTCCGATAACTTTATATTTTGGATTCAGCAGTATTTTTTTGTGAATCCACAGAGTTTCCATTGTTCCGCGGGTCCATCTGCTGCGCTGTTTGCGAAGTACTTCGTAACTTTCCGGCGCTTCGGTCCAGCACAGTGGATCCGGAATATATTTCACATCGTATTCGAGTTTATTGTCAATCATATATCTCCTCATGCGAACCACGAGTTCCATATCCTCGCCGACGGTATTCGTATCATAACCGCCGGCTTTCACGACAATTTCCCTGTCGAACATCCCAAAGGCCCCGCTGATGAGCAGTAGCCCGTCGAGTTTTGCCCAGGCCATTCGTCCCAACAGGAAGGCTCTAAGATATTCGAGAACTTGGGCTCTGGCGACGAGATTGTCGGGAGCGTTCACTTTGATCAGTTTTCCGGCTTTAATGACACACGAATTGGCAATACGCACCACGCCACCGGTCGCAATAATTCTTTTGCTGTGCTGTTCCAGAAATGGTTTGGCCAGTTTCAGCAGTACATCTTTATCCATAATGCAGTCTACATCGATACATACAACGTAGGGCATATTGGAGACATTAATTCCGGCATTGATGGCATCTGCTTTTTTTCCGTTTTCTTTATCAATGACCAATAGTTTGGAAAACGCTGGGTTAGACGACTTATAGACTGCCTTTATTTTTTTGGATGGGATAGCGGAGGTGAGCGGACGATCGGTTACTTCCAGCTGATAAGCGTTTATCAGCAGTTCCATTGTATTGTCGCTGCTTCCATCGTTCACTACGATGACTTCAAAATTATTGTAATTAATCGACAGAAGTGAGTTGATACTTTCAATAATAACGACTCCTTCATTATACGCCGGCGCGACAATTGAAATCCACGGAGCCCCTTTCAGCGAGAGCAACGCATTGTAATTGACGAATCTGTTTTTCTTATGGTATGATTTCAGCGCTGTGGCAGAAATAACAGCCAGAATGATATACGACAGCATCACACTCACAGCAAATGCAAGAATGACGTAGTTGAAAATATAAATTCCGGAATCTACCCAATCAATACCTGTCATGGCTGTTCATTTTTAATTCGGTTTAATACGATCTGTAGTTTGTTTCTCAGCGTGTTATTTCCCGTGGTGACAATCGCATTTTCAATCGCACCGGTATGTTGAAACATCTGATAATATTCTATTAATCTTGCAGCAAGCAGCCGGATGGTTTCATTCGGACTTTCCAGGAGGTGCTGCGGATGGGTGGGTGGCTTCATGGCGGTTCGTTTCAGGTTGTAGAGAATATTACTTTGTGCCCAGTCATCCAGATACAGATCACTGTTTCGCAACTTTTGCAGTTCTTCCGTGCCCCTTAATACGACAAGAGCAATGAATGCTTCATTTCTCACTATCAATTTGGGATGTCGAAGCTGATCTGAAATGGCCTTGTAGGCAGGTTGATGATTCATCGTGGAGAGATCGCGGATGCCTTCTACTACTTTAGACCAGTTGCGGGAATTGAGTTTATTGAAAGAATATTGGCTCAGTCCGCTCTGTACGTAAAAACTTTCCAGTTTTAATCTCAGCTGGCCGCTGTAATTCCTGTGAAGAACCATAAGAGATTTCAAGCCGAGTTTCGATGCGATTCGGTGGTTTTGTGTTTTCGTTTTAAAAATAGCGGCAGCAGTGCTCGGATCGGTATGTTCATCAAAAAGAAGATCAAATAAGACTTTGTCGATAATTTCCTGATAGTATATTTTTGTTCTGCTTTTTTTAATTCTTCGATATCTGCTGTAATAAGTCATAAAAAAAAACAAAGCAAACATCAAAATGAAGGTCGCCAAAAGCGCCAGAATGAACTGTAACTGAAAATCGTAATGCTGAAACTGATTCACTTTTCCTTATTTTTAAAAACGTTTGCTGAGGCTGAGCTGCGCAGTTATTCTGTTTCTGAATTTATCTGGAACAAATTCTTCTCGTTCATACATGATCACGGGATGAATGAAAAAATTTCTCTGAATACGGAGTTTTGAGCTGATTCCGATTCTGTAGGCACTCAGCCGAAGTAAGGATTCATTATTCAAAAAGAAATAGGGGAGTGTTCCGTACTGCAGTTCGAGTTGTGCGTAGGATTCTGTGGCTTCAAAATTCTTTCTGATGTTTACAATTCCCGACGACAGCCATTCGCTGTTGTTTTCCGACAGATAATGACGGTATTCCAGTTTCCAGGTGTCTATATTCCAGCCGGCATGTCCGGTGAGCAAAAGTGTTTTATTATTTTCATTAAAGGCAAGGTACCGGGCGCCCAGCGAAGCGGTTATTTTCTTGAATTCATGAAAATATTCGCCGCCCAGTTTGTATTGCGGAAATATTTTTCCTCCTGATATGCCCGCATTCAGATAAAAATAACCTTCACGATTCAGTTTCATATAAGCATCTGCTTCTCCCTGTATTTCATCGGTATAGGATTGTCCATAATTGATGCGGCCTGCCAGAGTAAACCGCTCATACCGGCGTGAATATTCAAGATGAGTGATGTGATATGCCTGAGGAGCATTGTCGTAATCGGTGAAAAAATGTCCGAGAACAATATTGTTTTTTTTCTTCTTATCGAGTTCGGTTTGCAGATACTCTGCATCTTTGAAATACGGTGAAGTTTTGCTGAGGTCGTCTAAAAGCGTCAGGGCTTCCGAATATTTTCCTGTTTTTTCAAGTGCCACAGCTTCCTGCAAAATATAGAAATCGGCAGTTTCCGGAAATTTCTGTTTCCCTTCTTTGGCCATTTGGATTGCAGTATGATATTCTTTATTCCCCATCCGTACTCTCAGCAGCAGGTCGAATGCCTCTTTACTGGATCCGTTTTCAGCACGCAGTTTTTTCAGCAATTCTGTCGCAGCATCATAATCTCCACTCCAGAAATAAAGCGATGCCAGATACACGGTGTAATCTGCATTGTCGGGGAATCGGAGATGAAGAGGCTGAATCAGTGCAATAGATTCTGAAAACCGCTGTTCTTTGGCTAGTTCCTGCGCTTTTTTAAAATCCATATCAGGATTCTCCTGTGCGGAAATGACTGATGATAGTGCCAGAAAACCGGCAACAAAATAAATTTTAATATCTTTCATTTCAAGCCATGAGTTTTTCAATTCTTTTTAAAAGTACAGACGGGCTGAAGGGTTTGGTAATAAAATCATCAGCGCCCATATTCAGCAGATCGAGTTCTGTTTCTTCTACTCCGGAGGCTGTGAGTACCATCACCGGCATCTGCGCTCCATCAATCTCTTTACAGGCCTGCACCACCTGATGGCCACCTTTGAACGGCAGAAACAGATCGGTTATTACGAGATCAATGGACGGGTATTCCTTCTCAATATAACTGATGGCATCCAGACCATTGTCGAATTCCAAAACAAGATAACTTTTGGAAGTAAGGAAATGGGCTAAGGATTTCCTTAAAATTTCTTCGTCTTCTATCAATACAATTTTCTTCATGACTTTTTGGATAAATAAAAACTGATTTCCTCATTTATTTGGTCTATCCGCTGAAAAAGCTGTTCCAAAAGCGGCATTATTAACGGTAAAACCGAGGGATCTTCCTGGAGGATGATCTGGCTTTCAATTGCCTGCAGCAACGTATCATCCGAACCGATGACCCCAAAAGATGATTTCAAAGAATGAACGGTTTTCCGGATACTTTCCGCATCATTTTCTTCTATCGCCTTCTGCATGTTTTCTTTACTTTGCACACTATTTACGGTGAAGGTTTCCAGCATGGATGCAATAAATGCGTCATCATTCACTGAAATTTCTTTCAGATAATCCAGTTGTAATACCGGAACTTCAGATGTGAGCACTTCCCGGTTTTCATGATCCGCAATAGTTGGCTGATTGGACCAGTAATGGATAAGATCAAAAAGTACTTTTTTCTGAAAAGGTTTTGACAGGCATTCGTTCATTCCGATTTTAAGACATTTCTCCTTTTCATTTTCAGTGGAATGAGCGGTGATTGCGATGATAGGAAGATTTAATTTCATTTCATCGCGAATAATTCTGGTGGTTTCATACCCGTCCATTTCGGGCATTTGTATATCCATCAGTATCAGATCATAACTGTTCTTGCGGAGCAGTTCCAAACCTTTTATTCCGTTTTCTGCAATGTCGAGGAGGTAGTCGGTATCGGTAAACAGGGCGCGCATGAGTTTTTGGTTCAGCTCATTATCTTCACAGAGGAGCACCCGTGTTCCGAGTTTCAGGTTCGGTAAACTCTCCTTTTTCTCTTCTGTATCTTCAGTATTGTCTTCGGCTTTTTCGAAAGGTAGAATGAAGGAAAAGACAGACCCTTTTCCCAGTTCGCTTTTTACCCATATCCTTCCGTTCTGTTTTTCTACCAGCTGTTTTGAAATATTAAGTCCCAGACCTGTACCGCCATATTTTCTTGAAGTACTTTCTTCTGCCTGACGGAACCGGTCGAAAATCGTGTCGATATGATCTTCCGGAATGCCGATACCAGTATCCCGGATGTCAAATTTCAAGGTGGAGTTGTCTAGAAGTGAAACCCGTAAACTTACTTCCCCTTCTGCAGTAAATTTGATGGCATTGTTCAGAAGATTCAGCAGAATCTGTGACAGCCTTAGGCGGTCGCCGCTGATCCAATCCGGCACATCTTCTTCTATAAAATATTGATATATTATATCTTTTTTCTTTGCCGATACTTCCAGAAGATAAAAAGTATTTTTAATGGTATTGCGTAAAGGAAATGTTTTGCTCTCTGCCTGAAAATGTCCGCTTTCAATCTTAGAAAAATCCAGAATGTCGTTCACCAGATACAAGAGATTATCGCCGGCATTTTTTACAGATTTAAGATAATTGAGTTTCTTTTCTTCTGTTTCTACTTCCAGCAGTATTTCAGTAAAACCCAGAATGGCGTTGATGGGAGTACGGATTTCGTGACTCATATTGGCAATAAAGCGATCTTTCTGAATACTCAGTTCGTCCGCAAGTCTTTTGGATTCCTGCAGATTTTCATTGGCAGCAATTTCCAAGGTGATGTTTCTGGCGATTTTGGTTACTTTGATCACTTCGTCATTTTCATTTAGGACAGGGCTGTAAGTAGCGTAAATCCAGAGCACAGAACCGTCTTTATGCAGCCTTCGGAATATTCCGGATTGAAATTCTCCCCGTTGTAGCGCTTCCCAGAAACCAGTATTGTGAGCCAGATCTTCTTCCATAAGGAGTATACTGTGGGGCATGCCTATAAGTTCTTCTGAAGTATATCCCAGAATTTCTTCATACTGCCGGTTCACATAAAGTATTGTACCTTCAGGAGAAAATTCAATAACCGGGTTGGATTTATCTATCGCGCGGAACAGCGTGTTATAAGCTTCTTCTACCTGCCTGATCTGAACCTGTGCTTTTTCTATTTTTTCTTCCAGAATCTGACTGATTTCATTCTCAAGTTCCCGGTTTCTTTTGGTGAGTTCCAAGAGATGCATCGTTTGCCGGGCTACGATTTTCAGGGATTCTTTCTGTTCCTTTGTCAGTGTTTTCGGCACCATATCGAACGCGCACACCGTACCGATGATATGTCCGGAAGCACTGCGCAGCGGAACACCAATATAGAACCGTACGCCGTTTTCCTGCTGTACATTGGGATTGTCCAACAGCCGTGCATCCTCCAGTGTATTAGGAATTTCCAACAGATCATCTTCTATGAGAGCATACTGACAGATGGTCTGTTCATAGGGAACTTCTGTATTTTCGGTACCTACTTTGGCTTTATACCACTGTACTTTATCATCAATAAAAGTTATCAGCCCGGCAGGAACATCACAGATAAAAGATACCAGCTGAGCCAGTTCATTAAAACACTCTTCTTCCCGGGTGTGCATAATCTGGTAGGAAAGGAGATCTTGTAGGCGTGAAATATCGTTTCGGATTTGCTTCATGAATAATGAAAATGATAAGAGATATAAACAATACGACCATATAAAGATAAGGAATTTCTAGTAATCCCGCCGATACTTTTGTTTTTCTTTCAGCAACTCGCCTTCAGGAACTTCCGCTGTTTGGAATTTTGTTTTAAGATAATCTCTTTTCCCGTCAATCCGGTTGATAAAAACCGAAAAATGCAGATGCGGCCCTGTAGAATATCCCGTATTTCCGCTGTATCCGATGAACTGTCCCTGTTTCACAACATCGCCTTTCTGCACTTCGGAACCGTTATGTTTCAGGTGGCTGTATTCGGCAAAGGTGCCGTCGCTGTGAAGGATCAGGATATAATTGTTGAATTTCGCACAGGAAATATCCGGACACTTTCGGGTGTTGTTTTCCACTGCTTCAACGACCAGACCGCCGCGCGCCGCGAATACTTTATCGCCCACATTCAGGTCAAAATCCAAAGCATCAGCGTTATGGTGAGAAAGTTTTCCTCTGTATCCCTGGAAAATCATTTGCGTTTTCCCGGTTTCAAAAGGAAGTGAATAGAGGTGGTTTTCGTCATATTCCTCCAGAAGTACATTTCCAAAATTGATCAGGCTTTGATATGAAAACCGGTTGGATGCATTTTGTTTTATTTTCGTAAGCCGCATGATCTCTGTCTTTTCAGATAATGGCGGAAGCACCACCGTAGTTCCGGAAGGAAGCGTCGACTTCATGTTCTGAAGCGTATAGCTGAGCTGAGCCGACATCGGCATAATCTCAGGATTATCAGCATAAATAACAGCTTCCTGACCCTCAGTTTCATGATAAAAGCGAACATTCCATTGCTGCTGTGCGTAAACAAAACTGGCAATAAAAATAAATAAAAAGGCAGCAAAATTCTTCAGCATTCGCAGGATTTAAAATAAGATTTTTAATCATTATGAAATCAGTTTCATAATCTCCAAAGCTACTTTTAAAGCTTCGGTACCGTCTTCTAACGAAACTTCTACGTTTTTATTTTCGGTTACGGCATCTGCAAAAGAGTTCAGTTCGTCCAGAATGGCGTTGTTCGGCTGGATATTCGGATATTCAAAAAGAATCTGATTCTTCTCTCCGTCGGCATTTTCAATAATCATGTCAAAAGGCGTGGGAATTTCCGGTGCTTCTTTCATCCGGATTACTTCTGCTTTTTTCTCAAGAAAATCCACGGAAATATAGGCGTCCTGCTGGAAAAACCTCGACTTTCTCATGGCTTTCATCGAAATTCTGGAAGTGGTAAGGTTAGCGACACAGCCGTTCTCGAACTCAATGCGGGCATTGCAGATATCAGGCGTTTTGGAAACCACACAAACTCCGGAAGCATGAATGTTTTTTACCTTCGATTTTACCAGGCTCAACAGAATATCCAGATCGTGAATCATCAGATCGAGAACAACTGAAACATCGGTTCCGCGCGGATTAAATTCTGCCAGGCGGTGAATCTCAATAAACATCGGGTTGTTGATGTATTCTTTCGTGGCGATAAAAGCGGGATTGTATCGTTCTACATGGCCTACCTGTGCCTTAATACCAAATTCCCGGCATTTCTGAAGAATTTCTTCCGCTTCTTCCAGGGTTTGGGTAACGGGTTTTTCAATGAAAAAATGCTTCCGGTTTTCAATCGCTTTCAGGGCATAATCATAATGATACAGCGTTGGCGTTACGATATCCAGCATATCGATGTGTTGCAACAGCTCGTCGAAATTGTCAAAATACCGGTATCCGAATTCGGCTTCCAGCTTTTTGCCGTTCTCTGCATCCACATCATGAAAACCGATGAGTTCGTATCTGTCCGATTGGGCCAGCAGTTTCAAATGAATTTTACCCAAATGTCCTGCGCCCACCAAGCCTGCTTTCAGCATATTTTTAGTTTGTCCAAAGATAATCATTTGAGGCGATTTGCAGAAGCAGACCGGCGAAAGTTGAAGTTGCTTTTCCGTGGGAAAAGGTTTAGTTTTGTTATTTTGTAAAGCTTTTGATCATCATGCAGGACTCATTTTTACACAAGGGAAAACGTAAACAGCTGATTGCCTATCTGCAGCGGGCAGGGATTTCAGATGAAAAAGTACTGACGGCCATGAACGAAGTGCCGAGGCATTTGTTTATAGAAAGTATTTTTGAAGATTTCGCTTACGAAGACCGGGCTTTTCCGATTGCAGCGCAGCAAACCATCTCTCATCCTTCGACGGTCGCGGAACAAACCGAACTCTTAGCATTAAAGGAAGGGGAAAAAGTGCTGGAAATTGGAACCGGCTGCGGTTATCAGACCGCCGTGCTGGTGGCCATGAAAATGTTGGTCTTCACAGTGGAAAGGCAGAAAGACCTCTTTGATTTTTCCCGGAAAAAACTCTCGGAACTCCACCTGAAGCCCCGGTTTCAGAGTTTCGGTGACGGTTTCGCCGGGCTGCCCACTTTTGCGCCTTTCGACAAAATTCTCGTGACCTGTGGTGCTGAAGAACTTCCGGTGGAACTCCTCAAACAACTGCGGATTGGCGGAAAAATGGTGATTCCCTTAGGTGCACAGGATCAGCAGGTGCTCTACCGTTTTACCAAAATATCCGCAACGGAAATCGAAAAGGAGGCGTTCGGAATTTACAAGTTCGTTCCCATGCTGAACAATACCCAATAGCTTTATTCTCCTGCTGAATATACTGTAACGATTCAAAAAGATGCTGTAATGGAAATCGTTTTTGTAGAATCTATTTTTACAGAACAATTTTAAAATAACAGCATTATGGATAACAATCAGTTTAAGCGGTCACAGGACTTCAGCAATATCGAAAGCAATAAAGCCAACAGCCCCAACCAGTCCATGGAAGAGTACAATAAGAAAGCGCAGGAATACCTTCGTGAAATGCGCAGCCGCAACGAAGAAGCGACCCGCGATGGTTTCCTGAACACCATGAAGAATGCATCACCACCAGATGCTTGGGAAAACCAGCACAAAGCTTACGACGATGCCTGGGAAAACAATAAAAATTATCAGGAGGATCCTGAGGAGTAGAGAGAATCAAAAATAAGAATTATAAAAGCTTACAGTGATGCTGTAGGCTTTTTTTTTAGGTTGACCTTTCTGTTTTTTTTTAATATTTTTATATCTTGACCCCTCGTACAAGAAATGAAACTTTTGCTAACAAGAATCAGCGTATGTTGGTAGAAACAAAAGAAATTTAAAAATAGGTGCGAAGCCGTGAAATGTGTGTAGACATTATAAATATCAGCAGTAAATGGAATTGAAAAAATTATTAGGAAAGGGAGTTGAAATTTTTGCGCATGAAAATAATCCTGATTTTGAGAATGGGATCCTAACCAGTAAGAATGTGGTGCCATTCCGGATTTATTCCTTTATTTATAACTGTATCACCGCGCGGATTGATCTTGTAAACCCCGAAATGCAGACGGTGCTGGGCTATGAACCGGAAGACTTCACCATCGAATTTCTGTTTGACATCATTCATCCCGATGATAAAGAAAAGTTCATCGCTCACGAAACCAGAGCCCTGGAATTCTGTCGCGAACTGCCAACCGAACTTCAGGATCAGTATTACATCGTGCATGATTTCAGGCTGAAAACCAGTTCCGGAGCTTATGTCCGAATATTGCAGCAGGCGTTTACGTCCGAGATGGTGGATGGAAATTTAGTAAAAACCAAAGTCATCCATTCGGATATTTCCCATGTAAAAAACCAAAGCGACTCCCAGCTTCATTTCATTGGGTTAGAGGGCCAGCCTTCGTATTACAATGTGATGAGCGAAGAAAATCCGTTTTCTGAAAAAGAAAAAGAAATACTCTCTATGATGGTGCAGGGCCTCACCAGCGAAGCCATTGCACAGAAACTGAACCGCAGCATCCACACCGTGCGCAATCACAGGAAAAACATTTTACAAAAGTCCGGGTGTATCAATGTTCAGGATCTTCTGGTCAGGGCAACGCGGGAAGGGTGGGTGTAGTACCCGGTTTTCTGTTATTCAAAAGAAATATAATTCGCTGTCCATTTATTATAATCTATCCGGTACAATTCTATTTTAGCATTTGCCTTTGGTACGTCAATTTTGTATCCATTCTCGGTCTTTTTAACGTATTTACTGTCAATGTTTGCAATTATCTCTGCATTAAACGCATCTATATCTGCCGGCGTACTAGCCTCCTTACCGCAATGTGTTACATGTTGCAAAAGCGTTACATAGGATGAGCTGACTTGTGCAACCAAGGGTCCTTCCGGATAGGGCTTGCCCATGCCCCTGATATTGTTGTAGGTGGTTGTATTCCCATCATCAAAACCTTTTTTTCGAAATAAAAATGCAGCTTCCGGGTTTAGTGAACTAAATTCATTAGTAGTGAGTCCCCTTTTAAATTTATACTTGTCAGCAAGCTGATTGATATAATTCTGATTCTTTTGCAACTCTTTGTTTTCTTTACTCTTCTGTTCTGCATTTAACCGCGCTTGTGCTGTGTGAAGTGAATTCGGATATTTATTAATAAAGTCTACACTATTCAGCTTAGCCCAATCTGCTAATTCCTTCTTCACGTCAATTTCCGTCATGAGCTTTTTCTCTATTTTTAATTGCGTAGAAAGACCATACAGCAGGTCGTACATTTTGTCAAACAGAAATTTTTTATCTTGGTCAACTGTTCCATACGGACAGAAAAATTCAAGGTGGTTTACTGGCTGGGTATTGAGGATTTCACCATCTTTAATGATCTGTGTTTGTAAATGTCCTTCGGGAAAATCGACCTTTATAGATGCCACACCTTTGTAATCTTCTGCCACTGATATTCCTGTTGCTTTGCTGAAATCAATATTCTCTGTCAGCAAAAGTATTTCTCCGGTGTTGTTTTTTTGATATACCGCTTTTGTTGCCAGTCGGTTATAGGTCCATACTTTGAAATTTTCATCGGGAAAACTTATTGTATAAATTTGATTTTCCACATCTTTATATTCTTTCCCTTCGGTTTTTTTTTCTAAGTCTGAAATGACGACGGAAAGCGAATCTAATTTCTCAAAAGGTATATCCTGGGAGCTGACCGTTATTGTGAGGAGCATTGCGAACAGTACGGGTATTGCTTTCATCATTTTTATTATGTAGATTTTTGAAGATTTATTTTATACTATTTACCAGATTTGCGTTTGAAGGTAATCAAAGAGCTGTCGGATTCTGAAACTTCATTCGGGCGGTTTATGATAATAATTATTTCTTTCATCGCCTGAAATCGCAAAAGATTTGAATTTGTTATTTTCGTCCATGATGTAACCAATATAATATCCGTTGTTAGGGTTTGACTCACTGTTTCTTACATACATTATGAACCCAGCTTTCCAGAATTCCCGGCCTCCCGATTTATCGTCCAAAAGCAACTCGAAAGCACCATGCTTTACACTCTTTCCCCAGACATAAGTCGTTGTTACATCCTCGTGATTGTATGCGCCGGACAAATAATGTTTATTGTGAAATACAGACATGCCATCTCCATTATGATGCAGGCCTTTTGTGGGTGTTATTTCAATGAGAAAGAAAGGGGCATCTATTTTAATCTCATGAAACTTTTGAGTGGACACATTATATAACCTAACTGATTTATGAAAAGTATTAGTATATTTGGATTTATACTCTTCGCATGGCAGATACCCTACAAGAAACCAGTTTTCATAAAAATGTTCAATGTAATTTACAGTCTCATCATTGAACAAAGTTTGCCAATGATTATCAATAATATCCCAATTATTCAAATGGAATCCATTACAGGTTTTAGATATACTGGTAGCTTGGTATTGAATCACTCCTATTTCAGCAGGATGGAGATAACGAGCAATAGATTTTCCATCAATTCTGAACGTTCCGAAAGTTCTGGAAATAATTCTGGCATCCCCATCAGCTGGCCGCTGGATTTCTTCCAAGTTTTCATCATACAGCTTGTAATCTGCACCTCTCAAAAATTTTCCGTTTGTATCTGCGGACTTTTTCCTGTCCGGTTTAGAAGTTACCATACTTTTTGTCAGTGCATTAATCACTACCTCTCCGGATTTTGGTTTTGACGCTTCCTCCTGCTTTCTTTTTTGCTCCGCTAAAAACGCTTTTTGTTTAGCTTCTTTCTCTGCTTTGTGTTTTGATGCAAGCAGATCTTCCCGCTTTTTCTTCTCAGCCTGTTTTGCAGTTTTTTCCTTCTTCTTCTTTTCACCACATGCTGTACAACCACAACTTTCATCAGCGGTACCGATCTTAGTTGGATCTTTAACCCTGTTTTTACTGTAGACACATTGTGGGCAATTGGTGTTGTGTGACTGTCCCTGAGCGTTCTGTACCATCATTCCGGTACAGAGGATAATACCTATTTTTAAAAGTAATTTCATAACGGATCTTTTTTTGAATCTTAGCAAGGTGTTATGGTATAGTTTTTTATCTCATTCACAGAATGTAGCTAAATGTGTCAATGCTTTTGCCATATTCTTGTGTAAATCCGGTTCCCCCTTTTTTATGTTTAAAATATTGGATGTTTTTGGATTCTCTTCTTCTTCTTCAAATGGATCAAAACAATTTCCCGATGATCCGCTATAATCAAGATTTATAATGTTTGAATCGGCATAAATCCCTTCAGTAGCGATACGCCAACTCGTTGTTTTTCCAGGATCGAAACTATAGTTTGTAACACAATCAAAGCTGGTAAATAATTTAAAATGTCTAACTCCTTTAAAACTGATTTTACAAGGTGTTACACTAACATTTGAGATTTGCTCACTACCGTAGCCACCATATTTTTCTATCTTTCCTTTTATCCACGCAATGGTTTCCACTTTGGTTTGTGCAGATGAGGTTACGGTAAGCAGCATTAAGAATGCGATACTATTAAACCTTGTTTTCATAATGTTGAATTTATAAATTAAAATTGTGGCCTGCCTACTACAATAGTGCTGCTCCAGTTCCACGCATAGTAAAGTTGTTGCACATTTTGTTCATAAGTGGCACAGGTTGCAGGATCACTGACAATGATCCTTCCTGTAGCAGGAGAAATGCCCTGTAACATGATAAAGTGTCCGATTTGGGGATTTCGTGTTGGATTGACAAATGCAATTAATTTCCATCCGTCCGCTAAGGTAGCATATAACTGCTGAGGAGTAGCCGGATAAGCTACGTTCCATGCTCTGAAATTGTAAGACCGCAGTACCGCGATTACTTCTTCGGCGTTTGCAGGCCTGTTTTGAGGATAGCCGGTAAGTCTTGACACAATCTGAGCCTGAGTTTGTAATACGTTGGCCTGACCCAAAGCGCTTTGGATGCAGGCTGACCAGCACCACATACTTTGTTCCTGACAGTTTATTTGGGCTTTTGTTGTATGCAAAGAAAACAGGCATAACAACACGATAAATATTTTATTCATAATTCTTATTTTTGAAAGTTAAATATTTGTTTATTCTCTTTTGCACCACTTAGCTTGGCTAAATGCATGATGGCTTTTAAGACACGCTTAGCATTGGCTTCATCATCTTTTTTGTAATAAATGCTATAGCTCGATTCATCATCTTGATGCCATTTGCCGTCAATGGTGTATTTTATTTTGGTATTTGGTGAAAGCTGAACAATAAACCACGCAAACTGGCCGTCTTCCGGCTTAATCAGTAAATTTACATCCTGAAATTTATTCTTTATTAAATAGTCGGAGAACTCCGTCAACATCTTGCCTTTTTCCAGGTCCATCAAAGTGCCGAAAAACCGTATAACCGGCTTATACTCGTTCGCAGGTTTCGCGTTCAGCCCGATTGTGCAGCAAGCAATATCATAAGACAGGACAGTGGATGTTTCATAATAAGGCTTCCTTTTAAATGAATAATGATAAAAGTATTTACAATTTACAAAAAGAAGCGAGTCTTTGTATGGCGTATCTAAGAGGACTGACGCTGTCTTCCGGCAGATATAGATCAATTTCTGGATGTTCCACCGTCTCGGTAGAGGTAGTGGTACCGTTCTTGGTTTTTACGGACGCTCCCTTTTTTCCATAACAAAAAACATACGGAGCTTCTAAGGAAGTGGAAAATTGTCCGAACGAAGATGACCAAGGATTCCCGTTTTTGACGGTATGTAGCTCAATGTTTTTTGTGGGCACGGTAAATTCCTCGTCACCATAAGCAATGGTGATCTCGCAAGCCGAAATGGCCTTAACTTTTCCTTTATCTTCCTTAATTGCGGAGCTCAGGTGCTTGTTAATAAAACGGATAAGCGATTCCTTGTCGGCTACGGTCACTTCATTAAATCCTTTCAGTGTGTAGTTTCGTAAGATCTCCAGCTGTGCATCCAGCAGATCGGCATCGGAACTGTTAAAAAGGAACCTTACTTCATCGTCCCGATATTGATCTACCTGTTTGCTATTTTGGTAGTGGGTGATGTTAAATTCTTCATCAGAAGAAAAGACAACAATGGAAATCTTGTCATTCGTATCTGAAGCACTGATGGTATAACCAAATGTACTCCAGTCAGGTTTGGCTGCAGCAGCTAAGTTTTTTCCATCTTTCATAACTTCCATTTTAATTCCTTTCTCGCTAAACACATAATCCACGATTTTCATGTCAGGAAGGACAAGTCCGTTGGATCGTTTAAGAATGGCTTCTGTTTTTTTAAATTCTGCTTCTTTGGTTTGTGCTTTTATTTGCTGCATACCAAAAATGCACAGAAGCGTCAATACTAATAATGTTTTCATATACAAATTCTAAATATTTAGTGTTTAATTTTAAATCAAAATTAATTTATAATATTCACAAAAGTATAGCTACTTATAGCTATTTTTGTACAAAAGCTAATGTAATGACAAGTAAAGTGAATAAATTAAAGGATATTTGGGATAGTATTCCAAAAGTGATAATGGCTCAGGATTTTCCGAATCAGGAGGTGATCAGCCGATATATGGAGCTTTTTAACTTTGGAGAATGCTTTTATGTCATCTTTAATACCCGCACTGCCGAAATGGAATTTGTGCACCCTAACGTGCAGGAAATGACGGGGTATCAACCCAAAGAATTCGGTCTCTCATTAGTATTGGAAAAGATCCATCCGGACGATCTTCCCTATTACTTTCACTATGAACAGAGTGCGGTGCGTTTTTTTTCGGCTCTGCCGCCCGAATTCATTCTTAGTTATAAATTTTCTTATGATTACCGACTGAAAACCAGAAATGGAAATTATAAAAGATTTCTTCAACAAATTGTTCCTCTTGGTTATTTTGCTGAAGGTGGTGCCCGAACGCTAGGAATTTTTACAGATTTAACCCATTTGAATATTCAGGGAATTCCGAAACTTTCCTTTATCGGGATGAATGGCGCACCGTCTTATTATAATGTCCATTTACAGGATGAATTTTTATTGAGCCAGCAACTCTTCACAAAAAAAGAACGAGAAATTCTGGAACTTGTTATTCTGGGCTTTACCAGCGATGCCATTGCCCAACAATTAAAACGCAGTATTTTTACCATCCGCAATCACCGGAAAAATATTCTGGAAAAATCTGGCTGTGGAAATATTCAGGAATTGTTGGTAAAATCTGTGCGCGAAGGATGGGTGTAAACCGTCATAGTTTTTTGATACTTTTAAACAAAATCATTGGTTCTCATCCTCCAGTCCGGAAACCAGACCCTCGGTCAGCAGTTTCCACTGGGCTTTTCCCGCGCCCAGAATTCCGCCGCTGCCGATGAAGAAATTGCGGACCGCATCCAGCCAGCCGGCTTTCTTCGTATTCGGCTTTTCATTCCTGCCGTGCACGGAGGCCATGACATAATCTTTCCCTTTGGTAATCCTAAAAGTGGACGTAGCATCATCACCATAAAAATGCGCGATATTTTCCTCGTTTTCCTGTCGGGGAGGATGAGCAGGGCGGCAGGTCATCACAACACTGAAGGTTCCTTCATCTGCATTTTTGGTTTCTCTGTAATCAATCACATCCACCCAGTCATAGCTGTCGGTCTGTATACCTCCAGGTCCCGGAATGTTGATTCTGATTTTGTCCCCGATTTCCGGACGGCGGTTTGCGGGTTGGCCGTTTTTGGAAAAGAGTTTAAATTCGGAAGCACCCACCGCACTATTTTCTTTCCATGAATTGACGTCCAAAAAACGCTGTTTCAGAATCTCAAACTTTGCATCGACAAGTTTTGCTGAGGTCTTTGCTGTACTTTCCGTATCGTGAAAACCTCCTTTTTCATGCTTGGGAACACCGCGAATTTCTTTTGGTTTCATAGCTTTGGATTTTAAAAGGATTCAAAATTGGCACGAAAATCAGACCAAACATAAATATTAAATAGCAATACATTTCTATTGTCCTATTCGATTTATTTTGTAGCTTTATCATCATTTGTGAATAAACTGAAGAAACCTACCATCATGAAATACCATCGTTTACTGTTCATCATTGTATTGCTGATTTTTTCCTCCTGTTCACAAAATGCTGAAAGCAGTGAAATGGCACTCCAGTTGCCTGAGAAAGCCATGGCGGGACCACAGGTTGAAGAGCACTATGGTGAATCGCCGGAGAGAAAACTGATCAAAGAGGGCAGGGTGGAGTTTGAAACTTCCGATATGGCAGAAACCCGAAAAACCGTGGCGGAAGCAGTGAAAAAGAACAAAAGTTATATTTCCTCGGATCAGGAATACAAATCGCCCGGCCGTATCAGCAATACCGTCGTGATCCGGGTTCCTGCAAATCAGTTTGATCAACTGCTGAAAGAAGTAACAACCGGAGTGGAAAAGTTTGACAGCAAGGAAATTAACGTCCGCGACATTACCGAAGAGTTTGTCGATATTGAAGCCAGACTCAAAACCAAAAAAGAACTAGAACAGCGCTATATTGATCTGCTGAAACAAGCTAAAAACGTTACCGAAATCGTAGAGATCGAAAAGCAGGCGAATGAATTGCGCACCGATATAGAATCTGTCGAAGGCAGGCTGAAATACCTTCAGAATAATGTGGCCTTCTCAACCCTCTCCGTTACCTTCTATGAAAATGTACCGCATGAAACAGTGTTCGGGCAGAAATTCCGGAACGGGTTCCGAAACGGTTGGGATAACCTGATCTGGTTTTTCGTGATGCTCGTCAACATCTGGCCTTTCGTGTTGCTGGGAATCCTCGCAGGATGGGGCATCCGGAGATACAGAAGAAGAAAAGATAAAAGGGGATGATGGTTTGAGTTCAACATCATGGTTATTTTTATTCCATAAAAAAAGCAGGCTTATAAAAACCTGCTCTGCTCTTTATTTTTGAAGATTTATTTCCCTAAGTACGACTTCAGGATTTTACTTCTCGTATTGTGTTTCAGCCTTTTGATCGCTTTTTCTTTAATCTGGCGAACGCGCTCACGGGTAAGATCGAAGGTTTCTCCGATTTCTTCCAGCGTCATCGGATGCTTTCCGTTCAGTCCGAAATAGAGCCTCACCAGATCTGCTTCTCTTTGGGTCAGCGTCTGCAGTGCTCTTTCAATTTCAATCTGAAGAGATTCCAGCATCAGGTCCTTATCCGGGCTTGGCGATTCGCCGGAACGCAGCACATCATATAAATTGGAATCTTCACCTTCTACCAACGGGGCATCCATCGAAAGGTGACGGCCGCTGTTTTTCATGGATTCCTTGATGTCTTCTTCGCTCATATCCAGCACTTCTGCCAGTTCTTCCGGGGAAGGAGGCCTTTCGTTTTCCTGCTCCAGGTGGGCGTACGCTTTGTTGATTTTATTGATGGACCCAATTTTGTTCAAAGGAAGCCTTACAATTCTCGACTGTTCTGCAAGGGCCTGAAGAATACTCTGCCTGATCCACCATACGGCGTAGGAAATGAACTTAAAACCTCTGGTTTCGTCATACCTTTTGGCCGCTTTCATCAGTCCGAGGTTGCCTTCATTAATCAGGTCCGGAAGCGACAATCCCTGGTTCTGGTATTGCTTGGATACAGACACTACGAAACGAAGGTTGGCTTTGATGAGTTTTTCCAGTGCGGCTCTGTCGCCGGCGCGGATTCTTTGTGCCAGATCTACTTCTTCGTCTGCAGTAATCAGTTCCACTTTACCGATTTCCTGAAGATACTTGTCAAGCGATGCGGTTTCCCTGTTGGTAACCTGTTTTGTGATTTTTAACTGTCTCATTTACAAAAATTTACCCCTCTTTTAAACGGGCTCTAATTATATATACGATGCGATACCCTGAAAGGTTACAAATTGGGTTGATAAAAGGGTTGAAAATGGTTAATCGGTTAATTGATTTGTTGTTTAGGGCGAATGGTGAATTAGAGTGAATAGAATAGGGGAGCGGATGTGCTGATTTGCGAATTTGCTGAAAGCTGATTAACCGGTTAATTGTTTATTGGGTGGGTTCGGTTCGGTGGCTGAGGCTCTCGAAGCCACCACCGGCAGACCGGGTTGCTGAAATGCCTCCAGGAAAAAAACTTCGTTGTCATTCCGTAGGAATCTCAATGGTTAATGGCCATCTGAATGGTGAATTGGTAACTCAATGAAGCGATTAATTGGTTAGTTGTTTAGAAAGTGCTTATTTACTTATTTGCTGTTTTGCTGACTGCTGATGGCTAATTGCTCAAAAAAGAATGAATTTCTCTCTCCAGCACAAAAGAGGTTGAAATATTCCCCTCCTCCGGAGGGGTGGCGTCCGACGAAGGAGGATGACGGGGTGGTTTTTTACAGGTGAATGAGTTTGTGGACGATTAGACGGAACAGATTTTCTTTTATCCCCGTAAACAAGAAAGTGATGCGAGGTACGAAGTTCGGGTATGGAGAGTGGGTGAATCGGTTAGTTGTTTAGGGAGCGAATTTGCTGATTTACCCTTCTAAGGTAAAGGGTAAAAGGCAAAAGGTAAGAGGCTTGACTAGTGAATGGTGAATGGTGAAGGTTGGGTTGGTCGGCTCGGGTGGCTGAGGCTCTCGAAGCCAAAGTGGATTTTAGTCCTCACAGATTTCGCAGATTTTCGCAGATGAAAAGGCAAAGCGTTGAGATGGTTAATTGTTTGAGAAGGTTATTTGATTAATTGGTTAGTTGTTTAGGGGAGTGGGTGTGCTG
>JAANMX010002119.1_pt1 | contig 20577 bp, 17 predicted proteins | sample 7279681 | NCBI WGS metagenome assembly JAANMX01 (sample SAMN14094542, study PRJNA606508) | bioreactor metagenome | isolation source: A lab-scale SPAN reactor treating ammonium-rich wastewater day 351 | place: Ireland: Galway | collected 2018-01-01
CGCGAGCCACCACCGCCGCGTGCGAGGTCATCCCGCCACGCGCGGTCAGGATGCCCTTGGCGTAGTGCATGCCCTCGATGTCCTCCGGGGTGGTCTCCAACCGGACCAGCACGACCGCCTCGCCGCGCTGACCACGCTGGGCGGCCTCCTCGGAGGTGAACACCACCTGGCCGCACGCCGCGCCCGGGGAGGCCGGCAGGCCCTTGCCGATCGGGGTGGCGCCGGCCAGCTCGTCGGCGTCGAACTGCGGGTGCAGCAGGGCGTCGATCTGCTTCGGGTCGATCATCGACACGGCCTTCTTGGTGTCGATCATGCCCTCGTCGACCAGATCGCAGGCGATCTTGAAGGCGGCCGCCGCGGTGCGCTTGCCGTTACGGGTCTGGAGCATGAAGAGCTTGCCCTCTTCGATGGTGAACTCCATGTCCTGCATGTCGCGGTAATGGTTCTCCAGCCGGGTGACGATCTCCTGGAACTCGTCATACAGGCCAGGGTTCTGCACCTGGAGCTGGTCGATCGTCAACGGCGTCCGGATACCGGCCACGACGTCCTCACCCTGGGCGTTCATCAGGAACTCGCCATACAGGCCCGGATCACCGGTGGCCGGGTTCCGGGAGAACGCCACACCGGTGCCGGAGGTGTCGCCCAGGTTGCCGAACACCATCGACTGGATGTTGACCGCGGTGCCCCAGTCGGAGGGGATGTCGTTCAACCGGCGGTAGTACACCGCGCGCGGGTTGTCCCAGGAGCGGAACACCGCCTTGATCGCACCGAACAACTGCTCGATCGGATCGGAGGGGAACTCGGAGCCGATCTTGTTCTTGTACTCCTCCTTGAACTCCCCCGCCAGCTGCTTCAGATCATCGGCGTCCAGCTCCAGGTCGTTCGTGACCCCCTTACGCTCCTTCATCTCATCGATGAGCTCCTCGAAGTAGGCCTTGCCCACCTCCATCACCACATCGGAATACATCTGGATGAAGCGCCGGTACGAGTCGTAGACGAAACGAGGATTCCCGGTCTTACGGGCGAACGCCTCCACCACCGTCTCGTTCAGACCCAGGTTCAGGATCGTGTCCATCATGCCCGGCATCGACGCCCGCGAACCCGAGCGCACCGACACCAGCAACGGGTTGTCCGGATCACCGAACCTCTTGCCACTGATCTCCTCGAGCTTGCCGATGTACTCGACGATCTGCTCACGGATGTCGTCGCCGATCTGCTCACCATCGGCGTAGTAACGGGTGCAGGCCTCGGTGGTGATCGTGAAACCCTCCGGCACGGGCATACCCAGCCCGGTCATCTCCGCAAGGTTGGCGCCCTTGCCGCCGAGCAGGTTCCGCATCGAACCGTCGGCCTCACTGAACTCGTAGACATACTTGGTGGTCATCGTGTGATGAATCTCCTTTGGATGCTCCATTGCATGGACGCCCTACGGCGAGCCAGAGGCCGGTTCCGGACGGAGCGGGGTCCAGTGACCGGTCGGCTGGGTCCAACCGTATCGACTCGGGCTGCCCGTTGGGTACCAGGTCGGTGATCGTATGTCGGTGATTGACCAGATGAGCGGGCAGGCGCTCGATCGGTCGAGCCCGTCGCGACCGCCTGAGTCGTCGGGAACCCGTCAGAGGTGATTACCTGGCGTCATGGACGACGCACCGGACGCCCGGCTCGACCCGGTCACCGAGCTACTCCTGAGCGAGGCGGGCGAGGTCGCCGACCCGGTCGCGGTCCTGGACGACGTGGACGGCGCGATCGGCCGCGCGCTCGCCGACCGGGGCCTGAACCCGCGGGTGTGGTGCGACGACGTCCGGGCGGAGCGGGCGGTGCCCCGGGCGTGGCGGCGTCCCACGCCGCAGCTGGCGGTGACCGGCGTCCGGACTGTGCTGTGGCGCCTGCCCCGCGCATTGGGTGCCGTGGACGAGTATGCGCAGGCGATCGCGGAGCATGCCGATCCGGCGGTGCGCGTGGTCGCGGGAGAGCGCGACAAACACCTATCGCGGTCGATGAACGACGTGCTGGCGAGGCATTTCACCACGGTGCATGCCAGCCTCGGGCACCGCAAGGCTCGTGCCCTCATCGCCTCAGGGCCGATCGCGTCGGTGGCGTCCTGGCCCCGGACGGCGCGCCTCGAGGCGCTCGACCTGGACGTCGTGGCGCACGGGGCCACCTTCAACACCAACCGCCTCGACCGTGGGACGGCGCTGCTGGCGGACTGCTTCGACCGGCTGCCGGCGGCGTCCACGGCGATCGACCTGGGTTGCGGCAGCGGCATCCTGGCGACGCTGCTCGCGCGACGAGGCATGCGGGTGAGCGCGGTCGATGTCGCCTGGAGCGCCTGCGATGCGACCGCACTGACCGCCGCCGCCAACGGCGTCGAGGTCGACGTCCGGCGCCGCGACGGGTTGGCCGGGTGGCCACAGCCGGTGGACCTGGTGGTGACGAACCCGCCGTTCCACGTCCGGGCCGCGAAGGACACCTCCCCCACCCGGGAGCTGTTCGGCCGGGTTGGCGACGTACTCGCCGACGGCGGCGAACTGTGGTGCGTGTTCAACGCGCACCTGCCGTACCTGTCGTGGCTCAGACACGCGGTGGGCCCCACCGAGCTCCTCGCCCGCGACCGTGCCTATATCGTCACGCGATCTGCGCGGAGCGCGGCTGCGTCGCCAGAACGCCCGTGATGCCCCGGGCGGGCTCGCGCATCCGCGCCGGTCGAGCCGCCGGACCGCCGTGTGACGAGGTCGGAGATCCGGCACCTCCTGCTGGCCCCACCTGCAGCCTTGCCCCGTGCGATGGCGTCGGGTTGCGTCGGGCCCTTGGCATCAGGACTATTGATCACTAACATTGATAGCGATCGTTAGGAAGCGATTCGTGAGGGAGACACACCCCATGGCGACTACGACGAGTGACACGTCGACCTGGGTGGAGACGTCCGTGCCGGACACCGCGCTGGACGACCGGACGCGCGGGCTGTTCATCAGCCAGTTCACGACGGGACCTGCGAACCGGCGACGGGTCTTCCGGCACGGCGACCACTGGGCCGTTCACCTCAGCGCACCACTGTCCTCGCTGGTGACGGACGCCCTGAGCCACGACCCGCCGTCGGCGTCCGTCGACCTCGTCTGGCCGCTCGTGTCGATCGAGCTGAGCGGAGCCGGAACGTCCGCGCTGGAGGCTATCGGCGTCCTGGCCGCGATCGGGACGCACGCCAACCCCGAACTCGCCCTCACCCAGGACGAGGCCGACGAGCTCACGCGCACGGGATCGCTGGTCGAAGTCATGCCGCCCGTGACGCAACAAGCGTCCGCACGAACTCGCGTCACGCGCCTGCGCATCCTCGACGAGGCGCTCGGGGTCGCACAGGTGGCCCGGCTGCTGAACGTGAGCGAGTCGCGGATTCGACAGCGTGCGGCAGCCCGCACGCTGTACGCGGTGAAGTCGGGCAGCACGCTACGGTTCCCCGGCTTTCAGTTCGCCGGCGGTGCCGAACTGCCCAACTGGGAGCAGGTCGCGCCACACTTCCCCGCGGACGCCCATCCCGTGGCGGTCGAACGCTTCATGGATGCACCGCATCCCGACCTCGACGTCGACGGTGACCCCGTGTCACCGTCCGATTGGCTGCTGAGCGGCGGTCCTGCGAGCACGGTGGCCGACGCCGTCGACGACGCGTATGCCATCGCCTGACCGATGAGTGAACGCCTGCCCGCACCGGACGTCTCCCGGTTTCCTGACCTTGACGACCGTCACATGCGGATCGTCGACGAACGGACCCCCCTCGCCCGAATCTTCGCCGCCGGAGGCCGTCACCCGACGACATGGAACGGATTGCGATCGTTCGGTCCGACCAGCTCACGATTCGACCACCAGCCTCCCCCGAGCCACGACCACCCGACCCGACGGGTGATGTACGGCGCCGTCGCGGTCGCCGACCGGCAGGGCGTCGTCTACCCGACCCTGAAGACCTGCCTCGCTGAGTGCTTCCGCGACCGCGGCATCGTCGAGCTGCGCCGCGACGACCCGTGCTACACCCAGTTCCGGGCCGTCCGACCGCTGCGACTGCTCGATCTCTCCGACAGTGACTGGGTGACCCACGCCGGCGGCAACGCCGCCCTCACCTCAGGCCCGCGATCACGTACCCGCCCGTGGGCAAGGGCGATCTACCGCCGCTACCCCACCATCGACGGGGTGTTCTTCGCCAGCTCGAACATCCCCAACGCACGCGCCTTCGCCCTGTGGGAACGAGCCGAGAACGCCCTACCGGGCCGCCCGTCCTTCAACAAGCTCCTCGCCGACCCCGGCCTTCGACCCGCCATCGAGACGTACGCCTTCGAGCTCGCCCTTGACCTCGACCTGGCATAAGGGTCCAGCGCGAGTGGTGGCACAAACTTCTGCATGCGCCGCCGAGGAACGAGCGCTCAGGATGACCCAGAAAGCCTGTCGCAGGGGTGACAATCGCCCGGCTATGGCGGCGCTCGCGCGAGCAGCCCCGCGACCCCCGTGCGGCCGGCTCTCATCGGCGTCATCGAGATCGTGCTGAGCGTCGCAGTGCTTGGCCTGTGCGCACTCCACTGGTGCGCCGGATTGACACCCCTTGCCAGAGCACCGACGATGACTTCGGACAGCAAGCGAAAGGGACGGCGTGCACGCGTTCAGCCTGAAGAACTGCGAGCTGGGCGTCGCCACCGCAGCCACCCAGATCGAGGGGGGCCACGCCCGCACCAACTGGCATCGCTGGGCCGAAGAACCAGGACGGATCAAGGACGGCTCCACCCCCGCCCGCGCCTGCGACCACTGGAACCGGGTACCCGAGGACATCGAGCTGCTCACGGCGCTCAACGTCCAGCACTACCGGATGGGCCTGGAATGGGCCCGGGTCGAGCCCAGCCCCGGCGAGTTCGACTCCGCGGCGATCGACCACTACCGCGACGAGCTCGGACGCCTGCGCGACGCCGGCATCAAACCCCTGGTCACCCTGCACCACTTCAACAACCCGGTCTGGTTCGAGGACGCCGGCGCCTTCCTGAACCCCGACGGCACCAAGGTCTTCCAGCAGTACACCCAACGCATGGTGTCGGCGCTCGGTGACCTGGTCGACGAGTGGATCACCATCAACGAGCCGAACATCTACGCCACCCACGCCTACTACTTCGGGGTCTGGCCGCCGGGCGTCCGCTCTCTGAAGACGCTCACCCGCGTCTACACCAACCTCGCCGCGGCCCACATCGACGCCTACCGGCTGATCCACGAACTGCAGCCGGACGCCCGGGTCGGCGTCGCCCAGCACCTACGGGTCTTCCGCCCACGGATCGCCTGGCATCCTGGACACTGGGCGTCCGCCCAGATGATGGAATGGCTGTTCCAGCGCGTGATCACCAAGGCCATGTGCAAGGGGCGCTTCCTCGCCCCCCTGTCACAGCCGCCCGGCATCTACCCCGGCCACTACTACGACTTCCACGGCATCAACTACTACTCACGCAGCACCGTCAGCCGGCTGGACGACGGGGTCGGCGCCGACGTCCCGATCAACGACCTGGGCTGGGAGATCTACCCGCAGGGCCTGATCGAGGTCGCCACCTGGCTGCACGAGGCCCACCCCGGACCGCTCTACGTCACCGAGAACGGCACCGCCAACTCCGACGACGGATTCCGCAGCCGCTTCATCCACGAGCACCTCGCCGAGATCGCCAACTCCGAACTGCCGATCGAGCGCTACTACCACTGGTCGTTCATGGACAACTGGGAGTGGCTCGAGGGCGAATCCGCACGCTTCGGCCTGATCAGCGTCGACTACGAGACCCAAGAACGAACCATGCACGAATCCGGCCGGTTCTTCGCCGAGATCGCCACCAACCACGGCGTCACCGAGGACATGTACCAGCGGTACGTCGCCCACCAGATCTACTCGCGCAACACCCCGCCACACTGACCCGGACGCCAGGCCCCGGCCTGCTTAGGGCCTAAAAGGGCGTCCCCGCTCCGTCGTTCGCTGACCCGATCGACGTCCTCCCGCCAGCCTTGCTCAACCAGCCCAGAGCGTCGAGATGGGTGCGGCGATGATTCGGTCCCCCAGGCGGAAGGTGTGGGGGCCTGTGTGCAGTAGAACGCCGGCGACGAACCTGTCGTCGAGCTGATCGCGGAGCCAGGCCAGGTGTCGCACGTCGCTGGAGGACGGTGCGGCGGTGGCTTTGATCTCGATGCCGGCGACCAGCCCCGCCGGGTACTCGACAACGAGGTCGACCTCATGCCGGCCGCCCTTGTCTCGAAGGTGGAACAGGCGCGGCTCGGCCTCTGTCACGGCGCATTCGGGCCGAAGTTGCATCGCCACGAAGGTGTCGAGAACCCGGCCGACCATAGCGACATCCCGCATCATTCCGGCCAGATCCAATCGGAGGATCGACAACATCAACGAGGTGTCGAGCAGGTAGCGCTTGGGAGTGGCTGTCAGGCGAGTGAGCCTGTCGGACCACCAGGCCGGGACTTGCTCACAGAAGAACACCGACTGAAGCATCGCCTCGTACGCGTTGGCGGTTGATCGACCAATGCGTGCGGCGTCGAACAGAGTGACATCCTCGACCACCCCGGCCGAGTGAGCGGCAAGAGCCTCGACATAGGTGGCGAGCTTCCGAGGATCGGGCGCCCCTCCGGTCATCGCCACATCGCTCGCGAGGAGTTCGGCGTGATAGCTGGTCAGCCAGGTGCGCCGTGCGCGTCCATCGCGGTGGAGAACGGCGTCCGGGAAGCCGCCCCTCAAGGACAGCTCGAGATAGGTGGTCAGATCGGCCTGCTCCGGTGCTGGTGCAAGAAGGTCGACGGAGTCACGAGGCAGCCGATCGAGGAAGAGTTCACCGCCGGTGCGCTGATACTGTTCGCGCACGGTGAGGCCGAACACGGGCACCCGGGCGACTCGCCCAGTGGCGGGCCAGGTCTGTTCAAACGTGGCACGCACGCTTCCGGTCAACAAGAACTGGCCGGCCCGCGGATCATCGTCCACGACCCTTTTCACGGCGCCCAGGACGTCGGGTACCACTTGCCACTCGTCGAGCAGCGCCGGTCGGGAAAGGAGTCGTAGCGCCGTATCGGGATCTGCCCGAAACACCCCAGCCTCGGATGGCTGGTTGAGTCGTGCCACGCTCCTCGCGTAGCGGCGGGCAGTGGTGGTCTTGCCAGCCCCCCGTGGCCCAACCAGGCTGATGGCGGGAAGGCCCGAGACTAGCTCGGGGAGGACCCGATCAACCAGTCGCGGGACATAGCCTGAAGCGTAGTTGGTCGTTGTCATCACGGCGTAACTCTACTCTGGTCCAGGCTTGATAGTCACTTTGGTCCAGCATTCATAGTGACTTTGGTCCAGCTGCTGTCGACGTTCTGGTCCACCTTCTTGGTGAGTCAACGGCGTCAGTTGACCCGGACGCCCGCAAGCAGACTGACGCCCACCCCACGCAGCGCGCGCGAACTCCCTTGTCATCCCCAGAAGGACCCCGTCATCCCGTCATCCCGGCGAAGGCCGGGACCTGCCCGGGCAGGCGCTGATCACGCCGCGTCAGGCTGCGCTACGGTACCGCTTCAGCGCCGCCTGGCGACTCACTCCGAGCATGGCACCGATGGCTGCCCAGGACGCGCCCTCACTGCACGCTTGAGCCACCGCAGCATCGATCCGAGCTGGGCATCGTTGCGGTCGCGCAGCGCCGCCAGGATCGCGGCCAGCGCGGGGCCTTCGAACGTGGCGACCGGGTCGGGGCCTGCGCCATCATTCGCCGTCTCGATCTCGGCGAGCACTTCATCTTCGGTTCGCTGGTTCATCATCGTGATCACCCGCTAGAGGTACTTTGGTCGAGCCGACATTGCATGGAAGATCCGGTCTCGCGCGGCGTTCTAGCCGAGTTCGAGCAGTTGACCGTCGGCGGCCGGGCCAACGAGCGTCAGGTAGCCGTCGAGGGCGTGGACACGGATCGCGTTAGTGAACGCGTGGAGGATGTCGACGTCGGCGACGCCGTGCTTGCGGGCACTGTCCATATCATGACAACTCTAGTTGTCATCGGTGGCCTGTCACATCCACCCTCGCCCGCGGGGCGCTGGACGAGCATCTCGCCCGCTCCGCCTCCTGATCCCCTCACGGTCCACAGCAGCGCGAAGGGGACGACGGCCAGCAAATCACCGGGGCCCCTATCAGGCAATCCAACAGGTTCAACCCGTCAGACGGCGAGAGCAACGGCCTCGAAATGGCGTAGCGCGGCCGACACATGCTGGTCGGTGAAGATCTTGCCTTTCCGCTTCGTCCAGGAACGCACGCCTTGGGCGATCGCGGCCGGATCTTGGGACGGCTGCGTGTGGGCGACGTACCACGTGCTCGCCAATAGCTCGACGCCATAGGGATCCTCATATCCGTCAGTGAGGGTCAGGACGCGCGCAGCAAGGTCATCGACCTCTCGACCGGCGTCGCTGGCAAGGTAGCGAGTGAGCTCACGTTCACCTTCTGCGGTCACCTGGATCGGATCGAGCGACAACGCGCTCGCCGATCCGTCCCCGAAACCCGATGTGTAGCGGCCTTCCATGCCCTGCAGGACGAGACGCACCTTGTCGCTGTACGGGCCGTAGCGGCCAGGCTGGAACGAGAGTTCCAAATCGGGGGCGAGCACTTCGGCGAAGTACATCAGCTTCTGCACCTCCAGGTGAGAGACCCCGCGGGTGTCCAGCCAAGGCTCGATCAGCTCGCGCTTGCCGCCGTACCGCCCCATGAGCATGAGCACGAGCGCACGGGTCCGGCTCATCTGAATCCGCTGGGTTGCCTGGACAGCCCGGTACGCCTGCGTGGGCGGGAACAGGACGATGTCCTCGACCAGCCCACCCAGAGCTTCCCGAATCAACGGTTCGACATCAGCCCAGTTCAGACCGCCGTTGCCGGCCCCGAGGGGAGGAAGCGCGACGCTGCGAATACCCAGGTCGGCAATCACTCGTCGCAGGTCGGCCAGTCCTGCCTTGATCCACGGCAGCTGGGACCCACCCTTCCAGTGCTTCTTGGTGGGGAAGTTGATGATGTACCTGGGCACGTCGAGGAGCCCGGTCTCCCACACCCACATGCGCCCAACCTGAACCTCACCGCGCTCGCAGGCCCGTTTGTAGGCATCGAACATGTCTGGGTACTGGCGCTTGAACTGCAAGGCGATGCCCTTACCCATGACTCCCACGCAGTTGACGGTGTTCACCAAGGCGTCCGCGTCGGCCCGCAGCAGGTCGCCCTGCGACTCGATGATCGACATATCTTCCACCCCTTCCGTCAGTAGTAGTACATGTCCGGCCGAGCCCGGATCGCTCTGTTGAGGCCAACGCTAGCGAGCCGCTCAGACACTTCCTGGGCGATCGCGACGTTCTGGGTGACGACGAGCTTGAGCAGGTTCAACGGTAATCGACGATGCACCAGCAGCTCAGCGGCACGACGCGATGGACGATCAGGGGCGTCGGGGGTGCGTTTCCAGATCCTCGTCGTGAGGACGTCGAAGTCGACGAACTCACCCAAGCCGGCCAGATCGGTCGTGTAGTCCGCCCATGAGGTCGCGGCGTTGGCGTTCGTTGCGCACCACACGCAGCCGGAGTCGGCGATGTCGCCAACCCGGAAACCCAGGAACACCAGCGGAGCCGGCCCGCCCCGATAGTCGTCATGACCACGGCACACCTTGAACAGCATCGGGGACTTACCCGCGAAGTACAACGGGACATGGTCCGACACGTAGCTCGGCGGATACTGCGAGGCCGGCAGCCGGATCTCCTCAGCCGTCCGTGCCCGCTTGATCGATATCTGGCCGACGTTCATGCGCGTCGGCGCACTCGCCGCCGAGAGCAGTGCGCCCGTGCGGACGATCGACTCAAGGTTCGCCACGTGGGTGAAGTGCCAGGCCAGCCAATCCTGAGGCCGCTCCCGCGTAACCTGCCCGACCGCAACCAGGCCACCGTCGGGCAGCCAGGTGAACTGTTCGTCGGTCGTCACCTGCGTCAGCCCCTTCCTTGGCACGGCCCACATCGCCGGCCATCAGGATCTCCCGAGCGTACAAGCCGCTCCCTCAGCTCAGCCAACGCCTACGTGGCGCGCGACGCAAGCGCCTCGATGGCCGACGGAGAGCACACGACAAGACCCCGGCTGCGAGCTCGCAACCGGGGTCGTGCCAGTGACAGCGCGCCTATTGCACGGTCGAGTTGGTGATGACGGGCGCGCCGTTGCCGAGGTAGAAGATGCCCGGGTAGTTCTGGAAGCTCTGCGGACTCGACTGACCGCTCGGGGCGTAGGTGTTGTTCTTGCTCACCGTACTGTCGATGTACAGCCGACCCGTCCGGGCGTTGCTGACGAAGAAGATCGCACTGCCGCCGGCCTTCGCGGTGTTGTACTGAATGTTGGAGCCGGCGATCCGGAGATCATAGGTGTCACCATCGGTGTAGATCGCACCGCCGCTGCCGCCACCGGGCGTGCCGGCCTTCGCCGGGTTGGCGCAGCATCCGACGGCGTTGTTGTAGCTGATGTTGCTGTTCAGCACCGTGATCGGGGTGCGGAGCCCGCTGATGGCGCCGCCGTTGGAGCAGGAGTTGCCCTGGCCGCTGGCGCCACCGAAGGTGCTCTGCACGATGATCGCTGGGTCCTGATTACGCGCGGCGTAGGAGTTGTCCAAGTCGTTCGGCGTGGACGACCGCTGCGCGAGCACGCGGATCGCCGCGCCGCCCAGGTCAGGCCCGTTGGTTGCGCAGGTGTTCTGCACAAACACCGACCGAACCACCTTCAGCCGGCCACCGAGCGCGAGGATCGCACCCCCGCCGTTTGAGCCCTGGTTGCTGTCCCCGGGGGAGACGTAGCTGGCGTTGGTTGCATTGCCGTTGGCGAAGGTGATGTTCTGCACCGTCACCTCGGGCCACTTCGGTGCATACAAGCAATTGCCCGACACCGAACCGAGAGACGTGTCACAGGTGTCCATGTACAGAATCCGCTTGGTGTTGCCACCCGAGAGCGTCACCTTCCCGCCACCGTCGATGACGAGCTTCTTGGTACTGTTGCGTACTTTGAGCGTCTCGGTCAGGAGGATGGTCAGGGGGTTCGGGCCGCAGTTGAACGTGATCACGCCACCCGCGGTGACCGCCGCGACTACGGCGGCCGACGTGCAGCTGGTCGGGGTGCCCGTACCAACCACCCGATCAGGGCTGCGGACGTCCTCGAGCCCGTAGCCAGCAGGCACGGCAACCGTGCCGCTGGTGTTCCCCGGATTGAACGTCGATGGGGTCGTCGCCGTTGCGGTGGGCGAACTCGTCGCAGTCGGCGAGCTGCTGGCGGTCGGCGACGTCGTGAGGGTGGGCGAGGTAGTCGCGGCGGGGCTCGCGGAGGGCGTAGGCGTGCTGTTCGCCGGTCGGAAGACCACGTCTACGTAGTAGTTGCTGGCCTGGTAGCTGGACTGCGGGAATCCCGAGGTGCCGTAGCGGTACACGCCCCCGTTGGCGGGAACGCTGAGGTCGGCACTGGCGTAGGTGCTGCGGAAGAAGTTCCGTGCCACTGCGTACCGGGCGCGGGGCGCGTGGTACGACGCCACGTAGCGCTGACCGGCCGTGACGTTGACCGGCGTGGCGAGGGTCACGGTCTGCCAGCCCGTCGTGGTCTCGTTCGCGAAGGTCGCGGTCACGAGCCGCGAGCCCGACGAACTCCACAGGCTGCCGGTGTGGGTTCCGGTGTTGCCGGAGCCCTTATAGAAGCGGATGCCGGCCACGGAGCCGTTCACCCGTGGGGTGAAGGTGACGCCCAATTCGACGGCGGCGTCGTCGGCGGCGGACGTCGTCGCGGGCACCGCCGTACCGAAGAGGGTCACGTCCCCGGCGGCGGCCTGGGCTAGGGGCGGCCCGATCATCACGCCCGCCGCCAAGGCGAGCGCGCTGACGACCGACACCAGAATGCCGGCGCGGCGCCGTAGGGTGAGGGCTCTGTTCGTAGCTGACATGTCGTCTCCCAGGTCCGGCGGATGTGGGGGCCCCGGACGGTCCGGCCGCCGCCCTGATGCGGCGATCGACTGATTTACCTGAGAAATGATTCTTGCAGAACGTTAGGTAAAGAAGCGAACTCCCTAGTGGATAGGCAGAGTCACCGGTCAGAGGCCCTCAGCAATCGTTAAGGACAGCTACCCGAGCCCCCGCTTTCGCCGGTTGAGCTACCTCGAGACCGCCGGTCGGTCGAAGCAACCTATCGAGCTGGCCCAGGCCACCCCATGCCCGACCGGAGCCGGTTTCGACAAACTCAACCGGCGCTCCAGGTGATGATTACCTGACCTGATGAATGACACGCCTCCCCCGGAGCTCAACGCGGTCACCGAGCTCATCCTCGCCCAGGCCCGGAGAGCTCGTCGAGCCGATTGCCGTGGGGGACGACGTCGCCGGCGCGCTCACCCGAACGCTCGCCGTCCGGGCCCACGCGCCGCGGGTTGGTGCGACGACGTCCGCTCCGAACAAGCCGTGCCCGAGGCTTGGCGGCGTGCGATCCCCAACTGCCGGATGCTGCAACCGCCATTGACCTCGGTCGACGTCCAGTGCCGCGACGGGGTAGTCGGGTCGGCGCAGCAGGTGGACCTCGTGGTCATGAACCCGCCGTTTCATATCTGGGCGGCGAAGAACGCCTCCCCCAGCCGAGAGCTCCTCGCTCAGGCAGGCGCGTCCTGGCCGACAGCGGAGAGTTGTGGTGCGTCTACAACGCCCACCTCCCCTACCGGCCTTAGCTGCGGTAGGCGATCGGTCCGAGCAAGATCATCGCGCGTGCCGGTTATCTGGTGACGAGGTCGGCGCGCCGATCTCGACCCTGAGCAGCACATCCCAACGCGCTGTGCTCAGCCCTGATCCACCGACTGTGATTCTTGGGGATGGTTCGCGTCGTTGTTGACGGCATTTCGGGTGTGGGCGTGGTGGTCCTGCCGGTCTGTCCGGCTTCTCCACTGGGGGTCCTTGGTTGCGCCTGCTGGGGCTGGGTGGTCAGGGAGTGACCGGCTGGGGTGGGCTGGTCGCGCGGGCGTGGAGCGCTCTCCAGGCGTGGGCCCAGGGCCAGTGTGTGGGTAGGTGCAGGACGAGTCGTCGACCGGTGGCGGCGATCCGTGCCGGGACCTGGATGATCTGGCGGCGCAGGGTGGCCCATCGGGCCTTGGCCAGGCCGGCGGCGACCGCGGCGGCTCGGGCGATGTTGAACCCGATCACCGCCAGGCTCACCCAGGCGGCGTTGGCGGCGTACTTCCCCGACGGCAGGTGGGCCAGGGGGCCGTCCTTGAGTTCGGCGATGACCTGTTCCACGATCGCGTGGTCGCGGTGGAGCTGATCGGCCTCGACCGTAGTGAAAGAGGAATTGGTGATGAACGCGTGGTGCCGGTAGGCGGCGAACAGTTCCCCCTGCTCACTGCCATCGGAGGCGAGCGGCTGGATCCGTTTGACCCGGCGCACGACCAGCCGGCAGGGCACGTGCTGGTGCTGGCGTCGGCCGGTGAACGCCACGAACTCGACTTCGGCAACCTCCGCATCCGAGATCCAACGTTGTTCGGCTTCCTCCCAGACGGCGTGGGGGTACTTGATGGTCTGCCAGGCGTCCTCGGCCAGGCCGGCGATTGCTCGGGTGACGGTCTTGGTCATCCGGGCGGTGACCGAGAACCACGCGTTCGCTCGCAGCGCGGCCCCCACGAACGCCCACCCGTAGTACGCCGAGTCCGCCCGGCACAGGATCCGACCCCGCACGCCAGCAGCACGGGCGGTGGTGACGGCTTGGGCCACCATCCTGCCGGCGCCCCGCGCGGAGCCGGTGTTGCCCTTGCGGAGCCGGGCGCGGGCGATCACCGGGCCTGCCAACGGGGTCGACAGGGCAGCAATTTGGATGTTCAATCCCCGCACCCTCGTGTACCCGTAGCCGGCGCCCTGCTTGCGGTACCCGTGGACCTCCCGGATGGTGTCGTCGACATCGAGGAACGCCAGCCCCTGTTCGATGTCGGCGCCTGCCAGGACGCCGGGCACCCTGCCGGCAAGGCCGGCTAGCAGACCTGCGCCGACGGCGTCGAGCTGCTGCACGTGGCCGTGCGTGAACGAGCGCAGGAACGTGCCCAACGTCGACGGCGCCCGCACCCCGGTGAACACCCGTTCCATGCCCCCGTGCCGCAACACGTCGAGGTCATCGATACTGTCCGCGCCGGCGAGCATCCCGCCCACCACGCTGGCCGCCTTCACGGTCGCGTTCGCCGACGGCACGCTCAACCGTTCCTCCAGCAGGTCATACAGGCCAGCAGACTCAGCCAACCGCAACGCCGGCACCAGACCGGCAGCAGACACCAGGTTCGGGTCATCGAACACGGGACGGATCGTGTGAGAGGCTTTCACTTACGAGGTGACCCTTCGACGCGGTGGACGGCGACTTCAGCAATTACCATCCTCCCTGCTCAGAACGGTCACCTCGCCCCATGCCACGCCCACACCCGCCACGACACCGGTGGATCAGGGCTCAGCTAGCGACGATCCGATAGATTGCGTCGTCGGTCCCATTGGAGGTAGTGAAGTACAGCGCTCCGTCGGGGCCTTGCCGGACCGTTCGAATGCGCCCATAGGTATTCGCGATCTCGCCCATCTGGGTCAGCCGGTTCTTACTGTCCACCTTGAACAGCAGAATGCCCTGACCTTTGAGCATGGCCACAGCGAGCAGGCCGTTCCACGAGCCCCACTTCTTGCCCGACAGGAAGGCAGCACCGCTGGTCGCCACAGTCGGGAATCCCGACGACCACTTGGCCGGGACGGCGTTCGGGTACCGATTCAGGTCGGTCATGGGCACGTCCTCGTTGTAGCCGGGGACCGGGTTCCACCCGTAGTTGCCACCCTTGACGACGAAATTCAGCTCGTCGTCCCGATCGGGACCGTGCTCGACGGACCACAGTTGATTGCTCCCGGGGCGCTTGACCAGCCCCTGGACGTTCCGATGACCGTAGCTCCACACGTAGCGCGCGTTACCACCCCGCTTGTAGAAGGGGTTGCTGCGCGGGACGTATCCGTCACTCCGCACCCGGAGAACCTTCCCTCCCAGCGACTTCAGATCCTGGGGGGTTACGCCGTCCCCCGCGTCGCCGGTCCCGACATAGAGGTACCGCGCTGAACGGAAGACCAGCCGGCAGCCGTTGTGCCGGCCCCACTGATCGAGCGGGATTCCCTTGATCAACGTTTTGACCTTGACCGCCTTCGTATCGTTGGCCAATCGCCACTTCACCACCTGGACATCGGCGGGGGCACCGCCGGACGTAGCCACCGCCATACAGGTGTAGAACTGCTTGTTGGAGCTGGCGGCCGGGTCTGCGACGATCCCCAACAGGCCGGCCTCGCCTTGGGCGTAGATCGACAGCGGCATCTGCACTCGGCGAGGCGCCTGGCCCCCGCGTTTCGACCAGACCACGCCCGAGCGCTCATCGAAAAGCATCAGGCTCCCCACCCAGGTCACATCCCATGGGATGTCGAGCCCAGCGGTCACACGCTGGACGGAGACCTTGGGCGCGGCGACCGCAGTGCTGGTAGACATCACCGACGGGACGAGCAGCGCTACGGCTGAAAGGCCCGCCAGGGCGCGGAATTTGACCGACATGGGAAACCTCCGAGTCTTGGGGTACGGAGTGCGAGGTGCGTGGGTGTGCCCGGCTGTCAACGTATACCGGCGACACTCGGCGAACGCATCGTCTCAGTCCCGTCGGCCGCTCATCGTGAACGACACCGCCTTGCGCAGGCACATAGACTCGCTGCGCCCCCACCCACTCGTGAAGGAAGATCGGAAAATGCCGGACGATGACGCGCCCCAAGACACGAGGCCAGCCAAACGTAGATGGGTAGTCGGGTTAGGTTCAACCCTTGGCGCCGGCCTACTCGTCGCAGGCGTGGCGATCGTTCCTTCGCTGCTCGACGGAAGTTCGCCGACGGCCACCGTGCGGATCACGCCGCCGGTCAGCACGCCCTCAGCCTCACGCGTGCCAATGCCCACGGTGACTGCGACTCCTGGCCGACTACGTCCATTGAGGTCCCGCGTGCTGTTTGGCGTGCAGTCGGTGGGTCAGGACATCACTAAGGGGGTGCGCCCCGCTTTTTCAAAAGCTCGCGTGGCGGAACCCAAGGTCACAACCTGGAATAAGGCGCGAAATTCCAGAGGACCCGTGGTCGCGACGGCACTGATCGGACGCAACGGACGTGCAGCAAGCAAGCTTCGAGCATTCGCTGCGCTCGTCAATGACGCCCCGAGAAACAGCGTCGACGTTGCCGCGATGGCGTTCAACTATCAGGATATCACCGCCGACACCGACGTCTACGACTTGTTCCGCAGCTATGAGGACACCATGGAGTCGGTGGAAGGGGCGAATCCGGACATAACCTTCCTCTATTCGACTGCACCGGTCACCAGCGCAAACAGTTGGCGGGCCGTCGATCGGGCGACCGTCGCCGGCCTGGGTAACGTCAATCAGCCAGCATGGCAGGACAATATCGCTCGCGAGCGTTTCAATGCGCTCATTCGCGAAAGGTACGCGCAGACCGGACGGCTATTCGATATCGCCGCACTTCAGGCGACGATCGACGACCACAAGGTCTCGGCGAAGCAGCATGAGGACCAGTGGTACTACGTCATGAATCCCAAGCTTGCGAGCGATGGCAAGCACCTCAATAGAGAGGGGTCGACGCGCCTCGCTCGGGCCTTGATGCTGCTAGTTCTCGCGGCCACGGCGAGGTGAGTCGTTCGATGTCCAGGACGTGGCTCAGTCCGGAGCGGTGAAGTTCATGATCGAACTGTTGTCGTAATCGCGGGCGACGACCCGACCGGGGTTCCCGGCGACCAAACAGTTCGACGGAACATCCTTCGACAGAATGGTGCCTGCGGAGATCGTGACTCCGTCGCCAATCGTAATCGTTCCGGTGAGCACCGCGCCCGGGCCGATCCACACATCGTTGCCGATAGTCGGGACACCCTGGTCTCCGCCCGCAACGCGCTGCCCGATGGTCACATTCTGGTGAATGACACAGTTCTTTCCGATCACGGTCGGTCCGATGATCACACCATGGCGATGCATGAGCAGCATGCCGGCACCGATTCGCGCATGGTGGCTGATGTCGGCGTGGTCGATGTGAGTGAGCCAACGGTTCGCCAGACGATGGGCGACGCGGGCAATGTTACCGACAATGCGGTTTCGAGCGAGCAACTCGTCGGCGTACTGGCCGAATCGGTAAGCCACGACGCAGTGGAACTCGGAGTTGCTCAACCAGAATAGGAGCTTCCGTGCCACGGACGCATTCACGCCGCCCAATCCGAAGGTGTAGGCCTTCGTGCGATCGCCAGCGAAGTCACGCATCGCGGCGCTAGCCGGCGTTGTCGGCATTATACCTCCACGGCCTGCTTCCGCTGAACGTAATCGGTCACGCGGTTGATCCCGTCCAAATTCTCCGGAGTCGTCTCGCTGTCCTCCACGCGAACGCCGAACTCGGACTCAAGATACTCGATGAGTTCGAGGATCCCCGTCGAGTCGATCACACCCGCCTCGAGGAGCGACGCGTCGCCATCGGGAAGACGCGATTCGTCGCCCAGCAACAGGTCGTTCACAACGAACTCCACAATGCGCTCGCGCACACCCTCCACAGCAACTCTCCTCCGTCGACTCAGCGCCCCATGCTTACACCTCGGCGATCGTTACGCAACCCGTCGCCGTGGCCGTAAGCTACCTCCGTCATGGGGCGTCGAGACGCCTAAATTTCAGCCGAGGGGGGACCGTGCCCGCTTCACCCGGCCCATTGCGGGCGGACGAGCTTGCCGTCGTCGGCATCGGCACCGCTGACCCCCTCCTGAGAGCGCTGGAGCTGGCGATCCACGTAGAGGAGACCGTCGGCATCGTCCTGCCGGACTCGGTCCTCGACGCCACCCGGTTGGAGTCCCCCCGGAGCTTCTCGGCAATCGTCACTACGCTCCTCGAGGGCCGCTAAATGTGCGGTATCTGCGGCATCTACTCCACCACAAACCGACCGGAGGGTGAGCTCGTCCAGCGGATGATGGGCGCACTCAGCCATCGAGGTCCGGACGGAAGCGGCTATTTCCTCGACGACAACGTGGCGCTCGGCCATACCCGTTTGGCGATCGTCGACACGGCCCACGGCGAGCAGCCCATGTGCAACGAGGACGAGCGGATCTGGGTCACCTTCAACGGTGAGATCTTCAACCACGTGGAACTCCGTGCTCAGCTCCGCGCCCGCGGGCACGACTTCCGAACCCACTGCGACACCGAAGTGATCGTGCATGCGTGGGAGGAATGGGGATCCGGCGCCTTCGACCGCTTCAACGGACAGTGGGCTATCGCGCTTTGGGATCGAGTGGCAAGACGGCTCGTCCTGTGTCGCGACAGGTATGGCGTCCGGCCGCTCTACTACACCAGGGCCAACGGCCAAGTGCTCTTCGCGTCCGAGATGAAGGCGCTATTCGTCAATCCTGCGGTGAGCCGTGAGTTCGATCCGGAAGGACTGGACCAGATCTTCACCTTCTGGTCTCCCGTGGCACCGGCTACGCCGTTCGCGGGGGTGCGTCAGCTTCCGCCCGGCTCCTTTCTCACCATCGAGGACGGGGCCGAGACGCTCGCCCGTTACTGGACGCCCACCTTCGCCGAACCCGAGGAAGAGAGCCAGGGCAGTCTGGACGAACACGCCCATGGGCTGCGCGAGCGTCTGATCGAGGCGACGAAGATCCGCTTCGAGCGCAGCGACGTGCCGGTCGGCGCCTACCTGTCGGGGGGGCTCGACTCGTCGGTGACCGCTTCGATCATCGCGTCATTCACCAACGTCGACCTGCACACGTTCTCCCTGCGATTCGGCGACAAGGAATTCGATGAGGGCTCCTTCCAGGGTCAACTCGTCGCGAAACTCGGTACTACTCACCACGACATCACCGTCTCCGAGAGCGACATCGGCGAGGTGTTTCCCGAAGTGGTCTGGCACGCCGAACATCCGCTGCTGAGGACGGCGCCGGCGCCGATGTTCCTGCTTTCGCGATTGGTCCGCGACTCCGGCTTCAAAGTCGTGGTGACGGGCGAGGGTGCTGACGAGGTACTCGCCGGCTACGACATCTTCCGTGAAGCCAAGGTCCGCGAGTTCTGGGCTCGCAATCCTGACTCACAGCTGCGGGCTCGCGCCGTCGAGTTGTTGTATCCCTGGATGGCCCGTTCCCCGAACCTGGCGCCAGCGTTCAGCGCTGGGTTCTTCGGCCGGAACCTGGCCGTGGACGATCCGGCCATGTCGCACCGTCCACGGTGGGATTCCACCTCGGCGCTGAAGGGCATGCTGGCGCAGCCCGCACGGGTTTCGCCCGAGTCCACCGCCGAGCGAGCATTGATCGGTTCCATGCCGTCCGCGAGCAATCGGTGGCGATTGCTGAGTAGGGCACAGTGGCTTGAGATGACCACCCTGCTTCCCGGTTACATTCTGGCATCGCAGGGCGACCGGATGCTGATGGGTAACTCGATCGAGGGACGCTTTCCGTTCCTCGACGTGGAGGTGGGCCGTTATGCGAGTACACTGCCCGCACGTCAGAAGATCTTGGGTCTCGACGAGAAGCATCTGTTGAAGCGGGCGTTCGCCGACCTCATTCCGCCCGAGATCCTGAGCCGCCCGAAGCAGCCGTACCGGGCGCCGGACGCCGCCAGTTTCTTCGGCACGCGCACGCCTGAGTGGGTGGACGACGTGACGTCTCCGAAAGCCGTCACCGATGCCGGCGTGTTCCGTCCCGAAATGGTGGGCCGACTGCTGCACAAAGCGCGCCGACAGAACGGCATGGGGCTGACCAACACAGACAACATGCGGCTGGTGGCTGTACTCTCCACTCAACTACTGAGCAGCCAAGTATTGGGCGGACACCGATCACCGTCCGCGCCACCCACACCGATGGCAGTTTTCGACTTCACAACGAGGAGCAAGAAGCAGACATGACCGGATTTGGCCCAGAGAGCCTGCGGATAGACGAAGCCGCCGAGACCGAGCGGATTTCCGAGCGGATCCGCGCCTATATGCGGCGCACGCGGCGCAAGGGGGCGGTAGTCGCTGTCTCCGGGGGTATCGACTCAAGCGTAGTCGCCGCTCTGTGCGTACATGCGCTCGGCGCCGACAGGGTGTTCGCCATCCAGATGCCCGAGGCGGAGTCGGCGGACGAGACCCTCGACATCAGCTCGGAATTGATCCGGTCGCTCGGGGTCGACTCGACCTACGAGAACATCTCACCGATGCTCGAGGCGTTCGGCTGCTACCGACGCCGCGATGACGCCATCCGCCGCATCTTTCCCGAGTTCGGCCCGGGCTACCTGTCGAAGATCGTGCTGCCGAGCGTGATCGACTCCGACAGCTACCGGATTTATTCCGTGGTGATCCAGACGCCCGATGGCACCCAGCAGACCCGGCGCTTGTCGACCAGCGCGTACCTCGAGATCGTGGCGGCCACCAACTTCAAGCAGCGGACCCGGAAGACGCTCGAGTACTTCCACGCCGATCGCCTCAACTACTTCGTCACCGGAACTCCCAACCGCCTCGAGTACGATCAGGGCTTCTTCGTCAAGCTCGGCG
>JAANMX010002121.1_pt1 | contig 20575 bp, 28 predicted proteins | sample 7279681 | NCBI WGS metagenome assembly JAANMX01 (sample SAMN14094542, study PRJNA606508) | bioreactor metagenome | isolation source: A lab-scale SPAN reactor treating ammonium-rich wastewater day 351 | place: Ireland: Galway | collected 2018-01-01
ACGGTGCTCAGGCGCACCGACTGCGCCTGCATGGCGGAGCCGGCGACGTCGAAGATCGGCAGATTGCTCATGGCGCGTCCCCTTACTGGCCGGTGATGGCGGTGAGCATGGTTCTCACCTTGGATTCGACGAAGGCCATGGAGGCGCGGTATTCCAGCGCGGCCTGCGCGTAGGTGGCCTGCTCGCGCTGGGTGTCCACGGTATTGCCGTCCATGCTGGGCTGGACGCCGGGGCGTGCGTAGGTGGCCCCGCTGGCGGCAGCCTGCAGCGCATCGACGTTCTCGCGGGAAGCTGGCAACAACGCAGCCTGCAGGGCGGTATTGAAGTCGAGGTCTCGCGCCTGGAAGCCGGGGGTATCGGCATTGGCCAGGTTGGAGGCGAGCACCTGCAATCGCTGCTCGCGCAGCGCCAGTGCAGTGCCGTGGATGCCAAGGAAATCGCTCATGCGCCCCTCCGAAGGGGTTTGTCCGCATGAGTCAATGCAACGCGTGTGCCATCGCCGTAATCGGGGCGATGGCAGGCGTCAGTCCGTCAGAAGTTAATCATTCAAATACAATTACTTGAGAGACATTCATCAGGAAACAGCGGAAAGCCTGCTCGCGATCCGGTCTGCCAATTCCTGCTGCGAGTACTTGGGCACGAAGTCGTCCGCGCCCACCCGCTCGACCATTGCATGGTTGAACACGCCGGACAGCGAGGTGTGCAGGAGCACGTACAGGCCGCTCAAGGCGGGGTCGCGACGGATTTCCGACGTCAGCGTGTAGCCGTCCATCGCCGGCATCTCGATATCGGAGATCACCATGCCGTAGCGCTGCACCGGGTCCTGCCCGGAGGCGACCAGCTGCTTGAGGTGGTCCAGCGCCTGGCGGCCATCGGACAGCTGGGTGCAGCCCACCCCGAGCTGGTCGAGCACGTGGCGGATCTGGTTGCGCGCCACCCGGGAGTCGTCCACCACCAGCACCTCGCGGCTGCCGGCGTGGGCGATCGGGGCGATCTCGATCTTGCCGGCCGGTGGCGGCAGGGCTTCGGCCAGCACGCTTTCCACGTCCACCAGCTGGATCAGTTCGTCGTGGTAGCGGGTCACGCCGGTCAGGTAGTGCGGGTCGTTGCCCAGCTCCGGCGGCGGCTGCACATCCTCCACCGCGATGTTGACGATCCGGTCCACCGCCGACACCAGGAAGCCCTGCACGGTGCGGTTGAACTCGGTGACCACCAGATAATTGGCCGGCCCCTCGGCAGGCTGGCCGATGGCACTGGCCAGATCCAGCACCGGCACGCTGCGGCCACGGATGTCGGCGGCGCCGAGGAAGCCGGCCGGCAGCTGCGGCATGGTGAACAGCGCCGGGCGCGGCAGCACTTCCTGCACCTTGAATACGTTCACGCCAAAAAGCTGACGCCCTCCCAGCCTGAACAGCAGCAGGGCAAGGCGGTTGTGGCCGGCCAGGCGGATGCGTTGGTCGATGCGGTCGAGCAGTTGATTGCGTTGCATGACGCCGTTGTCGGCCCGGATCGTCCGGGCTTGAGTCCGGCACGCTTCTTGCGTCCACTCCGGCGAATGCCGTGCTCACGAGAAACCCCGATGGATCGTCCCCGCAAGTTCCTGGCTTGCCTGCTGCTGGCGACCGCCCTGCCCGCAGCAACCGCCGCGGCGCAGGAGGCGCAGCCGCTGCAGCCCATCCGCGACGCCGCGCTGGCGGCGCTGCAGGCGGATGCGACCACGCAGGCGATGGTCGCCCCGGGCCTGCGTCTGCCAGCCTGCCGGCAGCCACTGGCGGCCACCGCCAGCAGCCCCACCGTGGCAGACGTGCGCTGCCCGGACAGCCCCGGTTGGCGGCTGTTCGTGCCGTTGCGCCAGGGCGCGCAGGCGCGCACGGCGCGGGGGACTGAAGAAATCGCGGAATCGGCCGTCATGGTCAAGCGTGGTGACCCGGTCGTGCTGCGTGCCAGTTTCGGCGGGACCGAGGTCCGGATGGGCGGCCGGGCGCTGGGGCAGGCCCGTGCGGGAGGCATCCTGAACGTCGAGAATGACAGCTCGCACCGGATCATCCGCGGCCGTCTGGCAGCTGACGGGTCGGTGGAGGTGGTCAATTGATGTTTTTTGCGATATTCCCCTAAAGTCGCACGTTGGCCTGCCGATACAGATTGCGAACCCTGACCGGAGTCACATTCCCATGACCACGAAAATCGAAGGCGGCCTGCCGGCGAAGCCCGTGGAGGCTTCGGTTGTCAGTGATTCCGGCCCGGTTCGCGCCGGCGGCGCGCGAGACGCGGCGGTCGTCGCGGCGCCGCCCGCGGACAGCCTGCGCCTGACCGGGGAAGCGGTGGGCCTGAAGGCGATGGCACGCGACCTTGCCACCCCCGCCAAGCTGGACATGGCGCGGATCAAGGAAATCCGCAGCGCCATCGACTCCGGCACCTACGAGATCCATCCGCAGGAAATCGCCACCCGGTTGCTGGCGCTGGAACGCGAGCTGCTGGGGTGAGCCTGGCCGTGCATCCGCTGGACGCGCTCGAGTCGGCCCTGCAGGCCGAACGTCGCGCCCTGCTGGAGCACGACGTAGATGCGCTGCTGCGCTCCACCCAGGCCAAGCTGGAGGCTCTGGCCGACGCCGAGCGCACCGCCGGCGCCGAGGACATGGCGCGGGTCTCTGAACTGCACGAACTCAACCGCGCCAACGCGGTGCTGCTTGCGCGTCGCCGCCGCGAGGTGGCGTGGACGCTGCGGCACCTCGGCCGCAGCGAGGCCAACGGCGTCTACAACGGCGCCGGCTATGCCAGCGCGCAGACCCAATCCAGGTGGCTGGGGAGCGGATGAACATGGACGCCGCGCCGTCCCCCCTGTGGAGTGACGACGCCATCTGGGCTGCGAGCACGGTGCGGTTCCCCGTGCTGTTCCTTGACGGCAGCCGCAGGTTGCACGCCGCCAATCCGGCGGCCTCGGCGCTGGCGGAGAAGCTGGTGCCGGGCAGCGGTCCGGAATCGCTGGTGGCGATGATGTCCGATCAGGACTGGGCCGAAGCGGTCCGGAGCAGGCATTGGCATGGTGCAGTGCGCCCGCCGGCGGCATCGCCGTTGGCCCTGGAGATCCATTGCGGCCACGCCCCGCACAGTGACCACTGCTTCATGGTGGTGCTGGACATCAGCGAACGCGATGAGCGACGGCGGCAGTACGAGGAGTTGCAGCGCACCGTCGACCGCCTGGCCAGCACCCAGGAGCAGTTGCTGCAGTCGGAGAAGATGGCCTCGATCGGCCAGCTTGCGGCCGGTGTCGCCCACGAGATCAACAACCCGATCGGCTACGTGGGCTCCAACCTCGGCACGCTGCAGGATTATTCGACGGCCCTGCTTGCGCTGGTGCAGAAGTACCACGAGGCGCTGTTCTCGGAAGATCCAGCCGCGCGCCGCGAGGAGCTGTTGCAGGCGCGCCAGCGTCTGGACATCGACTACATCGTCGGCGACCTGCCGAACCTGCTGAAGGAATCACGCGAAGGCATCGAGCGCGTGACCAAGATCGTGCAGGACCTGAAGGACTTCTCGCGTGTGGGACGCGACCAGCAGATGCAGCCGGCGGATCTGCTGCAGGGGCTCGACTCCACCCTCAACATCGTCTGGAACGACCTCAAGTACAAGATCCGGCTGGAAAAGCACTACGGCAGCCTGCCGCAGGTGGAATGCCTGGCGTCCGAAATCAACCAGGTGTTCCTGAACCTGCTGCTCAATGCAGGTCAGGCCATCGAACAGCGCGGCACGATCGAGCTGGCCAGCGGTTGCGACGGGCAGGAAGCCTGGATCAGCATTACCGACAGTGGCTGCGGCATCCCACCGGAGGCGCTGCCTCACCTGTTCGACCCGTTCTTCACCACCAAGCCCATCGGTCGCGGCACCGGGCTGGGGCTGGCGATTTCCTACGGCATCGTCGCCAAGCACCATGGCCGCATCGACGTGTCCAGCCGGGTGGGGCAGGGCAGCACCTTCCGCGTGGTGCTGCCGATCCGCCAGCCGCGCGAAGAGGCGCCGGCGACGGACTGAGGTCAACCTGCCGCGCTAGTCGCGGTGGTGGCCGGCGTGCCGTTGTTCCACCAGCCGGAATGCCGCGCGCACATGCTCGCGCAGGTCGGCATCGTCCCAGGGCTTGATCAGGAAGCGGTAAGCCGCGTCCTGGTTGATCGCCTGGCTGATCGTCTCAAGGTCGGTATAACCGGACAGCGCCAGTCGCACGGTATCCGGATACAGGTCACGCACGCGGGCCAGGAACTCGGTGCCGCTCATGTCCGGCATGCGCTGGTCGGAAAGCACTACCTGCACGTCGTTCCTGGCCAGCAGGTCGAACGCCTCGCTGACGCTGCTCGCGGTCAGCAGGCGGTAGCCGTCGCGTCGCAGCAGCCGGACCAGCGAGCGCAACACGTTTTCCTCGTCGTCCAGCAGCAGCAGGGTGCGGGTAGGCTGCATCGCGGCGCTGTCCTGGAACACATGCGGCAGCAGGAAGCGCTGGCGCAGCAACTCGTCGATGTCGGTGCCGGGCAGGGGCGGGCTGAACAGGTAACCCTGGAAGAAGTCGCAATGGTTGCGGCGCAGGAAACCGAGTTCGGCATCGGTTTCCACGCCTTTCGCCACCAGCGTCATGCCCAGTTGGTGGCCCATCGCGATGATGCCGCGTACCAGCGCCGCGCTGCGTGGGTTGGTGGTGATATTGCGCAGGAAGCTGCGGTCGATCTTGAGCCGGTCCAGCGGGAACTGCGCCAGCGTGGCCAGGCTCAGCCCGCGCATGCCGAAATCGCCCAGGGTCAGCACCGCGCCCATGCCGCGCAGGCCTACGAGGTTGGCGGCTACGTGCGGTGCATCCAGTGTCAGGACCGATTCGGAAACCTCGAACTCGATCGCGGCGCCGGCCACGTCGTAACGGTGCAGCAGTTCGCCGATCAGGTCCAGGCATTCGGCGCGGCTCAACAGCACGCCTTCCAGTGGTACCGACGCGTTGAGGTAGTCGATGCCCATGCCGCGCCAGCGCTGCACCTGTCCGATCGCGGTTTCGATCGTCCACAGGCCCACCGCGCCCGCCAGGCCGGCGCGCTCCACCGCCGGCAGGATGCGGTTGGCGCGCAGCACGCCCTCCTGGGTGTTGTGCCAGCGCAGCAGGGAACTGCAGGCCACGATGCTGCCGTCTTGCGCGCTGACCACCGGCTGGTAGTACAGGCGGAACTCGCTCTGCGCGATGGCATCCACGAAGCGATGGCCCTGGTGCTCGCGGCCCGGGTCGTTCGCGGGGTCGGGCAGGGCATCGGGCACGTGGATGGCCTGTCCACCCGGCCCGCTGCGCTTGGCCCGGCGCATGGTCTGCTCGGCGGCCACCAGCAGTGCGGCGGCGTCGTGCGCATGGTCGGGATAGAGCGCGATGCCGATCGACAGCGTCACATCCAGCACGAACGGCTGCACCTGCACCGGCGCGTCGAAGGCCTCGCGCAGCCGCTCGGCCAGGGTTTCGCCGTCGCTCTCGCCTTCGCGGTAGGCAATGGCGGCGACGAACTCCTCGCTGCCCAGGCGCCACAGCCACGCGTCGTCTGGCACTGCGTGCACCAGTCGACGGGCCACCACCCGCAACGCCTGCTCGACGATGTTCTCCCCCAGCGTGGCGTTGATCGCGCCGATGCCATCGACGTCGATGTGGAGCAGGGCGAGCTTGCGGTTGATGCCGTCCACGCCGGCGAGCACCGAGTTCAGGCTGGGGCCGCTGGCGCCGAGGCGATAGATCTCGGACTGCCTGGACCCGGCCCCCATCGTTCCTTCGGCCAAGGGCAGGGTGCTCACAGCCAGAGCGCCTCGAGGTTGCCCAGGCCCCATTGCTCCGGGCTTTCCGGGGAAACGATGCTGTCCCGGCAATCGCCAGCCGCCAGGTCGATGGTCTGCGGCAGGATCTTCTCGCGCGAGCGGATCGAGTAGAAGGCGCGCACCGTCGGCTTGAGCAACGACTCGACGCCGGGCTCGAGGATCACCGCCAGGCGCTCTGAGGCAAGCCTGACCAGCGAGCCGACCGGATAGATGCCCACCGACTTCACGAAAGCGTTGAAGACCCGGCTATCGAAATGTCCGTCCCAGCGCGCCATCTCGCGCATCGCCATCGCCGGATCCCACGGGCGCTTGTACGGGCGCACCGAAGTCACTGCGTCATAGACATCGCATACCGCACCCATCCGCGCCAGCAGCGAGATCTCGTCTTCGCGCAGGCCGTGCGGATAGCCGCGGCCGTCCATGCGTTCGTGGTGGTGCAGGACGATGTCGACCACGTCCGCTTCGCAGCCGCCGTCCTGCAGCGCCTGCGCGCCCGCGCCGGAGTGCTGCTTCATGACCTCGAACTCCTCGTCGGTCAGGCGCCCCGGCTTGTTGAGGATCTCCAGCGGCATGAACGCCTTGCCAAGGTCGTGCATCAGCCCGCCGACACCGGCGATGCGCACCAGCCGTTCGTCCAGCTTCAACTGGCGGGCCAGGGCCAGCATCAGCGCGGAGACCGCCACCGAATGCAGGTAGCTGTAGTCGTCGTGGGTCTTCAGGCGAGCCACGCTGATCAGCGCGGCGGGGTTGCGCCAGACCGAAGCGGCGATCTCATCGACCAGTGGCAGCACGGATTCCTGGCTGACCGTCTTGCCGAGCCGCAGCTCGGCGAACATTTCCTCCACCTGCGCCTTGCCGGCGAGGCAGATGTCGCGCGCGCGCGCCAGTTCCGCCTCCAGCGGGACATCCCCGGCCGTTGTCCGCGCGCGCAAGGCGGCAGTAGCTGGCGCGGATGCCCCGGTCTCCGGCAGGTCCGGTCGGCCAGTGCCGGCATCCGTCGCATTCGCGTAGGGAGCCTCCCCGATCGCCTCCACGTCCTGCAGCGCATCGCCCCGGGATTCATCGATCCAGACACTGTCGATGCCGGCCTCGACAATGCGGCGCACGTCTTCCGGATTCACCAGCAGGAAACTGTTGCGCAGGAACGGATGACTGAGCCAGGAGCCCCCGATCTTGTGCAGATACATGCCGGTGCGCAGGCTCGCGGCCGGAATGCGCCGGATGGAGGACATCGTGACTTTTCTCGCCCCTGATTGTGCAGAAGCGAGTCTATAGCGAGCGCGCCGGCGACGGAACGCCGCCGGTGCATGATTGGCCTCGATGGGCGCGACGTTACTGGCTCAGCTGCTGCCTGCTGCCTGCGTCGAATGCCCCGCCGTGCGAGCGTCGGGCTTTGCAAGCGTCGCGTGCGTCCAGTCCAGGAAGTCGCGCGCCATCGCATCGCTGATGCCATGGCCGCCCGGATACAGGCGCAGCGCGTGCGCCACCTCGAGCCTCCGCAACAGCGCGTCGGCCCGCTCTGCCCAGTCGACCGGCAGCTTCATGTCGTCGCGGCCGTGGGCGATCAGGGCTTGCACGCGGGCGAGCTGTTCGCGTGGCGCCAGCAGCGGCTCAAGTTCGGGCAGGATGCGCCCCGAGAGCACCCCGAATCCCGCCACCGACGCGGGCGCTGTCAGTCCGACGCTGGCGCTGAGGATGCCGCCCTGGCTGAAACCGGCAATCAGCGTGCGTGCCGGGGCGATACCGTGCGCGCCACGCCGTCATGGCGCCAATGAGCCTCATTCATAACTTCGCATAATGCATATTATGTCAGGGGTCGGGGTTTCCTGACCGTGATGCAGGACGTTTTCCTATGGCTGCGCTGGAAGTTCTCCGGCAAGGTCGCTGGCCCCCACTTGGAGGCCATGACTGCATGACCGTGATCTGCTGGCACTGTCAACAGGAAACGACCCGCGACCATGCACTGCGGATCGCCGAAAACAAGTTTCGGCTGTCGTGGGAGAACTGGAACGGCTGGCGGTTCTCCGGGCGCTACCTGATCGCACCCGGCAAGGCTGGCCGCATCACGCCGGAAAGGCTGCTGGGGTTGCTCTGGGAAGAACAGGCGCGAGCCGGCATGCGCCGGCCATGTCCGCAACCCGCCCAGGTGGTGCGACTCGCAGCCCGCGAACGGTTCGACGGACAAGCCTAAAAGCGGCCTGCATGGGTCTGCTGCGCAGGCCCGCAAGCGGGCATGAAGCGTGAAGCGTCAGCGTGGGCGATGCCCACAGGGGCGCTATGCTGTCCGCACCTTCATGACGCGGGGAACGTCATGCGCGCACTACTCTGGAGGGGAATCGCCCTCGCCCTCGCCGGCTGCTGCAGCTGGCTGCTGTGGCACTGGCCAGAGCCGGCCGAGACGGAAGCGGTGGAATTCCTGCTCGAGAACGACTGCAGCCAAGTGCTGATAGAGGACGAAAACGGAAATTTGATCTGTTGGAACAATGGATCAAAAGTCACACTAGAGCGATAAATGGAACAATGCCGCTCGTCGGACAACACTTGACATTCTGTAACTAACTGATTCTAAAGGCTTTTATTGACCTTTTCGAATTGTCAAGTGCCGTTCGTCGGATATTTATTGTTCTATTTTTAGCGACGAATTCCGTCAGCGCGCAAAGTTGGGTAGTCCTGATTCCGCATCTTCCCATAGTCGGGAATCTGCTCATCCGAGCCGATAGAAGGGACGGAAGAACCGCGATCCAACCTCACCAACTGATCGCGGGCGTCACGATCCATCGACTGCGCATCGGTGAACCGGCTAGAGCTTTCATCGCGGAACGGCTCGTATTGCCCCTCGCGCGCAATGGTGGCGCATTGGAACAGATCGAGCTTGTAACGCGTGCCCTGCTCTGTGAGGCATGAGCAAGATTCGACAACGGTTTGTTTCCCTACCTGGCGCCCGCTGGACATGCAAAAAAGACGCGGCGGCTCGCTGGGGAGTTGGAGCTTTGAATCGTAGGCGGGTGCCGTCCACGGTTGGCCTGCGATGCGCGGCGTCATGCTCCGAATGTAGTCCTCCGCAGTAGTCACCGATGCCGGCGCACCTCCGTCGCTACGCTCCGTAGGCGCGGCGGCCCGTTGACCGGTTGACACCTGTTGCGCTGGGCTGGGCGGTGGTAGGCCAGTCCCTAGACGCTGCCCCATACCGGAAAACGTCCAGTACGCGAAGCCGAGCGCCGCAGGCACGCCGAATGCAAGCGCGAAGTAGTACCACGGGATCCGCCGCTCGGTGGTATCAAGCTCAGTGGACTCATAGAGGCCGAAAACATGTTTCGGCAAGCGGGCACGTTTGAGGACGAGCGGTTGCGCCTTCTCTGGGTTGCGCTCGTAGCGATCGAATTCCCGAAGGTGGACAAACTGGGTCCCGAAGCGGCGGCGCACATGAATATGCCGCTCGATAAGATCATGCACGAAAACATCGACCTGCTTATCAGGCGACTGGCACACGAAAATAAAGTCGATTCCTCGATGCCGATGGGTTGCCAAGCGTTCGACATGCTCGGGCACCTTTGCGCCGGGTGCGCGCTTGGGGAGCATGTCCTTTTCGTAGGCTTCATCGACCAAGCAGACGGCGCCATCCGGAAGGAAATTCATCCAGTCGCGGAACTGTTCCGGCGTCATCGGCGTCATGCCGGCCTTGCCGTAATCGAAGCCGCGAACGTTGCACACATAGACCATCCGGCCCTGTGATTTGAACTCAAGCGCCCGCGCGATAGCGTGCAGGGTCTTGCCATGTCCAGGCTGCCCGGTGAACCAGTAAATCACGGCGCAACACCGCCGAGGCCATCGGCTACATTCTTAGGCACGATCCAGACACGCCACGCCATGCGAACGGTGAAGGCGGAAACGATCATGCTCATGGCCTGCCCAATGCCGAGCGCGCCGAGAAGATTCATAGCATCGGGTGGAATGGCCGCAACGTGCGTCGTAACGAAGCTCTTAACGTTCGGCAAGATCGACTGAAAACTGACAACGGAAAGGCCCATTGTCCCAAGAGCTTTTCCGATGAAACCGCTAACAGCGGCCTTGAAAGCAGCGACGAGCCGAACAATGCCGCCTGTGATCCATTCCCAAACTTGACCGGACATTAGCTATTCCCCCCCATGAGAATACGGACAGCCGTATATGCGCCGAACAGCAAAATCAGGCCGCGCAAGATTGCAATGGCTTGACACCAGTAAGGAAACTCAGAGCTGGAAATTGTTTGACCAGCAATGACCAGCGAAAACGACGGGCAGGAACCACCGCCGAGCATGTCGGACGTGTCAAGGTCACTGACGGAGAAATTTAGGCCGAACCGCTTATAGCTTTCCACGTCCTCGCCGTCACCTTCATCATCAAGCGCAGGCGCGTCGCCCTTGGTCCACCCGGGTTGATTCTCGCCGCAGATTTCAGCGCGCATAGCGCGAAGCTTGACGGCGTTTGCGTTCGTGCCCTGGACAGAAAAAGGCGATTTGCAATCGCCAACATCGCCGGAAACGCTGGCGGCGTTGCCCTCCTCCACCGCGCAACGTGTTGCCCATGCTTGATTGGCGACCATGCCAAGCGCCGCATCACCTGTGATGATGGGTGGAGTGTTGCAGTCGCCACCGCCCCCTGCTGTTGTTTCGTCGTCGGGTTCGTCGGTTCCAGACTCACCCGGCGGCGTCGTTTGATTGTCCGCGTCGGTGCCGTTGGTGGTCTTGTAATTCGTGGTCGTGGTCGTAATGGTGGTGTTGTTGTAGATGGTAGTTGTGGTTATAGACGACCCATTCTGCTGGTAAGAATCGCCGTTCGTAGTCTGGTTCGGATTCGGCGGCGTGGACTGTTGACCCGGGTCCCGTTTCTGCATTTCCGGCCCGTTGCCTTTCTGCCCGGTTTCGCCCATCGACCAGCAGGTTTTTTTACCGGTGCTGGACGTGTAGCAATGTTGGCCGTCGCTACGGATGCAAAACGTTTGATTGGCACCAGCTGGGGCGCAATCCTCTGTCGGCTTGTTGTCCGGGTCTATTGGCTCGGGTGGCGGGTCTTGCGGATTGATCGGGCAAGATGCGCCGGAATACTCAAAAACGCCCCAGCAACGGGACTCACCAAGCGCAGAGGTGCAACCGCCGCCCGGTTGCATTTCAAGCATGCAGCCGCCGATGCACTTCTCGCGGAATGGCCGCGTGATCGTGCCGGCAAGCGCAGGCGAACCCGGCTCACTGTTCAAAGACGAACACGGCTTGCATTGACCGTCAAGCGCCTGAACGGTTCCGGAAGGACAGGAGCATTGTTTAAGGGTTTCGTCCCACGGCCTATCTGCAGGGCATCCCTCATCCCAAAAACGCCAATGGGTGTTTTCGTTGTCAAGAGTACGTGCGCGGACGCCGCTTCCACCCTCCCAAACCGTGTGAATCTGGCATTGCTGGCCCGTGTTGGCTTGGCAAGCACGAAGTACCTGTGCGTATGCAATTGAGCGCGTCGCGCATTTCGGCGTGCGATAGCTTTCTTCGCCGTATGCGTTTGAGTAACAGGCGGAATAATCCGGCTCTTGCGCCCCGGCGACTCCACCAAAGCCGAACCACGCGAGGACGGAGCCAACGATGACGAACGCGAGACGACGCGCAAGCGCCGATTGGAGGATGCGGAGGAAATTAGACACCTTCGAACGCCAACCAGCACGCGCCACACAGGCCGATGATAACGAAATAGCCCATTGTCATTGACTCCCGAACTTGTCATCGGCTGCGCGCTTGACGTAGCGCCAGACGACGTAGATACCGAGCAGCACCGCGCACGCGGAAATCACCGCGCCGACTTCGACGGAGCCGGCAGCGAGAGCGAGAACAAGGGGTGCTGCGATCATGAGGAATTCCGTGGATGGGGCGCGCCGGATCGCGCCCAGGTGGATCAACGGGCGCGCTTGACGTAGCCCCACACGATCAGCGCACCGAGGATCACGGCGACGGCGGCGATGATGAGCAGGACGTCGGCCTTACCGCCCGACAGTTCGGCGGCGATCGCACCGCCCGGGCTGGTGGCCTGCGCAGCGGCGAGGCCGGCAGCGCCCATGGTGGCCAGACCGGTGCCGACCTTCGCGGCGGTGGACTTGGCGGCGGTGGCAACGCGGTTGCCGAAGTGACGCAGGTTGTTGTGCATGGTGAAACTCCTTTGGTGGTGGATGGGCGAAATTGCCCGATGGATCAATAAACCCCTAGGCGCGCCGAGCGAAAGATGAGGCGAGCTTTCAAGCCGATGGCCCACAATCCGATGATTGAAAAGGCCACGAGCGTGCCGTCAGCAAGGTCTAGGGGTGGCAACACCTGCTGCGGGTACGGCATCCACACCGGCACCGTGCAAACGCCGTCCTGCTGCATGTTTTCAGCAGCACATCCGACGACGTAGAGCGGTGCCGGCGTGTCGGCCATTACTTAGCCGCCGAGGCAGCGGGACGGATGCCAGTCTCGACCAGCGCGTAATACGGATCGAGCTCCAGCTTTCCGAAGCGATTGAGGCGGTACGCCTTGGGGTCGATGTCGTATTCCCCGGGCTTGTATGCCGGACGATTGCCGAGCCCCACCTTGAAAGGCAGGTGGTGGCCGTTGCCCAAATCGAGCCCGACGTATTGCGACCGGATGACCGCATTGGTCTTGTTGTTGATCTCTTCATCAACGATGGTGTCTTTCACGTAGCAGCGGGGCATAGCTCTTCCCTCAGTAGTTGTGCGAGGCGCTCACCTTTGGCGATACCGCGAAAACGTCCGGGCGAGCCTTCGCGGACGATGCGGTGCTCCATGAAGTCGGACCAAGAACCGCCGAACGCTTCAAGAAGGACGTTGAGCGACGGGCCAATCTGCCGTCGCAGGTACTCAACCATGGCCTCGCCGCTCGCCTGAGCAGCCTTGCGCGTGGTCTTGATTCGGGAGCAGGCGTCAGGCGCGATATCCAGCAGCAGCGCGCCGAGAACGTCATACGCGCCGCGCAGGAACGCCATCGGGTCATTCACGATTTCAAGCGGAATGTCGCCATGCTTGCCGTAGAGCCGCACCTCAGCGCGCACCCACGGCGAGCGAGCAAAGCCCAGCTGCTTCCCCTTCTCGTAGATGCAAAGCTCTTTGTGGCCCTTCGAACCGACATAGAGCGTGCAGCCGCTGCCGCAGCCTTCGTCGTCGATGAAACGCCACTTCGGCGGGGTGCCGCCCTGCATAAACTCCTTATTGCGAGCAGCCAACCGCAGCTTGTGGACGTCCAGGCGCTCGCCGTCGTAGTCGTCCCACGCAACGTCACACCGACTGATGCGCGCACCGAGGCGGCGAAGCTCGCGCTCAACCTGCGGCCAATTGCGAACCCAGCGCGTGCCGGAACCAGCAAGCGAAATGCAGATGGTGCCGCCGTCTTCATCCGTACCGGCGCGCCCGACAAGCTCCCCGTCACGGTCAAGCAGGACGGATGACCAGCGGTAGAACTGCCACCGCTTCTCACGCCACGGCGTGGAGCGCACATCACCCCGGAAAGAGAAGATCGTTTCGATCAAGTGATCCAAGCGGGCCAAACCAGCGTCGGACGCCTTTTGCTTCGGCAGAACTACCGTCAGGTAGTCCACCAGCGCCCGACACTTTTGGCCCGTGTTACTACCCGGGCCAGCGCCCGGTTCCCCCGGGCGCTCCGGTGAAAAGCCCCCGTCAGCCATCGGCGCGCGCCTCCACGGCCACGTGGAGCACTTCGCCGAACTCGCGGGCGCGGTCGGCGTCATCGAAATCACGTTGGCGCTTGTCGCGCAGATCGCGCAGGACGGAGAGCGCCGCATCGTGCGCGAGGATCGCGCCGCGCTCGCGGTGGGTAAGCGCAAGGCCGCTCACGGGTCCCACCGCCTGTTGATGGTGTTCCACACGGCGAGGCAGATACCGCCGATAACGAGGAACAAGGCGACCGCGCCCATCATCTGCAATGCCTGTTCGGCAGCGGCGAGGCGCTCCAGCTGCGCGAGAGTCGGGTTGATATCCATTAGCGCACCCGGCGAACAGTGCAGCGGAGGCCGGGAATCGCGGCTTCAAGCTGGGCGGCGTAATGCGCCGCGTGGCGCTGATCGGAGAACGTCCGTTCTTCCGTCCATGCGTCGCCGGTAGTGGAATAGACCTTGAACATGCCTTGCTCCCCAGAGAAGGCCAGCGGGGCGGACAGGGCGCGGCGGGGGATTTCGCCTCGGGGGAATCCGGCCCCCTGCCCTGCGACCCGCCCCGGTGGCGTGGTCGATGTTTGCGGCCTGCAAACACGGGGCGAATGTATGCTGGGTGCATACACCATGTCAACAGGGCGCAAACACGATGGACGTAAACGCGATCTTGGACGCCGCGAAGAAGGCTCAGAGGCTCGAAACGGACATGGCTCTTGCGGCAGCCATCGGAGTGAAACGCGCAGCCGTGAGCGGATGGAGGACCGGTGTGCGGCTACCTGATCCAGTGGCATGCGCAGCCCTCGCGGGGCTAACAGGGATGCCGCTTGCACAGGTGCTGGGAATCGTCGGCGAGGCGCGAGCCATCAGCCGCGAGGAAAAAGCCGTGTGGCACAAGCTCGCCACAAGCGCCGCTGCGGTCATTCTGCTGGCGGTAGCTATCCCCCTACCTGCCACCCCGGCGAACGGGGCACAGCGGGCCGCTATGGCCCTTATTTCGCAGAATTCAGCCAAGAATGCATATTATGTAAAATACGGAATGGGCATGCATCGGTTACGCCCCATTTCGCGTATATAGCCGGTCCTCTTTGAAGCAGGCTCGATCCCCCGATGTCCACGGCCCTGGTGCTGTTCCGCCAAGACCTCCGCCTGAGCGACAACGCCGCGCTGACTGCCGCGTGCCTTGCCCATGAGCGCGTGCTGCCCGTCTACGTGCATGCGCCGGCCGAGTTGGCCCCCTGGGAACCCGGTGCGGCCAGTCGCTGGTGGTTGCATCATTCGATCGAGGCATTGCGCGGAGCTTTGGCGGCGCAAGGCGGTGACCTGCATGTGGGCGTCGGCGACACGCTCGGGCAGTTGCGTGCGCTGATCCGCGCCAGCGGCGCCACCGAGGTCCACTGGAACCGCCGCTACGAGCCCGCCGGGATTGCCGTTGACACCGCCCTGAAGGCGGCGCTGCGCGAGGACGGCATCGCCGTGCACAGCCACGCCGGCGCGCTATGGAACGAGCCGTGGACGCTGGCCACCGATGCCGGCCAGCCGTATCGGGTGTTCACCCCGTTCTGGCGCAAGCTGCGCGCTGGCCTGCCTGATGCGGCACCGCTGCCATCGGCGAGCGCGCGGGAGTGGCTGCGACTGCCGGGCAGCCTGCCGACGGACGCTCTTGGCCTGTTGCCTGCGATCCGCTGGGACGCCGGCCTGCAGTCCAGCTGGACGCCGGGGGAAGCCGGTGCAAAGGAGCTGCTGGAGGTCTTCGCCGACGATGCCGTGTCGGATTATGCGAAAGGCCGCGACCTGCCGGCGCGCCACGGTACCTCGCGTCTCTCGCCGCACCTGCATTTCGGTGAAATCACCCCGGCGCAGATCCAGCGCGTGCTGCAGGACCGTGCCGCCTGCACAGACGCCCGTAAACGCCCCGACCTCGAACCCTATCTGCGCGAACTGGGGTGGCGCGAATTTGCCCACCACCTGCTCTATCACTTCCCGCACACCCCGGAAGCCAACTTCAACCCACGCTTCGATACCTTCCCGTGGGCCGCTGCCGACGGCGCGCTGCTGGACCGCTGGCAGCGCGGCCGCACCGGCATTCCGCTGGTCGATGCCGGCATGCGCGAGCTGTGGCACACCGGCTGGATGCACAACCGCGTGCGCATGGTGGTGGCCAGCTTCCTGACCAAGAACCTGCGCCAGCACTGGCGGCATGGCGCGCACTGGTTCTGGGACACGCTGGTGGATGCCGACCTGGCCAGCAACACCTTGGGCTGGCAGTGGGTGGCCGGCTGCGGCGCCGATGCGGCGCCCTACTTCCGCGTGTTCAACCCGTACCTGCAGGCGGCGAAGTTCGACCCGGACGCCGCTTACCTCAAGCGCTGGCTGCCGGAGCTGGCGTCGCTGCCGGCGAAGGCACTGCACGAGGCATGGCGCCACCCGGCTGCGCTTGCCGCGAAGGGCTACCCTGCTCCGATGGTCGACCTCGGCGCCTCGCGCGATGCCGCGCTGGCGGCTTGGGGGGCGCTGACCGCCTGATCAGTCGGGATCTGCAGCCTCCACCCGGTTGCGGCCACCGCTCTTGGCGCGGTACATCGCATCGTCCGCCCGCTGCAGCAGCGCGCCAGCGGTTTCCCCGGCTGCCAGCTGCGCGACCCCCAGCGACACCGTGACCGGACCGGCCGCCGGAATCCCGGCACGCGCCACGCCGGCGCGCAGGCGGCCGGCCAGCTCCATTGCCTGCGCGAGCGCGCATCCGGGCGCCAGCACCAGGAACTCCTCGCCGCCCCAGCGGATCGCCAGGTCATCGCCACGGATGCCCGCCTGCAGGACTCCGCCGACCGCGATCAGGGCATCGTCGCCCGCCTGATGACCGCGCGAATCGTTGATGTGCTTGAAATGATCCAGATCGGCCAGGATCACGCTGAAAGGCTTGCCTGCAGCCTGCGCATCGGCGATCAGTGCCTCAAGCATCCGCGTACCGGCCAGCCGGTTGTACAAGCCGGTCAGGGCGTCGCGGCTGGCGATTTCAAGCAGGTGGCGCTCGCGCTCGACCCGCTCGCTCACGTCCTTGCCGGTGCTGATGTAGTGGGTGATGCGCCCGGCACCATCGAGTACCGGCGAGATGCTCTGCTCGACATAGAACGGGCTGCCGTCCTTGCGACGGTAGGTGAACGTGGCGCGGAACGCCTTGCCTTCGCGCAGGGAGGTCCGCAGGTTGCGGTAGAACATCGGGTCGCGATGGGAGGGATACAGCATCCGCGCGGACTGACCCAGGATCTCGTCGGCGGCATAGCCGGTCAGGTGCCGGAATGCGTCGTTGACGAACACCACGCGGGTATCGCGGTCGGTGATCAGGATCGGGTCCAGCGATGCATGCAGGGCCTGCAGCAACAGCCGGCGCTCCTGCTCGCCGGCGATGCGCGCGGTGATGTCGTTCTGCACCGAGACGAAGTGCCGGATCGTGCCGTCTGCGTCGCGGACCGGGGCGATCGACCATTCCACCGTGTAGGCGCGGCCATCGGCCCTGTAGTTGACTGCGCTGGCCGAGAACGCCAGGCCCTGGCGCAGATGCTCCCGCAACGCAGCGAGCATCTTCCGGTCGGTGCGCGGGCCCTGCAGGATGCGCGGCGACTTCCCGACCAGCTCCTCCAGCCGGTAGCCGCTCATCCGGCAGAAAGCGGGGTTGGCGTGCACGATGAACGGCCCGCCTCCCGCAAGGTCGGCATCGGTGATGAGCACGGCGTTGGTGGCCTGCATGAAGGCCTGGCCGAACACGTTCGTCGGCTCGTATCCGGTCGCGGCGGCGCCTGTCATTCCGGCCATGGAATATCGCCGCCCGGCGTGACCGCCTCGAACAGCGGGCGGCCGAACCAGTAGCCCTGCATCAGCTCGATGCCGAGGTCGCGCAGGCAGCGCATCTCGTCTTCGGTTTCGATGCCCTCGGCGATCACCCGGATGCCCAGTTCCCGGCACATCGTGGACACCCCCGCGACGATCGCGCGGCGCGGTTTGTTGGCGTCGATCCCGCGCACCAGCGCCATGTCCAGCTTGACGATATCAGGCTGGAAGTCGGCCAGCAGGTTGAGCCCTGCGAAGCCGGCCCCGAAGTCGTCGATCGCGGTGAGGAAGCCGATGCGCTGGTATTCGCGCAGCACCTCCGACAGCCACATGCCGTCGTTGACCTGCTCGCCCTCCACCGTCTCGAAGATGATCCGGTCGATCGGGAAGCGGTGCGTACGCGCCGCCACCAGGGTGGAACGGATGCACAGCTCCGGGCGGTAGATGGCATTGGGCAGGAAATTGATCGACAGGAGGGACTGCATGCCCAGTCGCGAGGCGATCTCGATCGCCTTGCCGCGACAGGCCTGGTCGAACTGGTAGCGGTTGCCATCGGTGATCCGCGACAGCACCGTCGGCGCCGGCTCGCCGGCTGGCCCGCGCACCAGCGCCTCGTGGGCGAACACTTCGCGTGTCGCCACGTTGACGATCGGCTGGAACGCGTAGCTGAAGTCGAAGTCGAGGGGCGCCGCATCCCGGCACAGTCCGCAACCCTCGCGTAGTTCCTTTTCCTGCATGCGGCTTGCTCCCGTCAGGATGGTGGCTTCAAAGCATACCCGAGGGTGTATGCGGCCCTCTGCGGGCGCACGCACGTGATCAGCCCGATGCGCGGGCGGCGCGGGTGATGCCGGCGTTCTCGATCACCGCAGGTCGCCCGCGGTCGTCCAGGACCAGCCGCAACATGCACTCCCCGATGGCCCGCGTGCTGGTGAACACGCCCGGCAGGCAGCGCCCGGCCACGGCCAGTACCGGAGCACCCAGCGCATACAGCCAGCGCCGCAGCCGATGCGGCGAGGCGATCCCGGACAGCGGCCGCACCACGCCGGGGCGGAGGCTGGTGTGGGCAAGACCCGAATGGGCCAGCGCCATCTCGGCTTCACCCTTGATCCGCAGCGGCATGAGCCGGCTGGCGGGATCCGCGCCCATGCCGGATATGTACGCGACGAAACCCCTCGGGTTGGCGGTGGCGTAGGCATCTACGACCCGCGCCAGCGTGGCCACGGTGGCCTCGCTGTAGGCGGCTTCGGTCATTCCCAGCGGCAGTGGCCCCGCGCAGTACAGGCAGGCGTCCAGGCCGGACAAGTCCAACGCCGCCAGCGCGGCGGCGGAAAACCCGGGCGCCCGCAGCACCCGCAGCTTCGGATGCGCAAAGGAGAATGGGCCCCGCACCAGCGCGGTGACCTCCGCGATATCGGAAGAGCCCAGCAGGACTTCCAGTACGCCCTGCCCCACCAGACCGGTCGCACCGACCAGCAGCACCTGTTTGCCCATCGCCCGGCTCCTCACCTGCGCCCCCGGCAACGCCGGGAACAGTAACGCACCGCATCCCAGTCGCGCGTCCATCTGCGCCGCCACTGGAACGACAGGCCGCAGGTTGCGCACGGCTTGCGTGGCAGTTCGTGCCTTCTTCGCATGCGCGGCATGGATGGCGACCTATTTGCCTGCCACCGCGCCGCGGCCACCATCGACCCCGAGCACCTGGCCGGTGATCCAGTCGGCCTGCGAAGACAGCAGGAACGCCGCCGTGGCGGCCGCATCCTCCGGCGTGCCCAGCCGGCCCATCGGATGCGCCTCCGCGATTGCCTCGCGCAGGCGCTGGCTGCCGAGGATGCGCTGCGCCAGGGGGGTGTCGGTCAGCGACAGCGCGATGGCATTGATGCGCACTGCGGGCGACAACACCGCCGCCAGCGAACGTACCAGCCCGTCCACGGCGGCTTTCGCCATGCCGATGGAGGTGTGCATGGGGAAGCCGCGCCCGGCCGCCACCGAAGAAAACAGCACGACCGCGGCGCGCTTGGGGGCTGCGCGCAGTGCCGGCAGCGCGGCCTGTACCGCCAGCGCCGCACCGGATGCATTCAGGCGGAAATCGCGATCGAAATCCGCGGCGCTCATGCGTTCGAACGGCTTCAGGTTGATGCTGCCGATGGCATACGCCAGGCCGGACAGCGCCGGCCCGGCGTCTTCTGCCACCTGGGCGAATGCGTCGGGCTGCAGCACGTCGACGGCGGTGAAGGTCGCACCCAGTTCGTCGGCCAAGGCTTGCAGGCGCGCCGCGTCGCGGGCAACCAGATGCAGGGCGCGACCCTCGCCGGCCAGCCGGCGGCACAATGCGCTGCCGATGCCGCCGGTGGCCCCGTACACCAAGTATTTCTCCGCCATCAGCTTCACCGGTCCCGCGTTCCGTAATGGGCTCCGATACGGACGCTGCCTGCGATCGGATGCACGCCGTGCAGGACGCCCTCCTGCATCCGGACGGCGCGGGCCTGCGTACAGGCGGCATCCCCTTCGATGTCGATCCTCCCATGCGCAGCCTCGCCACCTCCGCCCTGCCCCTGCTGCTTGCAACTTTGTTGAGCGGTTGCGCCGAAGCGGGCACGCCCATCCAGACCGTGCACAACGTTGACCTGCCGCGCTTCATGGGTCGCTGGTACGTGATCGGCATCATCCCGACCCGTTTCGAGCGAGGCAGCCACAACCCGGTGGAAACCTACCGGCTCGATCGCAAGGGCAATGTCTGCACCTGGTACCGCTATCGCCCGGACCGCTTCGACGCCCCGGTGAAGCTGCTGAAATCCACTGGCCTGGTGGTGCCGGGCACCGGCAATGCCGAGTGGAAGGTGCGCTTCTTCGGGCTGTTCAAAGCGCAGTACAAGGTTGGCTGGCTGGCTCCGGACTACAACCAGGTACTGATCGTGCGCGACGCCCGCGACTACCTGTGGTACATGGCGCGCACGCCCACCGTGGCGGAAAGCGATTACCAAGCCATGCTGGCACGGGCCGGCACGCTGGGCTACGACGTAGGCCGCATCGAGCGCGTGCCGCAGCGCTGGCCCGAGACCGACGCCGGCCGCGACACCTTCGACGGGGACTGCGAATGAGGTTCCTGGTTCTCGCGCTGGCGCTGGCGATGCCGCTGGTCGGCTGGCTGTCGAACACCGGCCTGCTGGGGCCGACCAACGGCGAGATCTCCGACCGCTACCCCACGTTGATCGTCGCGGCCGGCTACGCCTTTGCCATCTGGGGGCCG
>JAANMX010002125.1_pt1 | contig 20548 bp, 15 predicted proteins | sample 7279681 | NCBI WGS metagenome assembly JAANMX01 (sample SAMN14094542, study PRJNA606508) | bioreactor metagenome | isolation source: A lab-scale SPAN reactor treating ammonium-rich wastewater day 351 | place: Ireland: Galway | collected 2018-01-01
CCGACTGGCCTGCACCGTCGCTGGTCGGACTAACAGTCCGACGTACGAATGGCTATTTTCAGGGCAGCGTGCATCAATCAAAATCATGAAAATCTGCGTCCCGCTCAAAAATCCAGCATCGCCTTCACGACGCCGGTCTCCGGTCTGGTCCAGCTATCGAACTGGCCCAGCATCTCCTCCGGGCTGGCGTGATGGGTAATCCAGGGCGCTACGTGAATCGTCTTCTCGGCCAGGGCAGCCAGCACCCGGTCGAAGTCCTGGGCCGTGGCGTTGCGGCTGCTTTTGAGGGTCAACTCCCGCCGGTGGAACTCCGGATCGTTGAACGAAATCTCGCCCTGCACCAGCCCCACAAAGATCAGCCGCCCGCCCTGGGCCACCAGATTGAAGCTGTTTTGCATCGAGCGGGGGTTGCCCGTGGCGTCAAAGACGAGGGTAGGCAGGTCGTCCGCGCCGGTGATGGCGTGGAGTTGGGCCGCCACATCCCCCCGGCCGTCGATCACAAATTCGATGCCGGGCTGTTCGCTGGCCTGTTCCAGACGGCTGTCGGCCACGTCCATCGCAATCACCCGTGCCCCATCCAGGGCCGCGAATTGGGTCGCGCCCAGACCGATTGGCCCCGCGCCGATGACCAGCGCAAATTCGCCGGGAACCACTTCGGCCCGGCGGGCCGCGTGGCTGCCGATGCAGAGCATTTCCACAATTGCCAGTTGGTCGAAGGAAAGATCGTTGGCCCGGTGTAACTTGTCAATCGGCACATTAATGCGCTCCCGCATCCCCCCGTCTGTGTGGACGCCCAGCACCTGCAACTTCGAGCAGCAGTTGGTGGTGCCCCGCCGACACGCGCCGCAGACGCCGCAGTTGAGATAGGGGCGCACGCAGACCCGATCCCCCACAGCCAGCCCCTGCGGGTTGGCGTCCGGGCCGAGGGCGACGATCTCTGCGCCCAGTTCGTGGCCGAGGATGCGGGGATAGGCAAAGAAGGGCTGGCGGCCGGCGTAGGCGTGCAAATCTGTGCCGCAGATACCCACCCGGTGGATAGCAATCTGGGCTTCACCCGCGGCGGGCGCGGCGGGCGGCGCGCTCTCTGTCAGAGAAAAATGGCCCGGTTCGTTGAGTACAAGTGTCTTCATTGGTGCTCCAGAGTTGCAGGTGGCAGGTGGCAGGTCTGTCTCGTACACACCGTCCGTTTTATCCGTGAAAATCCAAAAAATCTGTGTAAATCCGTGTCCTTTTTTGTCTGTTCAACTTGCGTTCCATTTCTTATAGAAGGCAATCTCCCGCGCAAATGTCTCCATCCACTGGTCGGCGGGGGCTTCAAACTCGCAATGGAGCGAGACCGGGCCATCGAAGCCTGTGCGCTTCAGTTCGCCAAAGACCCCCGTCCAGTCCACCACCCCTTCCCCCGCGGGCTTCCAACAGACTTTGCCCACGCCGTGCCCTGAGCCTGTCGAAGGGCCATCGGCCTGCACCCGCTCCACCAGCACATCTTTGAAGGAAAAGAGGCTCACATACCCGGCGACCATCGCCAACCCCAGGGCGAAGGGTTCGCCGTTGACCGCAAAGTGGCCGGGGTCGAGATACGCGCCGATGTGGGCCGGGTTGTGGTCGCGCAACAGGTGCATCAGCGCCGCGGCGTTGAGCCCCAGATAGTTGCCCGAATGGGTGTGATAGCAGAGTTGTACGCCGTAGATGCGGCCCAGCACTTCCCAGTTTTCCAGACTGCGGCGGGCATCGTCCACCTGATCCCAGTAGGGGCGGAGCGGGTTGTGGCGGAAATAGCCCAGCTTCAGCCGGGGCACACCAGCCTCGGCCAGAGCCGCCAACAGTTCCTCCGTGCCCGGCTGTCGGGGATCGGTCAGCCCCGTCGGCCCGGTGACCAGCGGCACGAACAGCCCCGCGGCTTCCATCTGTCGTACAGCCCCGGGCAGGGTCTCCTGCGCGTCTTCCGGGCTGACCGGGTAGCCCTGACGCACGCAAAGGTCGTAGCCGTCGTAGCCGTGGCTGTGGGCCAGGTCGATCAGTTCGGGAATGGAGTGGTCTTTGAGTAGCTTGGAGAAGACGATTAGCTGCACGGGCGGGAATCCTTCTTGGCGTGTGGGATGTTGCGTATTGCGTATTTCGTATTGCATAAGGTGGCGCAGCCACGACTTGCGGGCAGAAACGTGAAGACGTGAAACGTGAGAGTATGTGACGACACCTCACGTTTCACGTTTCAGTTGGTTGGCCGACCGATTAACGCTTGTGCGTTATACTCAAGTTGGATTGAAACCAGCAGTTTGTGGGTCCACACCTTCCCGGAAGGGTAAAACTACCGTTCTCATTCTGATTTGAGTATAGCTCCTCGCTGGTACGGAGTAAGCAAGGGGTGTTGAATCGTCTGTTGCGAATTTGCGTGTAGTGATGTCTGCGAATCGCGTCCATTGCGGCCTCAATCGTCACCTGATCTCACGTTTTACGTCTTCACGTTTCCGCACGCAAATCGTGGCTCTGCCACCTTATGAAATACGCAATACGCAATTAGAGTCCCCCCAACCGATGACACTCCTCCTGCAACCAAATCACCCGGCGCACGCTCTCCGGGGTGATGACCAGCGGCGCGCCGGCGCGGATGGTGGCGTGCAGGTCCCGGTAGAAGCCCCGATAGGCGTCGTCGGAATCCTGGGTGCGCTCCCAGCTTGCCTCCTGCCAGGGGATGGTGTCCCGGTTGTAGGAGCGATCCGGCGTGGGCGCGGTGTCCAGCTCCCGGGGAATCAGCTCTGCCGGGTCGAAGAACTTCCACTCCAGGCGGCGGGGGCTGCCGTGCAGACCGCCCTGGGTGCCCATAATGTGCCAGGTTTCGCCGGGGAAGGCGTCGCAGGAGGAGATTTCCAGGTCAATCGTCGGCGCGCCCTCGGCCTTCAGCACAATTTTTACGTGATCATCGGCGTCGCCCAGAGAGAGGGTGCGGTCCAGGTGGACGAGGATTTCCGGCTCGGCTGGCCCAAAGAGTTGCAGCAGCATATCCAGAAAATGGGGGCCGGTGTTGTTGAGCGAACCACCGCCGAACTCCTTGAGCGTCTGCCAGTCCCAGCGCCGGCTGAAACGGGATTCGGTCGAACGTATCTGCACGATCCGCCCCAGCACGCCCGAGGCGATAATCTCCTGGACTTTGCGAAAGTCCGGGTTGTAGCGTCGGTTCTGGAAGATGGAGAGGACCGGTGCATCCGGCTTGGCCGCCGCGGCCACCATCCGGTCGGCGTCGGCCAGGGAGGCGGCCATCGGCTTCTCGCAGACGACGTGCTTGCCCGCTTCCAGCGCGGCAATGGCCGAGTCGGCGTGGAGAAAACTGGGCAGGGAGATGACGATCAACTCCACGGCTTTGTCTTTGACCAGATCGGCGTAGTTGTCGTAGGCCAGACAGTCGAAGCGCTCGACGGCCTCCAGACGGCGGTTGGCGTCGGCGTCGGTTACTGCCACCACCTGATACTGCTCCTTCATCGGTTCCAGCAGCTTGGCGTGGATATCCCAGCCGCTGCGTCCCAGGCCGGCAATGCCGACGCGAATTGGTGAGGTTGTCATGGGGAACGTGCCCTTTCAGATTGTGATGTTTCGTATAGACAGATGGCAGAATGGGGAGATGATGAGGCACGTACCGCCTCATCATCTCCCTATCTCATCATCACTTATGCCACTCCCACCCCCGTTTGGATCATCTCCAGAGGTTCCTTCGCTTCCTCAACTCCCAGGTATTCGGTTGCTTCATCCGTCAACAGAAAATACTCAAACGAATCGCTCAGGGCCCGCCAACTGGCCTCGATGATATTGCTGCTGGCCCCGACTGTGCCCCAACTGCGCTCGCCGTCCGTGCTGTCGATGAGCACCCGCACCCGCGCACCCGTCGCGCTCTGGCTGTCCAGAATACGTACTTTGTAGTCCTTCAGGCTGATTCTGTCCAGGCTGGGATAGACCCGGCGGATGGCCTTGCGCAGGGCCAGGTCCAGGGCGTTGACCGGACCGTTGCCCTCGGAGACTTCGTGGAAAATTTCGTCACAGACCCGGACTTTGACCGTCGCTTCGGAGGATAACCCCCGCTCGGCCCGGTGGGCCACCCGGGTCGTATAGTCGAGCAGTTCAAAGGGCGGGTAGTAACCTTTGTTCGTCTTGCGCAGGAGCAATTCCACGCTGGCTTCGGCGCTCTCAAAGGCGAAGCCCGCATTCTCCAAATCTTTGATCTGGCGCAGAACGGCCCGCTCCTGCTCTTTGCTCAGCCCACTCAGCCCGAATTCTTCCCGCTTGACTGCGATATTGTCCTTGCCGCTCAGCTCGCTGACCAGCACACGGGTCTGGTTGCCCACCGCAGACGGGTCTACGTGCTGGTAGCTCATTACATTCTTAACGACCGCGTTGACGTGGGTGCCGCCTTTGTGGGCAAAGGCGCTGTGGCCGACAAAGGGCTGATGGCTGTCCGGGCTGAGATTGGCCAGCTCGCTGACAAAATGGCTGAGATCGGCCAACTGACCCAGCCCTGCGGCGGTCGTGACTTTGTAGCCCATCTTTAGCTGCAAATCGGCGATCACCGCCACCAGATCAGCGTTGCCGCAGCGCTCGCCGTAGCCGTTGATTGTACCCTGGACGTGATTGGCCCCGGCCCGCACCGCGGCCAGTGTGTTGGCGACGCCTGTGCCGCTGTCGTTGTGGGCGTGGATGCCGAGCGTAACGGAGGCGGAGCGGGGAGCGGGGACTGGGGAGTGGGGAGTGGCGGTTACGCCGATGCCCAGTTCGTCGCGCACGGCTGCGATGGCCTCGGCAATATCCCAGGGCAGGCAGCCGCCGTTGGTGTCGCAGAGGACCACCGCGTCCGCACCGCCGATGACCGCGGCTTTGAGCGTGGCCAGGGCGTACTCCGGGTTGGCTTTGTAGCCGTCGAAGAAGTGCTCTGCGTCGTAGACCACCTCCCGGCCCTGGCTCTTCACATAGGCCACCGACTCCCGGATCATCCGCAGATTTTCGTCCAGCGTTGTGCGCAGGATTTCAGTTACTTGCATCTCCCAGCTTTTGCCAAAGATGGAGACAACCGGCGTGTTGGCTTCAATCAGCAGTTGAATCTGGGGGTCGTTGGCCGGTTTTGTCTTCACCCGGCAGGTGGAACCGAAGGCTACGATTTTGGCCCGTTTCAGCTTCAGTTCCGTGGCCGCCCGCTCGAAGAATTCCATATCCTTCGGGTTGGAGCCGGGCCAGCCGCCTTCGATGTAGTCCACACCGAAATCGTCCAGCCGGGCCGCGATGCGCAATTTGTCGTCCGCGCTGAAGGAGACTCCTTCGCCCTGGGTTCCGTCGCGCAGAGTTGTGTCGAATAATTGGATAGTGCTCATACGTCTCTATTCCTCGTAAGCGGAGGGATATGCAATACGCCTGACTAGTGAGCGTTGGTTGAGTAGCCGAGTCTTCGAGGCGTATCGAAACCAGAGCGAGCGGGTCTACGAAGAATTTCGTGTCGACCCGCTTGGTTTCGATACGGCTGGAAAAAGCCCCAGCCTACTCAACCGGCGCTAGTCTTGCGTGGTTTTTCCGCAATACATCCTCACTCCGCACAGAATTGTCCTACCAGTTCCTCAAAACTCTCAAAAACCCGATCCGGCCAGATGGCCCGCCCCAGGTCCTCCCGGCGGAATTTGCCGGTCTTCACCAGCCAGCCCTGGGCACCCATCCGCTGCGCGCCCCGCACATCGGCTTCGATGTCGTCGCCGATCATCGCCACCCGGGCCGGGGGTACGCCCAGATCGTCCAGTACCCGGCGGAAATAGGCGGTGCTGGGCTTGCCCACCACCAGCGCGCCCACTTCTGCCGCATATTCCAGCGAAGCCACAAACGAACCCGCGTCCATAAAGAGTCCATCGGGCGTGCGCCAGAAGCGCTTTTTGTGCAGGGCCACCAGTTGCGCGCCGTTGAGCAGGGCGCGAAATGCCCCGTTCATCCGGGCAAAGGTGAAGCCAGCCCCCAAATCACCCACCACCACATACTGGGGATTCACCTCGTCCACGTCCAGGCCGATGAACTCCTGCTGGGCGTCGGGCATAAGCAGAGGCAGATAGCGCTCGGCCTTCTGCTCTTCCAGATAGCGGGCTGCGGCCAGAGTCGCCGTGAAAAGCTCGTCCAATTCTACCGCGAAACCCAGACTTTGCAGCAGTTCACAGAGGGTATGGCGGCAGTAAATAGTGGTGTTGGTGATGAAGCGGAGGGGAATGCCCCGGGCGCGCAGCGTTTGCAACGCCGCTTGCGCGCCCGGAATGGCTTCCCCGCCGATAGTCAGCACACCGGCGATGTCGATCATCAGCCCATCGACGGTGGAGGAGAGTGTAGTCAAGGCTAGGATTGCTCCTTTATAAATCGAAAATTTAGCGTCAAGGGGATGATGGGGTAATGAGGTGATGGGGTGTGATCGGCCATCATCTCATTACCCCATCACCCCGTTCCTTGTAGGCCCGCCGCCACCCCATTGACTGAGAGCAGCAGCACTGGCAGCAATTCTTCGCTGGTCTCCGGTTCGCTGCGGATGCGTTGCAGAAGCGCGGCCTGGATGTAATTGAGCGGGTCGATGTACGGGTTGCGCAGGTTGATGCTGCGCTGTAGCCAACCCTCGTTGTCTAAGAGCGCGGCCTGGCCGGTGATGGCGAGGATGACCCGCTCGGTACGCGCGTACTCGGCCTGAACCCCGGCGAAGACAGCCGCCCGCACCGACTCGTCGGTCAGACTTGCGTACAGTTCGGCGATGGGCATATCCGCCCGGCGCATACTCACCTGTGCCCGGTCAATGACAGTGCGGAAGAAGGGCCACTCCGCGTACATCTCTTGCAACAGCTTCAGCCGTGCCGCGGCCCCGCCCCCTTCTCCCATCCAGCCGTCGATGCCCGCGCCCAGCCCATACCAGCCCGGTAGATTGACCCGGCTCTGGCTCCAGGCAAAGACCCACGGAATCGCCCGCAGGTCCGAAACGCCGCTGGTGGCCTTGCGCTTGGCCGGGCGGGAGCCGATGTTGAGCTGGTTGATCTGGTCCAGGGGCGTCGTCTCGTTGAAATAGCGCAGGAAAGCTGGGTTCTGGATCAGCGCCCGGTAGTGCATCTCGGCCCGGTGGCTCGTCTCCTCCATCACCGCTGCCCACTCCGCCTCTTTGGGGAAGTCGGGCCGCTTGCCGCTGGTGAGCAGCACCGCATTGACCAACTGTTCCAGGTGGCGGTGGGCGATGACTTCGTTGCTGTAGCGGTTGCTGATGACCTCGCCCTGCTCGGTGATTTTGATGCGGGCTTTGATGGATCCCGGCGGCTGGGCCAAAATCGCCCGGTTGGCTGGGCCGCCCCCCCGCCCAATCGAACCGCCCCGCCCGTGGAAGAGGGTCAGCCGCATTTTGTGGGCGTCGCAAACCTGGGCCAAATGCTGTTGCGCCTCGTAGAGCATCCAGTTGGCGCGCAGGTAGCCGCCGTCTTTGTTGGAATCGCTGTAGCCGATCATAATTTGTTGGCTGTTTCCCCGTTGGGCCAGATGTTCCTGATAGATGGGTGTCTCGAACATCTGCGCCATCACCGCCGACGCATTTTGCAGGTCCTCAATCGTCTCGAAAAGAGGCACGACGCCGATCTTCCCAAACAGTCCCGCATCCTTGGCCAGCAGCAGCACCTCCAGCATATGGCTGACGGAAGTTGTCATACTGATAATATAGGTCTGGATGGCCTGGGGGCCGACCCGCTCCTGGGCGGTCTGAATCAGCCGGAAAAGGGCAATCGTCTCATTCGTCGCTTCGGAAAAGTTGAGTTGGGCGGTCAGCGGGCGCTGGCCGCGGATTTCGTCCACCAGCCAGGCCACTTTCTCATCTTCGGAAAGGCCCCGATAGTCCGTGCCGGGGTGGTAACGGGCGTAAATCTCGGCCATCGCCTCCCGGTGGCGGTCGGAATGCTGGCGCACGTCCAGCGTGGCCAGATGGAAGCCGAAGATGCGCGCCTGCTGCACCAGCGTGGCAAAGCGTCCATCGGCCAGCCGCCAGCCGTTGTTCTGGCGCAGACTCTCCTGAATCAGCTCCAAATCCGCCACAAACCCGGCCGCGTCGGGATAGGCCCGGGGCTCTGGTTTCTGCTGATCCCAGGGCTGTTCGTTCTGGCGGATCGTCGCCATCAGCCGCCGGTAGATGAGAATCGACTTCTGGCGATAGGGTTCCAGGGCGAAGCGTTCCAGTACATCCATTTCGTCGGCAGGGACCAGTTTCAGGTCTGCGGCCAGGCTGTCGAGAAAGGGCTGGGAGAAACCCATCCGGGTTTTGGCAACGCTCAAATGGCCGTAAAGATCTTCCACGGCCTGGGCGTAGAGTTTCAGCGCTTGCCCTTTCTGCTCGCGCAGGGCCGCTTCGGTCACCGCAAGCGTTACGAAGGGGTTGCCGTCCCGGTCACCGCCCATCCACGAGCCATAGCGCAGGAAAGCGGGAATGGCGAAGGATTCGCCCGGCCAGGCTTCTTCCAGGGCACGGCTCAGTTCGAAGTAGATTTGGGGGACCAGCTCAAAGAGGGTTGTCTCGAAAAAGTAGAGTCCCTGGCGCACTTCGTCCAGCACAGTGGGTCGCCGCTCCCGGTTTTCGTCGCTCTGCCAGAGGGCCACCAGAATTTCCCGGATGGCGTCGTAGATCGCCTGCTCTTCGCTGGGCAACAGCACATGGAAATCCAGGTCGTGTAAATGGCGGGCCAGGGCCTCCAATTTGAGCAGAATTGTGCGCCGTTTGGCCTCGGTGGGGTGGGCGGTGAAGACGGGCATAATCAGCAGATCGTTGAGCATCTGACGCATCTCATACGCCTGCATTCCGTCGGCCTTCAACGTCTGCACCGCGGCGGCAATCGTCTCCCGCATGGGGCGCTTTTCGCTCTGTGCCCGCTCCATCCGCTCCCGCAACACCCGTACCCGCTGCTGCTCCTCGGCCAGATTGATCAACTGGAAATAGGTGGTAAAGGCTTTCAGCACCGCCTCTGTGCGGTCCGCATCCTGGGTCAGGCTGCGGGTCAGTTCCAGCAGCCGCGCCCCTGCCGAAGAATCCCCACCCCGCTGGGCACGGGTCAGAGCGCGCATCTCCTCCTCCAGATCGAAAACGATCTGGCCCTCCTGCTCAATAATTGTCTCTCCCAGCAGGTTGCCCAGGGTGCGCACGCTCTGGCGCAGACGGGCGTCGACGGGTTCGGGGGGGGATGTTGTTGATTGGCTCACAGGGTTCTCCGTTACGTATTGCGTATTGCATAAGGTGGCGAAGCCACGATTTGCGTGCGGAAACGGGAAGACGTGAAACGTGAGATCAGGTGACGACACCTCACATTTCACGTTTCCGTTGGTTGTCCGACCGACTAACGCCTGTGCGTCAGTTCCTCGCTGGTACGGAGTAGGTCGGGACACTGTCTGCGTTTCTCATCGAGTAAGGGTATGAACGCGCAGCCAGCCATTGCTCTCTGCCCAATCCCGTGAATAGAAGCTCAGGTTCATTGGGAATCTCTGTGGCTGACTCGCTACGGTTTCCCCACTGTGGGGGAGGAGCCGCTCCAGTTCCCTCCCTGGAATGGGGAGGGGTAGGGTGGGGTGGCTCAACAGTTACGCCCTATTCTACACCCCCAAGTCCGGCACGTCTACCCAGCGCCGCTCGCTCCAGGCCTGATAGCCCAACTCGGCCAACTGGACGCCCTTCGCCCCTTCCATCAAATCCCAACGGAAGGGAGTGTCCTCGACGACGTGGCGCAGGAAGGCTTCCCACTGGATTTTGAAGGCGTTTTCGTAGGTCTGGTTGTTGGGCATCCATTGCCAGGTGTCAAAGAATTGGATGGGCTGGATGATGTCCGGGTTCCAGACCGGCTTGGGGGTGAAGGAATCGCCCTGCACCACACACTCACGCAGACCGGCCACCGCGCTGCCTTTTGTGCCGTCCACATGCACAGTCAGCAGATCGTCCCGGCGCACACGGGTCGTCCAGGAGGAGTTGAACTGGCAGACAACCCCGTTCGCCAACTCGAAGATGGCGTAGGCCGCATCGTCCGCATCCGCGGCGTAGGGCTGGCCCCGCTCGTCCACCCGCTCCGGCAGATGGACCGCGCCCATACAGGCGAGGCTGCGGATCGGCCCGAAGAGATTGTCGATGACGTAGCGCCAGTGAGCAAACATATCCAGAATAATGCCGCCGCTCTCCTTCTTCTGATAGTTCCAGGAGGGGCGCTGGGCGGGCTGGTCGATGCCGTCAAAGACCCAATAGCCGAACTCGCCGCGCACGGAGAGGATGCGGCCAAAGAAGCCGGTGTCGATGAGATACTTCAGTTTCAACAGACCGGGCAGAAAGAGTTTGTCCTGGACAACGCCGTTCTTCACACCCGCGTCCCGGGCCGCCTGGGCCAGACCCACAGCTTCGGCGGTAGTGGCCGCCGTCGGCTTCTCGCAATAGACCGCCTTGCCCGCGGCGATGGCTTTCAGCGTATTCTCCACCCGCAGGTTCGTCGCCAGCGCGTCGAAATAAATCTGGTTGGCGTTGTCGGCCAGGGCTGCGTCCAGATCGGTGGTCCAGTGTTCCACGCCGTGGGTCGCGGCCAGCCGTTGCAGTTTGTCGGCGTTGCGCCCCACCAGCACAGCTTCGGGCACAATGCGGTCGCCGCTGCTGGTCACAACACCGCCCTGCTGCCGAATCGCCAGAATCGAGCGCACCAGATGCTGGTTCGTCCCCATACGCCCGGTGACGCCGTTCAGTATTACCCGAATTGGAATGATTGCCATTGGAGAAGTCTTCCCTTTGCTACTTGAAAGTTTTTTAACGCGCCTATTATGCTAAGTCCACTCAACCTGCGTCTTCCAACGATATTCGTTCTCGTTGTTCATCGATTGAAGGAGACTCACCCCCCATCATCCCTTCATCCGTGCCTTAAATACGCCTCCACAATCCGCCCCAAAAACGCTTCCTGATCCGTCGCCCACAGACGATTGGAGAATATCTCCACTTCGTTGAAGCCGTCGAAGCCTGCCTCTTCCACCCAGCCCCGAATCTGGCGGATGGGGATACAGCCCTCGCCCATCAGCTCCCGGTCGTTGAGCAGATCCTCCGTGGGCGTGCGCCAGTCGCAGATGTGAAAGGCGAAGATGCGCCCGGCCTGGCCGCAGCGCTGGATTTCCGCCTGCAAATCGGGGTCCCACCAGAGGTGGTAGACATCCACCGCCACCCCCACCCAGGGCGAGTCGATAGCGTCGCAGATGTCGTTGGCCTGCTGCATTGTGTTGATGGCCGAGCGGCTGTCCGCGTACATCGGGTGCAGGGGTTCCACGGCCAACTTCACCCCGGCAGCCGCGGCCTGGGGCAGTACCGCTTCGATGCCGTCCCGAATCTGCTGGCGGGACACCTCCAGCGGCTGGCCCGGCACGGCCCCGCAGACCAGCACAATCAGCGGCGCGCCCAGGGCTGCGGCTTCGTCGATGGCCCGCCGGTTGTCGTCGATAGCAGCCTGACGGCCTGCGGTCGTCTCCGCCGGGAAAAATCCACCCCGGCAGAGGGAGACAGGGGAAAGTCCCGCGTCCCGGATGCGCTGGCCCGTGGCTCCGATATCCCGGCCAGCCAGGGCATCCCGCCAGACGGTCATCCCCTGCACCCCCCGGGCGGCAAAGCGCTCGATGGCGGTTTCGATGGGCCAGGGTTTGGTGGTGATGGTGTGGACGCAGAGTTTGGATGTGTCGAGAAGCGGTTGAGCCATTGGATTCTTAGTTTTGGGTTGGGATTGTGGACCGGATGCGAAGCAATTATAGATGTTAAACCACGAAGACACAAAGACACGAAGGAAGAAACAGATCAGAAATGGTTCTTCTTTGTGCCTTTGTGTTTTTGTGTCTTTGTGGTTTTCGTGGTTTTGTCTTCTGTTTAAGACTCTTCCGCGGCCAGAATGCCGTCGATGGCGGCCAGTTCCTCGGCGCTAAAGGCGAGGTTCTGCAACGCGCCTACGCAGTCTTCTACCTGCGTCGGTTTGCTTGCGCCAATCAGCGCAGAGGTCATCCCCGGATGGCGCAGCACCCAGGCAATCGCCATCTGGGCCAGGCTTTGCCCCCGCGCCTGGGCCAGACCGTTCAATTGCTGGATCGTCCGCTGGCGCTCGGCTGTAATCTGCTCGCTGCGCAGAAAATTGGACGCGCCGGCGGCCCTGGAATCCGCGGGGATGTCGTGCAGATAGCGGTTGGTCAGCATCCCCTGGGCCAGGGGTGAGAAGACGATACAGCCGATGCCCTCGGCGGCCAGGGTGGGGATCAGTTCCTCCTCCGGCCCCCGCCGCAGCATACTGTAGGCGGGCTGGTGGATCAGGCAGGGCGTGCCCAGCCCGGCCAGAATGACCGCGGCCCGGCGGGTCTGCTCGGCGGAGTAGTTGGAGACCGCCGCATAGAGCGCCCGCCCGGAGCGCACCGCGTAGTCCAGCGCGGTCATCGTCTCTTCCAGGGGCGTATTGGGGTCGGGCCGGTGGTGATAGAAGATGTCCACGTAGTCCACGCCCATCCGCTTCAGGCTCTGGTCCAGGCTGGCGATGAGATATTTGCGGGAACCCCACTCGCCGTAGGGTCCATCCCACATCCGATAGCCCGCTTTGGTGGAGATCACCAGTTCGTCCCGATGCCCGGCCAGGTCATCCCGGAGGATCTTGCCAAAGCTCTCCTCGGCGGAGCCGGGCGGCGGGCCGTAGTTGTTCGCCAGGTCGAAGTGGGTGACGCCCAGATCGAAGGCGCGCAGGATAATGGCCCGCCCTTTCTCCTGGGGGTCTATACCGCCGAAGTTGTGCCACAAACCCAGGGAGAGCGCCGGCAGCAGAAGGCCAGAACGCCCGGCCCGTCGATAGAGCATTTTTTCATAGCGGGATGCAGAGGCAGTATACGAAGACATTTGCTTGTCCTTTCAGTGAGTCGAATCTGTCTGATATTTTCCATTCTACCTGTAAAATATTCGAAACCGAAACCGATTTAGTTCAACGGCTGCCTTTCAGGGAGATTGGGCATTCAACCCCAAAGACTTAACAAAGACCCCCCCCGGACTGGAGGATATAAAAGAAATGGAGCCCACCGGTTCAACCGACGTCGGGAGCGCAGTTGCCCCCAACCACAGGGACAAGTCCAGGGTGACTTCGCCGTCCGCAGGCGCAGGCGGCAGAGTAGCAATCTGCGTATCGCCCAAACCCGGCAGCTTCACGGAAAGGGAGACACCGGGCAGGGTGCGATAACGGACAGTCAGATGGATAGCGGCGCCGGGGAGATGGCGAAAAATCAGGACGGCAGCTTCGTCTCCCAGCCAGCGCCCTGGGCCATCTTCCCCCTCGACCAGCGCCCCCCATCCCAGCGGGCCGAGGAGCAGATAGGGCAGGGGATTCTCCGGCGGCGCGACACGCCAGGCGGTGATACGCTCATCCTCGTAGAGCGGTGGCTGGTCTGCAAAAATGGCTGCGGCCAGTTCGCTCGTATAGTCGCGCTCCCGACCGCCGGGCATTTTATAGCGATCCGCCACCACCCAGCCCACCCCCAGATCGGCCAGAACTGTCGGCCCCAGAGCAACCGGGTCCACGTCCAGAATATCTGGCCGCAAATGGCGAAAGTGTTGCAAGACGGGGATCCGCTCAGTCAGGGTACGCGGATCGTCCCGGCTGATATAGGCCACCGAGAGCGGCTTGCCGTGAACCGTCTGATAGAGCAGATAGCCCGGGCGGTCATAGTTCATAGGCAAATTCAGCACGGCGCCCGGCGCGGGGTCTGCGGCCAGAACACTGTAGAATTCCGGCGTATCCGGCGGCGAGACAGGAAAGGGCGCAACCCAAGACTCTGCCAGAACCAGGAGAGCGGCAAGCGAGGCCAGAAGCAGAGGCCGCCGAAATGCTGTGGGTGGGCGTGGCGCGGTTCGGTTCGCTGTGGCCCTGACAAGAAGTGCGCCCAGACCGATACCCGCGGTCACCGAAAGCGCCAGTTGTACCATCACGGCAAAGCGGCTGACGCTGCGGCTGATACGCATAAAAGGGATCGTCTCGACCAGCAGACCGTAGAGAGTCCAGGTGGGGCCGGGGTTGCCCGCGGGAATGTCCGCCGCTGTGATACTCGTCCAGTGCAGAGCCGGCCCCAGAGCCAGCAGGAAGAAAAAGAGGGCCACGACCAGCCAGAAGCCACTCCGTCGCCGGGCAGCCACGCCAGCCACCCCAGTCAGCAGCAGCGCGGCATAGCCGATGGAAATTGTGCGCTCGCTCACCGGCGCAAGCTGATTGCCCGCCCAGGCGAAGCTCTCCGGGCGAAAGAGGGTGTGCAACCGATTGGGGACGAAGAAATCCAGCGCGGCCGCGCTGAGAATATAGAGATCGCTGGCAGGCCGCTCCATAAAATCGTAGCGCAGGGCTTCCGAAAGCATCGGGACAAGAATAGGGCTGAGAAGCAGGAGGAAGATCGATCCGGCGACCGCGGCGGGCAGGCCAATGCGTATTACGTATTGCGTAGTGGGTAAGGGATGGCGGAGGGGCTGGAAAGAGAGCCTTTGGAAAATTTTCCAGAGGAGAAAAAAGGCAGTGAACAGAAAGAGGTAGAGGACGAAGTACCAGTCGCAGAGACCGACCAGAACGAGAAAGAATCCGGCCCACAGACTATCCCGCAGCCAGGGCAGACCCGCGGCCTGGCGCTGGGTTGCGCGCAGGAGATAGAGGATATAAAAGGGCATCCACTCCAGGCTCATCACCTGCATATGGCCCAAAAGATGGGACATATGAAAGGGGGCAAAGGTAAAGATCAGCCCGGCGACAAAGGCGGCGAAGTAGGGGATTGGGGATCGGGGATCGGAGACTGGGGATTGGGGATCGGGGATCCGATTTGCTGTCCCCAGTCCCCAGTCCCCAGTCCCCAGCCCTCTGTTCCAGACCCACAGGACAAGCAGAAAGAGGCCATAGCCGCCCAACACCCAAGAGAGGAGGACGACGGCATTGTAGGCGGGGTAGAGACCAGCCGCCACCTGCACGGGCAGGGTTGCCAGCCCGTTGAAGGGGTTGAGGGTGTGAAAGTATAGCCCGACGCCGGTCGGTGCGTAGAGCAGGTCTGTGACAAAAGGGGTTGTCTGCCGGTCTACCAGCGCCAGCTTCACCCACCAGAGATTCCAGAAATTCTGCCAACCGTCGAAGCTGTCACCGGGGATGGCGCTGCTCCAATGCAGGGCCAGGGGCCAGGTCATTACAAGCGTGAGGAGGCTGTAGAGAAGCAGGGCGGCTAGGTGAAACGAAAAACGTGAAACGCGAGGGGGCTGTGGAATTTCACCTTTCACGTTTCACGCCTCGCAGTCAGGAAAGAACGATTAGCCGATTGCCGCTCGATAGGCGTCAAACAGATTGCTCATCAGCATCCCGTTGGTCACAGGGCCAGTACCGCCGGGCACGGGGGTCATCATCCCGGCCACCGCGGCCACTTCATCCTGGGCGCAGTCGCCCTTCAGCCCGTCATCGGTGTAAGTCGTGCCAAAATCCACCACCACCGCGCCGGGTTTGATCCAATCCCCCCGCACCATCTCGGCGCGGCCAATGGCGACACAGAGAATGTCCGCGCTGCGGGCCACGCCGGGCAAATCCAGCGTGCGGCTGTGGGCAATCGTCACTGTGCAGTGGCGATGGAGCAGGAGCAGGGCCATAGGCTTGCCCACAATATCGCTGCGCCCGATGATCACCGCGTGCTTGCCCTTGAACTCCACACCCGCCTCTTCCAGCAGACGGATGGCCCCGGCCGGGGTGGCGGGGACAAAGTAGGGCTTCTTCTGGGCGGAAAGACGTCCCGCATTTAACGGGTGAACCCCGTCCACATCTTTGGCCGGGTTCAGGTGATCGATGAGCCGGTGACCGTTGATCTGGTCGGGCAGCGGCTCCAAAATCATTATCCCGTGGACCTGGGGATCCCTGTTTAGCTGGGCGATTTCGGCTTCCACCGCCTCCTGGCTGGCCTCCTGCGCCAGAACCCGGGCGGCAAAGGCGACGCCTGCCCCGGCACAGGTCCGCTCGATAGCCCTGGCATAGCCTGCCACCGAAGCGTCGTCCCCCACACGCAGGACGGCCAGAGTCGGGGTCACGCCGGAAGAGTCGGCCAGGGCAGCGAACTGGGCCTTCATCTCATCCCGAATGGTCTTGGACAGCGCTTTGCCGTCGAGAAGTTGTGCGCTCATACGTTCACCCCCAGAGTAGCGGAACAGGCAGCGATGGCAGCCGTATAGGCATCGGCAGCCGCGGCCCGCAGGTCGGCTACTTTGCCCGTCCATTCGGCCACAAAATCGCCATCTTTGATATACTTCAGATTGATCTCCACATTGAGCAGACCGGCGTTGAGGGCGGCCAGGGCCAGATAGGCGCTGGTGGCCGCGTCGCTGACCACATTGCTGTTGCCCTTTTCGCCGATGGGAATCGCCAGTTGCAGGAGTTCCAGACAGTGCTTGGCGACGACAAAGGGCACTTCTGCCGCACCCTTCATAGCGGCTTGCATAGCCGCGGTGCGGGCTGCCTTCTCTGCATCTGTCTCTTTGGGCATTGAATAGCAGGCCGAGACCGCGCCAAAAGCTGCGGCGTCCCGGTCCACCAATGCCAGCAGCCCGGCGCGTAGCTCTTCGCTGCGGGCCAGATAGCCCTGCATCTCCGCTTCAATGTCCGCATATTTCTTGCGGCCAACAGTAAAGTTAAGCACCATACTCAGCAGCGCTGCGGCCTGGCTGCCAGTGAGTGCGGCGGCACCCCCGCCACCGGGGGTCGATTCCCCCGAGGCCAGAGCGTCGAGAAATTCCTGGAGAGTGTTATGGGTAACGGTTGTCATAGAAACCTCCTGAGTGGAGAGGGGCGTGTGGGAAATGGGCAAATCCTGAGTGAATGTTACCCTTCTTCCAAGTATACCATTGAAAGCGGGATTGGCGAGATTTTTCAGGGCAGTTCTTCACGCGCGGTTGTGCGCCAGGGACAATAATAAAGCGGACGCAGATGCACGCAGAAACAACTGATCTGGGCAGATTTTTATCAGCGTCAATCACTCTTTTCCGCGTAATCCGCGTCCTATTCTCGGGGGAGAGGTGACGAAGGGGGACGGGCAAAAATCCGGGCAATTTTCCCTCTTTACATTTGCCAACTCCTGTGCTACACTGCCCAAAGTTTGTTTTGTCGTATATCCAGTCGTATGTCCAAAGGTCGTACATCTGGTCGTACATCTAAACGTCGGAAAGGAGGCGATTTCATGGCAGTCAAAGTGCAAATGTTTGCTCAAGTGCGGCAGCGTGCTGCCAGCGGAATACGCCTATCGTCCGTTCGGCGGCTCTAGCCCGCCGATCTTGCCCCGTCTACCAGGCCGCAGGCGTCTTCCGCACTGCGGCCTTTTTGATTGGCCGCAGAAGGAATCCGGCTTCGTGAAGAATCCGGACCCGGGATATTTCATCACCAATCAACTGTACTACAACTGTACTACATAAGGACAAGACGTTGACTACTTACAACAGTTATGACAGCGGCCAGTGGGACGAAAGCGAAGCACTCCTGGCCTATTACAACCAGAAGTTCAGCCTGCCCCAGCAGCGCATCCGCAACAAACCGCCCAAACCTTCCAATCAGGAAGAGAAGATGGAACGGGAACGGGAGTTGGTGGATACAGTGACCGCGGATCGGGGCATTGCCCTGGGGCTTGAAATCACCTACACCCCCGCCCGCTTTGAAGCCGAGTGGCTGCTGGATTCTCTGCGCAACTTCTTTCTGCAGGACCTGATCACCGACGTAATGGCCCAGGTGAAGGGGGGGAAAGAGGCCAGCGTCTACCGCTGCGTGCCCCACCCGACCGTCGACGCGGGCTGGTTGGCGGCCAAAGTCTACCGGCCCCGCCAGTTTCGCAATTTGCGCAACGACGCGATGTATCGGGAGGGCCGCCAGATTCTCACCGATGAGGATGGCAAGCCGGCCGATCCCAAAGATGACCGGATCATCCGGGCGATTGGCAAAAAGAGCGCTTTTGGCGTGCAGGTGCAGCACACCTCCTGGCTGATGCACGAGTTTACAACCCTGCAAAAGCTCTACAACGCGGGGGCCGCGGTGCCCCGCCCGGTGGCGGCGGATCAGAACGCAATTCTGATGGGCTACATAGGGGATGGAGGCCGGGGCGCCCCGACACTACACGAGACGGCCCTGAGTCAGGCCGAGGCTGGCCCTCTCTTCCACGAGACAATGCGCAATATCGAAATAATGCTCGATCAGGGCTACATCCACGGCGATCTCTCGGCCTACAACATCCTCTACTGGGAGGGCAAGATCACACTGATCGACTTCCCCCAGGTGACGAATGCCCGAGGCAACCGCAGTGCGCGCAAAATTCTGGATCGGGATGTGCGCCGGGTTTGCGATTACTTTGCCCGCTTTGGGGTGAACAGCAATCCGGCCGCTATCACAGAAAAGTTGTGGAAGCGCTACGCAGAGCCAGACCCGATGGACTACCTGGCGGATATGTCGCGGATAGAGGCCGAGCGGGAGGAGGAGTAGGGGAAACCTTAAAAGGTGAAACGTGAAACGTGAGATTTGGGTGGTCGATCTCATGTTTCACGTTTCACCTTTTGTTTTTCGGGCAGAAAGGGGCCGACCGGGGCCTCAATACGCGGCTTTGAGCGCGCGCTGGATGTCCCGTTTGGCGTCCCGGTCGGCGATGTCCTGGCGTTTGTCGAACTGCTGTTTGCCCCGGGCCAGGGCGATCTCCACTTTGGCCCGGCCCGCTTCGTTGATGTAGACGCGCAGGGGCACAATCGTCCAGTTGCGCTGGGTGGCTTCCGCTTGAAGCTGATTGATCTCCCGCCGGTGCAGGAGCAGTTTGCGCTGGCGGGTCTCGTCGTGATTCTGCCGGTTGCCCTGCTCGTAGTGGGCAATGTGTACATTCATCAGCCAGGCTTCCCCGCCCCGCACCAGCACAAAGCCGTCGCGCAGATTCACCTGTCCCTTGCGCATAGATTTTATCTCTGTGCCGCTCAGCACAATACCCGCTTCAAAGGTCTCTTCGATATGATAGTCATGGCGCGCTTTGCGGTTGGTAGCCACCGTGCGCGGTCCATGCGATTGGGGGTCTTTGTCTTTCTTCGCCATTATTGTCCAGTTTCCAGCAACTCAATTGCCCGGTCTAATTGGGGGTCTTCGTCTGCCTCGATCTGTTCGTCGCTGATCTCCACTTCGATGTCCGGGTCCAGACCTGTGCCGTCGATGGAGCGGTCGGCGGGTGTGTACCAGCGGGCAATCGTCACCCGCATCATACTGCCATCGCTGAGGGTGTGGGGCAGTTGCACGCTGCCTTTGCCAAAGGTGGTGGTGCCGATGAGCACAGCCCGGCCCGTGTCCTGAAGCGCGCCAGCCACAATCTCGCTGGCGCTGGCGCTGCCCTCGTTCACAAGCAGAACGATGGGCAGTTTGGCGTTGATGGCGGCCCGGCCTTCTGTATCGTAGAACTGCTCTTTGCCATCGCTAAAGCGCTCGATCAGCACCCGTTCGTCTTGCAGAAAGAGACTGGAGACCCGTACCGCTTCCCGCAGGAGTCCACCGGGATTGCCCCGCAGATCGAAGACCAGGCCGCGCAGATTCTGTTTGGTGGCTTCGTCGATGGCGTCCCGCACCCGCCGACTTGCATCGTCGGAGAAGCGGCTGAGACGGATATAGGCGATGTCCTTGTCCTGACCGTAGGTATCCGTAAAGACGATAGGAATCTGAATCACATCCCGCACAACAGTTACATCAAAGGTCTCGTTGCGGCTGGGCCGTTCGACGGTCAGCACAACCGACGAGCCTTTTGGCCCTTTGATTTTGCTGATAGCTTCGTTGAGATCGGCCATTTCGGAGACCGGTTCGCCATCAATTGCAATGACCAGATCGTTGCGGCGCAGCCCGGCATTCCAGGCAGGCTGATTTTCGAAGGGTTCGATCAGACGGACGGCATTGCGATCCTCCACCCATTCGACGGTGGCACCGATCCCCTCGAAGCTGCCGTCCATACTTTCCAGGAAATTTTTGGCCTGGTCGGGGGCCATAAAGCTGGTATTGGGATCGTCCAGCAGGTCCAGCACACCCCGGATCGCGCCGTAGCTCCGCTCGCTGCCCGCGGGCAGATTGCCGTAGAAATCCCGCTCCAGCAGCCCCATAGCTTCCCAGAAGATCTCCATATCCTCGTGGCTGAGGGTTCTCTCCTCACCTATGGGGGTCACATCCCCGGCGCTGATCTGTGGGGCAGCAGCGGTCTCGGCGCTGTTGTCCGTAAATCGACCAAAGGCAAAGCCAATCCCCGTTCCCAGGGAAAAAGCCACGGCCACGATCAACAGCAACCCGCAGCCGATGGCAATATAGCGCGCCAGATTGGGGTTTCCGCTAGTGCGGCCGGCTTTGTTCATACTCTCTGAAAAGCTCATAGGATCGAGTTCCTTTGTTATTCAGGCTCAGTCGTCCGCAGTCGCTAGTACAACGCGGCGTAAATAGACCAATAGTTGCTGACGTAGTGCGTAGTGCGTATACCAGTTCACGCACCACGCACTACGCATCACAATCAATCGTTG
>JAANMX010002129.1_pt1 | contig 20515 bp, 13 predicted proteins | sample 7279681 | NCBI WGS metagenome assembly JAANMX01 (sample SAMN14094542, study PRJNA606508) | bioreactor metagenome | isolation source: A lab-scale SPAN reactor treating ammonium-rich wastewater day 351 | place: Ireland: Galway | collected 2018-01-01
GCGCGATCGAGGCGATCGACACGGTCGCGCCACGCTGAGCGCGGCGGCGGGCGGCTGGCGGCGGGCGGCGGGCGCGCCGCGCGCAGCCGCCCGCGCCCGACCGATCAGAAGTGGATGCCGCGCATCAGTTGCTGGAATGCCACCTGGTCGGCGCTGAGGTGCGGCGGCTTGCCGGCAGAGTCCTTCGCGCCACGGGCCGCGTCGGAATCGGGGAACATCCGGAACGAGGTGTTCATCACGATCTGCGCGATTCTCGGCACCAGCGCGTGCAGCACTTCGCCGGCGATCCCCAGCCGCGTCGCGATGCGCACCGGCTTGTAGACGATCGCCTGGCTCACCAGGTCGGCCGCCTCTTCGGGCGACAGCGTGGGCACGCTCTGGTACAGCCGGGTGGGCGCGATCATCGGCGTGCGCACCAGCGGCATGTTGATCGTGGTGAACGTGACGCCGACGTCGGCGAATTCGCTGGCGGCGCAGCGCGTCCAGGCGTCGAGCGCGGCCTTCGAGGCGACGTAGGCCGAGAAGCGCGGCGCATTGGTGAGCACGCCGATCGAGCTGATGTTGACGACGTGGCCACGGCGCCGTTCGACCATCTTCGGCAGCAGGCCCATGGTGACGCGCACCGCACCATAATAGTTCAGCTGCATCGTGCGCTCCAGGTCGTGGAAGCGCTCGAAGCTGGATTCGATGCCGCGGCGGATCGAGCGCCCGGCGTTGTTCACCAGCACGTCGACGCCGCCGAACTCGTCGATCAGCCAGCGTGTCATGCGATCGCAGTCTTCGGTGCTGGCGAGGTCGACCGCGAAGGTGACCAGCGGGTGGCCGTCGGCCTCGGCCAGACGCCGGGCTTCGTCGAGCTTCGCCTCGTCGCGCCCGCAGATCACCGTGGTGGCGCCGGCGGCGGCGATCTTGCGCGCCGTGGCCAGCCCGATGCCCGACGATCCGCCGGTGATCAGCACTACCCTCCCGCTCACCTGCCCCTTCAGCGTGCGGTCGATGAAGAGATCCGGATCGAGGTGGCGCTCCCAATAGTCCCAGAGCACCCAGGCATAGTCCTCCAGGCGTGGACACGCGATGCCGCTGCCCTCGAGCGCCTTCAGCGTCTCGCGGCAGTCGAACCGCGTCGGATAATTGACGAACTGCAGGATGTCGTCGGGCAGGCCGAGATCCTTCATCACGGCGTTGCGCACGCGTCGCACCGGCGTGAGCGCCATCAGCCCCTTGGTCACGCTCTTCGGGATGAAACCGACCAGGGCCGCGTTGACGCGGATCGACATCGATGGCGCGTGCGCGGCCCTGGCGAACGCGTTGAGCACGTCGCCGACGCGCATCGGCTCGGGATCGACCAGGTGGAAGCAGCCGCCGTCGAGCCCTCTGGCGTGAGCGATGTGGTCGAGCGCCGCGACGACGAAGTCGACCGGAACGAGATTGATGCGCCCGCCCTCGATGCCGACCATCGGCATCCACGACGGCACCATCCTGCGCAGGCGCTGGATCAGCTTGAAGAAGTAGTAGGGCCCGTCGATCTTGTCCATCGCGCCGGTGCGCGAGTCACCGACCACCAGGCCCGGTCGGTAGATGCGGAACGGCACCTTCGACTCGCTGCGCACGATGGCCTCGGATTCGTGCTTGGTGGCGTAATACGGATGATCGAGGTTCTCGGCCTCCTCGAACATGTCTTCGCGGAAGACGCCCTCGTACAGGCCCGCGGCGGCGATCGACGAGATGTGGTTCAGGCAACCGGCGCCGATCGCGTTGGCGAACTCGACCAGGTGGCGCGTGCCCTGCACGTTCACCGCCACCTGTTCCTCGGTGCCCGCCTTCAGGTCGTAGATCGCCGCGAGGTGGAACAGGTGGCGGATCCTGCCGTCGAGCCGCTTGCGATCGGCCGCGCGGATGCCCAGACCGGGCCGTGCGATGTCGCCGACGATCGGGATCGCACGCTTCGCATCGACCCTCCAGGCCGCGTACAGCGGCGCCAGTCTTTCGGGGGAGGCGTCGCGCACCAGGAAGTAGACGACCGCGCCGCGCCGCTCGAGAATCCTGCCGACGAGCCTGCGACCGATGAAACCGGTTGCGCCGGTGACGAAGTAATTCATGAGCCTCCCCCTGGCGATCGTGAATCGGGTGAATCGGTTGCGGCCATTGTATCGAGCGCCGCTTCCTTTAGTGTGCCGTCTCTAGCGGCGCTGCCTAGACTGCCGGTGCAGGCACAACCCGCGCCGGCCGCTGCGCCGCCGCATCCACGACGAGGTACCGCATCATGGTGAAGAAGCTCGAGGCGATGGCCAGGAACAAGGGCGACGGCAAGCAGCTCGCAGCGGCCGTGCGCGAGTCGGCGCAGCAGATCTGGCTGGCCGGGCTGGGCGCATTCTCCAAGGCCCAGGAAGAAGGCGGCAAGGTGTTCGAGGCGCTCGTGAAGGAAGGCATGGGCATCCAGCGGCGCACGCGCGCCATGACCGAAGAGCGGATCGGCGAGGTCACGGGCAAGATGAGCAAGGCCGCTGGCGACATCACCCGGCAGGCGACACAGTCGTGGGACAAGCTCGAACAGGTGTTCGAGGATCGCGTCTCGCGGGCACTGGCTCGGCTCGGCGTGCCCACGAGCAAGGACATCCAGTCGCTGATGAAGCGCGTGGAAGCGCTCAACGAGAGCGTCCAGACGCTGGGCGGCGCGGCGCCGGCGCGCGCGCGCAAGGCCGCCGTGGCACGCAAGCCCGACGCGGCGAAGGCTCCGGCGAAGAAGGCAGCGCGCCGCGCCAGGGCCGCGTCCTGACCGCAGCGGCAGGGCCGCGCGGGACGACGGTGCACGCCGTGGCAACGGGCCACCCGAGGCCGGGCACGCCGGGACGCGTCGGCCTGGCGCTGGCCGGCGGCGGATTCATGGGGGCCGCCTACGAGCTGGGTGCGCTGTGCGCGCTCGCGGAGGCGATCGACGGCCTCGACCTCACCCGGCTCGACACCTACGTCGGCGTGAGTGCCGGCGCCTTCATCGCCGCCGGGCTGGTCAACGGCGTCTCGGCGCACCGGATGGTGCGCATGTTCGTCGAGGACGACGACGTCGAGACCGACTTCGATCCGGCGCTGCTGCTGCGACCGGCGTACCGCGAGTGGCGGCGCGCGCTGCGCTCGGCCCCGGCGGGGCTCGGCGCATCGGTGGGTGCGGGGCTGAGCGAAGCGCTGCTCGGCCCGCAGGCGGTGCTGTGGCGGGCCATCGAGCGCAGCCTGCGTCTGCTGCCGAACGGACTGGTCGACGGCAGCCCGGCCGAGCGCAAGCTCGCGAAACTGCTTTCGCAGCCCGGGCGCACCAACGACTTCCGCCGCACGCGCGTGCCGCTGCGCATCGTCGCCACCGACATCGACACGGGCGATCCGGTCGAATTCGGCTCGCCGGGCCACGACCACGTGCCGATCTCGCGCGCGGCAATCGCTTCGAGCGCAGTGCCGGGGCTGTTTGCCCCGGTGCGCATCGGCACCCGGCACTATCTCGACGGCGCGCTGAACAAGACGGTGCACGCGTCGGTGGCGCTCGACGATGGCGTGGGGCTGGTGCTGTGCGTGAACCCGCTGGTGCCGTATCAGGGGATGCAGGCCGGTGCGCGCCGGGTGTCGCGCTCGGGCATCAGCACCGTGATGGCGCAGACGATCCGCACCGCGATCCGCTCGCGCATGAGCGTGGGGCTGGCGAAGTACCGGGTGACCCACCCGGGCTCCGACGTGGTGCTGTTCGAGCCGCGCCGCGACGACGCCGACACCTTCTTCACCAACATCTTCAGCCTGTCGAGCCGGCGCCGGCTGTGCGAGCACGCCTACGCCGCCACGCGCGCCGACCTGCTCGCGCGCCACGCGCAGCTCGACCCGGTGCTGCGCCGCCACGGGCTGTCGATCAACCTCGGCGTGCTGCGGCATCCGGCGCAGCGACTGGTGCGCGAACTGCGCACCGAAACGCGCACGCCGCTCACGCGTGCGGGCACGGCGCTCGACCGTCTGGGGCGCACGCTGGACGATCTGGACCGCGCGGTGGGCATCGCCGCAGCGCGCAAGGCCGGCGCGGGCGGCTGAGGGTGCTGCGCCACCCGGACGCTGGCGTCGCAGCCGGCTCGCGGTAAGATCGCGGACGCGGCCTTCCCGCGGCGTGCGTCGCGGTTCACTGCCTGCGCGCCACAACGCAGCCGCCCGCCCGGAGGAGGAACGACATGCAGCGCAAGCCGCCGCGACGCACTCGCGAGCGCATCCTGGAGCTTTCGCTGCGGCTGTTCAACGATCTCGGCGAACCCAACGTCACGACCAGTGCAATTGCCGACGAGATGAACATCAGTCCCGGCAATCTCTACTACCACTTCCGCAACAAGGACGACATCATCGGCGCGCTGTTCGAGCAGTTCGAGCGCGAGATCGATCCGCTGCTCGACGGTCCGCTGCGCCGGGAAGTCGGCTTCGAGGATGCGTGGCTGTTCCTGCACCTGCTGTTCGAGACGATCTGGCGCTACCGCTTCGTCTACCGCGACCTGAACGACCTGCTGTCGAAGAACCGGCGCCTGGAGATGCACTTCCGCACGATCATCGACCGCAAGACCGCCGCCGCGCGCGCGCTGTGCCGCGCACTGGCGGCGAGCGGCGCACTGAGCGGCGCCGAGCGCGAGATCGAGTCGCTGGCGATCAACATGGTGGTGGTGGCCACCTACTGGCTGTCGTTCGAATACATCCGCAACGCCCGCCGCTTCGGCGAGGCCGACTATCAGAACGCGGCGATGGCGCGCGGCGCCTTCCAGGTGCTGTCGATGCTCACCCCGTGGCTCGAGCCGCAGGGGCGCGAGTTGTTCGAGCGACTTTCCCGCGAGTACATCCGCAACTGAACCGACCAGGAGCGAACATGGCCAGGTGGACCGCGTTTCCGCACACCGACAGACACTACGAATACACGCCGGCGACGCTGAAGAAGCACTGGGCCCGGCTGCACCGCGGCGACTGCGAACCGCTGCCGAAGGACGACGTGGTGCTCGGCGCCTGGGTCGACTATCACGCGGGTCGTTTCCAGCAGGCCGCCGAAGCCGGCCTGAAGGCGGGCGCGGCCGGGCACAGCGTCGCCAGCAAGGCCACCAACATCTACGCGAACTACCTCGAGAAGTCGGAGTCGAGGAAGCTCGGCCTGTTCCAGGAAGTCGCGGCGCGCTGCGAGGCGCAGCAGGCCGCCGATCCGAAGAACGCCAACGCGTTCTATCACCATGCCTACGCGCTCGGGCGCTACTCGCAGGGCATCTCGGTGGCCAGGGCGCTGGCGCAGGGACTCGGCGGCAAGGTGCGGGACGCGCTCACGCAGGCGATCCGGCTCGCGCCGAAGCACGCCGACGCGCACATCGCACTGGGTGCGTTTCACGCCGAGGTGATCGACAAGGTCGGCGCGGTGATCGGCGGCATGACCTACGGAGCGAAGCGCGACGAAGGGTTGCGGCTGTTTCGCAGGGCGCTCGAGCTCAACCCCGATTCCGCGATCGCGCGCGTGGAGTACGCCAACGCGCTGGTGATGCTCGACGGCAAGAAGGCGCTGAAGGAAGCCGAGGCGCTGTACGCGCAGGCCGCCGCCTTCGAGCCGATGGACGCGATGGAGCGCCTGGACGTGGAAATGGCGCGTGCCGAGATCGGCTGACGCCGGGATCGACCGACGATGAACCTGCATCGGATGCTGCGCCAGCGTGCCGGCGAAGGGCGGCCGCTGCGCGTCGGGCTGATCGGCGCCGGCAAGTTCGGGTCGATGTATCTGTCGCAGGCGCGACGCACGCCGGGCATCCAGCTGGTCGGGGTTGCCGACCTCGCACCGGCGCGGGCCCGCGCGGCGCTGCGGCGGGTCGGCTGGCCGGCCGCGGCGCTGGGCGCACGCACGCTGTCCGAGGCGGCGCGCAAGGGCACGGTGCGCCTGCTCGACGACGCGCAGGCGCTGATCGCCGCACCCGAGATCGAGATCGTGATCGACGCCACCGGCCATCCGGCAGCGGGCATCGCGCACGTGCTCGCCTGTTGCCGCCACGGCAAGCACGTGGTGATGGTCAACGTGGAGGCCGACGCACTGGCCGGCCCGCTGCTGGCGCGCCGCGCGCACGAAGCGGGCGTGGTCTATTCACTGGCCTACGGCGACCAGCCGGCGCTGATCTGCGAAATGGTCGACTGGGCGCGCGCGGCCGGCTTCGAAGTGATCGCGGCAGGCAAAGGCACGAAGTACCTGCCCGAATACCATCGCTCGACGCCACAGACCGTCTGGCCGTATTACGGCATCAGCGCCGAGGACGCCCGGCTCGGCGGGCTGAACGCCCGGATGTTCAACTCGTTCCTCGACGGCACGAAGTCGGCCATCGAGATGGCCGCCGTGGCCAACGCCACCGGGCTGCGCCCGGCCGCCTCGGGGCTGGCGTTTCCGCCCTGCGGCGTCGACGATCTCGCGCAGGTGCTGTGTCCGCGCGAGGACGGCGGCCAATTGCAGCACCGCGGCCAGGTCGAGGTGGTCTCCAGCGTCGAACGCGACGGCCGACCGGTGTATCGCGACCTGCGCTGGGGCGTCTACGTCACCTTCACCGGCGACTCCGACTACGTGCGCCGCTGTTTTCGCGAGTACGGGCTGGTCACCGACCGCAGCGGGCACTTCACGGCAATGCACAAGCCCTACCACCTCATCGGGCTGGAGCTCGGCATCAGCGTCGCTTCGGTGGGGCTGCGCCGCGAGCCGACCGGTACCCCCGAGGCCTGGCACGCTGACGTGGCGGCCACCGCCAAGCGCGACCTGCAGACCGGCGAGTCGCTGGACGGCGAAGGCGGGTTCACCGTCCACGGCCGGCTGATGCCTGCGTCCGATTCGCTGGCGACGGGCGCCCTGCCGCTGGGGCTCGCGCACCAGGTGCGGCTGAAGCGACGGGTCGCGGCCGGGCAACCGGTGCGCTGGAGCGACGTCGTCATCGACGCGAAGGATCCGGCGGTGGCGTTTCGCCGCGAGATGGAGCGCGTCTTCGGCGGCGCGCACGGCTGATTCGCAGGCACCCGCCCGTTGTTCGCGCCGGCTCAGCGCCCGTCGTCGCCGATCGGCTCGATCTGCTGGCACTCGTAGAAGATTCGCGCGGTGCAGCGCCGGCAGATCTCCGGATCGAGGCGCGTGAAGATGTCGGCGATCGCGACGCTCTTGCTGGCGAACACGCGCTGCGTACCGATGGTCGCCAGTGCGTCCCCGCGCCTGAGGAAGCTCTCGACCTGCGGTCGCAGCCCGTACAGGTAGAGCGCGCCGCCATCGGCGAGGCGGCGCCTGGCCTCCGAGATCAGCAGGTCGGCGCCGGCGACGTCGATGAAGTTGACATTGCTCATGATCAGCAGCAGGTGCTTCTGGTCGGGCGAGAACTCGCGCAGCGTGTCGAAATGCGTGGCGACGTGGTTGACCGCGCCGAAATAGATCGACCCCTCCACGCTCAGAATCTTCAGTTGCGGGCATTCGCGCCGGTCGGCCTCGACCGGCACCAGCGCACGCTCGGGGCTGCGGTCGTCGGGAACCAGGCTGCGCATCGTCGGGCGCGAGGTGCGGTTCAGGTACAGCACCAGCGAGGTCACGACGCCGGCGAGCACCGCGACTTCGAGCCGCATCACCAGCGTGGCGACCATCGTGAGCAGCAGCACCCCGCCCTCGCCGCGGCTCATGCGCAGCGTGGCGCGGATGCGCGCCACGTCGATCAGCGACCAGCCCGCCAGGCACAACACGCCGGCCACCGCCGGCAGCGGCAGCCAGGCCACCAGCGGCGCGAAGACCAGCACGATCGCCGCCAGCAGGATGCCCGCGAACACCGCGGCCATCGGCGTGACCGCGCCGGCTTCGAGGTTCGGGCCCGAGCGGTTCACCGACGCGCTGGTCGGGAAGCCCGAGAACAGCCCCGCGGCCATGTTCGACAGGCCCTGCCCGATGAACTCCTGGTTGCCGTCGATGCGCTGGCCGGTGCGCAGCGCGATCGCCCTGGCGATCGAGATCGACTGCGTCAGCGAGACGATCGCCACCGCGACCGCCACGCCACTCAACTGCCCGAGGGCACCGGGGTCGAGATGCGGCCACGCGAACGGCGGCAGGCGCCGCGGGATCGGATCGAGCATCGTGATGCCGGTGCGCTCGGCGCCGAACATCAGGTCGAGCACGATCGCCGCGGCCACGCCCGCCAGCATCGCGAGCACGATGCCGGGCCAGCGCGGCCGCCAGCGCCGCACCGCCCAGTTCACGCCGATCGTGGCGAGCGCCACCGCGACCACCGCCGGCATCGTCTCGTGCAGGCCGCGCGCCACCAGCACCAGCGTGCCCACGAACGACGTGCCCTGCGGCACCGCAATGCCGGTGAGCGGGCCGAGCTGGCTCACCAGGATCAGGATGCCGGCGCCCGCCGTGAAGCCGATGATCACCGGCTGCGAGATGAAATTCACCAGCAGGCCGAGGCGCAACACGCCCAGCGCGAGCATGCACAGGCCGGCGAGAAAGGCGAGCGTTGCCGCCATCTCGATGTAATCGGGCGAGCCCGGCACCGCCAGCGGCGCGAGCGCCGCGAAGGTCATCAGCGACAACGCGTTGGTGGGGCCGGAGACGGTGTGCATCGACGAGCCGTACAGCCCGGCGACGATGGTGGGCACGATCGCGCAGTACAGGCCGTAGGCAGGCGGCAGGCCTGCGAGCGTGGCGAACGCGATGCCCTGCGGCAGCACCATCAGCGCGCCCACCAGTCCGGCGAGCAGGTCGGCGCGCAGGCTGTGCGCGTTCACCAGCGGCCACCAGCGCAGGAACGGGAACAGGCGATCGAGCAGCAGCCGGTTCATCGCGATCGCTTCGAGGTGGGTTTCATGCGCCTGCCAGGCGCTCGGCCAGTCGGCCGTGGCGCTGCGTGGGCCGCAGCGCCGCCTGCTCGACGGCTTCGCGCGAGCCCCAGACACTCAGCCGGCGGCGCGCGCGGGTGACACCGGTGTAGACGAGCTCGCGAGTGGCCAGCGGATGGCCCGCGGGCGCGGGCACGAGCGCGACCGACTCGAACTCCGAGCCCTGCGACTTGTGCACGGTAAGGGCCCAGGCGTCCTGGCACGCCGGCATCTGCAGGACCGGAAAAAGCCGCAGCCCGGAGGGGCCGTCGAAGGCCACCACCAGATCGTTGTCGCACGCGTCGCCCCCCGGATGCGGCAGGCACACGCCGACGTCGCCGTTGAACAGGCCGAGGCCCGGTTCGTTCTTCGTCACCATCGCGAGTCTTCCAGCATACCAGCCGGGGTTTCCAGGGCCCAGCGCCCGCCCGCGCACGCGCGTGGCGATTGCGGCGTTGAGGGAGTCGACGCCCAGCGGCCCCTCGCGCATGGCCGCGAGCACGCGATGCCGGTCGTAGGCCGCGAGCACCTGCTGCGCGCCAGCGCCGGCGGCGACCGCATCGAGCGCGTCGCGCCAGGCGTGCAGCGCCTCGTCGACGATCGCCGACGCGTCGGGCGCGGCGAGCGCGATCGTGGGGGGCCAGTCGATCGGCGCGCCAGCGCCTGCAACTGCGGATGCGGATGCGTTCGCAGCGGCGGCTGCGCCGCGCGCGCCGTCCGCCCGCGCGCGGATCGCGGCGGCGAGCGCGGCGATGTCGGGCGCATCCTGCTGCCGGTAGTTGCGCTCGAGCACGACGACGCCCGCCAGCGGCGCCGCGCACAGGTCGGCGAACACCGCGCCGGCCTCGACCGACGCGAGCTGGTCGCGATCGCCGGCGAGCACCAGCCGCGCGGTGGGGCCGATCGACCCGAGCAGGCGCGACGCGAGCTCGATGTCGAGCATCGAGGCCTCGTCGACGATGACGAGGTCTTCGTCGAGCGGCATGGGAGCACCCGCGTGGCCGTCGGCGCGCGCACCGAGCAGCCGGTGCACCGTCTGCCCTGCCGCTGGCAGGCGCGCGCGCAATGCGCCCGAGGGGTCGAGTGCGGCCAGCTGCGCGCCCAGCGATTGTGCAAGGCGCGCCGCGGCCTTTCCGGTAGGCGCGGCATAGGCGATGCGCGCCTGCGGCGCGGCACGCGCGAAGGCGACGACCAGGCGCGCGAGCGTGGTCGTCTTGCCGGTGCCGGGGCCGCCGGAGAGCACGGTGAGCCTGCGCTGAAGCGCGCAGGCGACCGCGCGCTGCTGCGGATCGCCGGCGTCGGGGCGGCCGAACACCTCGGCGACGACGCGTGCCGGATCGTCGCAGCCCGGCAGCGGCGCGGCGACGTCGAGCGCGCGCACCGACTGCGCGAGCGCGGTTTCTGCGCGCCAGAGACGATGCAGGTAGAGCGCCCCGCAGTCGAGCACCAGCGGGCGCGGATCGCCCGAAGGTCCGACCACCGGACTGCGCGCCAGCGCCTCGCGCTCGGCCGCGTCGGCGACGTCGACGCAGACGTGTCCCGCGTCGGCCGCGCGCCAGGCATGCGTCGCCAGGCGCCCGACGATGGCGGCGCAGGCCGCGTCGCCACCGGTGCGCGCGTGCAGCGCCTGCATCGCGCGGCCGAATTCGAGTGCCACCCTCGCGCCGGGTTCGGTCGAGCGCATCATCGACTCCGCTGTGCCGGTGGCGCGGCGAAAAGGCGGTCGAGCGTATCGACCAGCCGCGCACTCGGACGGATGGCGTGCACGCCCGCGCCTTCGACACCAGAGGGGTCGAGCCCCGCGCCACGCAGGAACACGTAGAGCGCGCCGCCGCAGTGACGCTCGTAGTCGTAGCCGCGCAGTCGCCGGCGCAGCCAGCGGTGCAGCGCCAGCGCATACAGGCAGGCCTGCAGCGGGTAGGCATTCGCGCACATCGCCGCATCGAGCGGCGCGGCCGCATAGCAGGCCGCGGAGGCGCCGAGATGGTTGCTCTTCCAGTCGAGCAGGTAGTAGCGACCGCGATGCTCGAAGACCAGGTCGATGAAGCCGCGCAGGAAGCCGCTCCATCGGGCGGTGCCGCTCATCGCGTCGAAGCCGAACTCGGCGCCCACCGCGTCGACCAGGGCGCGATCGGACACTGCGTGAGCCGACAGCAGGAAGTCGAGCTCGCGAACCTGTCGCGACGCAGGCACTTCGGGCAGCCGCAGGATTTCGCCTTGCGCCGCGCGCAACGGTGTGGCGAGCACCTGCCCGAGCCATTGCGCAACCTCGGCCGGTTCGAAACGCCGGTAGCCACCGCGTGCAAGCCGGTCGGCGATCATGCCGCGATCGAGCGGCGCATCGAAGCGCGCGTCTTCGAGCATCCCGTGCAGGCAGGTACCCGCCTGCGATCCGGCGGGAAACCGGAACCGGATCGACGCCTCGGCCGTTGCGGCGAGCGGCTCGGGCGACAGCGGCTGCTGGTCGTGGTCGGGGCGCTCGACCGCGTCCTGCGCGCGCGCTCCGGCACCGTCGACGCCGTGCAGCGACGAGACGATCGCACTGAAGCTGCTGGTGACGAGCGGCGCGGCGATCGTCGTGCGCCACGGGCGTGCCGCGAGCGCGGACGGCGCAGGCGTCGAGGCGGCAGGCGGAGTGCCCGGGGCGATTCCGGCCGGCAGAGCACCGGAGGCCGGAGCGCAGGCAGGTGCGGCTGCGCCCCCCGCGAGCGCCGGCGCATCGACGATGCGCAGCGCCGCAGGCTCGGCCGCGCAGGCGCGCCCGCGCCATGCGTCGAACGCGCGGCCGATCGCCTCCTCGTCCAGCGGCGGCGGCGTTTTCGAGCCTGTCCGCCAGTCGCGTTGTTCGGACGGGTCGAGGCCGGCGAGCAGCCACGCCAGCGGCGAGAACTGTGCGCCCGCCGCCGCGCCCCAGAACAGGTAGCAGCGCTGCTCGGCACGGGTGAGCGCGACGTACATCGCGCGCAGCGCCTCGGCATGGAATTCGGCCGCGCACTGGCGCGCCGCCTGTTGCGTGGGCGCGAAGTCGAGCACCGCGCGCCAGCCGCCGTCGGCCCGCTCGTGCCAGGTGCGCGGGCCCGCTCCGGCGGTGAAACCCCTCCCGGCCCAGGCGAAAGGCAGGAAGACGACCGGGAACTCCAGTCCCTTGCTCTTGTGCACGGTGAGGATCCGCACCAGGTCCTCGTCGCTCTCGAGCCGCAGCTCCCCGGTTTCGCCCTCGTCGGGTGCACCCGACGCGCGGCGGCGCGCCCACGCGCGCAGCGCCGGCTGCGGGCCGCGCCGCGCCTCCTCGTCGTCGCCGAGCAGCTCGATCAGGTGCATCAGGTTGGTGAGCCGCCGATCGCCGTCCCGTGTGGCGGCGAGCCGCTGCGCCACGCCCTCGTCGCGAATCAGCCTGCGCAGCGCGGCGATCGGGCCGCGGCGCAGCCAGTCTTCGCGCGCGCGCGCGAACCGTGACGCGGCCGCGAGGGCGCGCCCGGCATCGGCCTCGAGCGCAGCGAGGCTTGCCGCGTCTTCGCCCAGCAGCGTGGTGGCGAGCGCCGCACGCAACAGGCCCGAATCGGCGGGATCGGCGATCGCGGCGACCACGCGCAAGAGCTCGCTGCATTCGAGCGTGTCGAGCACGCTGTCGCGCGAAACCTCGGCGGCACCGATGCCGGCCGCGGCCAGTGCGCGCTTGATGCCGGCGCCCTGCCGGTGCGTGTTGACCAGCACCGCGATGTCGGCGGGCCGCAGCGCCCGCCCGCCCAGTTGCGCGTGGCCGTCGAGGAGCCGGCCGATCTCGCCCACGCAGGCCTCGATCGCCTGGCGCTGCGCCGCCGCCGCGCTCAGCCAGCCGGCATCGGGCTCGGGCCGCAGCCGCGCAATGGTGAGTGCCGCGCGGGCGGCTTCGCCGGGGCTTTCGCCGCCGCCATCGCCGCCTGATTCGTCACCCGCCACGAGCGCGCGGCGCGGTCGCGCGCCGACGGCGGCATCGACAAAGCCGATCTCGTCGACGAGGAACGGCCGCTCACGGTCGAACAGCGTGTTCACCGCCGCGATCAGTGCGCGGCTCGAGCGCTGGTTCTCGCCCAGCCGGTGAATGCGCCGCACCGCCTCGCGCGCATCGAGGTACGAGTAGACGTCGGCGCCGCGGAACGCGTAGATCGCCTGCTTGGGGTCGCCGACCAGTACCAGCGCGGGCGCCGCGGAGCCGGCGACGGCGGGCGCCTGCGCCGCCGCGTGCCCGGCCTCGACGTAGATGCGCCGGAAGATTGCCCACTGCAGCGCGTCGGTGTCCTGGCATTCGTCGATCAGCGCCATCGGATGCCGCTCGCGCAGCGCTGCGGCGAGCGACACGCCCCCGTCGGGGTCGGCCAGCGCGTCGTGCACCAGGCGCAGCAGGTCGTCGAAGCCGAGCGCGCGAGCCTGCGCGAACGCGTCCTGGCGGGTCGCGCGAGCGGCAGCGGTGATCTCGTGCGCGACCCGGGCAGGAAGCTGCGCGAGCGACTCGCCCAGCGTCGCAAGTCGTTCGCAGACGACCGGAATCGCGAACGGCGGCACCCGATCGCCGAAGCGCGAAACGGCGAGCTTGCCGACGGCTTCGGGCAACGCCGCCGGGTGCGGGTCGGCACAGAACCCGACCAGCGCCCCGAGCCAGCCTTTCGCCCAGTCGACGCGAAAGCGTTTGCCGTCGGCGTTGCCCTTCGTGCCGAGCCAGTCGAGCAGCGCGTCGGCTTCCCCCGCGAGCGCCGCAGCGAGTTCCGCGCGCGCTCGGGCGAGCTCACGCTCGACGCCGCGCCAGTCGGCCGCAGCAGGCGCGACACGCGCCAAGGGTTGTGCGGCGATCGCGCGCACCGCGATGCGCAGCGTGTCGGGGTCGAGCCCGGCGAGCGTGAAGGCCAGCAAGCGCGCAGGCGAGGCCTCGCGGGCCTGCGCGCGCCACCAGTCGCCGAGCCGGTCGAGTTCGGGTGCGGTGCTCTCCGCGCCCACCGGCAGGCCGGTCGGCACGCCGATCGACAGCGCGTGTTCGTCGATCACGCGCTGGCAATAGCCGTGGATCGTGTACACCGCCATCTCGTCGGCACGCGCCAGCGCGATGCGCAGCAGCGAGCGCGCGCGGCGCGCCGCCACGTCGTCGAGGCGCGCCGCACAGGCGACGCAGAACGGCTCGTCGACGGCGCTGGCACGCCCCTCGATCCGGTCGTCGAGCAGCCGCTCGAGTTGCGCGATGCGCTGGCGAATGCGCGCGCCCAGTTCGGCCGTGGCCGCGTTGGTGAAGGTGACCACGAGCACCTGCTCGATACCCAGACCGCGCTCGACGAGTGCGCGCACCACCAGCCCGGCGATGGTCCAGGTCTTGCCGGTGCCGGCGTCGGCCTCGAGCAGGTGCAGCCCGTCGAGGATGCCGGCGTCGAAGACCGGGTGCGCAACGAGCGGGGCGCTCACCCCTGCTCCTCGCGGCGCGACTGCAGCACGATGTCGTCGAGGATCGGGCGGTAGACGCGCTCGCCGAGCGCCAGCACCGCCTCGACGTCGGGCTCGGCGTCGCGCAGCAGCGCAACCGCCGCCGGGCGCGTGAGTTCGGGCGCGGGTCCGCCGAAACCGGTGCCGACGAGCGTGGCGCGCGCACGTTCGCGCGCCGCCGCCTCGCGCGCCTCGGGCGAACGCGGCGCGCCCGCGCGTGGCGGCACCGCCAGCGTCAGCGCGTAGCGCAGCCACCCGCGCGGGAACAGCGCCAGCGGCTCGCTGCCGATGCGCCGCGCCCACTCGAGGGCGTGGCGCAGGCTGCGCTGCGGATCCGGGCAGTGCAGCTCGACGAGCCAGTCGGGCGAAACCAGTCGCGCCGGCGCACCGCCACGCGCCTCGCGCCACAGCGCAGCGCGCAGCCACGCGTCGATCAATGCGTGCGCACCCAGCGGAAACGCGGTGACGAACACCGGCGCCTCATCGGCGCCGAGCATCGGCGCGGCAGCGACGATGCGCACGTCGTCGAGCGTCGCCACGACCGGGGCCGCGGCGCGCATCACGGGGTTCGCTGCGTCGACCAGCGCGCGCGCGCGCCGCACGATCGATTCGGCCTGGCTGCGGCCGGGTTCGCCTGCCGCGGTGGGCGGCGCGATCGCGAACTCCTCGGCGAGGCGCCGCGCGTCTTCGCCGGCCAGCAGGCGGTCGACGCAGGATTGCACCAGCGCGCGATCGTCGCCCGCGATCCACAACGGCTCGGTGTCGTCCGGCGGCGGCCGCTCGCGCAGCAGGCGCACGCCGAGCGCCTCGCGCAGCCAGCTGGCCGGCGGATCGGCGAGTGCATCGCGCAGCGCCTCCACCGCAAGCGTCGCCGGCCGCGGCCCCACCACAGCGGCCGGGCGATCGGCGGCGCAGGCCGCGTCCAGGTCGACGAGCGCGCCGATGGCCGGCGCGCGCGACGGCAGAGGCCGCGCCAGCTCGCGCGCGGCGGCCAGCCACTCCCGTGCGTAGCTGCCGCCGGCCGCGAAGCTGCGCGTGGAAAACGGATGCAGTGGATACTCGATCAGCGCCGGTGCGCCGGCGGAGTCGGGATGGCGCCGGCGCGGGGTCTCGAACGCAGTGCCGGTCGCCGCCGGATCGAGCCGCGCCGACAGGTAAGCGAGCAGCTCGTCGACCAGCGGCGACGGATTCAGCGGCGTGTCGTCGCGCGCATTGCGGCTGCGGCACAGCACCAGCAGCCGGTCGCGCGCCGCGAGCACCGCATCGAGAAACAGGCCGCGGTCGTCGACGCGCGCGAGCCGGTCGCCGAAGCGCGGCGCGCGGCGCATCAGGTCGAACTCGTCGCGGACGCCCTTGCGCGGAAACGCGCCTTCGTCCATGCCGAACAGGCAGACGACACGAAACGGCACACCGGGCAGGCTGCCCAGCGGGCACACGGTGACCGCGCCCGAAGGCATCGCGGCACTGGCGCCGTGCGCCAGCGCATCGGCGAAGGCGTGCTCGAACGCCGTGCCGTCGAGCACCGCCGGCGGCATGCCGGCCGCGCTCGCCAGCAGGTCGGAGAGCGCATCGCGCGTGCGCTGCAGGCCGGGCGCGTGCTCGCGCACCTCGCCGAACACCGCTTCGAGCGCATCGCCGAGCGCGGCGCACCAGTCGGCGAGCGGCCTCGGGGAACGCGCCGCGGCGTGCAGCGTCGCCAGCGCGTCGCCCGCCGGCAGCCAGGCGTCGAGGATGCGCGCGCGCGTGCCCTGCGCGCCGGGCACCGCCAGCACGTCGCCCACCGCCTGCTGCGTGCCCAGCGCCGCGCCCGCGAGCAGCCGGTCGATCGCCGCGCGCAGGCTGTGCTTGGGCGAACCGTCTTCCTCGTCGAGCCCGCGGCGCGCGCCGGCCGCCTCGAACCAGCGCGCCAGCAACTCGACCTCCGGGGCGTCCAGCGCGAGCGCCTCCATCACCGCCGGATTGCGCATCCAGGCGTCGAGCTCGGGCGCTGCGAGCGGGCGCAGCGCCATCGCGAGCAGTTGCTGCACCGCTGCGACCAGCGGGTCGGCGCGCGGCGCACGGCCGCTGATCGCGAACGGAATCCGCCGCCCCTCGGGCTGGCTGTCGAACACGCCCTCGATCGCGGCGGCCGCGGCCTCGACGTCGGCGCAATAGACGACGACCTCGTAGGGCGCGAGCCGCGGCAGGGTCTCGAAGCAGCCGAGCAGCCGCTCGTGCAGGATCTCGGCCTGGCGCACCGCCCCGTGCGCGCCCAGCACCGCGATCGAGCCGTCGTCGCGCGCGAGCCCGCGCCACGGCTCGTCGCTGCGCAGAAACACCGCCGCCTGCAGCGCCTGGAGCGTCCCGGCCGGCGCTGCCTGCACGTCGTCGCCGAACGGCCAGGCTTCGTCGCGGCCCGGCGCATCGGCCTGCACGCCGAAGCGCTCTTCGAGCGACAGCACCTGCGCGACGAAGTCGCGCTGCGCCCTGCCCCAGTTGCCGAGCAGCGACGGCTCGCCCTCGTAGAGCCAGGCGACGTCGGGCCGCTGCTCGCGAATCGCCGCGAGGCTGCGCGAATCGAGCATGTCGGTCCACAGCTCGCGACACGGATCGGGCGCGTAGAGCGACACGTCGATCGACGCCGACAGCTGGCCGAACAGCGCGAACTGCTCGGGCGAGAGGTCGAGGCGCCCGAACAGTGCCACGCGCGAGGCACCGAGTGCGCGTCGCACGAGCCCGTCGTCCGCGGCGAGCAGGCGCGCGAACTGGTCGTACGGATGCTCGTCGCGCACGTCGGGGAGCCGCTCGAGCAGGCGCTGCCACAGCCAGCGCTGCCAGGGCTCGTGCGCGCCCAGCGGCCGCTCGCCGCCGGCCCACTGGCCGCGCTGCCAGCGCGCGAGCCAGTCGCGGCGGTATGCGAGATAGCGATCGAAGCACGCAGCCAGCCCGTCGGCCAGTACCAGCCGCGCGAGCGACCCCTCCTCGCGCAGCCGCTTGCGCACCAACGCGAACTCCGGGCGCTGCGGCAGCTCGTCGAGCAACTGCATCAGCAGCCAGCGAACGCGCGCCGGCTCGAACGGCGATCGCTCCGGCAGCCCGCGCAGCGTCGCGCGCATCGTGCGCCACAGCCAGCGGCCAGCGAACTCCGGCTGCAGCCGGGTGCTGATCCCGTGCTGTTCGGCGTCGCGGCGCTGCAACCAGCGGCCCACGCCGACGCTGGGCACGATCACGGTGCGCTCGGCCAGCGGGTCGGCCGTGCCCTCGCGTTGGCCAGTCGTTTCCCCGCGGGCTGCGCCGTGGCCGCCGGCCGCCTCCGGCGCCTCGTCGAGCGAATCGAGCAGCGCGTCGGCGAGCCGGTCGAAGCGGTGGTCGAAGCGGATGCGCAGCGCCACCGCGGCTCAGAATCGCGAGCCGGGCTCGCGCAGGAACGCTTCCTCGGCAGGCGTCGATTCGCGCCCGAGGATCGTGTTGCGGTGGGGGTAACGTCCGAAGCGCTCGACGACCTCGCAGTGGCGCACGGCCCAGGGCCACGCGCCGCCGGCCAGCGGATCGTCGCGCAACTGCCCGAACAGGCGCAGCGATTCGCGCTGGTCGTCGAGCGACTCGGAGTGCTCGAACGGCAGGTAGCAGAACCAGCGCAGCAGTGGATCGTAGCGAAGGTCCCAGCCTTCGGCGACGATGCGGCGCGCCGCCGCGAGGGCAGCCGCGTCGCCGGCGAACATCTTCGGGGTGTCGCGAAACACGTTGCGCGTGAACTGGTCGAGCACGATGACCAGCGCGGGCGCGGTGTCCGGATCGAGTGCCCAGTGCTCGCAGCCGCCGGCCAGCGCGCGCTCGATCAGCGCGCCGAAGGCGTCGCGGATGTCCTGGTCGAAGACGGGGTCCTTGCCGAACCACTGGCTGCGTACCCGACCGCGCTCGCCGCCGTCGGGCCCGTCGAACCAGAACGCGAGTACGCGCTGCGCCTGCGCGTCGCCGGCCTTCAGCTGCATGCGGCGTCCATCAGCAGCGCGTGCTCGAGCTCGCCCGGCGCGGGCTCGCGTCCCAGCAGGAACCCGTTGGGCAGCATCGCCAGCGCCAGCACCAGCCGCTCGAACTCGGGCGCGAAGCCGTCGATGATCGCCTGCGGATCGGGGCACAGCGCGATGTCGCTCATCACGCCGAACTGCACGCCGCCCGCGTACGACAGGATCGACACACCCACACCGATGTCGCCCGACTGCGGCACCCAGAACATCATCCGCGACAGCGGCACGCCGGCCATGCTGAGCGCCTCCGGCGGCCCGGGCACGTTGGTCATCACCGCGCTGGCCTTGCCGGCGAGATATTCGAGGATCTGCGTCTGCAGCAGGTGCGGCAGCAGTCCGGCCGTCCCGAGCATCAGGTAGGCGATGACCGGCTGGTAGCTCGCCCTCAGCTCGCGCATGCGCCGGCGCACTTCGCTCACCCGGGCGATCGGGTTGGCGATGCCCACCGGCAGGCACAACGGCACCAGGCCGAAGCGGTTGCCCAGCTCGTGGATCGACTCCGTCGGCGCGCGCAGGTTCACCGGCACCATCGCGCGAAGCTCGCAGTCTTCGGCGACCGCGTCGCCACGACCGAGCAGGTAGCGCCGCAGCGCGCCGGCCACGCAGGACAGCAGCACGTCGTTCACCGACGCGCCCATCCCCCTGCAGACGGCCTTCACCTCGTCGAGCGGCAGCGGGTCGTTCCACGCGAACGCCTTGTGCCCGCCCGGCGTGCCCTTGAGCCGTGTGTGCGTGTCGTCGGACATCAGCACGATGGCGAGCGTGTCGCGCAACATGCGCCCGCCCGCCTGTGCGTAGTCTCCCAGCCGGTCGGGGTGGGCAACCGCGTCGAGCGACTTTGCCACCACCGTGCCGGTGACGTCGATCGCGGCGACCGTGCCCCGGGTAAGTGGCTTCAGCCACGGCTCCCACGGATTCGACCCGAGTTCGGTGTCCTCGTCACCGCGCGACGGCGCTACGTGCGCACCGGCGTCGGTGAGCGAAAGCATCACCCGCACCAGCGCGATGCCGTCGGCGATGCAGTGATGCATCCGCGTGACCATCGCACTGGTGCCGTTGTAGTTCTCGACCAGGTGAAACTGCCACAGCGGATGCGCCGGATCGAGCGGCTGGTTGGCCAGCCGCGCGGTGAGGCGCTGCAACTCGCGGTCACCGCCGGAGGGCAGCTTCACGCGCTTCAGGTGGCGCTCGAGCCGGAAGCGTTCGTCGTCGACCCAGTAGTGGCCGGTGGCGTCGGATTCGACGCGCTGGCGAAAGCGCGCGAACTTCAGCAGCCGCTGCTCGAGCAGCCGCGCCATGTCGTCGCGCGAAACCCGCCGCGCGAACACGAAGACGCCGACGATCATCATGAGATTGCGCGAGCTGTCCATGCGCAACCACGCGGTGTCGACGCTGGACATCCTCTCGCGGGCCATGATTCCTCCGGGTGGGCGGCGCAACGGCCGTCGGGGCGTTGCTATCATACTTGCCGGACAAACCGCGGAGGAATCATGGCCGATCTGAGCACCCGGTTCGAGCAGGCAGTGGCGGAATCGAAGACGCTGCCCGAGCGCCCCGACAACATGACGCTGCTCAAGCTCTATGCGCTGTACAAGCAGGCGAGCGCGGGCGACGTCGAAGGCAAGCGGCCAGGCTTCACCGACATGGTGGGGCGGGCGAAGTGGGATGCGTGGAACGAGTTGAAGGGAACGGGGCGCGACGCGGCGATGGAGCAGTACGTCGCGCTGGTCGAGGACCTGAAAGGCTGAAGGTCGGCGCGTCGCGGCAGGCGGCAGCGATGGCAATGCGACTGGTGTTCGATCCGACGACGGTCATCTTGCTCACCGACGCCGATCGACAGCCAAACAGCACCAGCACCCACGACGACGCTGCATGCACGCGTGGCGCCTTTGCCCGCGCACGCCGCCACGGTGCCTGCAAAGGCGTGGGCCGGGGCGCTCGGGGCAGTTGGGCGCCGCGCAGGGGGCGGGCCGGCCCAAGGGCGGCGCTGTCTGCGGCGCCGAGCAGCGCAGCGTCGGGGTCGGCGCGCGAAGCGCGCTTCGTACTTCTGACTTGCGGCGCCCTGTCTGAGCGGAGCTCGCGTAGCGAGCGCAGCGAGTTGCGCCGCACGACCCCGACGTGAGCAGCGCAGGGAAGTCGGTGCGCAGCACCGACCGCCGCGGTCAGCGCCGCCCTTGGGCCGGCCCGCCCCCTGCGCGGCGCCC